>Ga0180223_1001923_pt1 | contig 14051 bp, 9 predicted proteins | sample eDN5th30CKraftOP_FD_151337 | JGI IMG/M metagenome (GOLD analysis project Ga0180223, IMG submission 151337) | Enriched Organic Plus compost microbial communities from Emeryville, California, USA - eDNA 5th pass 30_C Kraft OP (version 2) (version 2) ...
TGCGATGGGCGGTCACCGAGACCAGTTCCAGCGCGCCTTCCCGCACCAGCGGATCACCGGCGGCAAAGCTCTGGGCTGCGGCATGGTCATCCGCCTCGAAGATGATCATGCTGCCGACCGACGTGCCGCCATCCGGCGACAGCAGCGGTCCTGCGCTCACCATCTTCTCGCCCAGCGCCATCCGGTAGGCCACATGCTCCGGCCGGAATTTCTGGCGCGCCTCGCCGGTTCCCGGCAGATCCTTGTACATGGCAACAAAGTGCATCGCGTCTTCTCCCCAAAGTCTGTCACTGCATGCAGTGATAGCCGGGACCGCGGCAAAACGCACCTGTGGCGTTGCAGCCCGATGCGCGGGTATGTTTAGCCAATCCTGGGACGCAGACCACGGACTGAGGAGTGAATGGCGCTCCTTGAGATCGAGCGCGAGCGGAGTATTCTATAGCCATGACAAGGCTCTTGGATAAAGCTCTTGAAGCGGTTCGGCGCCTGCCAGCCGATAGCCAAGATGAAATCGCTCGCGCCATGCTGGCGCTGGTCGGTGATGAAAGCGAACCGGAAGAGATCGACCCGGCTCATCTTGCTGATGTGCTGGAAAGTCTTGCCCAGGCTAGACGGGGGGAGTTCGCAACGGAAGCGGAGGTTGAGGCCGCCTTCCGACGCTTTGATCGATGAAGCTTCGCTTTACTCGAAACGCCACCGCCGATCTCAATGAGATTTCCGACCATCTTTCACGCTCGCAACCCGGCGGGGATGTTGCGCGTATGTGGGGTGATCTACAATAGCCTGCAAAACCTGCTTCTATTTCCGAATGTTGGCCGACGGCAGAAAGTTACGGGTGCGCGCAAGTTCGTAACGCCCCGATATCCGTATTTGATTTAGTATACGATTGATGACACGGCTGAAGAAATCATCATTCTCAACATTGAACATCCTGCGCGGCGTCGCGATCATTCAGATATTTGAGAATGAAGCCGCCCATAAAATTATCCGGGAGTGAAGCAATGAACAGCCAGGATCACGCTATCGCCCTGGACACCCTCACCATGGTGCCGATCGGCGAGGACTATCCGGAGATCCGCGAAGGGGTGCGGGCGATCTGCGCGAAATATCCCGGCGAATACTGGCGCAAGCTCGAGAAGAACGACGACTATGCGGAAGAATTCGTCAAAGAACTGAGCGCAGCCGGCTATCTCGGCGCGCTGATCCCGGAGGAATATGGCGGCTCCGGCCTGCCGATCCGCGCGGCCTCCGTGATCCTCGAGGAAATCCATGCCAGCGGCTGCAATGCCGCCGCCTGCCATGCGCAGATGTACATGATGGGCACCCTGCTGCGGCATGGCAACGAGGACCAGAAGCGCCGCTATCTGCCCGGCATCGCATCCGGCGAGATCCGCTTCCAGGCGTTCGGCGTGACCGAGCCCACCACCGGCTCTGACACCACGCAGCTCAAGACCCGCGCCGTGCGCAAGGGCGACACCTACATCGTCAACGGCCAGAAGATCTGGACCTCGCGCGCCCACAAGTCCGACCTGATGACGCTGCTGGTGCGCACCACGCCGCTCGAAGAGGTGAAGCGCCGCACCGATGGCCTGTCGGTGCTGCTGGTCGACATGCGCAAGCTGGACGGCAAGGGCCTGACCATGCGGCGCATCGACTCGATGATCAATCATCAGTCCAACGAGGTGTTCTTCGACGACCTTGAAGTGCCGGCGGAGAATCTGATCGGCGAGGAAGGCCAGGGCTTCCGCTACATCCTCGACGGCATGAATGCCGAGCGCATCCTGCTCTCCGCCGAGTCCCTCGGCGACTGCCGCTACTTCATCCGCCGCGCCTCGCAATATGCCAGTGAGCGGGTCGTGTTCGGCCGTCCGATCGGTCAGAACCAGGGCGTGCAGTTCCCGATCGCCCGCGCCTATGCGGAGTGGAAGGCGGCCGACATGCTCTGCCGCGCCGCTGCGGCGCTGTTCGAGACCGGCAGGCCCTGCGGCGAGGAGGCGAACACCGCCAAGCTGCTGGCCTCGGACGCCGCCTGGAATGCCGGCGAGGCCTGCATGCAGACCTTCGGCGGCTTTGCGCTGGCGCGGGAATTCGACATCGAACGGAAATGGCGCGAGGCCCGGCTGATGCGGATCGCGCCGATCTCGACCAACCTGATCCTCGCCTATCTCGGCCAGCACGTGCTCGGAATGCCGCGGTCGTATTGAAAGACCGTCATTCCGGGGTGCGAGCGCTGCTCGCAAACCCGGAATCCGCCCAAAAACTCAGAGTTTGTCGCTGGATTCCGGGTCCGGTCCTGCGGACCGTCCCGGAATGACCGCCAAAGGCTCCAAGCCCCAAGACCCTCTCCCGTCTAAGCTCCAAGACCCTCTCCCGGATTGTCGGAAGCCGCCCGGCCCTTTATGAAGGCGTACCCCTGCGCCAACGGCCCTTCCCCGGCGGCGTGCCCACCACCGACGTCATCCGGCCGCTGATCCGGGACCGTTACCGTTCACGAGGAAACACCATGAAACTTGCGACCTACTCCATCGGCGGCAAGCAGAGCTACGGCGCTGTCGTCGGCGACGGCATTGTCGATCTCGGCAAGAAGATCGGCGACAAGTATCCGGACCTGCGCAGCCTGATCGCCGGCGACGGCCTGGCCGCCGCCAAGGCCGCCGTCAGTGGCGCGACCCCGGACGTCAAGGTCGCCGACGTGACCTGGCTGCCGGTGATCCCGAACCCTGAGAAGATCCTCTGCGTCGGCCTCAACTACAAGGCGCATATCGAGGAGACCGGCCGCAAGGACGAGGAACAGCCGGTGATCTTCACCCGCTTCGCCTCCAGCCAGGTCGGCCATCTGCAGCCGATGATCTGCCCGAAGGAATCCGAGCGCTTCGACTATGAGGGCGAGCTCGTCGCCATCATCGGCAAGGGCGGCCGCCGCATCCCGGTCGACAAGGCGCTCTCCCACATCGCCGGCTACTCGATCTACAACGAAGGCTCGGTGCGCGACTGGCAGCGCCACACCCATCAATACACCCCGGGCAAGAACTTCATCGGCACCGGCGCCTTCGGTCCGTGGATGGTGACCGCCGACGAAATCCCCGATCCGTATGCGCTCAAGCTCACCACCCGCCTCAACGGCCAGGTGATGCAGGATGCCGGCATCAACCTGATGATCTTCAACATCGAGACGGTCATCAACTACATCTCGACCTTCACCGAACTGGTCCCCGGCGACGTGATCGTCACCGGCACGCCGGGCGGCGTCGGCAATGCGCGCAAGCCCCCGATCTACATGCAGAACGGCGACACCGCCGAAGTGGAGATCACCAACATCGGCATCCTGCGCAATCCGGTCGTCAAGGAAGCCTGAGCAGGACCATTCGCTGAGATTCAGCATCAACGGTGATGATCATGCCGGGCTGCGATTTGCAGTCCGGCATTTTTCTTTCGGTCCCGGAATGACCGCGTGGCTGTTTTCGCGGCTCAACTCCGCAGGCCGGGAGCTTCGCGGCCCGTGCGCGCGACATATTCCGTGTAGCCGCCGCCATACTGATGAATGCCGTCCGGCGTCAGCTCCAGCACCCGATTGGAGAGCGCCGCGAGGAAATGCCGGTCGTGGGAGACGAACAGCATGGTGCCTTCATAGTCCGACAATGCCGTGATCAGCATCTCCTTCGTCGCCATGTCGAGATGGTTCGTCGGCTCATCCAGCACCAGGAAGTTCGGCGGATCGAACAGCATCTTGGCAAACACCAGCCGCGCCTTCTCGCCGCCCGACAGCACACGGCATTTCTTTTCGACATCATCGCCTGAAAAGCCGAAGCAGCCGGCCAGCGCACGCAGCGAGCCCTGCCCGGCCTGGGGGAACGTGTCTTCCAGCGACTGGAATACCGTCCGCTCGCCGTCGAGCACCTCCATAGTGTGCTGGGCGAAGTAACCCATCTTCACGCTGCCACCGAGAGCGACCCGGCCGTCATCCGGTTCCGTTGAGCCGGTTACCAATCTCAGCAGCGTGGATTTACCCGCGCCGTTGATGCCCATCACGCACCAGCGCTCCTTGCGGCGGACGACGAGATCCAGCCCCTGATAGATGCTCCGGCTGCCATAGCCCTTGTGCACGTTCTTCAGGCTGACCACGTCCTCGCCGGAGCGCGGCGCGGGCTGGAATTCAAACGTCACCGTCTGCCGCCGCTTGGGCGGCACCACCCGCTCGATCTTCTCGAGCTTCTTCACCCGGCTCTGCACCTGCGCGGCATGGGATGCGCGCGCCTTGAAGCGCTCGATGAACTTGATCTCCTTGGCCAGCATCGCCTGCTGCCGCTCGAACTGCGCCTGCTGCTGCTTCTCATTCAGGGCGCGCTGCTGCTCGTAGAACTCGTAGTCACCCGAATAGGCCGTCAGCGCGCCGCCGTCGATCTCGACGATCTTGGTGACGATGCGGTTCATGAACTCGCGGTCGTGCGAAGTCATCAGCAGCGTGCCTTCATAACCTTTCAGGAACTGCTCCAGCCAGATCAGGCTTTCGAGGTCGAGATGGTTGCTCGGCTCGTCGAGCAGCATGGCATCGGGACGCATCAGCAGGATGCGGGCGAGCGCCACGCGCATCTTCCAGCCGCCCGACAGCGCGCCGACGTCCCCGTCCATCATCTCCTGGCTGAAGCCGAGACCGTCGAGGACTTCCCGGGCGCGGCCCTCCAGGGCATAGCCGTCCAGTTCCTCGAAGCGTCCCTGCACCTCGCCGTAGCGCTCGACGATGCTGTCCATCTCGTCCGCCCGGTCCGGATCGGCCATGGCGGCTTCGAGTTCCTTCAACTCGGCCGCCACGACGCTGACGGGACCCGCGCCATCCATCACCTCGGACACGGCGCTGCGGCCGGACATCTCGCCGACGTCCTGGCTGAAATAGCCGATGGTCACCCCCCGATCGACGGCCACCTGGCCCTCGTCGGGCTGCTCCTGGCCCGTGATCATGCGGAACAGCGTCGTCTTGCCGGCGCCGTTCGGGCCGACGAGGCCAACCTTTTCCCCCCGGTTGAGGGCGGCGGACGCTTCGATGAAGAGGATCTGGTGGCCGTTCTGCTTGCCGATATTGTCGAGACGGATCATGTGCGCGCGGGGACCTGACGAAGAGATTTCGGCCGCCCTTATGGCACGCGGCGCGGCTGCGGAAGAGGGTTCCGCACCGCCATATGATGAGAATTTTTTGCGTCAGCGAAGGCGCTCAGGCCGTCCGTGTCGGATGCCGAAAGTTCCAGTCCATCCGGTTCCGGCCGTCCGTGCTTTCCCGGCGGTTCACTGCGCTTCGATATGGGCGATTCTGACGTAGTCGCCGTATTTCTCGATCTCCCCAAGGAAGAAGGCCTGGGCTGCGGCAGGCGTGCTGATGAAGGGATCTCCCCCGGATTTCTTCAGGAAGGCTGCCGTTTCCTCGGTGGAGAGCACCTGGTTGAACCACTCGTTGATGGTGTTGACGATTGGCTCCGGCGTCCCGGCCGGAACGCTCGCCGAGAACCAGCCGACCAGCCGGACGCCGGGATAGCCGAGCTCGGTCATGGTCGGGATGTCGTCGGCGCTCGCCATGCGCTTGTCCGAGCAGATGGCGAGCACCCGCACCCGGCCTTCCCGCCGCTGGCTCAGCGCCAGCACCGGGTCGTGGAACGCATAGTCAACGGCGCCGCTCTCCATGTCATTGAGCGTGTCCGGGCCGGAGCGGTATTGCACTTCCAGCGCGGACAGCTTGGCATCCGCGGCATACATCGCGCCGGTGACACGGCTGGCGACGGAGGACGACGCATAGGTCGCCTTGTTGCCCTTGGCCTGCATCGCCTTGGTCAGCTCCGCCACGGTCTGATAAGGCGACGATGCCGAGACGGTCAGCATGAACGCCTGTCTGTTGATGGTCGCTGCCATCTGCAACGCCTTGCCGACATCCACCGGCGGCTTCTTGAAGAGATGCATGTTGCCGGCGATGGCGCCGCCCGAATGCACGAAGATCGTGTAGCCGTCCGGTTTCGAGCGCGCGACATATTCGATGGCGATGTTGCCGTTGGCGCCAGCCTTGTTCTCGACAACGACCGTCCGGTTAGCGAGCGCCCGGATCTTCTCCGCGAAATATCTGACCAGGACGTCCGCTCCGCTTCCCGGCGGGAAGGCGGAAATGAAATGGATGTCCTGGGAGGGATAGGCCTGAGCTCGAAGAGGCTGTGTTCCGCTGAACAGGATGCATGCACAGAGAGCGGCCAGACATCCGGCCACGGCTGACGGCTTCATTCGTCTCCTCCCAGGTATCATTTGTTGTCGGCAATGAGCCTCGACGTTCCACAAGACTGCCAGCGCCCGGCAAGCCGCGTCAATTCATGCCGACGGATCCCGGCTTCCTATTTTTGAGGATGGACTTTCCAATCCGGCAGTCTTTTGCGGTAGGCTCCAAACAACGCGACTGCCCGCACCCATGCCACCCAATCCAATCGTGCCGCCTGATCGCCGAAGAGAGGAAACACATGCCCCAGCCGATGATCCGCCACCTCGCCATCTTTGCGCGTGACCCTGCGAAACTTGCCCGCTTCTATCAGGAGGTCCTGGGGATGCGGCTGCTGCATTCGGATCCAAAGGACAAGGCGTTCTTCGTCACCGACGGCCATGTGACGATGGCGCTGCTCCCCCATCGCCTGGAAGGCTCGGCGCCTGTCGGCATCAACCACTTCGGCTTTGGCGTGGAAGACGCGAAGGCAGTGTCCGAGAAGTGCAGGGCCTTTGGCGTCGAGGAGCCGAAGCGCCGCCCCGGTGACAGGCCGTATGCGGAATTCCGCGGCGTCGATCCGGAAGGCAACTGGTTCGACATTTCGGAGCACGGCTACAACGAGGTCGAGACCCAGGACGACCGTGACCGCAAGGCCGCCAAGGTCTGACAACCCTCGAACCGGATGCGGGGCCTCTTGTCAGGCCGCGACCGGGGTTCTGCGGGGGCTTGCGACATGCTCCTTGAGGACCGTCCCCGAAGCATCGACCTCCTGCAACTGGACGTCGTAGCTCCAGAGGTCGGCAAGGTGCTGGAGGACGCGGGCTGAGTCAGCCTCGCTGAGCAGGCCGCCATTGACCACCGTGTGGCGCAGGATGAGCCGCCGGTCGCCGGCAAGGTCCACATCGACGACCTCGATATTGGGGTCGATCCAGCCGACGTCATACTGCCGCGACAGTTCGCGGCGGATGCGGCGGTAACCGCTTTCGTTATGGATGGCGTCGACCATGACACCCGCCGTCATGGCAGGATCGTCGTGAAGGTGGAACATGCGCATGCGCCGCATCAGGCGCGGACTGAGGAACTGGCTGAGGAAGCTCTCGTCGCGATAGTTGGCCCAGATGTCCCGCAGGACCGCCATCGCATCTCCGGTTCCTGCAATATCGGGGAACCATTCGCGATCCTCGTCATCGGGATCCGTGACGATCTTCTCGATGTCCTGCATCATGGCAAAGCCAAGCGCATAAGGATTGAAGCCCGAGAAGCGCGGATCATCATAGTCGGGTTGAAACACAACATTGGTGTGCGAGCGGAGGAATTCGAGGAAGTCGCCGTTGGAGAGTTGCCCCTGCTCATGCAGGCGGGTCATGATCCGATAGTGCACATAGGTCGCCGTGCCCTCGTTCATCACCTTGGTCTGGCCTTGCGGATAGAAATACTGCGCAACGTGGCGCACGATCCGCAACAGCTCGCGCTGCCAGGGCTGCAGACGCGGCGCGGACTTCTCAAGGAAATAAAGAATGTTCTCCTGCGGCAGCCCCAGCAGCGCCCGCCGCCGCTCCACACTGAGTTCCGACGCGCTCTTGCCCGGCCCTGTCGGAACCGTCCGCCACAGATCGTTGAAGACGCGCTCCTCGTAAGTGCGGCGTTCCTGCTCCCGCTTCTCCTCCTCGCGAAGATCGAGCTTCTTCTTGCCCGGATAGCGATCGACGCTGTGAGACATCAGCGCATGCGCAGCATCGAGCGTGCGCTCGACCGCCACCTGGCCGTGGCGCTCCTCGCACTGGGCGATATAGCTCTTGGCGAAGTCCAGATAGTCGAGAATACCTTCGGCGTCAGTCCACTGCCTGAAGAGATAATTGTTCTTGAAGAAATGGTTGTGGCCGAACGCCGCGTGCGCGATCACCAGCGTCTGCATCGTCGCCGTGTTCTCCTCGACAAGGTAGGAGATGCAGGGCGAGCTGTTGATCACGATCTCATAGGCAAGACCCTTCAGGCCCTTGCGATAAGACGCTTCATGATGCGCGAAATGCTTACCGAACGACCAGTGCTTGTAGAACAGCGGCATTCCGATCGAGGAATAGGCATCGAGCATCTGCTCGGCGGTGATGATCTCGATTTGATTTGGATAGACATCCAGGCCGAGTTCGGTCAGGGCGACTGTCTCACAGGCATCGTGGATCCGCTGAATCACCGAGAAATCCCAGTCAGCCCCCTGAAACAGACGTTCGGTCCCGGTGGTGATCACGGGGCTGCCCTTTCGTGCTTGCCACGCCGCTGGAACAGATCACGGAAGACCGGGAAGATTTCGTTCCGGCGGCTCACCTTGCGCATGGAGAGCGGCGCCCCTGCCGCGCGCAGGCGCTCGTACAGCATCCACAGCGCCGAATCCGGCATCTCGGTGGACATGCTGGATTCGCCCACTTCCAGATAAGCGAAATACTGCGTCATCGGCAGAATCGCCTCGGTCAGCAGCCGGGCTGCGACCGCTCCGTCGGAGTGAGAGTTGTCACCGTCCGAAGCCTGGGCCGCGTAGATGTTCCAGTCGGAGGGGCGATAGCGGGTCTCGACGATCTCGCTCATCGCCTTCAGCGCGCTCGACACCAGCGTCCCGCCGGAGGCCGGGCTGCGGAAGAACGTCTCCTCGTCGACCTCCTCGGCGCGGTCGGTGTGCCGGATGAAGACGATCTCGACATGGCGGTAGCGCCGCGTCAGAAAGACATAGAGCAGCATATAGAAGCGCTTCGCGAGATCCTTCATGTGCTCGGACATCGAACCCGACACATCCATCAGGCAGAACATCACCGCCTGGGCGACAGGCTTCGGCTCAGTCTCGAAGCGCCGGTACCGGATGTCGATCGGATCGATATACGGGATCCGCCGGATCTTGGCCTTGAGAGCCTCGACTTCCGCCCTCAGCAGGGCCCGGCCCTGCTCATCGTCACAATCGGCGATCTGCGTCTCGAGCCGCTCGATCGCCTCCGGCTGCGGCCGGCGCAGAGCCACCCGTCGCGCCATCGCAATCCGCATGGTGCGGCTGATCGACATGTTCGCCGGCGAACCGGACACCGCGTAACCGGCCCGGCGGATCGCTTCGTGGTCAGCCTCGGTCAGCCGCCGCTTCGCCAGGTCGGGCAGTTCGAGATCATCGAGGAACAGGTCCAGAAATTCCTCACGGGTCAGGATGAAGCGAAATGCATCCTCGCTGTCGCCCTCGCCCGGCTCCTTGGGCCGTCCGCCACCCTCTCGCGGGCGTGGAAGCACGTCACCTTCGACGAACTTCTTGTTGCCCGTGAACACCTGATCACGAATGCCGCCAGATCCGCGACGAAAGCTGGGCTCATCCAGCCCGTCAAGCGGAATGCTGACTTCCCCCCCTTGCAGCACGTCCCGGATATCGCGGCTTTCTGAGGCGCGTTTGACGGCGTTCTGGATCAACGCCTTGGCGCGGCGCATAAACCGCTGACGATTTTCGAGACTCTTACTGCTCGGATTCAGACGCCGATCAACAATGTGCATAATAGCTTTCGCGCACGGCTCAGCCGGCCTGCTTCACCCGCATATACCATTCAACCAGACGGCGGACCTGACGTTCGGTGTAACCGCGGGCCACCATACGTTCGACAAACTGACCGTGCTTCTTCTCAGTCTCGCCATCCTTCTTGGAGCCAAACGAAATCACCGGAAGCAAATCCTCCACCTGTGAGAACATCCGCTTCTCGATCACCTCGCGGATTTTCTCGTAGCTGGTCCAGGCCGGATTCTTGCCGCTGTTATGCGCCCGCGAGCGCAGGGAGAATTTGACGATCTCGTTGCGGAAGTCCTTCGGATTCGCGATCCCGGCCGGCTTCTCGATCTTTGTCAGCTCCTGATTGAGAAGCTCACGATCGAGCAGCTGCCCGGTATCCGGGTCCTTGAAATCCTGGTCCTCGATCCAGGCATCGGCATAGTCCACATAGCGGTCGAACAGGTTCTGCCCATAATCGGAATACGACTCCAGATAGGCTTTCTGGATTTCGTGACCGATGAACTCGGCATAGCGCGGACCAAGCTCCGCCTTGATGAATTCGAGATAACGCTTCTCGGTTTCCTCGGGGAGCTGTTCGCGGCGGATCGCCTGCTCCAGCACATACATCAGATGGACCGGGTCGGCGCCAATCTCCGTGGTATCGTAGTTGAAGGTCGACGCGAGGACCTTGAAGGCGAAGCGCGTCGAAACGCCGTCCATTCCCTCATCAACGCCGGCAACATCCTTGTATTCCTGAACGCTCCGCGCCTTCGGGTCGCTTTCCTTCAGACTCTCGCCGTCATAGACGCGCATCTTCGCAAACAGCGTTGAGTTTTCATGCTTGCGCAGCCGCGAGAGCACCGTGAAGCGCGCCAGCGTTTCCAGGGTCGCGGGCGCACAGGAGGCCATTGCAAGCTGGGAGTCCTGGATCAGCTTCTCATAGATCTTCTGCTCTTCGGTGACCCGCAGGCAATAGGGCACCTTGATGACGCAGATCCGGTCGATGAAGGCTTCGTTGTTCTTGTTGCTCTTGAAGCTCTGCCATTCGGCCTCGTTGGAATGCGCCAAGATGACGCCGGAGAAAGGTATCGCGCCGATATTCTCGGTGCCGATGTAGTTGCCCTCCTGGGTCGCCGTCAGCAGCGGATGCAGCATCTTGATCGGCGCCTTGAACATCTCGACGAATTCGAGAATGCCCTGATTGGCCCGGTTGAGGCCGCCGGAATAGCTATAGGCGTCGGGATCGTTCTGGGCGAACGTCTCCAGCTTGCGGATATCGACCTTGCCGACGAGCGACGAGATATCCTGGTTGTTCTCGTCCCCCGGCTCGGTCTTCGCGATCGCGATCTGGCGCAGGCGCGAGGGCTGAATCTTCGCCACGCGGAAACGGGAGATATCGCCGCCGAACGCCTCCAGCCGCTTGAGACACCACGGACTCATCAGTCCGTTCAGGCGCCGCTTCGGGATGCCATACTTCTCTTCGACGATCGGCCCCATCGTCTCCTGATCAAACAAACTCAACGGGCTTTCGAAAACCGGGCTGAGTTCATCGCCGGCCTTCAGAACATAGATCGGATTGACTTCCATCAGCACCTTGAGGCGCTCGGCAAGGGACGACTTGCCCCCGCCAACAGGCCCGAGCAGATAAAGGATCTGTTTGCGCTCCTCCAGTCCCTGCGCGGCGTGACGGAAGAAAGAGACGATACGTTCGATTGTCTCTTCCATGCCGTAGAAACCGGCGAAGGCAGGATAAACCCGGATTGTTCGATTTAAAAAAATTCGGCCAAGGCGGAGGTCCTTGGCCGTGTCAATCATCTGCGGCTCACCGATGGCAGCCAATATGCGCTCCGCCGCGTTCGCGTATCGCATGGGGTCGCCTCGACACGACTCCAGGTATTCCGTGAGCGACATCTCCGTTTCGCGCCGCGCCTCGAAGGTGCGAGCAAACGTATTGAACAAGGAATCGCTATGCATGACCTGTCTCGTCCCGACCTGTCTTGTCGCGGGGCCGCCCGATGATGGAGCGCGAAGCTCTACAATCCTCAGTCAAAGCACGGCGCGCCCAATCGCGAATCACCTGCCCCCGATCATCAATTGGACACTCGCAGTGCCCTGTCCTGCAAGACACGATTTATGTGCACCACATCGGTCCATGTCATCCATTCTGCCAAGAAATTGGGCTGAATGGGGGCCAACATGCGGCCTGAATGCCCATAGGCCAGACCAGCGCAGCTTGTCGAAACCCGTCACGGACCGACGATGAGCCATGAAGAGCGCGGTGTCCTCGCTTCCAGTAACCAGCGAAACCCCTTGGTTATCCTGCATTTGGAACATATGGGCCGGATGACGATCATATCAATCCATCAACGGGCCGGTCATTTGTCACAGGATCACATTAAGGCTTCTGTGACCAAAGTTTGCCTTCCAGACTGAAGCCCCACTTCAGGCGGCTTCCTGGTGCAACGATGCGACGCCAACAAGGAAACGACATTTCGCATCGTTTTTCAACAGGAGTTAGTTCAACAGGCGTTCATAAACCGAGCCGAACGCCTGAAGCGCAAAGCCAGTTGTACAACTCGCGCGGCCAGCTTGTGATCCTTCTCTGGCGTTCACACACGAGTGATCGCGTCGGCAGCCGCTTGTGTTCTTCCGTAAGCGCTGCCGCTTCACGCAATGTTTCTTTAGTTTGCGACAGCGTCAGATGGCGAAAGCTTATGGCGATGAGATCACATCAGCGCAGCGCGACGATGTCGCGCTGTCAGATATTCCCTCTGATCTCAACAAGCCGGTTGGCCGCGCGTTCACACAAGCCGGCCAGCGCATCCAGTTTCCATGCGTTGTTCTCAAGCGGATGAGCGGCAGCATTGAACTCAGCATCCAGCGCCTGACGCAGCATCGGCGCAGTGACCCGCCGGCCATTCAAGGCCTGTTCGGTTTTGATCGCGCGCCACGGCACCGGTGCGATAGCACCGCACACGATCTGGATATCATGCCAGCGGCCATCATCATCGATGATGGCCGTGATGGCGGCTGAGCCGATGGCAAAATCGCCCTGCCACAGATTGAGTTTCTCGAAGGCTCCACATCGGCGGCGGGCGGCGGCGGATATCCGCACGGCAACGACAATGTCATCCGGCTTCAGGATGGTTTCGCCCGGGCCAACATAGAATGAGCGGAGGGGAACCACGCGAGACCCATTTCCGTCCCGCAGGACCAAGTCCGCGTCCAGCGCAACAAGCGCTGTCGCCATGTCCGATGGCGTCACCGACTGGCAGCGGTGACCATCGATCGCTGCATGATAGAACCGATGATCGCCCAGGATCGCGTAACAAGGCGCAGTTGGCCCGACCCGCTGAAAACATTCGAAGCCGTTGCGATAGAACCAGCACCGATTGGCCTGGGCCAGATTTCCCGCAAGCGTCGCGACGTTCCTGACCTGCACGGATGCAATCGTTTGCGCGGCCTCCACCAGCAGGGAGGGCGCAACCGGCGACACCGTCAAGGTGCTGAGAGTGACCGCCCCGCCAATCACAAGCGTGCCGTCCGGTTCGACGCCGATATGCTTCAGCTCGGGAATATCGATCAGCGAGACAAGCCGATTGGCGCGTACCAGGCCCTGACTTCGCCGCGGCAGAAGATCCGTCCCGCCTCCGATCGGCAAAGCATCGCCGCCGACAAGCGACACGGCCTCATCGAGAGATCGAGGGGATGCAAGCTCCTCAAGTTCGGGTGGCGCCATGCGGCTTGGCCGATGCGTCCGCCAGGCGTGAAGCCACCGGAAAAGACCTCGCGGATAAGCCCACCGCACCAGCGCAATCCACCAGCGATCCGGCCGGCGCCACAGGGCAAACCGCCGCTTGCGCCCCTCCTTCTGCGCGAGCGCCGTCAGGATCTTGTCGGGCGTCAGCGGCAGGTCGCGAATGCGAACGCCGATTACGTCGTAGACTGCATTGGCAATGGCGGCCGGCGGCGGGTTGATCCCAAGCTCTCCCACGCCCTTTGCGCCATAAGGCCCGACGGGATCATGGCAGTCCACGACGAAGGAGCGAATGGTCGGAACATCGGCCGCGCGGGGCAGCGCATAATACATGTAGCCGGAGTTCACGAGCTTGCCTTGTTCGAAGATCATGTCTTCGCCCAGGGCCGCGCCAATCCCCATCACGGCGCCGCCGACGATCTGGCCATGCAAGGCCGTCGGGTTCAGCGGCGTCCCGGCATCATGGACAGCGACATAGTCGACGATCCGGATCCGGCCGGTCGAGATATCCACCGCCACATGGGCGGCATGCGCCGCGAAGTTGTAGCTTGGCGACATGTTGC
>Ga0180223_1001924_pt1 | contig 14044 bp, 14 predicted proteins | sample eDN5th30CKraftOP_FD_151337 | JGI IMG/M metagenome (GOLD analysis project Ga0180223, IMG submission 151337) | Enriched Organic Plus compost microbial communities from Emeryville, California, USA - eDNA 5th pass 30_C Kraft OP (version 2) (version 2) ...
CCTCGCTTCGGACGGGTTTCATGGCTTAGGGACGATGCCATCCCATAGGACCACAAAACGCCCCCATTTCCTGCAGAGGCTGGTCTCCCGCTCCAAGCACAACGACGCGCCTGTCCTTGAAATTCCTGTCGAAAACCACTGCGGCATACGACGTCACCGGCCACTGAGCGGCCTCGAAAATCGTATGAATCGTGTGCGCACAGACCGCGACATATCCAGTCTCGGGATCTTTGCGGAACAGCCAACGACTGTCGGTGCGAAGAACAGGCTCGCGATCGAGACTCGTTTGAATGGCGCTGATGCTGAGCCATGCCAACTCGCGCTCCACGCTCGACGGGTTGTAGGGCTCGGTATAGCGGTTTGGGTCCAGGCGATTCACGGCTGGACGCTTTTGTTGTTCGGCCGAGCGTGATGGCGAGTTGCTGATGACGCTCGGGATCGCGGCGAAATCCACTCCACCAGATTGCCGATAGAATTCGTACGAAGCGCTCGCACCCACCACGATCGCGGTTGCGCCGGCAAGTGCCACAAGTCCATGATTCATAAGGAAGCTCTTGGTGGAAAATCCCCGCGGATCGAGCAATAGATGCGGTTCACGCGGCTTTGAGGTCCTGTCGAATGAAAGTTTAGAGCTGCAGTACTCTCGTCGCGTGAAGCTGGTCAACGCGACGACTGCCCTCAACTGGGCGGCGGCATCATGATCGCGTCCTGCGAGGACCATGATGCTTGCCTGTTCAAAGCTGGATGCCGTGGCCGTTCGTGGGGCGGCAGCTAGCGCCGGACAACGAATGTGAACTCCCGGACCACTCCCGAGGCCATTTCCGCCTGGTCGCACCCGGCGATGTCGTTCCAGCCGCACACTTCCTGGTGATAGACCTTGGTCCCTTTCAACAGGGTGTAGCCGTAAGTGAAGCCCCTGATGCCATTTCTGACTCGGACAACAATCGTGTTCTCGCCCGAAACCATCGAGTCGAGGTTTTGGGCACAGGTCTGACCCAGACCGCAGGTGCGGATGAGTTTTCCATTCACCAGGACCTGCATCGAGTCATCGATATTGAACAGGCGGACACTCCAGTCCGCCGCTGCGGCGGATCGCACGCCGAACGCCGATAACAAAGCAATTGTCGCCAGGACAGCAGTCTTTTTCATAATCCACGACCCCTATTTGCGGTTTGCGAGGTCACTAATATCTGATTTTCGGATGTTTTGGAACTGGAATGTGCGGCTTGCGACCTTGCGTCGTCAGGGGCGATTCGGAAGGCGAGGTGCAAGGAAGTCCAGAGCATGGCAAACTGCCAGCTTGGGATGGCGGGTCGGGGCGGTTTATGCCCGCGTCAGTTGATATCATCTGCTTTTTAGATAATCCGGAAATGCGATTATGTCGTTGACCCTCATTTTTGAGGGATCAACCGGATGCCACGGACATTGCAATCGCCCCGGCACGAGGCATTGCGGGCATTTTTGCAGGAGAAGCGGCTCAAGGCGGGGATGACGCAGCAGGACGTCGCGGACAAACTGGAGCGCTATCAGTCCTTCATCGCCACCGTGGAGAGCGGCCAACGCCGAATTGACGTGGTCGAACTGCTGGAGTTCGCAGATGCCATCGGCTTCGATCCCAGGGAGGCGATCAGAAGATTGCTGGCGGTGGATGTGAAGCCTCGGTCGGGCCGATAGGCGAGCCGGGCTACCGCCGGCGGAATGTTAGTCAGGGAGGCTTTGATACCGAAGACAACAGCAGCCACACTGACAGTGAGCATCGTCGCCGCGGTTACCGTCTCGTGATCGTCTCGCTCAAGCTCGGGAACAATCTCCCGCTTGGGGCGACGTGCTTTTTCGCCTTGAGCGACGTGAAGCTCGCCAGGGTAATCGCAATCAGGAACAAAACTCAGACACATTTGTTTTTGCTGTGGCGCCGGAGGAATGTCTTGGCCAGACGTCAGAGTATCGAGTATCTCCCGACAGCGCAGAGGTTGGAGCTCCTCGTTCACGCTGTAGTCGACTACGGGCTTTACCTGCTGAACCCTGACGGCTTTGTCGTAAGCTGGAATCCGGGAGCTCGCCGCCTAAAAGGCTATGAGGAAAGCGAAGTCCTCGGTCAGCATTTCTCGGTGTTCTTCACGCCGGACGATCAAGCTCGGGGGCTGCCCTTAGCTATTCTGGAAACCGCCAGCCGCGAAGGCCGCTTCGAGAGCGAAGGGTGGCGCCTGCGAAAGGACGGTACCACGTTCTGGGCCCTCGCGGTGGTCGATGCCATCCGTGGTGATGACGGAGAGCTGCTGGGCTTTGTCAAAATCACCCGGGATATGACAGAGCGGAGAGAGGCTCAGCGAAAGCTTCTTGAGACCGAAACACGGTTCCGGCAGCTCGTACAAAGCGTGGTTGACTATGCGATTTTTCATCTGGATGCAAATGGAGTTATTGCGACCTGGAACGTAGGGGCCGAGCGTATCAAGGGTTACACCCCCGGAGAGATCATCGGATCGCACTTTAGTCGATTCTATACCGAGGAGGATCGCGCCCGAGGCCTACCCGAGCGAGCTCTGGCCACTGCCCGTCTCGAAGGCCGGTTCGAAGCCGAGGGCTGGCGGGTTCGAAAGGACGGATCGAAGTTCTGGGCTTTAGTCGTGATTGACGCCATTCGCAATGATGACGGGGAGATTATTGGATTTGCGAAAGTCACACGAGACATCACTGAACGAATGCAAGCGCAGCGATCCTTGCGCGATACGCAGGAACAGCTGGCTGCGGCGCAAAAGATGGAAGCGGTTGGCCAGCTCAGCGGGGGCATTGCCCATGATTTCAATAATTTACTAATGATTGTGCTCGGAAACCTCGAAACTTTGCAGCGCCATGCTCAGGAGATTTCCAGTTCGAGAATTCAGCGTGCCGTGGCCAATGCCATGAGAGGGGCCCAGCGCGCAGCATCGCTTACACAACGTCTGTTGGCGTTTTCGCGACGGCAGCCGCTCAATCCAAAGCCAATGGACATAAACAAGTTCTTGGCGGGCGCGGCGGATTTCCTGGGCCGGTCCCTTGGGGAGACCGTCCAAATCGAGACCGTAGGTGCAGCTGGGCTTTGGGCTGTGGAACTGGACCACAATCAGCTTGAGGTGGCGTTAGTTAATCTTGCCATCAATGCGCGCGATGCCATGCCATTGGGCGGCAGACTCACGATCGAAGCTGTGAACGTCGTGCTTGATCGGGAATACTGCCGGGCCAATCCGGAGATATCGCCCGGCCATTTTGTAGCAGTGTGTGTCAGTGATACCGGGACAGGGATGGACAAGGAAACATTAGGCCGTGCGTTTGAACCATTCTTTACCACAAAGGAAATCGGTCACGGCACTGGGCTCGGTCTCAGCCAGGTTTACGGCTTCGTCAAACAATCCGGAGGTCATATTAAGATTTACAGCGAAGTTGGCGAAGGCACCACCATTAAGATGTACTTCCCACGCTTTCTCGGCTCAGGCCACGACGAACAGAATTTTCATGAGGACATTGTTGAAGCGAATGACGCGGCTGAGACGATCCTTGTCGTTGAAGATAACGGCGACCTTCGGGCGTATCTAGCCGACGTAATACACTCGCTTGGATACAAGGTGGCGGTGGTGGGAAGTCCGGCTGCCGCCCTCGATCTTCTCGCTCAAGAACACCGGCGCATTGATCTCCTTCTCACTGATGTCGTCATGCCTGAAATGAATGGGCGCGAGCTCGCAAGAAAGGCAGTTCAGCTTCGCCCAGCGCTCAAGGTCCTCTATATGACGGGATATTCCGAAAACGCCGTGGTACATCACGGCCGCCTCGAACCAGGTTTAAATGTCCTACAGAAGCCAATCACGCAGCACGAACTGAGCAGTCGCATTAGGGAAATACTTGATGCACCCTAGCCTTAACGCGATCTTGGAACAGAGGTAAAGCCGCGAGGGGGACCTAGTTAATTGGCTCCGTCTGTCGCTTCTGCGTCTATTTTATATAAAAGCGGCCCACCACCCTTCACCGCCGCGAGTGTTGCTTTCAGCGCCCTGGAGCGTCGTACTTACATTTTTTCGTCCAGCGCGATATATTCGATTTCCAGATCTCCGGGAACTCGATATTTCACGGTCGAGGTCGGCATCCGGGAATCACCCGGCCACCGCTCCAATGCCCGGCATGCAGTTGCGACGCTGCCCCTCTCTACTTTTTAGATAATCTGGAAACACGATTATTGAGTCGGTCCTCCTTTTTTGAGGACCGATCCGAATGCCACGTACCTTGCAATCGCCCCGCCACGAGGCATTGCGCGCCTTCCTGCAGGAGAAGCGACTCAAGGCGGGGGTGACCCAGCAGGACGTTGCGGACAAACTGGAGCGCTACCAGTCCTTCATCGCCACCGTGAAGAGCGGCCAATGACGGATCGACGTGATCGAACTGCTGGATCTCGCTGAGGCCATCGGATTCGACCCCAGGGAAGCGATCAGAAGGTTGCTAGCGCTGGATGTGAAGCCTCGATCAGGCCGGTAGGCGTGCCGACCCACCGCCAGCGGATGTTATTCGGACGCCTTGATGCCCAAGACGACAGCAGCCAAATTGACAGGGGGCATCGTCGCCGCAGTTAGTGGCAACGACAATATCCCCACGGCGGGGGGGGGCGGCCCTCCTTGATCCCATGACGGCGAGCAGGAACCTGTCATGCCGTCAGAGGTTCAGCTCGAACATGCCTACGGTATCAGGATTTTGTGGCCGACGGGGTAATCAATGGGTTCGACGTCGGGGTGGTCGGACTGGCACAGACCATCTGCGGTACAGACAGACGATGTCTTCACAAGAGGATGAGGATGATGCGGATCGAGCCAGTCTTCCTGTTTGACCTCGACGGCACGCTCGTGGACAGCGTCTACCAGCACGTCCTCGCCTGGAAGGATGCACTTGACGACGAAGGGATCGACCTGTCGGTTTGGCGAATCCATCGCAAGATCGGCATGAGCGGTGGGCTGTTCACCAATCAGTTGTTGCGCGAGACCGGGCTCGAGATCAGTGAGGAGCGTGTGGATCGTCTGCGCCAGGGTCACGCCGCAGCCTACCGGCGCTACGCCGACCAGATCCGGCCGCTGCCGGGTGCGCGCGAACTGCTGTCGTGGCTGACGGAGGCTGGCATTCCCTGGGCGATCGCAACGAGCGGCCGCATGGAGACCGCAGCCGTGAATCTCGCGGCGCTGGGAGTCGATCCAGACCGCACACCTGTGGTGACCCGTGATCAGGTCAAATATGCCAAACCCGATCCTGACCTGTTCCTCGCTGCGGCCGAGCGCCTCGATGCGCCGATTGAGACGGCCATGGTTGTCGGCGACAGCATCTGGGACATGCTCGCCACCAGGCGATGCCGGGCACTGGGCGTCGGTCTCCTGAGTGGCGGTTATGGATCCGACGAACTTCACGAGTCGGGCGCCTTCCGGGTTTACGAGGATCCGGCCGACCTTCTCCTCCATATCGACGAGGTAGGTGGACGGCGGTGAACTCTACCACATCGGTAGCCCACCAATGTACCCACCCTCGACCACGTAGGGTGCCGTACAATGTGGCCAGACGGGCGGTCCAAGTGGATGTCTCGGTCAGGCAGGTTAGCGTGGCCTACTCACTGCCACCGGATGTGACTGGGACACTTTGATGCCGAAGACTTCAGCGACCAGACTGCGAGGTACCATCGTCGCAGTCAGCCGCGATAATAAACATCACTTCAGCAAACCCACCGTTGGAACAATCACACTCGTTGCCGGAATAGGCATTGAGGGTGACGCCCACGCCGGTCTCTTCGTCAAGCATCACTGGCTGGCCAAGCGAGATCCCACCATGCCGAACCTCCGACAAGTTCCTCTGGTCGCCGTGGAATTGTTCAGCGAGATGATGGCGCGCGGTTACGCCATGTTGCCGGGCCAGTTGGGGGAGAACATCACCACCACCGGCATTGACCTCCCCAATCTGCCGCTTGGCTGCGGCCTGCATCTGGGGACCCACCGCGACCCTTGAAGTTACCGGGATCCGGACGCCGTGCCTGCATATCCGCCGCTTTCACGAAGGATTGCGGCGCGAGATGATCGACAAGACTCCCGATCGAAGCGTTATGTTCAAGACTGGCATCCTTGCCCTCGTTGGTGCTGGAGGTGACGTTCGGCCGAACGACCCGGTCGATGTGTAATTCCCCGCCTAGCCATGGCGGGCGCTACCCGATCTGTAACCTGCCACCACCAATATAGGAATTTTGATTTGCCCCGGTCTGAAAAGTGTTCTCGACTCGCTTCGAACGGCCATGAGCTTTAGGAGAGACCGTCAAGCGCGCGCTCCCGCTTCCATTGAGCTAGATTTTGTCTCATTGGAAAGAGTTCCCGATACTTGGATCTTGGAGTATCAAAGAGCAGCCTATACAGTTCCAGCGCTTTAAGCTGTTCGCGCTTGCTGCGACAACTCACCTGCCGTCGCCTAAGCGACCCGCATGAACTTGCAAAATCAATATCGCGCGGTGTTCGTAGCGGCCACGCCCAGTTAACGCTCACTCTCAACCCTTTACTATCCTGTCAGTCTCGATTCTTCTCATCCAATCGTCCAAAATGATTGGGTGTGACGATAAAGCCCGCCGTTACCATGCCTCACAGCAAATATGAACCGCATCATGGTCGACATGATGCCGGGTGGCTCCCCATCGCTGTGTTACCGATGTCGCCACACAGCTTCATTAATAGCACACGAGGAATTGCTCATTGGGCAGAGGCAACCGTCATAACGTAAGCCCGATATGGGTCTTTAGTGTCGGTGCCGTGAACTGCTTTGATGATCGCGATTGCTCGTTGAAACACCATCAGCTTCGTTCCAATGGAATTCAAGGATATCCTCCTCACTACAGATCCCGCGCTCGGCGTGCGCGAGCAATGTCTCTGGCAACCGTGCGACTTCCAGTAGCACCTCCTCGGAGCCTGTGATGTCCATCTCATCCAAAAGCCAGTTGGGAAACAGCCGGTGAATGCTACTAACAATATACGAGCCAGGCTGAAACTTGCCAAACCACAGCGTGGTGTAGATATAAGCAGGCTTGAGATCGCATGTTTCGTCGCGAACCGGAATAATGTGGGGATAAGCATAAAGACTGAGCGGCCCGGCTGGCTGTCCGGCGGCATCGCAACTTTCTTGATACCGCTTGGCGCAGTCACCGAAGAGCCGCTCAATAACACGGGCCGCCTGCTTGTATGAGTGCGCGCCGTCTCCACTGAAGCGAAGCCTCAAGCCGATCATGCAAGCCTGTCTCTCTCCACCTGCGACCGAATCGAGAAGCTCAACTAAAATGGCTTCGTAAGACGGAAACTCATCTCCCTTCAGGGGGTCCCTCGTGAACCGTTCATCATTATCGTCGTCGCCTTGGTATTCCAGGCATTCATTCACTTTCTTAGACATCTGCTTTATTTTCCTTTCAACTATACTTCTTTGCATTATATAAAAGATGATCGAGTATGTAGACCTCATACACAGCAACAAATCGGTTTGATCACTGCAGGCCTCGTTTGATGACCGGCAACTGGACAAGGTGAGCTTCGTCAGCGCTACCCCGTAGAATCGGACCAAACAGCAAGTCCGTAGTCTCGGTCGCCGGGTCGCTGACTTCACGCAAGGCAACAATCTCGATTTGAGCGCGAAACCACGGCGGAAATGCTGCGAGGACCCGACTGAGAAGTGGACGATCCACCTGAACGTCACCGATCCACAGTGTGGTGACTGTCAGCTCGCGGGTGAACCAACGGTCGATATCCGACGCCTCTCCCGTGATCATCGGATACTTGGTTTGACACCCCAGAAGTGCCAACTGTCCTGGCCCACCCTGATCAGCCACAGTGACCGTGGCGGACGAGGCTGAGATTTCGCTGTGCAACCGTTGTAGCAGGTCAAAACAGGCCTCACGTGTAAAGCCATCACCCGGCGGGAGTGGACGAAACACAATCACGCACGCACTCCACTCCGCGCGAGCGACCTTCATTGGGAAATCGGTACAAAAGGCATCGATGCCATCAGCATGCGAAAGACGATAATTCAACATTCCTCAGCCCTCCTCTCCCGCAACGCCATTCTCACACCACAACTCAGTCGCCACCCGGTGCGGAGATAACGCACTGATCGGCTCCAATTCTGGCTGGATCGGTGGCGATGCGGACATCAATGTGAAGATGCGATCTGACTTCACTTTGCCATCCCATACGGCACCAAAGACGTACCGCGTGCAAAACTCCACGTCGTTGCTCAGTTCCCACGCCCAGAGGAGATCGGCCTCATTCCAGAACCAATCGGGCAGCAGCCTGAGGACGCCGTCGATGGACATGCGACCGGGCACGACATCGCTCAGCCACATCAGATTCATCGTCGGCACGGTCGCCAGACGGACGCGCCAGCGGTGCCTTTGATACAATTCGCGTTCTCCGGGACATCCGACGATATCGGGAGGCCATTTACCGTGGCGCTCGGCATCCCCCAACCTTTCGAATGAGTCCACACACTCAAAGTAAAGCCGCTCCGAGAACTTCCGCAATTCCTCGTGTTGTTGATAGGATTCCATATGTGATTTTCCTTTCAGCCCAAACGATATCACCGAGATCTGCGCCCTCGAGGTGTTGACCATTTTCTCGAGTTTCCGCCTCATCCTGATAAACGCCTTGGGCGGATGCTCCAGATACCTTTGTGCTTCCTCCAATAGTTCGGATTCGAATTCCTTGCGCTTCTTGTCTGATCGCTCACTCATTCTGCTTTCCCTGTCCTGTATGTTTACGTCTCATTATCTACTTGATGATCCGCATCAACCATTTACTCAGCCAATGTTCCACTCTTATCTGATTGTTTGAATAATCGACCGGTTGCGGCCTCGTTGGACTTTTCTTTGGTGGCGCGGGTCTCTGAATGATCGTCATGCGTCCGCGTATTTTGCCGCTAGCTCGTTCGTGCAAACGCTTAGAGCGTCCAATCAGCGGATAGACTTGGTCTTGACGTAGGTCGCTTAGAGTTTCGTATAGGCACAGCTTCGCCATCGCCTTGGAGGCAATTCATTTGATCATCTTACGTATTCCAGTTGGTGCGGGATCGGCGGCGGAGGTCACACGCATGGTCGGCACATGCACAATGCAAGTGATTGACGGCTCGCCGCATCTGGAGGTCAGGACGCTCCAGTCAGAAGCCAGATAATCCGAGCTTGACACCACTCCGGCATCACGCCCTCACTCAGCCCCGCAAGATCGGTGTTTCCTCGAGGTGCACGCAATATCTTTGCTGTTGAGCTTCATTCGCCAGAACACGACTGGCGGTAGGGTTGCCAGTCTGACAACTCGAGCGCACTTGCTGCCATGATCGCCACCGCGCTATCGGCATCTCACGGGCAAACTCTCTCCTGAGGTATACGATCGGTGGAAGCCCAGCCTTCAATTGTTAAAGGACATAGACTGTTGCGGGATACTCACCCGCAACAGTCCTCGGGGCGCAGCGCGGTCCGCAAGGGATCGACTGATCTGCGCGCCATACTAGGGTGGGACCAATCGCCTAGAAAGATTGGGTGTCGCGATGAAACCCACCGTTGTCCATGATTCGCGGCGCAAGCCAGCTTGCTCAAAATATCATATGGGTTGGCGCACTCACGACCCGGATGCCTTATTCTTTGAAACAGAGGACCGCGACAAATATGCCAGCATCCACACTGCACTTGCAGACGTCGCCGGGAGTTCAATCCTCCTCGTCAGCGTCTCGAACTCTGTCCAACCACCGTCTTTGCTCTTCAACTTGATTGCCAGGCTGCAGTCGATCCCGATTCTGAGTATAACTTCTTTGGCTTGCTCCAGCTTGTCTTTCAAACCTGCAGGAATCAAGACGATGCCATGCCTTAGACTAGTTACCGCGATCTCATATTGAACTGCATCAATTTCGTCGCCATCGATGACAAGCCGTCCGACTCCGATCTGACTATGGCCGGTACGGCTGACAAACTGCGGTTTCCGCGCCGGTCTGGCCTTGACTTGTGGTCGAGGCCGCCCGACCTTTTCACTTTCGTTGCGTTTCTTCAACTTCTCATACCTTCTCAAAACTTGCTCGGGCGCTCATCGCCTCGATTTTTACATGCTTCCAACAATGCGAGGTCTCCCTCTATCACTGTGGCGTTACCTAACATCGAAAGTATTGCGGCTGGACCGATCGGCTACTTCCGCCCTGACATCACCAGCCTAAGATCATCCTTTTCCGGGACAGCCGGATGGGTTTGGGTATCGGGTGGACACAAGAGGGCAAGGCGCTCATCCGTGACCAGTTCGTTGAAATCGTTGTTGTGAGCCTCGCGACTTGGAAGCCAGATAAGCTCTGATTCTTCGGCCTCCAAGTTCAGGAGTGACGCCAACGCAGTCCTGGCAGCATCCGCGTAGTCATCATTGATGTCCCCGCCTCCAAGGACTTCGATTTGATCGAGGAAGCTTTGTGGAAGAACCCGTAGCAGGACGTCGTACGCCGAGCGGTCTGCGCCAAATGGCATACGCCAGATCGTATTGAGAACCACGACATCATCGGTATCATCCGGACCGAACCACGGAGCGGAGCGAGGTGTCGACTCGGTCGGCTCGGGTTCGAGCGCGGCTGGGTAGTAATCATACCTACCAGATTTGACCACCCGCCATCCGGGACATGCCACCACAGTGAACCCCTTAAAGCCATGCCGCAGCGACCGCGGAAGCCGGGCAGAGCGACGTTCGATCTCGGGCCATGCGTGCCTGAGCAGTTCCTTCATTTCTTCAACCTGCGCACTGGGATCGTCGCTTTGAGGGAACCGCTTCCTGAACGTCAGGGAACAAGCCTGCCCCTCAGAGAGGGGAATCGACTCCGCCAGAAGATCGACGATTTGTTCGTATGCCGAAGGCGTTACGGTTACACTGAGCGCGGATTCGTTGATTGCCTGCGGTGAAGGATCTGAATATCCCATATACTCGCGATACTCTTCGTAGCTATTAAACTTCGATTTCACTTACGTTTTTTCCTATGAGAACGTGTTGTTGTTATGAACAGAACAATGTGGGTAGCTTCACTTCGATCGGCTATCTTGCGCATCTCTGTCGAGGGCTACATGTGCATCATCGCCGCACAAAGTCCAATCCCGGCGGGGCTGATTTTGACCTTTCTGATTTATTGAATAATACGCCGGATAGCGGCGTCGATAACGCCAATCTAACAATCAGATGGTGAGCCAGCGGATAGGGTGTCAATGCCCTTGAGAGGAGGCTAACAACATCGACACAATTCGCTCTGTAGGCACGAAAACATTTGATGCTATCGAGATGCAAACAACGCCATCACCTCACTGACCCAGTTGGATCGGGGTCAGGCGGATCATCCACTGCAGCGGCAAAAATCCGCTCTTTACGGGGACCAAGCTCTGACACCGCACGTGGAAGAACAAGAACGTCGTCGATATCGAAGTGGTCACGCTTGATGCCCTTGAGCATGTACCGGGACATCTTGCCCGGCGTCTCGGTGACCTGTTCGAAATGGATGTTGGTCATTCCACTCTTCAGTATCCAATCGAGGGAGCCGATAACCCCTTCGATAGTCTGGCCCTTGCGGGACAATGCAGGCTGGATGCAGATGATGTGCAGATGCAGGCCACCACCGTTCACATGGACATCGACAGGCGGACCATCACACTTTGATCTTTTGCCGACCGGGTAGTCTGGGAAGATGATGAACTGGGGAGCCTTGGCAGCTACGTGATCCGGATCCCGTGGATTCCGGACATAACGCATCAGGGCAGATGAGAACAGACGCTGGGTCTGAGCATACATCTCCTTCAGTCGCTGCCTTTCGAAGCTGAGACCGTGCAGCCGTTCGACTGGTATCTCACGAAACTGAATGGTGATGAGATCAACTCGATGGCCTTTTGCAAGGGCTGATCTGATCCACTCGGCATGGCATGTCTCTGCATCACGAACATCATAATAACGGTAGGCACCAAAGGGCATGAATCCTCGTTGTGAGGGGAGTAATCGGATTCATGACAAACGGACAGCATGGTCAGCGATGCGATTTGGCTCAAGGCCTCCGTCGTTCGAGTATGTGCAACATGGGTCAGATGTTCATCATTGCAAGTGCAGGCATCTCGACCTCTGTGAAGGCATGGGCTCTCTCCACCAGGACACTCTGGGGGCAATCCATATCATAGGACGCCGCGTCGCTAACGCTTGGCGGCGAGACGCTTCGCCTTCACTACGTTTCGGCTTGCGCCCCGGTCTCGATTCAATTCAGCCAGCTACCACCAGACAACCTGCTTGCCGGCCACACGCCCTCTCGGGCGTTGTGTGCAGCATCCTTCAGGACCCTGCTACTGCCTATGGGAGGGAAGCGGGATGTCTGACATCTGACCTTCTGGCATTTTTCCAGCATTGCGAACTTCCAGCATATGAAATTTTGGCAAAGCAAAACATCTAGCATGGAAATGGCACTTCCAAAGCCCGACAGATCTGCACGCAGACGTCTCAACCGTGGCGATCCAAACGGTCTCGACGAATGCTATCGCAGGTCATGATGAGCTTGACGGAGTTACGACTACCATGGCTGACGAGCGCAAGTCCAATGGTGGCTGCGGCTATTTAGCGTACTTTCCAATGGGAATGGTTCTTTCAAAAATTTGCATCGACTAGCGTTCAGGCCTCACAAACGAGCCATACACACCGTAGTCGTCTGACAACTTGCGCCTTCGCCATCATTCCGCTTGGCATCTATCGCTGAAAGGCTTTCGACTTGTGGAGAGTCTTTCGCCGAGACGCCAACAGATCACTGTAGAGCACTCCCCGTCACAGCGCCCAAAATTTCGCTCAATTGCGTTACGCGCACTACTCGTCGGAAGGCGCTACGCGCACGCCGGCTGCTTAGCCTTCCTTGTCTGGCTGACTCGGTTTGCCGCTCTTGGTCGGTGACCCGTTAAGCCTTGTCAACATCTCGTCGTTCTGGAGGATCTGCGCCGTTATCTCGGCGCGACTCTTGGGTGTTAGTCCGAGCTGGCATGCAAGCTTGAACTTAAGGTCCAGCTTCTTTTGATAATAGGAGTTAAGTCTCACATACTCAGACTTCGCATTTGAAGACGGCGAGGCCCTGCGCAGAAGGATGCGTAGACTGGAGACTTCTGCTTGCAAGCGGCAGTAATCTTCGATGCTATGCAGGTCCAGCGCCGTGAGCAGGCCGAAGTGTCTAAGTTCTGAGATCAGCGATTTCCAAAGTCGGTGGGCTTCTGCCTCTATGTCAACTGAATCAACACGCTCGTCCCTTGTCGCTTCGTTCTTACTATCACCGTGATTTGATGAAATGACCTTATCCGAGAGGCTCGGCGGAGCCGATGGTCGAATATCGGTGTATTTGATGAATTTCCGACCGCTCGCGTGGCGCCCGTCGCCGCTACGAAGAACTGCCTTCTTTCTCTCTGCTGGCATTTCGACAGGTCTATTCTGCGTTGACTTCAATGTCGATTTGTAAGGGTTCTGAACGCCGCTGCTCATCCAATCGTTGCTCAGCTACTTCTAAATATGATCGCCCATCGTCGTCTAAAATCGCCGTCTCATTGGTTGCGCTCTGCCAACGAAGAATCGTGGTATCGACCCACTTTGGTTCTACATCCATTCCGTAGCAAATACGTTCGAGGTCGTCGGCAGCCATCAACGTCGTTCCGCTTCCCAAAAACGGGTCGTAAACAATATCGCCGGGTTTGCTGTGATGCTCAATTGGCTTGCCCATGCACTCAACCGGTTTTTGGGTCGGATGCGGCGTTCGATCATCGTCCTTATCATAGTCTATCGACCAAACGTCTCCGCGAACCTTACCGTCGTATCCTCCTGTCCATGTGCTATTGCCGTTATAGGGGGGCGGAAGAAAATCATCACTCCTGCGGCAGTATGGCCTGCACCCGGTTTCCTTGACACCGGCCTAAGCTAATCCGGCCTTCTGTTCGAACTCCATCGGGCTCAGATATCCGATCGTAGAATGCCTGCGCTTCGGATTGTAGAAGCGCTCAATATAATCG
>Ga0180223_1001929_pt1 | contig 14004 bp, 13 predicted proteins | sample eDN5th30CKraftOP_FD_151337 | JGI IMG/M metagenome (GOLD analysis project Ga0180223, IMG submission 151337) | Enriched Organic Plus compost microbial communities from Emeryville, California, USA - eDNA 5th pass 30_C Kraft OP (version 2) (version 2) ...
GGTCGGCCCCCCGTTAGCGGCGAAGACGTGGGTCAAGCATCGCGCACAGCACGTCGGTGAGCACGTTGACGATGACCACGATTGCAGATGTGAAAATGAAAGCCCCGGTCAGGAGCGGAAAGTCCCGGCGATAGATGGCGTCATAAAACAGCCGCCCGAGACCCGGCCAGCCGAAGATGATCTCGGTCACGACCGCGCCGGCGAGGAGAGCTCCAAATTCCAGGCCGATGACTGTCGCCACCGTGACGATCGCGTTTGGAAACGCATGGTTCCACAATACGCGCCGCCCCGTCGCCCCTTTGGCCTGGGCGACCATGACGAAGTCCTGATCCAGCGCATCGACCATGGCGGCCCGCGTGAAGCGCGCGGTAAAGGTCATCAGGAACAGCGCGAGGGTCACGACCGGGAGCACGATGTGCCGCGCCACGTCGAGCACATAGTTCAGACCCGTATAGGTGATACGGGCCGAGGTCATGCCGCCTGCCGGCAAGAGATTGAGCTCGACCGCGAAGACAAGAACGAGGATCTGTGCTGTCCAGAAATTCGGTATTGAATAGCCCACCAGCGACGCAATGGTGATTCCGGTGTCGACGCCTGTGCCGGCATGGCGCGCGGCAAGCACGCCGAGCAGGATGCCGAGTGTGGACGCCACAATGATCGCCACGACAGTGAGAAGGGCGGTCGCCGGAAAACGCTCCCAGATCAGATCGAATACCGGGCGGCCATAGAAGATGGACTGACCAAAGTCACCCTGCATCGCCTTCCAGAGATACGAGACGTATTGCACCAGGATCGGCTGATCGAGACCGTATTCGCTCCGCACCTGCGCAAGAAATTCCGGGGTCGGCGCGTCACCAGCCAAGATGAGCGCCGGATCGCCCGGCGCCAGCCTGATCAGGAAGAAGGTCAGCGTCACGACTGCAAAGATCATCGGCAGCGCAATTGCGAACCGTTGAATCAGCAGGCGAACAAGCGTCAGAAGCAAATATCCCACCCCGTTCTTTGGCTGCCTTGCAGCCAGAAGTCATCGGGGCTGTGCTACACACATATGTGCCCGGCAATGGCACAACCTAGATTAAATTCGATCAAAGATGTTTCGGCTCGTCAATACGCGAGCCTGAACAAATGTTGTGCCGTTGGTCTAAGAAATAAGCTCAGATTTCTCGTCGCATCTTTAAGTTATCGCGAAGCCTCATCAAGACGCGCTTTGTGAAATCAATCCCCGCTATCATTGCGCCGCAGATCCATGGCCGTGACGACCATGTCTCAGTTATGAGACAACACTGCCTGCATGTCTCCGGGCCTGCAGCGACCAGCTTGCGCTTGTGACCAGGGTATAGCCGCCATCGAAACCGTCATCGGGTTTTGGGCAGGTTTCACGATTGACCGCACTTGACGACGACATAGACGTGCCGTGCGGCTTGTCACCAAATTGGCCTTGCTGCGGCATGGATGGCTGGCGACCCAGTACAGTTCGAACCCCTCTCCGGTCGGAATTCCCTGCGAACAGGGATTTTTGCAGGGAACTCCCACAGTTTTGGCGACCAGGCTCAAAGTTAGCTCCAGGAATCCGCTGATTGCCGCCCGAAACAGCGGGCAATTCTCTAACTTCGGTAGCAGGGAAATGCTGCCGAAGAGCAGCGAGCGTACAATGAGTTGCCACGGTGCTGGCCATCGGCTTTTCTATGGTCAGTAATCCAACTTGCTGGGTGTTATTGACGTGATGGCGAACGCCTCACCCTGCCACCTGGAAGGGGATTTCAGCGAAGTGATCAACGCGGTGCGCTATCGGGGCCCCTCGGGCTGCGGCTGTCCGATGTCATCGATGCGTTCGACGGTGAAAGCCCAGCGATAGGAACTGCTCCGCCCAAAGCTGGAGTACCATGCGAGTCGGTCGGTGAGCAGAGGCGCTTCAATGCCTTGTGAGGATAGGAGGGGCATGGTCTGATCGTCAGCCTCTCCGTCTGCGTCGGCGACCCACACCTTCCATTTCAGCACAATCATCGGACCTTTGGGCCAGGGAAACCTGTGCGGCCGCGCAATTGAGGCGCCCCCGGACTCGGTGCGACACTCGGGCGTCAGTCGCAGCAGCGAGGGACCGGGAAATAGGCATCGAGCCGAAGGAGATGGAATGAGCCCCCAACCGAAAACGATACTGCTTCAGACAACGATTCCGACGGCCGAAGATGATTGGTCGATCGATCGCTTCAGCCGTCTTGGGGCGCTCCTTCGCGCACAGCGTGATGATCGTGGCAATCCGCTCTACGAGGTAATCATGCGTGACCGCGAGCCCCTCGGACGGCCGGATTCGGTGCTGTCGAATATTGATGAAAGTCAGTTCGACGAACTCTGGCTGTTTGCCGTTGATACGGGCGACGGCCTGACTGCGGAGGATTGTGAAGCGATATCCCGATTCCGAGCACGCGGCGGGGGCATTCTTGTGACCCGAGATCATATGGACCTTGGATCATCAGTCTGCCGGCTTGGAGCCCTTGGTAAGGCCCACTATTTTCACAGGACCAATCAAGACCCGGACGCAGCAAGACGCACGGTCGATGATCCGTACACGACCTATATTTCATGGCCGAACTTCCATTCGGGCACGAACGGCGATTTTCAGGAGATAAGCGTCGTCGGCCCCGTTCATCCTGTACTTTCAGATCCCCTGTCGCCAACGGGCGCGATCAGGCTATTGCCGTCTCATCCCCATGAGGGCGGAGTGGGTGCGCCCGAGGGCGAGGACGCCCGCGTCATCGTGCAGGGAACAAGCAAGATCACCGGCGCCGTCTTCAATATTGCGGTGGCGTTCGAGCCCGGCACGCAGGGTGGACCGGGAATCGCGCAAAGTACGTTTCACCACTTTGCCGACTACAATTGGAACACATATTCCGGCTGTCCGAGCTTTGTGTACGAGCCACCGGGCGACGCCATGGCTCGTGTGCCGCAGGCCTTAGCGGACACTCACCGCTATGTCCTCAATGTCGCGGCGTGGCTGTCCGGCGCGCGCAATGGGGCTACAGATTCCAATTCGTGAGAGCGGCCCGAGATACTCGGCTCCGAACACCTCGGTGCGTGGTCAGGGTTGGATAACACGATCCTCAGTTCGAACACGGCCCGCGTCCAGACGGAAAGCCGTCTGGACGCGCTGCCTCGCCCCTGGTCGTGACCGAGGGAAAGCCCGGCTTTCAGCCTCACGGCAACTCGCCAATTGGTTCGAAGGCATGAAGATGGTCGTGATGGGTCTTTCGGGCGCTTTGTGAGTTGGCTGGCAACGACCAGACCATTTGGATAGTCCACACGCGTCACCTCAATCGCGGAACCTATACTGTGGTATGGCTCACCCTCTCCCTCGACCTAATCGACCGCAAACACACTCCAACATAGCGTCGTCGATGCCGCATGCAGCGGTCAGCAGGAGTCAAACATGAGCCTAGACATAACCTCACACCCCGGCGGGCCGGGACCCGACGAGCTGGTTCCCTCGCGCTATGCGCTGCAGGTCGGCGAGATTGACGTGCTCGTGGTCAGCGACGGGGTGCTGCCGCTCCCAACCGCGATGTTGGGACACAACGCCGACCCGACCGTGCGGGCTGCCTGGCTGAGCGACATGTTCCTGCCGCCGGACGCTTTCGACTGGTCGCTGAACGTGGTCGTGGTCCGCAGCGGCGAGCAGACTATTCTCGTCGACGCCGGGCTCGGGCTGGACCCAAACTTGAACCTGCCGCGGGCCGGACAGCTGGTGAGGCGGTTGGCGGCCGCCGGCATCGATCTCGCGTCCGTGACCGACGTGGTGCTGACCCATATGCACATGGACCATGTCGGCGGGCTTCTCGTTGACGGAGTGAAAGACCGGCTGCGTCCGGACCTGCGGATCCACGTGGCCGCCGCTGAGGCCAAATTCTGGGAGTCGCCCGATTTCTCCCACACCGCCATGCCGCCAGGCTTCCCGGACGCGCTTCGGTCGACCGCCAAGCGGTTCTTGAACGAGTACCACAACCAGCTCTGGACATTCGAGGAAGAGCACGAGGTGGCGCCGGGAGTGGTCGTCCGTCGCACCGGCGGCCACACCCCCGGGCACAGCGTGGTCCGCCTGGCGTCCGGAGGCGACCGGCTGACATTCGCCGGGGACCTCGTGTTCACGGTCGGGTTCGACCACCCCGACTGGTACAACGGCTTCGAACACGACCCCGAAGAGGCGGCGCGGGTTCGCAGCGGTCTTTTGCGCGAACTGGCGGGGACCGGCGAGATGCTGGTGGCCACTCACCTGCCGTTCCCGTCCATCGGCCGGGTGGCGGTCGCGGGCGACGTCTTTCGCTGGGTCCCGGCTTTCTGGGACTACTGACCTGCGTATCGGGTCAGGACCGAACCAGGGCGCGGACTCATTCGAGGTATGAGTTCACGCCCGGGTTCAAAGGTCAGCCGTCCTGCGAATTGGTGAGGCCTCCATATTCGGCTGCACGTTCAGCTGCGCGGTATCCACGCCGGCGTGAAGCCCACGAGGTTCTCCCGACCGACGCGCGGGCATGCCCCAAGGGCCGGACTGGAACCGGTCATCACGGGCAGATGCACAAGACATCTTCGAAAGCACTCAGCGAGAGGTGAGCTCATGAAAATCGTAGTCATTGGCGGAACAGGCCTGGTCGGTTCCAAGGTTGTTGAAAAGCTCAAGCAGAAAGGTCACGAGGCGGTTGCGGCTGCACCAAACACGGGCGTCAACACGATCACCGGTGAGGGGCTGACAAATGCGCTTGCCGGCGCCCAGGTTGTCGTCGACGTATCAAACTCCCCAACCTTTGAAGATCAGGCTGCGATGGATTTCTTTCAGACCGCTGGCAAGAACATCGCTGCGGCTGAGGTGGCTGCCGGCGTCAGGCATCACGTCGCCCTTTCGGTCGTCGGCACCGAGCGCCTGCAGGATAGTGGCTACTTCCGCGCAAAACGGGCCCAAGAGACGCTCATCAAAAACTCGGCGATCCCCTACACCATTATCCACGCCACCCAATTCTTCGAGTTCATCCGCGCAATTGCCCAGTTTTCGACCCAGAACGGTGCGGTGCATCTGCCGCCGGTGCAATTCCAGCCGATGGCGGCGGAGGACGTGGCGACCGCGGTCGCCGACACTGCGCTTTCAGAGCCTGTGAATGGCATCGTCGAGGTTGCTGGACCCGACATGTTCACTCTGGATGAGCCGGTCCGCATGGTCCTTGAATACGACAAGGACCCCCGCAGGGTCATCGCCGATCCGCAAGCGTCTTATTTCGGTGTCCGGCTGAGCGAGAAGACGCTCGTGCCTGGCCCCAACCCGCGCCTCGGCTCAACCAAGTTCGATTGGTGGCTCACCCACGTCCCGCCGCCGAAAAGGTGATTGTCCAGCCGAAAATCACACTGGCGGTCCGGGTGCGACTGCTGGCCTGAGTTGAACACAATCGGCAAAGGCGCCGAACCATGCTGAAGAATCTGTGTCTTGGATTAGCGATCGTGCTCGGTATGACAGCCGTGGCAAACGGCGTGTTCATGCTGGTGTCCCCGACTGCGTGGTATCTCTCGGTGCCCGGCGTGACGACGACAGGGCCATTCAACCAGCACTTTGTTCGCGATATCGGACTGATCTTTCTGTTCGTGGGCACAGCCTTCATCCTCGGAGCTGTGAGACAGCCGTACCGTGTCATTCTTTGGGCCGCGCCGACGCTGTGGCTGACAGGTCACGCCCTCTTCCATTTCTGGGAAGTCGCTGCCGGCATCTGCGAACCATCGGTGATCGTCCGTGACTTTCCGGCGGTGACGCTCCCGGCGATTCTGGGCGCGGCGCTAACCTTCTGGGCCCTTCGCGAGGATTACCACGGCCAGAGGGTCGCCGATCAACACACCGAACGCATGCGAGCGTACTCTGCAGATGCCACCAAGCCCGCAGGGTGACCTCCGATCCTCCGCGGATATCTCGATGCATCCGCCGCGATCCGGCGGATGCCAAGTTTTTTGTTCCACGTGGCGTACCGTCAACTCAAGCCGACGCCATGAAAGATGGCGCCTTGCCCGGCAAGACGAGGCCTCAGGTCCATGGAAACAAACGATAGAAAGCCTCGGCTGACACCGAGGCGGCCCCATGTCCAACCGAAGACTTCACCTCGCGAACAGGCGTTCTATCGTCATCGACCAGATCGACGGCTCGCAGCGGCTATTTGCTATCGACCGGCGGGACCTATCCTACGGGATGAGCTGGCGGGACTCTCGGGGGATAGCCGCTCCTCGATTCACCGCGCAATGTCGCGCAGTTCAACAACCGAATTTGCCTGGGCTCGTCGCGGACTGATCGCGTCGTTGCCGAAGCCTGCAGGAGGGCGTCAATGCGCATCGAGACCTTACGCCAGATGATCGAAGTCCGGCTTGCGGTGGTCGCAATGGATGCGACATTACGGGCTGCCGCCGCTGCCCTGTCCAAGCCTCATATCGGGCTCCTCGTGGTGTGTGATGAAAACAGGATGGCGGCGGGCGTCGTCTGCAGGTCGAACATCGTTCGTCATCTGATGAGTGCCGGGGTCGCGGAGGCATCTGTTGCCACACTGATGAGTCGAGGCGTCATATCCTGCAGCACCGACGATGATCTTCATGCAACATGGCAAAAGATGTCCGCGCGAAAGTTGCAGAACATGCCGGTGCTCGGTGAAGATTCCCGACCCGTCGGCGTCCTTGACATCCGCGACGTTCTGAAAGTGCTGTTCGAGCAGGAGGAATACCAGGGACGGCTGCTGTCCAACTACGTCGCCGGGGTCGGGTACCAGTGAAGGTAGAGGAAAGCGGATCGTGGCCGGAATTGACCAGATATCGGCCGGCTTTCCGCTTGATGGCCAGCACCGGAGTCCGGGGCCATTCCGATTGACCTTTCAGGCACTACAATCATCACACGCCGCGACATGGGTGGCGGCGTGTGATGATTGTCAGGATGAGAGTGGTACGGTCGGGATATCGTGGCAGATGCAAAAGCCGCCAGATCTCCATCCCGGATCATTCATCGAATGGCGCATTCATCACAAGGTCGACGGATGAAGGCGCTTCGTATCCGGGGATGAAGCGATCGCCGAAATCGTGCACGAAATTGTCATAAGTTGTGTCCGGGCGAACCCGCGCGATACAGCAAAAGCAACGGGTCATCCGCTTTTTCATTCCAAGCCGAGGGAAAGCCTCGACCACCTTCGTGATCTCGTCGGGGGGAATGAGGCCATACTGCAGCCCGACCACGTCAAGGCATATGCCGGCCGTGCACAACGCAACCTCGGCTTCCTTGTAGAGACCAATGGAGGGCGTCGAGTTAAGGGCGACGCTATCCCAGATCAATTGAGATCTGCGTTTGTCGAAGCCGATGTCGTTTGCAAAGCTTCTGGCGATGTCCGCGCCTTCCACTTCGAATCGCCGCGGACCAGCAAAGCCCTCGTTGAGCGTCACGTCATGCAGCAAGGTTCCCACGGCGACGACTTCCGCGTCATGCTCGATGCCCTGAACCTGTCCGAGCCGCGTTGCGAAGAGCCAGGAGCGGACAACGTGATTGAACAGATAGGATTCGCATGCTTGCCGGGCATACGCGATGGCCTGGTCGATGACGGGTGTCGTCGGAATCTCCAATCCCGCCAGCATTCGCGTGTTGATCTGCATCATGTCTGTCGCCTTCTCTGTTTCCCTGGTTGCAAACGCAAAGGGAGATCGCCAACGCGATGGCGGACGATCTCCCGATTGACTGGTGCCAGCGCGTCTCGACTATTCGGCAATGAAGGCCAGAAGATCCGCATTCACCGTGTCGGCATGGGTCGTGCACATGCCGTGCGGAAAGCTCTTGTAAACCTTCAAAGTTCCCTTCTTCAGGAGCTTCGATGAGAGCAATGCGGAATCGGCGACTGGAACAATCTGATCGTCGTCACCGTGCATCACCAGGGTGGGCACGGTGATGATTTTCAGATCCCCGGTGAAATCGGTCTCGGAAAAGGCCTTGATGCCGTCGTAGTGCGCCTTGGCGCTGCCCATCATGCTCTGCCGCCACCAGTTCTGGATAACGCCTGGGATCGCCTTCGCGCCTGGACGATTGAAGCTGTAGAAGGGGCCACTCGGGAAATCGAGATAGAACTGCGCTCGATTGCCCGCAAGCGTTTTGCGCAAGCCATCAAACACCTCGATCGGCAGGCCGCCCGGATTGGCCGATGTCTTGACCATGATTGGTGGCACAGCGCCGATCAGCACGAGCTTCGCGACGCGACCCTGCGGCTGACCGTGCTGGGCGACATAACGGGTCGCCTCACCGCCCCCGGTGGAGTGACCGATATGGACGGCATTTCTCAGGTCCAGATGCTCGATCACAGCGGCCGCGTCGGCGGCGTAGTGATCCATGTCATGGCCATCGCTCACTTGCGCCGAACGCCCGTGACCGCGCCGGTCATGGGCGACGACGCGATAGCCCTTGTCGAGAAAGTAAAGCATCTGCGTGTCCCAGTCGTCGCTGCTCAGCGGCCATCCATGGTGGAAGACGATTGGCTGCGCATTCTTGGGGCCCCAGTCCTTGTAATAGATATCCGTGCCGTCTTTGGTGGTGATCATGCTCATCGTCTTGGTTCCTTTATTTGGGTCCGAAGTGAGAAGGTCTTGCTTGCCGCTGGTCTGAGCGATGGCGGCGACAGGCAGCGCAGTCGCAGCGACAGCCATCAGCCCGCTCATCAGGACATGGCGGCGAGACGCGTCTACGGAGGGAAAGGCATCTTCGTTCATTGGATTGATCCTCGGTCTGCGCTGGATGAACCTGCTTCGATGGATGGCTGTGGTGCAGCCCGCGTGAGCGAGATTTGCGCCGGTCGGGCTGGAAACCTATTCGACGATGGGATCTGTCGGGTGATGCCGAAGGCCAGGACGAATACACCCGATGGATGGTGGCAAGGGCGTTGCCAGGGGCCGTGGAACTGGTGACTTCGCTGTCGGCGTTAACCGGACACGACAGAGATGGCGGGTGCCAGGAATTTCCGGCTTCATACCGCAATCAACGGAATGGCCATCGAGCGCCCGGCCTGCCCGGCGTCGCATTGGCCTTCGCCGCTCCGCCGACAACATGCCCGTCCTCCGTTGGCCGCGACTACGGCACGGGACGCGCATACATGGATTTCCATAGGATGCCGGCCGACCGCGAGGGCGCTACGTTGCGGAATGGATTGGCCGACGCGGAGTGTGAGCGAGAGTGCTAGGCTGGACACTGGGACGGCGTGCGCGCCCCGGCGGGAGAGGCTTATGACGACAGCATCCGGGGTTCTTGCCGAGGCCGAAGCAACGTGCGCGCTGCGGATTATCGAAAGTATGCCAGCCTTCGCGTGGTCGGCCGACACGGCAGGAAGGTTCACTTATGTCAGCCCGAACACGTTGGCCTTTCTCGGCGGTGCGCGCGAGGCTCTGAATGCGCCCGAAGACGATGAGTTTGGCTGGAGGTTCGCGGTCCATCCTGACGACTATGAGCGCGTCGCCGCCCGATGGCGGCATTGCCTGGAGACGGGCGACCACTACGACAGCGAGCACCGCCTGCGGCGCGCAGACGGCGCCTATCGTTGGGTTCGAAACTCGGGACGCGCGTCCCGCGATAGCCAGGGTCGCATCACCGAATGGTGCGGCACGACCATGGATATCGAAGAACAGAAGCAGGCTGAGGCGGCTTTGCGCGACCGGGAGCGGGAACTCTCGCAGCTCATCGACATGGTTCCGAGTCACCTCTGGCGGCTGAAGCCCGACGGCGAGCCGATCTTCTTCAACAAGCGCATGGTCGATTTTCTTGGCCTGGACGTCGCCGATACGGATCGGCCAGGCATGAGCCGGCTGGACGTACTCATCGAGACCGTCATCCATCCGGGCGACGCGGCGGCGTTCCGGGGCGTCCTCAGCCGCTGCCTCGTCACCGGCGAGAGCTTCTCCCTGCGGTATCGGCTGCGGCGAATCGACGGCGTGTATCGCTGGATGTCGAGCCGCGCGGAGCCGATGCGGGATCAGATCGGGCGCATTGTCCAATGGTACGGCCTGTGTCACGACATCGACGATCAGGTGCATGCCGAAGAGGCGCTGCGGCGGAGCGAGAGGGAGCTTCAGCAGTTGATCGACGCCGTGCCGGTCCGCATCTGGAGCGCGATACCCGCGGGTGGGCCGGTTTACTTCAACAAGCGATACCAGGATCATTTCCGCTCCGTTCTCCCGGACATCGGACCTCTCGGGGGCGCTCACATCGAGAAACTGCTCCAACAGCTGATTCATCCCGACGATGCTCCCGGTGTACAGCACACGTTGCAGCAGGGTTTTGAAACTGGTTGCGGCTTCTCAATGCGGTTTCGCTGGCGTGAAACGGGCGACGCCTATCGCTGGGCAGAATGCAGGGTGGAGCCCCGGCGCGACGACGACGGCGCGATCGTGCAATGGTACGGCGCTTCTCTCGACATTGACGATGAGGTCCGCGCGCAGCAGGACCTGCGTGACCGGGAGCGGGAGTTCTCGCAACTTGTGAATATGGTTCCGAGCTACCTCTGGCGACTGAGTCCGGACGGAGAGCCGGTTTTCTTCAGCAGGCGCATGGTGGAGTTCCTCGGTTTCGACGTCGGTGATTACGACAAGGCGGGGTTGAGGGAGCCAGCTGCCACCATCGCAGCTCTCGTCCATCCGGACGATGCGGCCAGTCTTGGAGAGGCGCTCAACCATAGCCTCCTCACCGGCGAACGCTTTTCCATGAGGTATCGTCTGCGTCGTGCGGATGGCGTCTATCGCTGGATGGATGGCCGCGGAGAGCCGATGCGGGACCAAGGCGGACGCATCGTTCAATGGTATGGCCTGTGTCACGACATCGAGGATCAGGTGCACGCCGAAGAGGCGCTGCGACGGAGCGAACGGGAGCTTCAGCAACTGATCGATGCCTTGCCGGTCCACATCTGGAGCTGGACGCCCACGGGCAAGCTCGCCTACGTCAGCAGGCGATACCTGGAGCATCTTGGCCTGTCTGGAGCGAATTTCGGTGATTTCACGCGAGTGGTACAAGAGCTGATACACCCCGAAGACAGCGCTGAGGTGCAACGAACAGCAGCGAGCTGCCTCGAGACCGGCGCCCCCTTCATGATGCGGTATCGTCGGCGCTCCGCTGATGGCACTTATCGTTGGATGGAAGCCAGATCCGAGCCCTTGCGCGATCAGGACGGAACGATTGTACATTGGTATCACGTTTCCATCGACATCGATGATGCAGTGCGCGCGCAGGAGGAGCTGCATCTCGCCTACGAGAACCTCGCGCGCCAGAGTCAAGCGGCCAGCCTTGCCGAACTCTCTGCTTCAATTGCGCACGAGGTGAATCAGCCGCTGGCGGCGATTGTCGCCAATTCTCATGCGTGTCACCGCTGGCTGTCCGTCGAGCCCCCGAACGTCGAGCGCGCGAAGATCACGGCTGAGCGCATCATCCGGGATGCCAACTCGGCGGCGGATGTCGTCGACCGTATTCGTGCCTTGTTCAAACAATCCGTCGACACGAAGATTCATGTACCACTGGGCGGCGTCATCGCAGAGGCATGCAACCTGATGGCCGAGGATGCGATACGGCGCCGGGTCCGTATCGATATTGATGTCGAAAGCGGCCTTCCGCCTGTCGCGCTCGATGGATTGCAGATCCAGCAGGTTCTGGTGAACCTCATACGCAACGGTCTGGATGCAATGGACGCTGTCGCTGATGACAGGGTTCTTGGACTGCGCGTGCGCCGCATAGGAGACATGGTCCAGACCGAGGTCGGCGACCGCGGTTCCGGCGTCGAAAGCCCCGACAGGATATTCGAACCGTTCTTCACGACGAAAGAGCACGGAATGGGCATGGGACTGGCAATCTGCCGTTCGATTGTCGAGTCTCACGGCGGACGACTATGGGCGGAGAAGAACGAACCGCGCGGCGCGAGGTTCATCTTTACGTTGCCGGTTGAAGTGAAAACGACACTATGACGGCGAACGATCGTATTGTCTTTATCGTGGACGACGATGTGCGTATCCGGGAGGCGCTGAGCGAATTGCTGGAGGCGCATGGACTACGCGCGCACACTTATGGTTCAGCCGGGGAGTATGTGCGGGCCGAAAAGCCTGACTTGCCTGCGACGCTCATCCTTGACATCGAGCTGCCGGACATCAACGGCCTCGATTTGCAGAAGCAGATCGTCGACGGAGGGCATCCGCCGATCGTCTTCATCACCGGGCACGGCGATATCCCGTCGTCCGTGCGCGCGATCAAACATGGTGCGGTCGACTTTCTCACCAAGCCTTTCAGCGACGATGATCTGATGAAAGCTGTCCACGCTGGATTGACTCAGGATCGGCAGGCACGCCTCGAGCGCACCGAGATGATCGCGCTTCAGCATCGTTACTCGGCGCTGACGCCGCGGGAGCGGGATGTGTTGCCCTTGGTGGTCAGCGGGCTTCTCAACAAGCAGGCTGCGGCGGAGTTGGGGATCAGCGAGGTCACGCTCCAGATCCATCGAAGGAATGTGATGCAGAAGATGTCGGCAGCTTCGCTCGCTGATCTGGTGCGGATGGCAGAGAAGCTTCAGATTCAGATCACCCATTCACGCCGTGCGGGAGAGGGATGACCCGTGAGTGAGCGGAAGCGGATAATCGCCGTCGTTGATGACGATCCAAGGCTCCTGGAATCGCTGGAGAACCTCCTCGAATCGGCTGGATACGGGGTTCGCACATTTCCGTCGGCCAAGGCGCTGATCGATGCCGGATTATCCGACGTCGATTGTCTCATCACAGACATCAGCATGCCCTTCATGGATGGCTTTGAGCTTCATGATCTTGTGAAAAGCGCGCGACCGAACCTACCGGTGTTCCTGATCACCGGCCGTCATGAGATCGGCGACCAGCAGCGGGCGAGCGCAAAAGACATCAGCGGATTCTTCCGCAAGCCATTCGATGGGGTGGCCTTGCTGGCGGCTGTCGGCAACGCCTTTCACGCCTAGAGAGGGAGGACGCGATGCAGCAGGCTCACATCAAGAAAACGGTGTCATCCACGTCCCGGCCGCAGGAGGAGCAGCCTCTCGTCATGATCGTTGATGATGACGCCGCGGTTCGTGAATCTCTTCACGAGCTCATCCTCTCGGCAGGAATGCAGCCGGCGTGCTTTGCCTCGATCCGGGAGCTGCTCGACGCGGACGTGCTGGACCAGCCGGGTTGCCTCATTCTTGATGTGCGCATGCCAGGCGCCAGCGGCCTCGATCTGCAGCATCAACTTGCCACGAGCGGAAACTCCAAACCGATCATTTTCCTGACCGGCCATGGCGACATTCCCATGACGGTGCAGGCGATGAAGTCGGGCGCGGTCGACTTTCTCACAAAGCCAGTCCGCGACCAAACGCTGCTTGATGCAGTGATCACGGCCATCGAACGTGACACTGCGCGGCGGCGGGAAACGCTCCATGTTAAGAGGAACACTCAGCGGTTGGTCACGTTGACCCCGCGCGAGCGCCAGGTTTTCCGTGAAGTTGCGCGCGGACGCCTCAACAAGCAGATCGCCTTTGACCTTGGCATCAGCCAAGTCACCGTCAAGCTGCACCGCAGCAATGTCATGCGGAAGATGCAGGTTACTTCGATTGGTGAGCTTATTCGCGCTTGGGAGTCGCTGCCCGATCATTTGCAGAACGAGGGAGTGCAGGCCGGCTCTTCTTTAGTCGGCCGTGAACAATGAAGCGGATCAGGCTGGGAGAGGTTTTGCCTGACAATTGATCGCGGCGGCTTCAAAGCTGCGGTCGAGCACGTTGGTCGCGATGGCGCTTGCCTGCCGCTCGCCGAGGTCAGGCGGCAGGCGTCGCCGTCGCGGACGTGAACGCAGAGCCTGGCTGCGCATCAATCGCTCGATGCGATGCAGACCGCATGACGCACCGTCGGCAAGCAGGTCGCGCCAGATCCGCCGGGCACCATAGGTGCGATCACTGCTCAGGAAGCTGGCGCGACCTTCGTTGCCAGCTCTTCATCACTGCG
>Ga0180223_1001930_pt1 | contig 13995 bp, 30 predicted proteins | sample eDN5th30CKraftOP_FD_151337 | JGI IMG/M metagenome (GOLD analysis project Ga0180223, IMG submission 151337) | Enriched Organic Plus compost microbial communities from Emeryville, California, USA - eDNA 5th pass 30_C Kraft OP (version 2) (version 2) ...
CACCCGATAACCGTGCGTCTGCACGCCGGTGAGATGCGGCAGCTGCTGGACATCCTCGTCTCCGCTCGCTCAGCCGGCGGCGAGGACGCGCTGGCTGAGCTGTTCGCCTCCGGCTGCTGACCCGCCCGGGCCGTTCAAGGTTCGCCGCCGTCCGGGCGATACTGAGGCTGATGGCTCGAATCACACTGTCCCGAGCGGCTGGCGTTCTGTGCGCCGTCGCGATCATGGCGGCGGCGGCGCCGGCGGCGCCTGCGAAGACGTTCGGCTCGAAGACCTGCGCGTCCAAGTCCAACGCGCACGCGAAGATCGAGGTGATGGCGATCAACGCCACCTCCTGTGGGTTGGCGATGAGCGCCGCCCGGCGCCTGCAAGCGCTGCGCTGGGGCAACTCCCCCGCGCGGATCCGGGCGACCAGCCCCGTCACCCATAAGACCTACACGTTGCGTTTCGACAACGAGGACCGCGACAGCGACTACTACTCGGTCGTCTACGTCGGCGCCAACGACATCTGCGTCCAGGTCCAGATCCGGTACCGATGACCCGGCCGCTGACCGCGGTCGCGATCGTCGCAGCCTGCCTGCTGTGCGGATGCGGGAGCGACGGCGGCAGCTCGCCGTCCTTCCCTCCCCTCGACGAGCAGCGCCCGCAGGAGATCGGCCGCCCCTCGTTCCGGGTGTCCAACCAGCAGGAGGGCGACAAGCTCTGCGACGCAGCCCAGCGGGACCGCCCTCAGGCGGCCGGGGACGCCGACCAGGTGGAGTTCAACGTCCCGGGGACAGGCGCGGACGTCACCTGCCTCCTGCCCTGAACAACGCTGGTCGGCTCGCGCCTGTTGCGGATAGGTTGCTGGTATGAAGCTGATCGAGCGCATCCGCGGCCGCAAACCCCAGCCGCAGTTCTCGTTCACCGGCAACTGCCCGGCGCGTTCGCGGACCGGTGATGGCGTGTCGGTGGGCCGGTGCTGGCACAGCACCTACGAGGGTGTGTGCCCGATCCATGGGAACGTGGAGGCGTGGATCGCGTTGGCTGACGGGGAGCGCTGCTCGATCGACGAGAACGACCTTCCCCCGTACGAGAAGCGGGACTTCGGCTCCGCGGAGCTGCGCGAGTTCCTCGGGGTTCGCGTCCCCGTCCGCTGACCGGCCCCGGTCAGGCCAGACGGTCGATCAGAGCGACCGCCCCGACCAGGACCAGGAAGGCCGTGCCGATGATCGCTGTCTGCCGTTCGCGGCGGCCGAACTGGCCGCCGCGGTAGATGAACAGGTTCAGCGCGTAGAACACGCCGGGCAGGACCACGAGCGCGATCAGGAACCCCAGGACGGTCTTCACGCTCGAACCTCAGGCTCCCACGCCGGGGTTGCGCTGGCCTGCTGGGCTTGCCGGGTGATCTGCAGCACCTTGTTGGACTGGTAGAACGCTTCGACGCTGCCGGGCTTCCACCAGCCTTCCAGCCCGGGGCTGAGGATCAGATGCGGGCGGTGGAAGGGCACCTGGCCGGGAGACAAGGTCATCGACAGGGGATGCTCGCCGAGGCTGTCGCGGATCTGGATGAGCTGGTCGCCCTCGAACCCGAGGCCGAGCCGGCTGACGGCGCGGCGGATCGCGATGTCCTGCACGTGGGTGCGCCCCGTCTCCTGTACGCGGTAATCCCGCCCGGACTGCACGTTGGTGGGCGAGTCGTCGTAGACGTCGCGGGCTTCGCGGATCAGCTGCTCGCGCACCGTCACCTGGTAGCGCAGGAACTCGTAGTAGGCGTCCTCGTAGAGCATCGTCATCTGCTCGCGATCGAACGCGTTGCCGTTGACCAGCCAGGCCAGACGCCACTGGCCGGGCCCGTACGCGGCGTCCCACTGCGCGTGGGTGCGGTCGCGGGCGGAGCCGAGATAGCCGGGACGTTCGACAGCGATCCAGTCAGCGGGGGCGGTCATGCGTAAACGTACGCTGCGCCCCGCCGGGTGAGGCGAGGCGCAGCGAGCGGTCGGACAGGCGGACCGTCGGTTGGTCTCAGTCGTCGAGCAGCGCGTCGCGCAGCGTGCGGAGGTCCTCGCCGTCCATGTAGGCGAACTCGAAGCGGCCTGCGCCGTCCTGGATGCAGAGGCGGAAGTGGTCGCCGCCGACGGGGCAGATCGCCAGTCGACCCTGGGCGTTGCGGGCCTCGCCGGAGAAGACGACGGACATGACAACGTCACGAAGCTCTCTGCGAGGAACGGCCACGGCCAGATCGCGGAGCGTGACGATGATCTTCTTGCCGTCGGGGCGAACGGAGACGTTCTCGTAGTCGCCTCCGTCAGAGAAGCAGTGGGTGGAGGCGCGAATGCTGATGTTCATGGTCGCACGTTATCCGTCGCGGCGAGTGATGCGTCAGCGGTCGCTCGACGCAAGATGTCAGCGACGACGTTGGCGCGACGGCCAGGATGTGGCGATCGCGACCGCGGCGATCATCAGGAGCGCCGCCGCGCAGAACCCCGCGTAGATCCCGTGCGTCGCGGGACCGGTCAGGCCGGCAACGGAAACTGTCACCTGCGCGGCGACGCCCATGACGACAGCGATGACGTAAGGGGCCAGGCGTCGCACCATGACGCCATCGTAGCTGTCCGCCAACCCCGGGGGCGTCCTTCCGGGTCCGGGCTGGTCAGAGGGCGCGGGCGGCCTGCTGGAAGGCTTGCAGGTGGTTGTCGTCGAGCAGGCAGAACCGCACCAGCTCCGCCGGCTCGCTGCTGTCGGCGGCGGCGCGCACAGCGATCTGCGCGGCCAGCTGCACGGGGAACCCGAACTCGCCGCAGCTGACCGCGGGAAAGCCGATCCGGGCGGGCCGGGCGGCTTGGCAGGCGACGCGGATCGCGTTCAGATGCGCGAGACGCAGAAGGTTCATCTCCATCGCGTCCCCTCCGCCCCAGACAGGCCCGACCGCATGCACGATCGCTTCGTAGGGCAGCTGGCCGGCGCCGGTGTGCGCGGCGCAGCCGGTCGCCAGCGGCTTGAACTGCAAGGACTGCCGGTGGATGTCCTCGCCGGCGGCGTCGACGATGACCCTGGCGAGCCCGCCGGCCTGAGTCATCTGCGTGTTCGCCGGGTTGACGATCACGTTCAGGTCCGGCTGGTTGAGCAGGTCACCTGCGACAACTTCGATGCGCGCCACTACCGGCACCGTACCTGAGCGGGCGCGCTCGCTGCGACGGCTCAGACGTTTGGTGATCTGCGCCGCTCTACAGCGCGGGCTGCACCATGGGCTGCTGGCGCCTCGGCCCGGCGAAGGTGCCGGCCCGGACGGGAAGGTCCGTCTCGCGGGCGCTACGCCAGGTCGACGAGCGACAGGCCACAGTCCTCGCACTTGGCGCCGGAGGGGATCTCGCCGCGCCAGATCTGCTCGATCGAGGTGGGAAACTCGACGTGCGGGGTGTGGATCGGGCAGTAGAACCGGTCGGCCGGCTCGCCGACGATCAGGAACGGGACCAGGCGCGCGCCGACGATCAGCGGCGGGCGCATGTCCTCCATCAGGTACTCGGTCTGGGAGACCAGCGGGGCGGTGCTCATGCTCGCACCTTATCCGCGTTGGCGGCACATCCGTCCATGCTCCGGACAGCCGCCCGCTCCGCAGGTAGGATCGGCGATCTCATGGGATCACGTACTCGTTGGCTGGCCCGGCTGGGCGCTGTTGTCGCCGTCCTCTGCGCCGGCGTGTCCAGTGGTTCGTCGGTCGCGCAGGCCGCCGATTACCGTTACATCGCGCCGGCGGACGGTCCGGTGTTCAGCTCCGACGTCACGTTGCAATGGGAGTCCTCGGATCCGGCGAGCGCCGACACGGTGGTCCTCAGACCGCTGGGCGGCCCGGCGCAGGTGTTCCCGCTGGCGGCCGGGCAGCGGTCGCTGACGGTCACCTTGGGCCAGGGCGTCTACAGCTGGGGTGTCGGGCCCGATCCCACGGGCGCTTCGACTGACCGGCCGCGCCAGTTCTCGGTGAAGGCGCCGCTGGGCGACCGTGAAGGCGTGACGTTGTTCAAGGCGGCGATCGACGAGTACAACGCCGGCAACCTGCACGCCCGCGCGTTCAGCATCCAATGTCAGCGGGTCAACAACGTCGTGTTCCGCTGCAAGGGTACGTTCTTGGCGCGGATGGGCACCGACGGGCGCCGGGCGATCATGGGCTACGGAAAAGCCGACGGGTACCTGTTCCGCGCCGGCGGCGACTCCACGGGAACTCCGGCGCATCGGCTGCAGTTCGCGTTGCGTGACCGGCGCTGCCACGGACCGGCGCGTAAATGCTGGATCCAGCAGCAGCAATGCACGGTCAGCGAGACGTTCGAGGGGCGCTTGGAACGCGTTCCGGGGATCGAAGCGGCGGACCCGCTCGGCGGGGACTGCGCGAAGCTGCAGCCGGCGCCGCCCTACCCGGGTCGGTACTTCGTCGCCTGACCCCTCCGGGGGTCAGGCTGCATCGCCGCGGCCGGTCCGCTTACGCCGGGTCGACGGTCACCCGGTACGTGCGACCCTCGACGCTGAACGTGAAGGTGCCGTCGGGCTGCATGCCGTCGACGCGCGCCCAGAAGTGGCCGGCGACCGCCTCGCGGATGTCCTCGCGCATCACGTCGGTGCGTGCCCTGGTGTGGCATTGAACCGGCAGGTACCCGGTGGTGGCGGCGTGCGGGGCGACGTACCGGTCGCCGCTGAGCAGCCAGCTGACCGCTTCCTCGCGGGTCAGGCCGCGATGCACGATCTGGTAGGTCTCATCGTTGGGGCGGTCGAACCGGTAGGCGTTCCAGCGGCCGTTGTCGGTGGCCTCCTCGATGACCCGCCGGCCGTCGGCGTGGACGTACAGGCCCCGGTCGAACTTCACGCCGTACAGCGAGGTGATCTGCTCGTCCTGCGTGATGTTCGTCGTGCTCATACCAGCACGTTATCTGCCCCGTCGCTTTTCGAGGCGGCCGGGCGCGAGCGTTGACCGGCGTGCAGGACCGAGGCGACTGCCGTTGGTAGCGTTCGTCTTCGATGATCGGACCGACCGAACTGACCTACTGGCTGCGGTGCGCGGACGCTCCGACGGTCTCTCCAGCTCGCGACATCGGCCGTTGGATGAACCTCACCGAGGCGGACGTCGGCCAGCTCACCGAACGCAGCGGGCATTACCGGCTGCGCAACCTGGACCGCGAGCCCGTTCAGGTGCTGTGCCCGGGCCCGCAGCTGACCGAGATCCGCTGGGCGCATCCCTACAGCCGGCGTTTCGGCGCGGGCGGCGAGGTGGTGGTGCGCGCGACTGTCGCGGTCGCGCAGCCGCGCGGCTGCTGGATCGGCCTGATGTTGTCGGGGACGGGAGCCGACGGGGCGCCGCTGGCGCTCGCCGCGCCGCGGATCGTCAAGGAGCTGCTGCTGGACTACAAGGTGCTGGACGCCGGTCAGCGGGTCACCCCGCGGGTGCTGCGCCACGATGAGCCTGAGCGGGGGCAGCAGTGGCAGGAGCTGTCGGCCAGCCCCGCCCGCCGACTGCCCTTGCTGACGTTGTCAGGGCAGCTGATCCAACTTCGAGGGATGGCGCAGATGGCCGGCGCCGCGCACGTCGGCGATTCCATCAGGCCGCTGTCCGAGGGGACCGCGGCGATCCTGCGCCCTCCCGGGCAGGACCCGATCAGCCTTGACGCCGCGCAGCTGTCAGAGGATGTCGTGCTGATGCGCCGGCAGCTGCTGTGGTGGGTGATGGCCAACAGCGGCCAAGACACCCCGCCGGACGTCGACCGGGTCCGCGTCACCTCGCTGCTGGCGGGCCGCCGCTGATCGGGCGGGCCGCGTTCAGGGGTGGCGCAGCTGGCTGTCGTAGACGGCGGCCTTGGGGACGAGGCGTTCGTGGCCGGCGTCAGGCGCCGGGGACAGCGGGCGCACCCGAACGCCCATCACGGCGTTGCGCAGCAGCTCGCAAGGCCACACGCTGCCGTCGCTGTAGTCGTTGCACCATCAGGTGCGGGCGCCCTGCGAGCGGTTGCGGCCATGCGGGCAGCTTATCCGCGGGGGCGGCTCAGAAGGGCAGGTCGTCGTCTGCGCCGTCGCCGGACAAGGCCGCGGCGAGCCCCGCTGCTGCTTCCTGCTCGCGAGGGTCCTCTTCGATCTCTTCGCGGTGGCGTTGCTCAAGCAGCCAGGCGACGTGGGCCGCCTCCTCGCCGCTGTAGCCGGCGTCGGTGGCCATGTCCCGATACACGCTCATACGGGCAGTTTATCCGTGTGAGGCCGTCCGGGCGGCCTCTGAGGGAGGGAGGCTCTAGGCTGATGCGCCTATGCCTATCAATTCCGCGCTCATGCAGCCTGGGCGGCTGATCATCGACGTCACGTTCCCGCTGGTGCCGGCGGCGCCCGCGGATCCCTCAGAGCCGGTGCATGTGCTGGTTGCCTCGCACGCCGACCGGATCACGGCCGCCGCGAAGCTGCTGGAGCAGCTCGCCGATGCGCAGTTCTCGATCGAGCCGGGCCCCAAGCCGGCGCCTGGCTACACGCCCGATCATGTGCATTATGTGGCGGTCGCCGACTGCGAGGACATCCTGTCGGGGCTGGCGATCCTGGACGCCGAAGGTGTCCGGATCAGCCACGTTCAGTACGTCACCGACGACAACCATTACGAGGTGGATGTCGATCAGCTCGACCGGGCCGACCCGAGCTTCTAGATCCGTGCGCGCCGGCGTTCGTCGGCGATGATCCGCCGCGCCGAACCGAGCGTCCCCGCCTCGAACGTCCGCAGCGTCGGGCTGGTCAGCGTCCACGTCCAGGGTCGCCGGCAGGTCAGCTGCACCGTCCAGCGGTCCTGGGTGACGTAACGTCCGGGTCCGTCTCGGTGCAGGATCACTCGGGCGCCGGGGATCATCGACGGGCCGCTGATCGCCGCGGCCGCCTCGAACGCCCGTCGGGCTGCTCGGATCGTCGAGAACTGCGAGTTGAGCAGCCCCTGCGCGAACAGCCACAACCGCGCGTCGGGGTGCTCCGCTTCCCAGCGGTATCCGCCGGCGCGCCGGGTCAGGTGGATCCTGGTCCCCTTCACGATCCGGCTGGGACCCAGCAGCCTGGTCAGCCGCGTGCCGGTCAATCCTCGTAGTTCCAGTAGGCGTTCATCGCAGCGTGCCGGTCGACGTCCAGGCGGGCGGCGACCAGAGTCGGGAAGGACCGAACGCGCCGGTCGGGCCAGATGACGTTCCATGAGTCGGGCCGCTCGTCGTGTTGCACCCGTTCGATCCGGTAGCCGCCGCGTCGGCTGACCAGCGCATCCGGACTGAGGCGCCGCAGTTTGACGCGGCGGTGGGTCTGGTCGGTGGGCGGGTCGGCCAGCCAGAGCGCGACGACCGCCCGATGCGCCTGCCGGCGCGTGGCGAAGCGCATCTCTTCGAGGTAGTGGCTTTGCGCCCACTCGTAGATGGCGCGATGCGGAGGAGTCAGCCCCCAGTCCGCGCGGATCCCCCATCGAGGGTCCGGGGTAGGCCGGGCCAGGATCAGGTTCGTCTCCCCGACCCTCCATCCGCCGGGAGTGCGATGCAACGTCTCCAGGCCGTTCATCGCCCGCGGCTCAGCTGACATGCGCGAGCTGCTCCCGCAGCCGCTGGACATGTTCGGCGAAGCAGGCGTCGACGATCTGCGCGATCTCAGCGACCTCGATCGGGCTGACCCCGCCCTTGACCTCATGCACGCTCGGCTTCGGGACGGGGCGGCCGGCGGCGCGGGCTTTCACGGTCTTCTTGGTGAAGTTTCCGGTGTAGTGCTGGTAGACCTGCACCCGCGGCCAGTTCTCCGGGATCTCGCGGGTGGTGGTGCCTTCGGTGACCCGGTAGCCGACGCGTTCGTAGCCGACCGCCCACATGTGCCGTTTGACGCGGTTGTTGATCTCGGAGATCAGCCGCGGGTCGCCCCACAGGTAGTCGACGCTCACGCCGCCGTCTCCGCAGAGGCCGTTGACAGGCGACGGGCGCGGGTGTCGAGGAGGCGCAGCAGCTGCCAGTTCCAGCGGCAGTCGGCCAGCGCGTCATGCTCAGCGCCGTCCTGCTCGGGCATCTGCGACTTGGGGATGCCGGCGTCCAGGACCGCCTGCTTGAGATCCAGGCACAGCTTCGGCATGCCGGGGCAGTAGGCCTTCACGTCGATCATCCGGCCGAAGATGGAGCACAGGACAACCCAGTCGTAGTCGGCGTAGTAGGCCCACATCTCGATGTTGTCGTCGCCGGCGAAGAACGCGGTCGCCCGGTCGCGCATCTGCTGCGGGGTGAGGGCGTGGACGCCGCCGCGCATGTGCGGTTTGACGTTGGCCATCTGCCAAGGGTCTACGCCCGGCTGATCCCAGTCGTAGGAGGCGTTCTCCATGTACAGCTCGCGGCCGTCCTCGGCGATCACCGCGACGCTGATCAGCTGGATGTGAGCGGCGCCGTCGCCTGCTCGCTCGTCGAACTCGGTGTCCAAGGTGTAGCGCATGATCTCACGTTATCCGCGGATAGTCCGCTGGCGTCATGCCGGCCGGGACCGCGCGCGGTCAGTCCTTGACAGCTTCCAGCAGCGCTTCGGTGAGACGGACGTAGAACGCCTCCCGCATCTCCCGGGTGACGGGAACTCGCGTGTTCAGATGCACGCGGTTGGCGGCCAGCGCCTCCCAGATCGCCTGGCCTTTGGGGTCGGCGAGCACCGTCTCCTTGCGGCGGCGAAGTTCCACGTCCGCGGCGCGCGCGGCGGCGCGGCGGCGTTCCCGGCCGCCTTGGAGTTTGCGTAGCGGGTTCATCAGCGGCGCTCCAAGGCGAAGGTGGTGTGCATGCTTCAACCTACGCCGGGTCGTCGGGAGTGGGGATCGCGAACTTGGCGCGGACGTCGCCGATCCAGTCGTCGATCGGCTCGCCGGCGCGCAGCGCGCGTTCGAGATCGTCGATCGCGGCGGCGTAGCCCTTCCACCAGGCGTTGCTTTTCGCGGTTGAGCAGCAGGCGGGTCGCGGGTCGGTTGCAGGTTTCACCGCTGAACCTACCCCGCGCGCAGGGGCGAGGTCAGGCGGCGGTGAAGGCGCGGCCGGTGAGGGTCGCGGCGAAGAACTTGCGGGCTTGCCGGTCGTCCCAGCGGGCGATCCGGGCCAGGCAGACGTTCGTGTCGTTCCAGCGCTGCGCGGCCTGGCAGGCGATCAGGTAGCCGACCTGCTCGGGCAGACCGGCCGCCTGCGGGCGCCCCCAGTCGGGGTAGAAGACATCGCGGTAGGCGTCCTCGTCGCAGCATTCCAGCAGTCCCAGCAGCGTCTCGTGAACGGGCCGCTCAGCTGCTTGGTAGGCGTCCAAGGTGCGGGCGGGATGTTCCAGGCCGAGATGCTCTGTGGCCGGCAGCTGGCTGAAGAGGCGCAGCGTGACGGCGATCGCGAGCGCTTCGGCGTGCAGGCCGCGGCTGACCGGCCACGCGCCCGGCTCGAACCGGCTGATGTTCAGATGGGCGGCGTGCGTCAGCTCGTGCGCGGCGATCAGCCCGCACCGGTTAGGGTCATCGGGGAGTTTCTCGACGCAGAAGAACACGTCGTTGGCGCTGTTCTCGTCGCACCAGGCGGTCGGCTCAAAGCAGCCGACCAGCACGGTCGCGCGCAGCGGCGCCGGCTCCTGGTAGCCCAGCAGCGCGCAGATCGCGGCGGCGCGCTCTTCCAGTCCAAGCGCTTGGACTCGCGCCGCGAACCGCGGCTCGTCGGCGGCGAGCGCCAGCAGGTCAGACGGCGAAGGCTGGAAAGCGAACATGCGCCGGGCTGAAGCGAGCAGTTGCGGATGTTCGCGCTCGTACTGCTGCCAGCGTGCCGCGACGTCCGTCTCGGCTCGGTGCCGAGTGAAGGCTCGCCACGGCTCGCTGATCTGCACGCACCGTTCCGGCACCTCAGCGTTCAGGATTTCCTCCACGCTGCGAGCCTACTAGCAGGGTCCGGCGGAGCCACGCAATCAGGCGCGCGCGGACTGCAGCGCGCCCAGGCGGGCGGCGTGATCGGCGGGCGCGCTGCAGTTCGCGCGCGCGTACTCGCGCGGGGACGGTGTGGTTCAGATGAGACGCTGGACGGCGTTGAACGACGTGTCCCAGGTCAGTTCATGGCCGACGATCCGCCCGGCCTTGATCTTGGCCAGGGTCAGGGTCGGACGCCAGTGATCGGTGGCGCCGAAGACGCTGCGTGAGCGGACGTTCCATCCGAGCCCGGCCGGGGCGATCGACACCACCTGCGGCTCCTGCTTGAACAGCTCCGGGCGGGCGTCGTAGATCTTGATCGCGTACACGGCGCCAGGCTGAACGAGATCCTCGACGGGTGACAGGTCGAGGCTGGCGGCGGCGGTGGCGATCATGCTCGAACCTACCGCGGGTCAGCTGACGGTGATCTTGGCGATGCGGTTGCGCAGCACCGGAAGCTTCGTCTGGACGGTCCGCTCGAACGCGTCCATCGCTTCCGGCAGGGCGCGCAGCGCGGCGGCCGCTTCCTCGGCGGCATGGTCGCTGGGGCGTTCCACGCCGGCGTAGTCTTCCAGCGCGTCCAGGAGCTGCTCGACTCTGCGCCAGCTGTCGCGGATGCGCTCCGCGGTCTCAATGCCCGCGTAGGCGCGCGTCTCGGTGACGTTGCGCAGCTCCAACGGGCGGGGACGAGTGTGCTGATTGGCCATGATCAGCCGCAAACTACCCGGACGGGCGGCGCGGTGGGAGGGCGTTCGTCGACCGGCGGCCAAGGCGGTGACTGCTGAGGCCAGCGCGGTCAGTCTCGTGAGTTCGGTCGTCGGTGCCGGCGGCCGTCAGGACTGCCGGTTCTGGGTCTCGATGATCTCCTGCGCGTGATCCCAATAGGCGGCGGTCTCGCCGGCGGCGCTGCGGACGGCGTCGCGGACGCCCGCGATCAGCTCGTCGGCGAACACGTAGCCGGCGATGCCGACGGCGGCCACCTGCTGGATCTTGCGGCGGGGATTGACGGGGATGCGGTCGAACAGGGCGACGTCGGCGCGGCCGAGCAGCTCGTAGATGCTCATACGCTCACCTTATCCGCGGCATTCGCGGGGCGGGGATCCTCGCGGGGTGCGACCAGCCAGCGCGGCCGGCGCGACGACCAGCGACGTCCCAGGTCGGTCAGATACCAGCCGCGGTAGGCGTCCGCGCCGGTGCCGTCCGGGTAGCTGACAGGCCCGTAGGAGACGACCAGGCCCAGCTGCCCGCGCGCGCAGAGCGCCACCCCGACCTGATCGCCGGGCGTGTCCTCGCCCAGCTGCCCTCGCGCTCGTAGGCGGGCGACGGCGCGGTCAGCTGCGGCCTGCAGCTGCTCGCGTTCATTGGCGGTCATCGTGCCGGGGTCCTGCGGCAAGTCGCGCAGCATGCGGTTCAGCTCGGTGTCGCTCATCGCTTGACCGTACGGCGCGCACGAGGTCATCTGACTCGGCTCGCGGGTGGGGAGGTCGTCGGTCAGCACTGGGAGGGTGAGTTCAGGCGGCGAGCCCGACCGCGCGCAGCGAACCGGAGTCGTTTCGGACCTGGGCGATGATCCCGTCGCCGAGATCCAGCTGGATGTCGGGGCCGGCGAGGCGCAGCTGCCCGCGCTGATCGCAGCGCTCTTCGATCCACTGCGCAACCTCGTGGCGGCGGTAGTCGGTCTCCCCCAGCATCTCGCGCAGGTCGGAGACCAGCTGCTCGGAGACGGTGAGAGTCCCGTGGCGGCCGGGCATCCCGGCGCGACGCCACAGCGGAGCGGCGTCCAGGCGTCGGGCGACGTCGCGCTGAATGAGGGTCGCGGCGATGAAGACGCCCGGCAGCCCGTCATCGACGATCTGCAGCGCGAGGGCGGTGTCGGGGTCCAGCAGGACGTGCGGGTCGCTGGGGTCGAAGTCCCCGTCGGGACGCCAGCTGGGCTTGCCCGGCAGGACGGTCCCGGCCTGGGTGAGCTTGCGCAGGCGCATCAGCGCGCCCTTGGGCTGGCTGTGCGGACTGACGCGGGAGCGGAAGCGCTCCTGGGCGTGGTTGGAGAAGAAGACGTAGCGGACACGGCCCGCGGGGTCGCGCATCGTCAGCCAGTGCTGCTGGCCGCGCTGCACGATCTGGAAGGCGACCAGCACCCCCGGCCGCGGCGCGGACAGCAGCAGCGCCAGGCAGCCGTCCAGCAGCAGCACCGGGTGGGTGCCGTGACGGCCCGAAGCCCAGCGCGGCGGGATGTCGCGGTAGGCGACCTGGCCGCGGACGAGCCGGTCGGTGAGGTACTCGGCGGCCTGCGCGGACGGGGTCCCGGAGGGGAAGTGCCGGCGGGCGACCATCGCGGTCAGGTCGCGGGAGAAATGAAGTTCGTGGGTTTGATCGCCGATACGCACCGACGGCGAACCGCCGCCGCGAGTCACGGCGCACTGCATGGTCATGCCATCAACATATCTGCCCGTTGATCGCCCGCGCACCTCACGCACCCGAGAAGGCCATGTCGGCCGCGTGGGAGATGATGCGCGATGGGCCCCGCGTTCAGCCTGGTGAGGGCGCGGCTCGCCTGGCCGGTTCGGGCCTGGTCAGCCCTGGACGGTCCAGCCGCGCAGGCGGGCGGCGGCGTCAACCTGCGCGCAGAGCGCGTCGAGGTCGGCGTTGTCGGCGAACGACGGCCAGCGGTCGCGGATGCCGAGGGAGCGGACGACAAGGCCGGCGAGTTTGCCGCGCACCTCGGTGTCGTTGGCGCCCCACTCGACGATCAGGTCAAGCAGACCCGGGTCGGATTCCAGCAGCTGAGTCAGCTGCTGTCGGGTGGCGGGCGCCACGCCGGTGTTCTCCAGCAGGACGTCGGTGATGCTGTCGGCCAGCGCGCCTTCGATCATTGCGGTCATAGCCGCGGCTCCCCGGGCAGCTGGGCGCGGGAGGCCAGATCGGCGACCAGCGCGCAAGCTCGACGGGCGGTGCCTGGGAAGCTGTGGAAGGATCCGGTCGTCCCGCAGTTCTCGCAGATGGCGTGCGGGTCGCCGTGGCCGGCCAGGCCGTTGGGGATCAACGCGACGGTCTGCGCATGCTCGCAGCGGTCGCATTCGAGAGTGACGGCCATGGGTGAACGTACCGCCTGTGCGGTCAGAGCAGAATGATCGCAGCGACGATCAAGCCGGCGAGGACGAGCAGCCGGCCGAGGATCTGGAACAGGCGGGAGTGGATGAGCGCCGTCAGGGCCTGCACTGCGCTACTGCTTGTCACCGGTCGGTGACGGCCGGGTGGAGAAGAAGACGGTCCGCTCATGACCGAACCGCTCCGTCGTGATGTAGATCACTTCGGCTTCCATCAGCTCCTTGGGCATCGTCTGCGTGCGCCCGTGATGCTCCGGGTCGTAATCGATCCGCATGACCGCACCTTATCCGGAATGGTGGCGGGCCCGCTCGAAACGGAGGTTCTCGCCGCGATGGTCAGGCCGGCGACGAGTGTTCCATCTCCGCGCAGGCCGCGTCGATGATCCGGTTGGCGGCGGCGATGACTTCGCTGACGGTCAGGTCGCTGGCCGGCCACTCGCCGGGCCGGCGGCCCGTCCGCCAGTCAGCTTCAGCGGCGCGGATCGTGTCGACGGCTGCGGTCAGGTCGGGATGACGGCCGGCGAAGAGATCGAATGCGCGGGCCCGGGACGGGTCGAAGATGCCGCGGTGCGCGTTGGCGAGCATGATCGCGCTACGCGAGACGACGAACAGGTCCGCTCGGACGCCGCGATCGCGGCTGTCCTTCCAGTAGTCGGGGTCTGTGAGGATCGCGCCGGCGTAGCGGTCCACCCACGCGCGCAGATCCTCCGCCAGGCGCGCGCCGGTGGGCGCCGGCGGGTCCAGGGCAGCGATCAGGTCGGGGTGCCAGGCCAGCACGAGATGGTTGCGGCGGATGTGCTGCAGGTACGCCCACTGGGACGGGCCGACGTCACGGAGGCGGTCGAAGGTGTAGAAGCGCGCTTCGACGTCATCGTCGGTGAGCGCGGGAACCCGCTGGATCAGCTCCCGCCAGCCGGGTTTCGGTGCGGCGAAGATCAGCAGCAGATCGATGTCGGAGTGCGCGGTCGCGCTGCCGGCGGCCGC
>Ga0180223_1001931_pt1 | contig 13976 bp, 12 predicted proteins | sample eDN5th30CKraftOP_FD_151337 | JGI IMG/M metagenome (GOLD analysis project Ga0180223, IMG submission 151337) | Enriched Organic Plus compost microbial communities from Emeryville, California, USA - eDNA 5th pass 30_C Kraft OP (version 2) (version 2) ...
CTGATCTATGACAGCTTCTCCTGCCACGTTTTGTACGCGCTCGAAGGATTCGGATTTTGCGGCGTCGGCGAGGCTGGCCGCTGGATTGCCGGGAACGGCATCGGCCCCGGCGGCAAGCTGCCGGTCAACAGCCACGGCGGCCATCTCTCGGAAAGCTACATGCAGGGCTGGTCGCACCAGCTTGAGGCCGTGCGCCGGCTGCGCGGCGAGGCCCCCGGTCCGCAATATGAGCGTTGCCGCCGTGTTCAATATATCTCGGACGTCGGCGGCAAGGTGTTCTCCATCATCTATGGAAGCTGAACGAGATGGCTGAACCGCGCCTTTATTCTCACGACGACGGAGTGATGTGGAAGAGCATCGCGGCCGGCGTGATGCGGCTGCAGCGCTGCGCGTCCTGCGGGCGCTGGCGCTATCCGCCAGGGCCGTCCTGTCCGAATTGCCTGTCCGTCGAAGCGACCTGGGAGCCGGTGTCCGGCCGCGGCACGCTGCTGTCCTGGACAACATTTCACCGGCAGTATCTGCCGGCCTATCCCGCGCCGACGACCTGTGTGGCGGTGGCATTGGCGGAAGGTCCGATCATGATCGGCAATATCGATCAGGCGGAAGTCGGCCAGCTCAAAGTCGATGCGCCGGTCGAACTGATCTACGGCACGCATCCCGATGGCTATGCCTTGCCGCGGTTCCGGCTCGCAGCCGCAGATTCGGTGCGGGATGGGACGAACTGATAGCGCGGATGGCAGCGACACGATGAAACGGAGGACGGGATGAGGGGGGACATCCGTTGTTATGAGGAGCCGCGCGCCGTGCTGGGCGAAGGGCCTCTCTGGGACCCGCAGCGCGGACGGCTCACATGGCTGGACGCGGCGGAAAAGATGATGTTCACGCTTGATCCTGCCAGCGGACAGATCGCCAGCACGGAGCTGCCGCACTATCCGGGCTCCTATGCCTATCGCGGCGATGGCAGCATGATCATGGCCTATCGCAATGCGCTTGCGATCATCGACGGTGGTACGGCGGCATCAGACCAGCTCGAAACACCGGGCGTCGACTTCACGGTCGAACGTTTCAACGACGGCGCCTGTGACCGGGCTGGCCGCTTCTGGGTCGGCACCATGGATCGCAAGCTCAAGGATCCCGTCGGGGCGCTGTTCCGCCTGGATCCGGATCGCCGCCTGACGCGCATGGTTGGTGAACTCACCGCGTCCAACGGCATCGCATTCAGTCCGGACGATCGCGTGATGTATCACACCGACACCGGTGCGGCCTGTATCTACGCCTATGACTTCGATATCGACACCGGCGCCATTGCCAATCGCAGGGTCTTTGCGGATTTCACAAACTGGCGCGGACGTCCGGATGGCTGCACGATCGACGCCGAGGGATGCATCTGGGCAGCCGCGATCGGCGCCGGCGAGGTGGTGCGGATCGATCCGGCAGGACGGCGAGTCGCGGAGATTCCGCTGCCGGTCGTCCGCCCGACCAGCGTGATGTTTGGCGGGGCTGATCTGCGCACGCTGTTCATCACCAGTATGCAGTTTGGATTGTCGCCGGACGAGCTTGCCGCGCAGCCCCAGGCCGGCTGCCTGTTCGCTGTGGATGTGGATGTGCCTGGCCTGCCTGAGCCGTGCTTCGCCGGGTGAAAGACAGGAGCAGCGGCATGAACGAACGGATCGGCTTCATTGGTGTCGGCAAGATGGGCGGCGGCATGGCGTCGTGCCTGATCGAGGCCGGCTATGCGGTTACTGTATGCGATGTGGATCGAGCGGCAGTGACACGGTTGCAGGCGGTGGGTGCGGATATTGCCGCCGGGCCCAGGGAAGTCGCCGACGTTGCAGAGATTGTCTTTGCCTGCCTGCCCGCGCCGACCATCAGCGAAGAGGTGGCAGCGAAGGTGGCCCAGGGTCACGCGGTGAAGATCTATATCGAGACCTCGACCATCGGCACCGACACGATGAAGGCCATCGGCGCGACGCTGGCGTCGGCCGGCATCGCCCTTGTCGATGCTCCTGTCAGCGGCGGGCCGCAGGCGGCTGCGGCAGGAACGCTCTCGACGATCATCTCCGGACGGCCTGAGGATTTCGAGCGGATCCGGCCGGCGATCGATGCTTTCGCCAAGCATGTCTTTTTTCTCGGCGGAGAGCCCGGACAGGCGCAGATCGCGAAGCTGATCAACAACATGATGTCGATGGCGGGGCGCGCGGTTGCGATCGAGGGCATGATCATGGGCATGCGCGTCGGCATCGATCCAACGCTGCTGGCCGGCTTCATCAATGTCAGCACCGGCCGCAACCTTGCCACGCTCGATGATTTTCCGACCCGGCTGATGCACGTCTTCGAGACCGGCGGCAAGAAGTCGATCGGCGTCAAGGACCTCGAACTCTACCTCAAAGAAACGCAGCGGCTCGACATCCCGGTCTGGGCGACGCCGAGCGTGCTAGACCTGTTCATCGAAGGTCAGAGCTATGGAGTCGCGACACCGGAGACGCTACGTCTCACCGAATGGGTCGAGCGGCTGAAGGCGGCAAGAAACACCACAGGTGCGTAGCTGCCGGTTGTCCGGGGCGGTTCGAACCCGGACAGGCCGGAGATATCGATCGGTCGACAATGAAAGGGGAGGGTGCGCATGGCTTGTCTCCGGTTCCTTGACATCAAAGTCGCGGTGGTCGCGTTGCTCGGCGGTATCCTGTTGATGAATACAGGATGGGCGCAAAGCGGAATGCGCGGTCACGACATCTCGGAGATTTGCGGCGACTGCAAATTCGAGAAGGTCGCGACCTGCGAAGGATTTATTGAAGGCATCACCTTTGACCGCGCGGGCAATCCATGGATGGTCGCGCTGCTCAATGGCAATATCCTCAAAGTCACTGTTGCGGATGGCCAGTGTACGGCGCAGGGCAATACCGGCGGATCGCCCAACGGGGCCAAATGGCACAAGGACGGGACGCTCTACGTCGCCGACCGGCAGCGCGGTATCGTCAAATTCGATCCGGCGACCAAACAGGTCACGACGGTCACGAATCGTTTCGGTCTCGAAAACCTGCGCGGTGTGAACGATCTGGTGTTCGACAGGGGCGGGGGGCTGTACTTCACGGAGCCCTACGGCTCGCATGCGTTGAAACGGATCGGCCGGGTATTCTATCTGCCGCCGGGGGCGGACGCCAAGCTTCAACTGTTCATGGACGGCATCGGCTTTCCGAACGGTGTGGCGCTCTCCCCTGATGAGAGCCGCGTCTATGTGGGAGAATACGGGTTCAATCGCGTCGTCGCCGGGCCGTCGATCGTTTCAAACAATCCCAACAGCACCGGCCCCTACATCTTCGCGAGTATGGTCGGCGGTGTCGGCCCTGACGGTCTTGCCGTTGACTCGGCAGGCAATCTGTATGCGGCGCATTTCTCGGCGGGAGAGATTGTCGTCTATGATCCGCTGGGCTTCCCGTTTGGTGCGATCCGGCTGCCGCAAGGGAGCGGTGTCGGCACCACCAATATTGCGTTTCACGACGGATATCTCTACCTGACCGAGGGCTTTCAGAATACGGTCTGGCGATTGAAGACGAATGTTGCCGGACACCCGCTCTTTCACGAGCGCTGAACGAGTGTCAGGACAACAGCCCGGACACGTTGTTGATCGTGTCCAGGCGTTCCACGGCATCCCGGATGGCGTCCGCGCGGCCGGCTGGCAATGCGACGGATGAATGACGGGCGCATTCGGCGAATTTGGCGCGCATGGCCTGCGCACTCATCGGATTCGCAGGATGGCCCAGCGGGTCCTTGATGCTCATCGAGAATGCGCGGCCATCCTTGAGCCGGAGACGAAGGTCGCCTCGTGTGGCTTCCGTCGTCGGCCAGCTCTCCTCGATCACATGGCTGACGCGCGCGGCCATCCCGAGGATTGCGGGATCCTGCATGGCCGTGGGGCTGAATGAGTCGAGATCGACGCGGCCGGTCTGCAATGCCGTCGCCACGGTGAAGGGCACGCTGAATTTCGCATCGATGGCCGTCTGCGGCCGCTGCTTGCGCGCCGGCGGTTCGCAGAGCGCGCGGAAGAACGGGCTCACCACCGTATCCGCGGCTGCAACATCATCCGGACGCAGATGGTGGGTGTTGAGGAGCTGCAATGCCGCGTCGATGTAAGCGTGCGTGCCGCGGCACGAGGGCCAGGGCTTGAAGCTCACCTCGGCCCCCTCGAACACCTCACCGAGGCCGGTCGTCAGGCGAGCGATGTCAGCTTCGCCATCGGTGAAGTTGCCGAAGAATCCATAGCGCGCCTCGAACGGACGGTCGAACGCGCGGACGCCCTGGGCTGCAAGACGCGCGGCAACGACGCCGCCTTTCGCCGCAAAGGCTTCGCGGACCGCCCGCATGTGCGACGGTGCGTAGGTCATGGCCTCGGTCGGGAAATTGGCCTGGAACATCAGCAGCGCCCAAGCCTGTATCAGTTGCTCTTCGTTCAGGCCCAGCAGCTTCGCTGCAGCCGCGGTGGCGCCCATGGCGCCGGAGAGGAAGCGGACCGAAAAGCCCTTTCGTTCATGGCCGTCGATAGCGGCGCCAAGCCGGCAGGTGAGGTCCGAGCCGATCGCGATCGCAGCAATCAGGTCGCGGCCGGAAACCGTGCCGAGACTTTCGGCGACGGCGAGTGCCGCCGGCACGACAGCGGCGTTGGGATGCATCAGCGCGGCGTCAAAGGTATCCTCATAGTCCAGCGCATGGGCCATGGCGCCGTTGGCGAAAGCCGCCATCGCGGGCGCGGCCTTGAAGCCGAAGCCGATTACCGTCGCGCCGCTCTCGGACGAGGCTTCGCGCGCGAGGCCGACAAAGGCGGCCGATGCCTCGCCCAGACGGCTGGCCGCGAGCGTGACGCCGATGGCGTCGAGCAGGCTTTGCTTGGTGATGTCGACCACGCGCGATGGCAGATCGGCAAAGCTGGTGGTGATGACATGCCGGGCGATCCGGCCGCTGAGGTCGTCCATCATGGCCATTTGCCCTTACATCAGGAAGACGCCTTTGCCGCCGGCCTGCGCATCGACTTTCTGATAGGCCTCCGCGCCCTGATCGAGCCGCCAGCGGTCGGTGAAGATGCGATCGACAGCGACTCCCCGTTCTGCGGCAAAGCGGGCGCATTCGGCCTGACCCACATTGGAAAAGGTCCAGGAGCCAAACGCCGTGACCTGCCGGCGCATCAATGGCGTCACGTCCACATTCGTTTCACGGCCGACCCCGACGAAGCCGACAACGCCCCAGATCTTCACGCAGTTCAGCGCCGCGTTGCGGGCGCTCTGCGCGCCCGATGCTTCGAGTGCGAAGTCGGCGCCCTGTCCGCCGGTCGCCTGCTTGATGAGATCGACGGCATCATCCTTGGATGAATCGATTGTGATCTCGGCGCCGAGGTCGCTCGCGAGCGCCAGCCGCTCCGGGCTGAGATCGACGGCAATGACCCTTGCGCCGAGAGCCGCGGCGATCTGGGTGCCCGCGAGGCCGACCGGCCCCTGGCCGAACACGGCGATCGTGTCGCCGCCCGCGATGCGCAGGCGCTTCAATGCCTGGTAGGAGGTGCCGGTGCCACAGGAGATGGCAGCCCCGGCCTCGAACGACAGCTCGTCCGGCAGATGAACCAGCGTGCGCGCCGGCACTTTCATCCACCGCGCGTGACCGCCATGCGCGCCGATGCCGTAAACCGTCGGCGTCGTGCCATCGCACATCTGGGCCCAGCCGGTGCGGCAATGGCGGCAGACGTTGCAGCCGGCATAATGGTGCACCATCACCCGGGCGCCGACCCTGGCTTCCATGGGGGACACATCGGGCCCGATGGCGGCCACCACGCCGCAGGGTTCGTGACCGGCGATGATCGGGCCTTCGGCGGTGACGCCCAGCAGCCGCATGCCTTTCGGGCCGCGATACATGTGAAGGTCGCTGCCGCAGATGCCGGACGCCTTCATCTCCAGGACGACTTCGCCTGGGCCGGGCGTCGGATCCGGAACCTCGACATATTCGACCTGCCGCTCCCCGGCGAACACCAATCCGCGCATGTTTCCTCCACTATTGTTGCATTTGCCGAGCGGCGATTGTCCGAAAGTTGACCGCGATATCGTTTACGTGTCAACAAGCATCGACATGGGTCTGGTCACGCGCAGCGCTGGCCGACGTCAGAACGCGATCTCGACGAGAAACGGTGCATGAAGAAAGGTCTCAAGCGCGTATCGGGAACTGACCCGATCATTTTCTACATTCATCGTTTGTCGAGATCGATGATGCGCGCCTCGATGGCACAATATGAGCACGAGTTCGGCCTCGGCGTGCCGCAGGCCCAGATTTTGAATGCTCTGGGCGCCCGCGGGCCTGCTGTGTCAAAAGATATTGCCGTCTACACCGCAATGAACAAGGCGCTGGTCAGCCGCTCTCTCAGTGAGCTCACTCAGTCGGGATATGCGGTGAGTTCGCTGGATGCGGCCGATGCGCGGCTTCGAGTCTGGAAGCTGACCAAGAAAGGCGAGGATTTCGTTGCCGCGTTCTGGCCGGTTCGGCTGGAACGCCGGGCGAAGCTCCTGAAGGTGCTGACGGCCGAGGAGCAGGTGCTGCTCACGCAGTTCATTGACAAGCTGTATTATTCTTCGGAGGCGCTGGGGCGCGAAGAGGCCGCTGCGCGGCGGAAGCAAAGCCGCCAGACAAGCAAGAGGGCGGATACAGCGAGCAAGCCCAAGCGCGAGAGGCGCTATGAGGAGACGCGAGCGAAGGGCAGACCCTCACTATAGGAGCGGTTGCGGAACACAGTAAGGCTCGCGCCGCTGATCAGTCCGCCTGGTGAAACACCGGGCCGGACATTGATGTGAGGCCAGACTAAATCCCAGTAGACGCCAGCGTAATATCAGGCGAATATCGATTCGTTGCGATTGATCTGTCTATCTGTCGATTGATGGAGTCGCCATGGCCGATGTTCCTTTGACTGCCCGCCCCGAAACGGAAGAGGGCGCGGAACCCAGCCTGCACCGGGTCATGGGTCCCTGGCTCCTGCTTCTTTTCATTGTCGGCGATATTCTGGGAACAGGTATCTATGCACTGACCGGCCAGGTGGCGAAGCAGGTCGGTGGTGTCGTCTGGCTTCCCTTCCTTGTTGCCTTCGTCGTCGCGGTCATTACCGCATTCAGCTACCTTGAGCTTGTCACGAAATATCCGCGCGCCGCCGGGGCGGCGCTCTATGCCCACCGCGCATTCGGCATTCACTTTGTCACGTTCATTGTCGCTTTTGCGGTGATGTGCTCGGGAATCACCTCGGCATCGACGGCGTCGCGCGCGTTCGCCGCCAACATGTCCGGCGCGCTCAACCTCAACCTGTCGGGCGGAGCTGGCATCACGATGATCGGCCTTGCCTTCATGGCGCTGGTCGCTGCGGTCAACTTTCGGGGTGTCGGCGAAAGCGTGAAGGCAAATGTCGTGCTCACATGCGTCGAGTTGACCGGCCTTCTCATCATCATCTTCATCGGCTTGTGGGCGATCGGCGCGGGGCAGGGCGATGTCAGCCGCGTCATGCAGTTCCCGGCGGGAGATGCGGGGTTGGTCTGGCCGGTGATCGCCGCGACGACACTGGCCTTCTTCGCGATGGTGGGGTTCGAGGACTCGGTCAACATGGCGGAGGAGTGCAAGGATCCGACCCGCCACTTTCCGAAGGTCCTGCTGATCGGGCTGTTTGCGACCGGCCTGATCTACGTGCTGGTGTCGATCTCGGCCATTACCCTTGTGTCGCCGGAGCAGCTCGGAGAGGGTGAAACGCCGTTGCTCAAGGTGGTGCAGGCGGGTGCGCCGAACTTTCCGATCTGGATCTTCGGTTTCATCACCATGTTCGCTGTCGCGAACAGTGCCTTGATCAATATGCTGATGGCCAGCCGCCTCATTTACGGCATGAGCCGCGAGCATGTGCTGCCGTCGGTGCTGGGTCGGGTGCATGCCACGCGGCGTACGCCCTATATCGCGATCGGCTTCACCACGCTGCTGGCCTTCGCGCTCATCACCTTCGTCGGCGAGGTCCCGGCGCTGGGCGGCACGACGGCGCTGCTGCTGTTGTGCGTGTTCACCGTGGTCAATATCGCGGTGCTGGTGCTGCGGCGCGATCCGGTCGGCCACCAGCATTTCCGCACGCCCACGATCCTGCCGGTTCTCGGGGCCCTCTCGTGTGCCTTTCTCGCCGGCCCCTGGACCGGTCGTGACCCTGTCCAATACCGCGTTGCGGGCGTGCTCCTTGCGATCGGAGTTGTGCTCTGGGTGGTGACCATGCTGATCAATCGCAAGACCGGTACGAAGCCGGCAGAGCCGGAGATGGAGATGGTTGGCGGACAAGGTCCGGTCAATTGAACTGACGGTTTGCCGATAGCGCAGCCTGTTGCATTCGCTTCGCAGCCGTTTCTCTTCCAACATGCGGGCAAGGCTGTCGCTCAGGGCCTCTGTCTGCCGAGCGGCACCGGAAGTTCGTTGTGGATCGCTTCGATCTCTTCGCGCAGATACATCAGCTCTCGCAGCGAGAGCAGCTGAAACGTGGTGAGAACAATCAGCAGTACCGCCAAGAGACTGAGCAACCTTTCCATTGTTATTTGCGACATGTGGCCCCCCGAGCACGCCAACTGGCGTGACGCGGGCATGATCACACGGTCTTGCCTGAATGGCGAGGTCAAGTTCCCATCGTCTGGCGCCTGGGAAAGCGTTATCTTTGCAGTGTTGACTGGACTCTCGGGGCCGGCCTCTGTTGATTTGGGTCTATCGATAGGCCGCGGCCTGCAGCTCGAACAGCTCGGCATATCGGCCCGCTGCCGCCACGAGTTCGGCATGGGTTCCGCTTTCAAGCACCCGGCCATTTTCGAGGACGAGGATCTGATCCGCCATCCGCACCGTCGAGAACCGATGCGAGATCAGCACGGCGGTCTTGCCGGCGGCGAGGCTCTTGAAGCGGGCAAAGACCTCCGCCTCGGATTTGGCGTCGAGCGCCGCGGTGGGCTCGTCGAGGATGATGAGATCCGCGTCCCGCATATAGGCGCGGGCAATGGCGACCTTCTGCCATTCGCCGCCGGAGAGATCGCGGCCTTTGTTGAACAGGCGCCCCAGCGGCTGCTCATAGCCGAGCGGCAGCCGGCTGATCACCCCATCGGCAAGGCTGCGTTCCGCCGCGTCGAGGATGCGCGGCCGCTCCGCGCCGTCTTCGATCCGCCCGACGCCGATATTCTCCGCGGCGGTGAGGCTATAGCGGATGAAGTCCTGGAAGATGACGCCGATATGGTTCTGGATGTCTTCGACGCGCATCTCGCGCAGATCGATGCCGTCGACTGTGATCCGCCCTTCGTCGGGATCGTAGAGCCGGGTCAGGAGTTTGACGATCGTGGTCTTTCCGGCGCCGTTCTCCCCGACCATCGCGAGGGTGTCACCAGCCTTGAGCGTGAAATTCAGACGGCGCAGGGCCCAATTGTCCGTCTCGGGATAACGGAAGCCGACATTCTCGAAGACGATCCCTGTCCGGATCGGCTGCGGAAACGGCTTTGGATCGGCGGGCGACAGGATGGTGGGCTCAAGCTCGAAGAAGGAGAAGAGATCGTCGAGATAGAGCGACTGCCCCGCGATCTGGGTGAAGCCCAGCAGGATCTTCTGAAACAGGCCGTTGAGATTCAGGAATGATCCGGAGAGAAAGACAAGGTCGCCGATCGTGAACTCCCCGACGATCGTGCGCCAGACGATGTAGGCGTAAGCACCGTAGTAAGTCAGCGTGCCGATCGCTGCGAACAGCACGCCCCAGGACGCCCGTGCGATTGCAAGCCTGCGATTTTCCAGGAAGATCGTGTGGGCGAGCTTGCGAAAGCGTTCCACCAGAAACGCACCGAGACCAAAGAGCTTGATCTCCTTGGCTGTCTCTGCGTCCGCACCGATATGGCGGATATATTCGAGTTGGCGGCGTTCCGGAGTGCGACCCCGATTCAGATAGTATGACAGGGCATTGAAGCGGGTCTCGCCCAGTACAGCGGGGATGAACGAGACCGGCAGCAGGAAAATCAGCCATGGCGCATAGACAAAAAGGCCGGCGGCAAGCGTCACCACGGTGATCATGTCCTGGGCCTGGCTGAACAGTTGCGACAGCAGCGCATTGCGACCGGCCGCCTGGCGGCGGGCCCGCTCCAGCCGGTCTTGATACTCGGCGGATTCAAAATGTCCGAGATCAAGCCGCGCGGCATGCTGCATCAGTTCGATGCTGACGGTGTTGGAGTGAAGTTCCGCGAGGATGCCGTCGACCAGCGTCGTGGCCCGGGTCAGAAGATCGGTGGTGATCACCAGAGCGAGTTCGATGGCGAACAGCAGCAGGAGCGTGTCGAGATGTCCGCTGCCCCACCAGTCTCCAATATCCGGTCCGAGCGTGCGAAGCCCGGACAGGCGCACGACCTCATCGATGATGAGCTTGCCGACATACAGTTTCGCGATAGGCTGCACGGCACGGGCCAGCCGGAGGCCGACACTGGCCGCCGTCAGCCATGGGCTGGTGCGCCAGATTTGCGCGACCAGCTTGCCGAGATGGCGGAGGTTGGCCATCTGGCCGAAAAGGCTGATATTCGTGTCGGGTCTCGGCTGCGGGCGAGTGCGCGTATCGGTCATTGCCCCCGATATAACCATCCTTTGCGGATGCGCCATCGGCGCCGTCAGGAGGCATGCTTGTCGCGCGACCCTCCAATGATCTCATCTGCAAGGACGAATGTGTTGGCGCGCAACCGGATCAGACCGTAATCTCTACCAAGACATCGGCCGACGGAGAGACCTCATCGGGTAGGACTTGTCGGGTGCGTTCATGGACGGGGCCGGCTGGCCTTGCAGACTTCGGAATCAAAGGAGATTGAAGCGCTTGCCCCCGCAACACGATCAGCAAAGTGTGGCCTTCTATCACGCTCATATCTATTATGACGTGGCCAAGACCCGTGACGATGCCGCGCGTTTGCGCCAGAGGCTGGCTGAGAATTTTCCCCAGGCGACCATCGGGCGTTGGCACGATGAGTTGGTGGGACCCCACACCCAGTCCATGTTCCAGGTCGCGTTTCCTGCGGCGCTGTTGTCCACGCTTCTGCCCTGGCTGATGCTGAACCGGGATGGCTTGACCATTCTGCTGCATCCGGAGACCGGCAACGCTCTTGCCGATCACACGCGACATGCGGTCTGGTTCGGCGCCATTTTGCCGATCCGTACCGACGTGCTGTCCGGCGCCTGAGAGTTTGTTTGCTGTCTGACCGGGAAGGACTGACCGCCTGCTGCTGAAGGGACGTCGCCGCGACTTTCTCACCGATGATGCCGGCCATATGGTGCGTCTGCGGTCCAGAGGCCGCATTATAATTTCGTCATCGGCTTCTGCTATCCTTGAAACGTCGTTCAATCAGGCAGCGTACTGTTAGCTTGAATTCATCGTCTGGATGGATTATTCTGAACGTTTTTCCGGTTCTCAACCTTTGGGATTGAGTCCGAGAAAGGCGTGCCGTGACAGAGATCCAGACTGATATCGACGTCAAACATTCAGGCGCAGCAGCAATCTCAACGAAAGACCGTTCTGCGCGTGCGGAAAGCCGCCGGATCGACTGGGGCGCATCGACCCCCGAGCAACGGGGTCCCGTTATCGCATCCACATCTCATGCGGCGCACCGCAATGCGATCGGAGCCCATGGCGGCGGATATTCGATCTACCGGGCGCTGGCTGTCGCAAGCGGCAAACTGAAGCCATCCCATCGTCCCGATCTCACAAACACTGCGCCGACGTTCAACGTCGGCCCCTATCCGCAGTGGTTCGAGACCGGGGCGATCGTATCGCTGGATCCGTGGGGCCATAAGGTCAGCGAGGTCTTCGGCGGATATCTGGATCGTGGATATGATGTCAGGCCGACAATCGCCGTCACGCGCGCGCATATCGCGATGCCGGAGATCGAGGCGGCCATCGCGTCGGGCAGGATTGCAATCGACGGGACGGTGGTTGTCTCCGCAAGCAGTGTTGCGGTCACCAAGATCGCGATCGAACCGGTGTGGCATCTGCCCGGTGTGGCGGCGCGGCTCGACGTTGCGGAAGTGGATTTGCGGTCTGCGCTGTTCGAGCATACCGGAGGCATGTATCCCGAGCTCGTGTCGCGTCCGGACCTCAAGGTCTTTCTGCCACCGATCGGCGGCACCACGGTGTATTGCTTCGGTGATCCGAACAGGCTGGCGACAGCGAACACGCGAATCGCATGCCGGGTGCATGATGAGTGCAACGGATCGGATGTCTTTGGCTCCGACATCTGCACCTGCCGGCCTTATCTCGTTCAGGGCATCGAGGCCGCTGTCGCGATGGCCCAGGCTGGTGGTGCGGGTCTTGTGGTCTACAACCGCAAGGAGGGGCGCTCACTGGGAGAGGTGGTGAAGTTCCTGGTCTATAATGCCCGCAAGCGTGGAGCAGACGGTGACCGTCCGGAAGACTATTTCAAGCGCACCGAATGTGTTGCCGGCGTGCAGGACATGCGCTTCCAGGAGCTGATGCCGGACGTCTTCCACTGGCTCGGCGTGTCGCATATCGACCAACTCGTTTCCATGAGCGACAGCAAATACAATGCGCTGGTCAAGGCAGGCATTTCGATTGGCGACCGTATCGAGATTCCTCCCGATCTCGTTCCCGCGGACGCGCATGTTGAACTGGAGGCAAAGCTTGCGGCCGGCTATTACAGAGGCTCGCTGAAGCGGCCCGTGTCCGCTGGGACTCATGGGCGTGGGCTGTTCGAGTGAGGATCGTAAACGACATCGTGGATAAGCCGCCGGCCGATGCGATGTCGCATGGCCGAGGCAAGGTCTTCGAGTTGCTCAGCGCGGCCGCTGTTCGGAGGCGCTGCCAAAACGTTCACGCCTGGGTCGCGGCGGGGCGATCGGATTATTTCACGCTGGACGAAAGCCGGCTTGAGAACGTCGCAGAACTTGTCGCACAGACGACCTTGCGCAACTATCCGGCTTTGGACGTGCCGCCTCACAGCCGCTGGCGCCATTTCGTCGTGGGAGGGATCGATCGCTGGGATCAGATGACGCGCCGTCACCCCGGCGACTCCCTTGAGACGGCAAGAGCTGCCATCGATCTCGCGACAGTAAGCGTCCTGCTCGACGCGGGTGCAGGTGCAGGTTGGACCTATCACGAAGCCGGCACCGGGCTTCGCTTCGCTCGCTCCGAAGGGCTTGCGGTTGCGAGCCTGGCTGCGTTTGGTGAGGGGAAGTTCTCGTCGGATCAGGAACAGCTTCAACGGGTGGATGGTGAGGCGCTGGCAGCGATCGATGCCAACCGGCTTGGCGGGATGTTTCAGGTCTCGGGTGCAAATCCGTTGGCCGGTTTCGACCAGCGTGCCGCCCTGTTGCAGCGCCTGGGCGCGGCCCTGCAGGAGAATCCTCAGGTGTTTGGTGCACCCCTCGCGCGCCCCGGGCACCTTGTCGATTATCTGCTTTGCAGGTTTCCCGATCGCCGTGTGGCTGCGGGAGACCTCCTCTCGATCCTGTTGCGGGCTTACGGGTCGATCTGGCCGTCGGCGATTGAGGTTGACGGCATCCCGATCGGCGATGCGGGACGTCACATCGCTGCGACGACGGATGACCTGACCAGCGGGATCGTTCCTTTTCACAAGCTTTCGCAATGGCTGGCTTATTCCCTGATCGAGCCGTTGGAACGGGCTGGCATTGTAGTCGATGGCGTCAGCGGTCTGACCGGGCTTGCCGAGTATCGCAACGGCGGACTGCTGATCGATGGCGGCGTGATCAGGCCACGTTCTTGGATTGATCCGCAATGTCGTTACGATGTCCAGTCGGCACTGATCGTCGAATGGCGCGCGCTCACTGTGGTCCTGCTGGATCATCTGCTCGAGCCCGTCCGAAAGCGCTTGGGCGTCGGAGAGGCGTTTTCCATGCCGCAGATGTTGCAGGGCGGAAGCTGGCTGGCCGGGCGTGACATCGCCCTGACACGACGTCCGCCGGAT
>Ga0180223_1001939_pt1 | contig 13904 bp, 12 predicted proteins | sample eDN5th30CKraftOP_FD_151337 | JGI IMG/M metagenome (GOLD analysis project Ga0180223, IMG submission 151337) | Enriched Organic Plus compost microbial communities from Emeryville, California, USA - eDNA 5th pass 30_C Kraft OP (version 2) (version 2) ...
GCGGACGCATCGTCAATGTCGCCGCGCGGCCCGCGCTGGAATGGAGGAGCGGCGCCGGCATGGTCGCCTACGCCGCGAGCAAGGCCGCGGTCGCTGCGATGACGGTGGCGCTTGCCGAGGAGGTGGCGAAGTCCGGCATCCTGGTGAACGCTGTCGCGCCCTCGACCATGGACACGCCGGCCAACCGCAAGGCGATGCCGTCGGCAGACTTTTCGGCCTGGCCGAAGGTCGAGGAAGTCGCCGCCACGATCGCGTTTCTCGCCTCGCCGGACAACGCCGTCACCCGCGGCGGCGTGATCCCGGTCTACGGCAAGTCCTGACTCAGACGATCGTGCAGGCCTCGTCGAAGGCGAAGCGGTAGTCCTGCGGCGGCAAGGTCGAAGGATCGCCATGACCGAGGCAGCACAGGAAGTTCGACTTGAAGCGCCCGTCCGGGAAGAACGCCGCGTCCACCACCTCGTTCTTGAAGCCGGACATCGGTCCGCAATCGAGCCCCACCGCACGGGCGGCGAGCATCAGATAGGCGCCCTGCAGCGTGGCGTTGCGCAGCGCCGTTGTGCGGATTTGCTCCGGCGTGGTCTCGTACCAGCTTCGCGCGTTGGGATTGTGGAACAGGCGCGGCAGGTGCTCGAAGAAGCGCATGTCGTAGGCAAGGATCGCCACGACCGGCGCACCGAGCGTCTTCTTGCGGTTCTGCGACGAAAGCGCCGGCGCAAGCTTCTCCTTGGCTTCGGCGCTGCGCACGAACACCACGCGCTGCGGTTGCGAGTTCGCCGTGGTCGGGCCCCATTTCGCCAGCTCGTAAAGCGCACGCAATTCGGTGTCCGTCACCGGCTGGGAGGTGAAGTCGTTGAAGCTCCGCGCTTTGCGAAAAACGACGTCGAGTTCGGCGTCGCCCACCGGCGACTTTTTGGCAGAGCCACTTTCCATGAAAACAAATCTCTCTCGGCCTCATGCTGAGGAGCGGGCAGAGCCCGCGTCTCGAAGTATGGGGCCGACTCATCCTTCGAGACGCCGCCTGAGGCGGCTCCTCAGGATGAGGCGGATCGGAGCCGGTGAAAAGGCAAAAGTAACGCGGGCTACACCGCCGCCGGCACGAGGTCGGTTGCCGCCGCACCGCGGAGGTGGCGGCGCACCGCGTTGGACGCCACAACACGACGACCTTCAGCATAAGCTTCATGGTTCTGCTCGATATGATCGAGGTCGTAGAGGTAATTGACCATCAGCCCGTAGGACTGGGCGAGGCCCTTCTCGGTGAGATCGGCGAGCCAGTTGAGCCGCTCGAGCCGCGCTCCGTTGCCGAGATGGAAGCGCGCCACCGGATCGACCGGCCAGCCGCGCCGGTTGCGCGCATTGAGGTAGTACCACGCCGCCGCCCGCAGGAACGGTTCCTTGAACGCCTCGTACCGCTCCGGCTCGCGCCACCAGTCCGGATGATCGAGGCCCTTGAGCGCCTCGCAATCCTCGAACGACAGAATCTTCGAATTCTCGGTCTTCCGCTCGCGGTCCAGCCAGCGTGCGAAATCGGGCGCCGGCGACAGCGTCACATAAGTCTGCAGCTTCGGGAGCTCCCGCGAAATCTCCTCGACCACCTGCTTGATCAGGAAATTACCGAACGACACCCCGGTGAGCCCACGCTGGCAGTTGGAGATCGAATAGAACACCGCGGTACGGGTCTTATCCACGGGGACCGCGTCGCGGTCGATTGCGAGGATCGGCCCGACCGCATCAGGAATCTCGCGGGTCAGCGCGACCTCCACGAAGATCAGCGGCTCGTCGACCAGCGCCGGATGAAAGAAGGCATAGCAGTGGCGATCCGGCGGATCGATCCGGCGGCGCAGGTCGTCCCAGCTCGCGATCTCGTGCACGGCCTCGTAGCGGATGATCTTTTCCAGGATCATCGCCGGCGTCGCCCAGTCGATCCGGCGCAGCACCAGAAAGCCGCGGTTGAACCAGGACGAGAACAGGTGGACGAAATCGGCGTCCACGTCGGCAAGGTCCTTGCGGTGGCTCAACGCATCGAGCAGTTGCTCACGCATGCGCACGAGCGCGGCGGTGCCGCCCGGCGCAAGATTGAGCCGCCGCAGGAGCTCCTGACGCCGCGCCTCGGCAGCCTCGTGCACCTCCGCCGCCGTGCGGTCGGACGGCGCGGCCTGCCAAGCCGCAATGGCGGCCTCGAGGCGCTTGCGATCAGGCCCGAAGCGGGTAGACAGGGCCTCGAAAAAGGCGATGCGAGGGCCGATCGTGAGGTCGGCATATTTTTCGAGAATTTCGCGGGCCAGCGCGACGCCGGACGCCTCGCCGCGGCCCGAAAGCAGTTCCTCGCACAGATCGGCCAGCGATTCGGAGCGCGCGGCTGCCACATCCCGACGGTCACGGGCGCGGTCCAGCAAGGCCCGGCCGCGTTCGGTAATGCTGTTGAGCATCTCACCGAAAAACGACGTGTTCATGTGCGCGGATGTCCTGGTTAGCCCGGCGGGCGGATCATAGCTGAAATGTTGAAGGAATAACGACTGGTCAAGGAGGCACATCCGGGCACTGGACAAAATCGCGCCAGCACGCCAGAGGTTCCCCGAAAATTCAGGAAAATTGCCGCTCAGGGAGTCATCATGCCGGGTCCGTTGTCTGGTTTGCGCGTTCTGGAACTGGCCCGGATTCTGGCGGGCCCCTGGGCCGGGCAGGTGCTGGCCGATCTCGGCGCGGATGTCGTGAAGGTCGAGCGCAGCAAGACCGGGGACGACACCCGGGCTTGGGGCCCCCCCTTCATCGAGGCGAAGGACGGCGGCCATCTCGGCGCCGCCTATTTCCACGCGACCAACCGCGGCAAGCGCTCGATCGAATGCGATTTCGAAACCGAGGAAGGCAAGCGGATCGTGCGGAAGCTCGCCGCCCACTCGGACGTCCTGATCGAGAACTTCAAGGTCGGCGGTCTCGCCAAGTTCGGACTCGACTACAAGAGCCTCGCCCCGGACTGCCCGCGCCTGATCTATTGCTCGGTCACGGGCTTCGGGCAGGACGGTCCCTACGCGTCGCGGGCGGGCTACGACCTGATGGCGCAGGGCATGGGCGGCTTCATGAGCCTCACCGGCACGGCCGACGGCGAGCCCACCCGGGCGGGCGTGCCGGTCTCCGACATCTTCACCGGCGTCTATTCGGTGATCGGCATCCTGGCCGCGCTGGCGCAGCGCGAGCGCACCGGCAAGGGTTGTTATGTCGACACCGCGCTCGTGGACTCGACGGTCGGCGTGCTCGCCAACCAGGGCATGAACTATCTTGCTTCACACAAGTTGCCGCAGCGGATCGGCAACGCACACCCTAACATCGTGCCGTACCAGGTGTTCTCGGTCTCCGACGGCTACATCATCATCGCCACCGGCAATGACAGCCAGTACGTCAAGCTCTGCGGGGTGCTGGGCGCGCCGGAGCTCGCCAGGGACCCGAAATACATCGACAACAAGTCGCGTCTTGCCAACCGCGCGGAGCTGATCGGCAAGCTCACCGCGCTGACGATGACGTTCAAGATGCAGGACCTCGCCGACAAGCTGGAGGCGGTCGGCGTTCCGGCGGGACCGATCAACAATCTCGATCAGGTGTTCGAGGACCCGCACGTGAAGCATCGCAAGATGCTGCTCGATCTGCCGAGCGCCTTCGCCAAGGCCGGCTCGATCCCCGGCATCCGCACGCCGATCATGGTCGACGGCACGCCGATGGCCGCCGCGCGCCCGGCCCCTCGCCTGGGCGAACACACGGCGGACATCCTTCGGGAGATCGGCGAGGCCTGACCGCTCCGGTCAGCGCGACCAGAGCTTGGCTGACGCCAGACGCGAGCCGTCGACCAGCGCCTTGAGCTTTGCCCAGACGATCGAGGGGTGAACCTCGTTCGACCCGGCAAACGATGCAAAGCCACAGTCCGCGCCCGCGATCACGCGCTCGCGGCCAACCACCTCTGCAAACCGCCCGATCCGCTGCGCCACCAGCTCCGGATGCTCGACCAGAACGGTCGACTGCGTGATGACGCCGGGAATCAGAACCTTGTCGTCCGGCATCTTCACGCGCTTCCAGTCTTCCCATTCATGCTCGTGGCGAGGGTTCGAGGCCTCGAACGAGTAGGCTCCGGCACGAACCTTCAGGATCACGTCGATGATATCCTTGAGCTGCATGTCGTGGACGCGCGGACCCATGTTCACGCTGTAGCAGGTGTGGAAACGGATGCGGTCCTGCGGAATTCCTGCGAGTGCGGCGTTGAGCGCCTCGACACGCAGCTCGGCCCACTTGCGGCACTCCGCGATGCTCAGCTCCGGGCGCATGATGTAGTACGTGACCAGGAACGGGTCGTCGACCTGCAGCAGGAAGCCGGCATCCACGATGGCCTTGTATTCTTCCCGCATCGCCTCGGCGATGGCGAAGACGTAGGCCTCGGCATTCGGATAATGCTCGTTCGGCGTCGTGGTCTCGATGTTCGACGGTGCGATGGCCGGAACGAAGGCTTCAGCCGCGTTCACCTGGCTCAGCGCGGATTTCAGCGCATCCAGCTCCGCCTTGAGCTGGGCTTGTCCCTTGTACCTGATCGGACCCGTGCAAACCATGAGCGCGCGCTTGCGGCGGGCGCTCACCTGCTCTGCCATGGCAGACTGGTAGTATTCCGGAAACGCCTTGGTTTCGCGTGAATTCGCGAAAGGACTTGGGCGCGAGCCTTCGCGCTTTTCAAGTCCGTCCAGCCGGCCCGCGGCGTAGGTGATGAAGCTCGGCTTCCCCATCTCGCCATCGTTGACGACATCGAGCCCGACCTCCACCTGCTCGCGGACCGAATCGGCCACCGCTTTCCGGACACGCTCCGAATAGACCTTCTCGTCGACCGGCTTGCCGTCCATTCGGGCCGACATCAGCTCGAACAGATCATCCGGCCGCGGCAGGCTCCCGACGTGAGTGGTCAATATCCGGTCGGTGCTGATTTTCATGTTCATCGTTCCATTTGCACGCGTCATTGCGAAGGCGCGCAGATAGTGGGGTATCGCTCGACATCTGACAACAGAGCCGCGCCGCAGACTCCGCAGCGCTGCATTGCCCACTTGCATCGTCCCATCTGAGCATCGTCCCACCGAGATTGCGGCACACTGCGCGCGTGCATCGCACAACGGCACACGCAAGATTTTCGCATCGTGTCTTGCCACGCGAACAACCGAACAAGATACTTCAAGACAATCCTGTCGTTTTCGCGATCCGAAGAAACAACTCCGCCGTTTCATTGATCCTGCGAGTGACGTGATGTTCGTTGAACAGCGGCTCTACACCTTCGCGCCGGGCAAAAGTGCCGAGTTCAACAGGCTGTATGAAGCGCAGGGCCGCGCGCCGCAGGAACGGCATCTCGGATTACCGGTGGGCTATTACTACAGCGAGATCGGCCCGCTCAATCAGGTCATGACGCTCTGGTTCTACGCGACGCTCAATGAGCGAGTCGAACGGCGCGGGCGTCTGTTCAAAGACCCGGAGTGGATTTCATTTCTGGAAAAAGCGAGAGCCCTCGTCGTTACGCAGGAAACTCGCATCCTGACGCCGGCCCCGTTCTTCCGGGAGCGGCTGGCGTCATTCGTCGAAATCGGGAGGTAACAACTTATGAGGAAGCTCGTTCTTGGAACGCTGCTCGCGGCGATGGCCGGTGTCGCAGTGGCGGTGTCGCCGGCCGTCGCGCAGTCCGACTATCCATCCAAGCCTGTAAAATTCGTCGTGCCCTTCGCCGCGGGCGGCGGGATCGACATCACCGCGCGGATCGCCGCCGAGAAGATCGGTCCGATCCTCGGGCAGCAGATCGTGGTCCAGAACCAGGGCGGCGCCGGGGGCTCGATCGCGACCGCCTATGTGGCAAAGTCCGATGCCGACGGGTACACGCTGCTTTATCATTCGACCACCGGCACGGTGCATTCGGCGATCACCGACAACCTGAGCTACGACTGGTTGAACGACCTCATTCCGGTGTCGATCATCACCCGCTTCGCGCCGGTGATGGTGATATCGCCCAAGCTTCCCGCGAAAAACATGGCGGAGTTCGTCGCGCTGCTGAAGGCCAATCCGGGCAAATACAGCTTCGCATCCTCGGGCGCAGGCTCCGCGGTTCATCTTGCCGCCGAGTTCTTCATCCAGCGCGCCGGGGTCAAGATGGTGCATGTGCCCTATCGAGGCACCGGCGCATCCATGACCGATCTTCTGTCCGGCCGCATCGCGATGGTGGTCGACGGCGTGCCGCCGCAGGCCAAGAACATCCAGAACGGCGTGGTGACCGCGGTGGCGGTGACGACCGCAACGCGCTCGCCCGCGATCCCGAATATTCCGACCATGAAAGAGGTCGGCTACGACTTCGAGGTGCCGTTCTGGACGGCTTTGTACGCACCCAAGAACACACCGAAAGCCATCATCGACAAGATTGCCGCGGCCTCGCAGAAGGCGATGAGAGACCCGGCCATCGTCAAGCGGCTGTCGGACATCGGGACCGAGTCGGTCGGTTCCACCCCGGCAGAGCTCGACACGCTCAACAGAGTCCAGTTCAAGCTCTATCGCGAGATCGTGCAGAACAACAAGGCGCTGCTGCAGGAGGCCAAGCCGCAATGAACGCCGGGCGCTTCGCGCGCCCGGAACGCGTTCCTTCGTCTCCCGTCAGATCGCCTTGCCGGCCTCGGCCCAGCGCCTGGTCGCGGCAGGGTTCGCGACGATATCGTCGACGTTGGCGAGCTTGACCCGATCGCGCACCAGCCCCTTGTAGAAATCCGCCTTCGACACCGGCGGCACGTCGGCGACGATCGTCCAGGTGTCGCCTTCGTCGAGGCTCTCGAACACCTGTCCGTCGGTGTCGGCGGCATAGAGCGAATAGCCGTCCTTCCGGGCCTCGATCGTCAGCGCCGAGAACAGCGCGCGTTGACCGTTCGGCAGGCCGCCGAGCAGCCGCTCCCAAGTCCTGCCGGCGTCGCGGCTGCGGAAGATCTTTCCGCGCGCCCGGCCGAGCTCGTACCAGTGAACCGGCCAGCCGACGCCCGCCGACATGAACAGCAGGTCGGGCTGGTCCGGATGGATGACGACGGCGTCCGGATAGTTCGCCTCCGCCGGCATCTGCATCCGCGTGAAGGTCTTGCCGCCATCCTCGCTCGACATCATGCCGACAATGCCATTGGCGATGACGATGCGGTTCGGCCGGTCGGGATGCACGAGGATGCGATGGATGTCGCATTCCTGCGGGTTCGGATCGACCGGCAGTTCGGTGAAGCTCGCCCCGAAATCGTCCGACACCTGCAACGAGCCGATCTCGACTCCGACCCACAACCGGTTGCCGTCCAGCACGATGTCCTTGATATGGCCGATGCGCGGCGGCGGCGGGAAGGTCCAGTGCTTGACCGTCCTGGCGTCGCGCAGTGCCTTCAGCTCGCGCCAGCTTTCACCCTTGTCCTCGCTGACGTAGAGATGCGCGGGCAACGCGCCGGCGAACACCGCGTCACGGCCCTGCAACTTGCCGGCACGACAGGACCAGAATTCGTGATGGGCGAGGCCCTCGTTCTGCCAGGTCCATTTGATGCCGCCGTCCGTGGAGCGAGCCATCCCGACGCCGCGCGTCGATGCGAACAGCGTGCCGTCATCGAGCGCGGTCACGCCGCTGACGAACACGCCCTGCAGAGCGCGATGCTTCACCGTCCAGCCGCGTTCGGTTCGAGACAGCAGCGCGATGCCGTCGACGGTCCCGACCAGCACCGTGTCTGAGGCGGACGCAGCGCGCTGAATGTTCGTTCCACCATTGGACAACAGGATCATTGCATTCCTCCACTGCGCCCGCGCGAGGTCGACAGGCTTGACCTCGGCATCCGCATCTTCTTCATATCAAAGCAAGATACGGATGCCCGGCACAAGGCCGCCGCATCGAAGCCGGAGGTCTCTCATGCTGTTTGGCGGCTGCAACTGCATTCCCGATGCGTCTTCGTGGGGCGCGCTGTGCTCGGGCGGCGCGGGCTTTGTCACTGCGATGATGGCGGCGCTGGCCGCCAGCGCCCGGACCGCCGATGCCACACCCCTCGGGCGGACGCCGCCGACCGTGGACCGCCTCGCCGTCCGCGTCATCACCGACAACATCGTGATCCAGTTCGTACCGACGGAGAAGCGCGGCAGCCTCACCATCGAACGCCGATCCGGCAACACGCGCCCCGACGCTCTGCCCTACGCGGTTCTCAACGGCGAATGGGGCCTGTCGATGCATACCGAGTCCCAGGCGGACGGCGAGACCAGGAACGTGCTGATCGACTTCGGCTACACCTCCGAAACGCTCAACAACAACATGGACATCCTGAAGTTCGATCCGTCGTCGATCGACGCCATGGTTCTGAGCCACGGCCATTACGATCATTTCGGCGGCATGGTCGGCTTCCTGAAGGCCAATAAGGGGAAGCTGAAAGGCAAGCTGCCGTTCTACGTGGGTGGGGAGGACGCATTCTGCCTGCGCCAGAACGCCGGCGGCAACTTCGGCGCGCTGGATCGCAAAGCCATCATGGACGCGAACCTGGCGCTGATGCTGTCGGAGGGGCCGGCCCTGGTCGCCGATCACGCCTTCACCACCGGGCGCATCGGACAAACCTCGTTCGAAAAGCCGCTGATGCCGACCCGCGAGATCGTCGGGATTTTCGACGGGTTCGGCTGCTTCCCGGAAGAGATGCCCGCCGCCAAGAACGTCGGCCAATACATTCCCGATGACTTCGATCACGAGATCGCGACGGTCTACAACGTCAGGGGAAAGGGCCTGGTTGTGCTGACGTCATGCAGCCATCGCGGCGTCATCAACGCGGTCAGGCAGGCGCAGAAGGTCTCCGGCATCGACAAGGTTCACGCGGTCATCGGCGGCTTCCATATCGTGCCGCCGCTCGGCGACGACTACATCCACCAGACCATCGCCGAGTTCCGGTCGATCGATCCCGATTACCTGATCCCGGCGCACTGCACCGGAGACCGCTTCTACGACCTCGCACGCGAAGCGATGGGCGACAAGGTCATCCACTCGGCTGTCGGGACGCGCTTCATTTTCGAAGCGTAAGCAGACCTCTATTTGGTCGCAGGTCCCATCATGTAGTCAGGCAGCCAAGTCGCGATTTCGGGAAAGACACAGAGAATGATGATCCCTACCACCATGCACAGCACGTAGGGGATCGAGCCGAGCAACACCGTCCGCGTCGGGACATCCGGCACGATGGCGTTGATGACAAACAGGTTCAGACCTACGGGCGGCGTGATCAAGCCGATCTCCAGATTGATCGTGACGATCACGCCGAACCAGACCGGATCGAAGCCCGCCGCCGTGATGATCGGCAACAGGATAGGCGCGGTCATCAAAATGATGCCGGCCGGCGGAATGAAGCAGCCGCACACCAGCAGGAACAGATTGATGAGCAGCATCAGCACCCATTTGTTGACGTGCGCGTCGGCGATCGCCTGCGCCAGCGTCTGGGTGATGTAGAGCGAGGTCAGCATGTAGCTGAACAGTACGGCGGTCGCGATGATCATCAGGATCATCACGGACTCACGCGTGGTCGAGCGAAGGATCTCCCACCACGCGAGGGGGCTCCACATCCGGTAGATCGCGACCGCCAGGATGACGCAGAAGGCGGCGCCGACGCCCGCCGCTTCGGACGGAGTCGCCACCCCGCCGTACAGCACGTACATCACGCCGATCACGATGATCAGAAACGGGGCGACCTTGGGAATCGACTGGAATTTTTCCTTCCACGAGTAGCGGAAATCCGGGGCGTAGGCGCGGAAGCCCTTCATCCAGATGTAGAACAGCGTCCACAGGATGAAGAGCCCAGTCAGCAGGAGGCCCGGCATGACGCCGGCGAGGAACAGCCGGCCGATCGAGGTCTCGGTGGCGATCCCGTAAAGGATGAAGGTGATCGAAGGCGGAATGAGAATACCGAGGGTGCCGCCCGCGCAGATCGAACCGGTCGCCACCTCGTCCGGATAGCCGCGCTGGCGCATCTCCGGAATGCCCATTTTTCCGATGGCGGCGCAGGTGGCAGGCGAAGAACCGGTCAATGCCGCGAACAGCGAGCAGGCGCCGATGTTAGAGATCACGAGACCGCCCGGAACCCGGTAAAGCCATCGGTCAAGCGCGATATAGAGATCGCGTCCAGCAGGCGACGAGCCGATTGCCGCGCCCATCATGATGAACATCGGAATCGACACCAGCGTGAAGTCGTGCAAGCCGGAATAAAGCGTCTCCGCCGCGACCTTGAGCGAGTCGACGCCCTGAAACAGCACGAGGAAAACGATACCGATCGCACCGAGCGCAAACGCCACCGGCGCGCCCGTCATGAAAACGAGGATCGTCGCGATAAGGACGACCACGCCCTGAGTGGTCGGACTCATGTGCCCGTCTCCACGACAGACGGTCCTTTCTGATCGAGCGCCATACCGAAAGGTGGCTCTCGACCGGTCAACAGGTTCACGAGATCGACCACGTATTGCAGTGTCAGCAGGCCAAGCCCCACGGGCATTGCGGCATAGGGAATCCACAGCCGCGCCCGCCACATCGAATCCGACCGCCAGTTGTTCTCCCAGGCCTCATGCCAGAACTGATAGGTCAGCACTGTCATGATCAATGCGAAGAACAACGAGATCAGGATCGCAACGAGCGCCAGCCACCAGCGTGCGCGGGGGCCGGAATAGATAGGCAGCACGTCAACATTGACGTGCCCCTTGGTCATCAGCACGTAGGGCCCACCGATGAAAGTCGCGGCGACGAGACTGTAGGTGACGAAATCGGTCTGCCAGATCGTGTTGTCATTCAGCACGTAGCGGACAAAGACCATCTGGCAGACCACCACCACGGCGGCCGCGATCAGACAAGCGGCAAAAACTCCCGACAGCAAAGACAGCAGCCGGACGCCGCGAATGAAATAATCCATAAATGCCCCTGAATGCGCGCGCCTGAAAAGCGGCATCCGGCCGGCACAGGGCCAGCCGGATCTACCGTCAGACGTCACTTCACCGCAAGCGCCGCATCAATCAGCTTCTTGCCGTCGCTGACCTCGTCGGCAAAGCGCTTGTACGAGCTCTGCTGCGCGATCTTGATCCACGCATCGTACTCAGCCGGCGTGAGGGTCACGACCTCGACATTGTTCTTCTTGAACACCGCGACCATGTTCTCGTCGAGTTTCTTGGTTGCGCCGTTGAAGAACTCCTCCGACTTCTTGCTTGCCTTCATCAGAACGTCCTGCTGCTGCTTGTTCAGCTTGTCGAAGCTCTTCTTCGACATGAGGACGGGTTCGTACATGAACCACAGCGCGTTATCGCCAGGTGCCGTGATACATTTCACCTGTTCGTAGATGCGGAACGACACGAAGCTTCCGGACGACGTGTCGGTTGCTTCCGCCACGCCGGTCTGCAGCGCGTTGTAGACCTCGTTCGAAGGAATGTTGACGATGGACGCGCCGGCCTGCTGCCACATCGCCGCGAAGGTCGGGCCTGCCGAGCGCGTCTTCTGTCCCTTGATGTCTTCCGGCTTGCGGATGCAGCCCCGCTTGGAGGCGACCGCGCCGGCGAGCCAGGCGTCGGCGAGAACGACCACGCCGGCCTTTTCGATCTTGGCCTTGATCTCCTTCATGAAGGGCGAGCTGTTGAGCCGCTGTGCGCGCTCGTGGCTTCGCACAAGACCGGGCATCAGCGTCGCGCTGAAAGCGCCGATCTTGCCGCTCGCGTAGTCGAGCGGAAATGAGGACATGTCGAGTTGGCCGTTGACCATCGCGTTCCACTGGTCGTTCGGCTTGAACAGCGATGCGCCCGGATAAACCTGGACTTCGAGACCGACGTTCGCGGCCTTGGCCTCGCGCGCGATGATTTGCACCATCTCGTCTCGTGCATCGCCCTTGCCGCCGGGAAACTGGTGCGAGGCCTTCAGGACGACCTGGGCCTGCGCCGACGCCGAAAGCACGGCGGCAGCCGCAGCACCGGCGACAAAGATCGACAACTTCCTCATGAGTATCCTCCTGTTGGCTCCGTCGATTCACCTGCGACCAAGCATGTCCCGGCAATCGCAGGAGAAGGTTGGCCTGCGCTGCTTATAGCTCGCCCGGAAACGACAGGGCCATAGTTCTCAGGTCGCAGACGTAACGCCGCAGGGCTTCACCATCGCACTGCAACATGGAACCACGCGCTTCCGAAGGAGCTTCACCGCGCGCACCAAGACCGGCGAATCCGAGCCATGGCTTTTTTGCCGTGCCCGTTTCATAATCCGGCGACCGGAAGGCTCTCATGCTCCAGACGCTCCGGCCCGCTCGCCGCGCTGCCAATCAAGATCATGCTCCGCTGACCATCCACCGCGTGGACGCGATCCCGGTCGCGTTGCCGCTCAAAGCGGCAATGAAAATGGCCGGCGAGACCATCACCGCCGCTCAGAACATTCTGGTCCGGATCGAGGCCGCCGACGGGACCGTCGGCTGGGGCGAAGCCGCCTCGGCCCCGACCATGACCGGCGACACGCTCGGCGGGCTTCTCGTGGCTGTCCGCGATTATCTTGCACCTCGCCTGATCGGACAGGACGCGATGCAATGGTCCACTGTGCGGCCGTCGCTGCACCGGGCACTGCTCGGCAATGGCGGAGCGCATTCCGCGGTCGAACTCGCCGTGCTCGATCTGATCGGCCGCGCCTCAGGCCGACGCGTCATCGACCTTATCGCAAAGCCGCGCCGCGAGGCGGTCAGGCCGATGTGGCTGCTCGGAAACAAAACCGCAGAGGAGGACGTCGCCGAGGCTCTCGTCCGACAGAAGGAAGGTTTCGACTTTTTCAAACTCAAGATTGGTGTGAAGCCGCTCCCGAAGGAAATCTCGATTGCCTTTGCCGTTCGCGAGGCGCTGCCGAAAACCACGCTCTGCGCCGACGCCAATTGCGGTTTGACGCTCGCGGACGCCAGGACCTACGTGGAGAAGACGCGCAAGGCGAGGCTGGCATTCGTCGAGCAGCCGCTCGCCTATGACGATCTGGACGGTCTCAAGACGCTCACGCGCAGCGCCAAGGCGCCGATCGGCGTGGACGAAAGCATCCACTCGCTGGCGGATATCACGTCATGCGCCAAGGCAGGCGCCAGCGGGGTGTCGCTCAAGCTCATCAAGCTTGGCGGCATGACCGCCGCTATAGAAGCGGGCAAGTTGTGCCGGAAGCTTGGACTGTCGGTCAATATCGCTGCGAAGATCGCGGAATCCGGCATTTCGAGCGCGGCCGCGCTGCATCTTGCCTGCGCGGTACCGAAGGCCGACTGGGGCGTCAGCCTGACGCACTTCTATCTCGCCGAGGACATCGTGAAGCGGCCATTGCCGCTGAAGGACGGCTTCGTTGCCCTTCCCTCCGGCCCGGGCCTCGGCATCGAGGTCGACGAAGACGCGGTGAGGCGTTTCACGGTCCGCTGATCTTGCTATAAGCGGCGCCGGCAACATCATCGGGGAAGGAACCAAGAAAAATGTCCGGTCCGCAGAAGGGCCCGCTCGCGGGCGTCCGTGTGCTTGAGCTTGCACGCATCCTGGCAGGTCCCTGGGCGGGCCAGACGCTCGCAGATCTCGGCGCCGAGGTGATCAAGGTCGAGCGGCCTGGCGCAGGCGACGATACCCGCGGCTGGGGGCCTCCCTTCATGGAGGACAAGAACGGCGGCCGGCTGACCAGCTCGTACAATCTCGCCTGCAACCGCGGAAAGCGGTCGATCGCCATCGATTTCGAGACGCCGGAGGGCCAGCGCATCGTCAAGAAGCTTGCCGCGCGCTCCGACGTGGTCATCGAGAACTTCAAGTTCGGCGGCCTCGCCAAATACGGCCTCGACTACAAGAGCCTGTCGGCGGACAACCCACGGCTGGTCTACTGCTCGATCACCGGCTTCGGCCAGGACGGGCCGTACAAG
>Ga0180223_1001940_pt1 | contig 13898 bp, 22 predicted proteins | sample eDN5th30CKraftOP_FD_151337 | JGI IMG/M metagenome (GOLD analysis project Ga0180223, IMG submission 151337) | Enriched Organic Plus compost microbial communities from Emeryville, California, USA - eDNA 5th pass 30_C Kraft OP (version 2) (version 2) ...
CATGCTCCCATCCATGAACTGCTGAACAATCGGCCTCATCGACGTAGACCATCCCTTGCTGAAAATAACCTCCCCCGACTTCTTCGGGAACACAAAGAATGGCAAACCTCCGGCCTGATCTTCCAGTGTCCGGCGTCAGCGCTGATGGGACCAAACTGGCTTAACTGAGAACGGAGGATTTCTGGTTCATCGTAGCCTTTCAAAAGGAGCGAAGATGAGACAGAAATCCGGGACAGGGAAAGCGCCTGCGGAACAAGTCATTAAGGACATCCGCCGTGCAACCCGCAAGCAATATGGTGCGGAGGAGAAGATCCGCATTGTGCTGGAGGGATTGCGTGGTGAGGAGTCGATCGCCGCGCTGTGCCGGCGTGAGGGGATTGCCGAGAGCCTTTATTACAATTGGTCGAAGGAATTCCTGGAAGCCGGCAAGAAGCGGCTTGCCGGCGACACAGCCCGTGCCGCCACCAGTGACGAAGTAAAGGTGCTGCGCAAAGAGGCGCGCGATCTCAAGGAAGTCGTCGCCGAGCAGGCGCTGGAACTGCGGCTGCTTAAAAAAAGCATGATCGCGGATGGGGGCGACGACGAATGAGATACCCCGCATCCGAGAAGCTGGAGATCATCCGGCTGGTCGAGAACTCGCACCTGTCGGCGCGGCCAACATTGCAGAAACTCGGCATACCGCGTTCGACCTTCAATCGCTGGTATGACCGCTTCCTTGCCGGCGGCGTTGATGCGCTGGAAGATCGCAAACCCCGGCCGAAGCGGGTCTGGAACCGCATCCCCGATCAGGTGCGTGACCAGATCGTCGAGCTGGCGCTGAACGAGCCGGACCTGTTGCCGCGCGAACTGGCGGTCACATTCACCGACACGAAGGGCTATTTCGTCTCGGAATCTTCAGTCTATCGCCTGCTCAAGGCGCATGACCTGATCACCAGCCCGGCCTTCATCGTCATCAAGGCTGCCGACGAGTTCCATGACAAGACGACAGCGCCGAACCAACTGTGGCAGACCGACTTCACCTATCTGAAGGTCATCGGCTGGGGCTGGTTCTATCTGTCGACTGTGCTCGACGACTTCTCACGATACATCATTGCCTGGAAGCTATGCACCACGATGAAGGCCGGGGACGTCACCGACACGCTGACCCTGGCGCTGCAGGCGTCGGGCTGCGACAGCGCAAAGGTTGCGCAGCGGCCGCGGTTGCTCTCTGACAATGGCCCGTCATATGTCTCGAGCGACCTTGCCGAATGGCTATCCGACAACGGCATGGATCACACGCGCGGTGCACCCTGCCATCCCCAGACCCAGGGCAAGATCGAGCGCTGGCACCAGACGTTGAAGAACCGCATCCTGCTCGAAAACTACTTTCTGCCGGGCGATCTCGAGCGGCAGATTGCCGGCTTCGTCGATCATTACAACCACCGTCGCTACCACGAGAGCATCAGCAATCTCACCCCAGCCGATGTCTACTTCGGGCGTGGCGACATCATCATGATGCAAAGGGAAAGGATCAAACGCGAAACAATCACACAACGCCGCTTGCTTCACCGAGAGGCGGCAGCATAAAATGATAACCCTGATGAACTAGAGCCTCCGTTAGCTCAAACAGCCTGTTGTCCCAAAAAACCTGACGACGGACACTTCCGTCCCATGCATACCGGACCAGATGGTGCTTTATCAGCGCGTGATCTTGGATGCGGCCTTCATGGTTCAGATTGCGCTCCAACTGCCGCTCTGACACTTCCGCTATAAGGTCCGGGCTCCGCGATTGAACGAATGCATGGAGGCAATCGTATTTTTCCAGAGGCGACTTGGACGCCCAGATTGCTGTAACGTCCTGAATGTCCACTTCAACTGCTGTGCTGCGGATTCTTCCTATCTCCTTTAGGGCCGGAACAAGGCGAGAGAGCCCTGCATAACAGCCGCCCACATCGCCCCATCCTGCCAGTTCGCCGGGGCGGCACATGGGCGCGCGGGGATACGATCCCCATTCATGCCATTTCACGACAGATAAGGCATAGGCCGTTCTTTTCGGCTCCACTAACGGCACGCACAATGCGTCATGTTCATCCAGCACGCGCGCCAATCGTATCGGCCTACCGATCAGATCGCCAAAATAAGCTTTAAGCGCGCGGAAAGCGCGCCGGCCATTCTCAACCCCTTCTATGGTGAGCGCGGTCATTCCGTTTTCAGATACCCCTTTTCTCGTAGATGCTCGATCAGCAGCTTTTCGACATAGGATGACACCGAGCGCATATCGTCCTTTGCCGCTTTTTCCAGTGCTTCCTTGACTTCTGGTTCCAGCCGGAAGCCAAGCGGGTGCGTCTTTGCCATTGTAGTTATTTCTCATACAACGTTGTTGACTGAACGCGGATTGTATGAGAATGTATGCGCGTTGACAACCCAAGGATTTGAGGATGACACCTACGCCGAAAGCGGAACTGTCAGAGAAAAAGTACCTCCCCTACAGGCAGGATGGAGGCCGCATCATTCTGGCAAAGATCGCCACAATGCCCCTCAATGTCGGCGGGTATTATGAAATCCGCCCCGGTAAGGCATGGGACGGCGGTCGCCACTGCCGGATCGTCAGCCTGCATGATGGGCACGCCGTCTGTGAGGTCGGAAAGGTGGATATGAGACGAAGCCACAGGCCAGTCGATTGGCTCAAGGGAACCTTCGAAGTTCCCTTCGACCGGTTTATCGACGGCCCGTTCTGAACAAGGCAGAGGAAAAGATGTCTGCAAAAGCGGGAAGCGCTGGACTGGCTGCTGGTTGAGAATTCCGAAGACGCAGGCTCCCACCAATCCTCGTGAAAGGCGATTTAGCAATGATCCTGCTCTCAGCCTATTTTCGTAAAGTGTCTATTCGCAACTTTACTGTTGACACGTCATTGTGTCGTGCCATGATAAGGCCCGTATCCAGCCAGCAGGAACGCAAGGAGCGGATATGAGCCAGTATTTCGATGAGGGACTTCGCCTCGCGCTTTCTGGTGCCGACTACAGCAATCCCTATAGCGCAGAGGACGAGGCATACCGCTTCGAGCAATTCGATCTCGGTTACGAGGCTGGCATTACCGAGGAGCCATCAACCCGCGACATGCATGGCTATCACGACGCCCTCGACGCCTATGGCTGTCGTGAAGACGTGTGAACGCCCCATGCGGAATCCGGAGGATAGAGATGCATTTGTCAGCAGTAGCACTCCCCCCGCAACAGCCGCCGATCAGCTACCATGAGCGGCAGGACCCGGAATATCCGGCCTACAATCGCTATCGAATAGCCATGAACAGCCTCTTGGTTGAGGCCGATTCATTCTCTGCGTGGAAACGCCAGCGCGAATCTTCCCGTGAGCGGCTGAAAGCCATGGCGCACCCCCGTTTTCGGGAATTTCAGGCATGGATGCGGAGGACGCAGGGCGGCGCTCGCCCCTGCCCTGCCGGCGTTTTCCCCGCCAATTTCCAATACTGGCTTGCCGGTGGTCGCTGGTAGGTGCCGGCCCCGCAGAAGAAGAGACCGGAGCTACATATGCTGGCCACCACCGGAATTCCCCTCGTGACCGTGCCCGAAGGCAATGCAGGTCCATGGCGAGTCGAGCGCTTCACGGTCGAGGCCAATTCGCCGGGCATGCTCTATCTCTCGCTCAAGGGACGCGGAATTGCACCCGGCACTTACACCCGTCTCCTGCACGACAAGCGCGGCGTGGTCATGTCAGACACGCCAGCCGAAATGCGTGACCATCAACAGTTCGTCTGGAAGGCCAAGGGCCATTGCCTGATCAACGGCCTCGGCATCGGCATGTGCGTGGCTGCAATCCTGCAAAAGCCGGAGGTCGAGAAGATCACTGTTGTCGAGATTGACGCACATATCGTCAGCTTGGTCGGACCGCATTATGCCTCCGATCCCCGTGTCGAGATCGTGAATGCCGACGCCTTTAAATATCGCCCGCCGAAGGGCGTTCGCTACGGGGCTGTCTGGCACGACATTTGGGATTCCATCTGCGCTGACAATCTGCCCGAAATGCACCGCTTGCACAGGAAGTATGGACGGCGTGCCGACTGGCAGGGCTCGTGGTGCCGGTACGAATGCGAGCGCAGCATTCGATAGTGGGAGCCATCGGACATGAGAAACATCTCAGCCGCACACACTGATATCGAGATCGCAAATTTCGCCATGATGGCCGGGACGCCCAAGCGTCGCTCGCGTTCGGCGCACTGGCAGGACATGGACCGCGACACTCGTATTCGGTCGATCCAGTCCATCTATCAGCCGGGCATGTCGGCCCGCGATATCGCTGCACATTTTCCCGGCGCAACGCGACAGGCGGTAATCGGGCTCTACTTCCGGAACCCGGATAAGCTTGCAGGCTGTCCGTTGTTAAAGCCGTGCCAGAGAGGGCCGCAACTTGACAGCCAGAGGCCGGCACCCAAGCGGAAGCCGAAGAAAAAGAAACAGCAGCCGGTGTCGAATAGGATCGACATCGCCGCCCCAAGACCCCTGCGCTTAACTATGGCCAAGCTCGATCCCGGCCAATGCAAGTTTCCCGTCAACAATGCTGCGGAAGGAGAGCCGCATCTGTTCTGCGGACATAGGGCAGAAGGACCGTACTGCCCTCACCATAGGGCGGTGGCATTCATTGCCGAAACTCGTCGGTGAAACACCACACGCCTTCGGTCAGCAGATCGCATGCACACTTCTCAGGCATGCCGCCATGCTGGCTGGCGTCAAAGCGGAACGGTCGAGATTCCAATCCTTGGGCATCTGCTTTTCGAGTCTGATCAGGGCAAGAGCCCGCACGACTGCATTTTGCTTGAGCCAATGATCGTGAATGTAGACAGCCTCGGTATGCTCCTGCGGCGCTAGCTCGTCCTCGCGCCCTTCCCAGAACTCGTTCGGCGTCACGGCCAACAGCCAGAAGGCTTCCAGAATTGTCAGGTGCCGGTCATTGGGAGTTAGCAGCGCATCGATATCCGCTTTGCCGAGCTTGCGCGTCTTGAGGGCAATACGGCGCAGTGCCTGCATGTCATCCGGCGTCATGGCGATCTGCTTGAGGGCCGTCGAAACAGGCACCCCTCTGTTTTCCGCATAGGGCCGTCTGTCCGTGACGACTGTAGGAGGGACGCGCACGTCCGAAACCGCCATTGGTGGCGTGCTAAACGGCTGGGCGGCCTTGTTCGACACTTGGCTCATACCATGGCTCATACCTCTTCCCTCCGCGCTATGAACCTTCAGGAGATCAAATCAAATCGGCTCAGCCCCCGCCCGTCCCAATTCAATCGATTACACCATTCTCCGATGGGGGTGGGCGTTCGCCCTGAGCTTCATCCATCGGTAGTAGGTTGCATCGACCGAATTGATAAAAGCGTTGATAAAGTACGTTCGCACGATAGGATACGAATTCTAGCGAAACGAAACGAAATCGCCGCCCATAAGCCTTTGATTAAGAACGGAAAGTTTTTTCTTCCGCCGCCACGCGACGGGAGCGATTTCAAGGAACTGTTCAGACGAATAGCTGCCTCGGGTGCGGGGCGGCCCGTGGGCGATGATGGTTTTACTGACGGCCCATGGACGCCAAAACTGCTTACAGATGCGATCTCACAGATTGATTCGAACCGGATTGGGGTCGATCTGCGAACGGTCCAGCTTTGGTTCCAAGAGAACGAGAAGGGGATTAGCACTGCCAATATTCGGTGGCTGGCGAGGATTTTGGGTTGCGATGATCCAACGGCGACCAGCGAATGGCAGATGGAGCTTATTGCAGCGCAAGGGCGGTTAACGGCAAAGAGGCGAGAGCGGAAAAAAGCAGGAGACAGCGGCGCGCTCGCGATGACAGTGCCCTTCGATGCCGGGTCAGAATCCCCGGCAGAGATGTCACAGGATGGGGATACTGACGCCAAGGGACGAAGGCGGCGTTTCAGTCTGGCGCTCAGATCGGAGGCGATCTTCAGTCTCGGATCGCCCCTGAATCTACCGGCTTCGGTCTTTGCCGGTGCCACCGCTCTCGGGCTCCTGTCGTATATCATGGGCATTCACGACGTTACCTACGAGCGGGCGGATGGCCTCGTTAAGCAGGTCGGGTTCCTATGGGCACCGAACTGGACAATCGTCTTCATGGTCCTGATGCCCCTGTTTTTTGCGTTCGTCATAGAACTGCTGGTCTTCTGGAAGAATGAGGGGCGCTTAAAGCTTCTAGCGCCAAACGACCGGCTGGAAAGCGATGGTGCTTGGGCGCGCAACGTCCAAGCCTCGTCGGGTTCGTTTTGGGCGGTGTTTTTGATCTGTATACTGTTCGCCGGCCTTCTTCAGTGGATCGGCGTGTGTCTGCTCCCACTGCTCCGTGGTGGCGGTGGCGACGACGCGACGGATTGGGGCTCCATGGCCATCGTGCGCCCCGAAGTCATCTCTGTTCCGCAAGCGGTCGCCTTCACGGGGTTCGCTTACCTGTATATGTGCCTGACCTTCTATCTTTTCTACGCAGGTCTCATTTTGCTTTACACAGTGGCCCACGATCTCTGGAAGATCGATGACGCTTCTGGGAGCTTGTCGGAGGAACAGTATCGACATGAGGCCAATGAAGTCGGCCTCCGGGTGATGCGGGTGATTTTCCGGTGTACTGTTCTGGGGGTTCTGATCTCCATATGCATGAAGGTCCAAAGCGCTTACCTCACATCCAATGGAGAGAATATTGTCGATTGGCTGATCGCAGATATGTCTTCAGCCCTGTATGGCGGCAATGATGCGAGGGTCGGGTTCGACTACAGAACACCGACGCATTACAGCAGCCTCGTAATCGCGATTTCGGCCTGTGTTGTCTTGCTCTATGGGTCCATCCGGTTGGGTGTCGGCAGTCGATTTCAATTCTCGTTGGGGAAGATGTGGGCGGTCGTTGGGTTGCTCTTCATCGGCTACATGCTGATCGACGCATTTGCCGGCTTCTCGATCCTTCTGGGCATCGGAGCGCTGCTGGCGATTTACGGCCTGTTCGATCCAGAGTTCGGCGGCTGGCGAGTGCGAGAGCTAGGAAGCAATCAGAGTGTTTCATAATTGGCTGGATCGTTGGGATGAGCGGCAGGCGCGGCGCGGCGAGGAAGGGAAAGCGCCCGCGGATTTCGTCCTCGATGCCGAACGTGCCTTTCCGGGGTCGAACGGCGTGGCCAGCATCACGGATTTCTGCGTCCTAGCCTGCCAAGCCGTGGCCGATCCTGCCTACTTCGATATGACACTCGTGAGCGATCAGGGTTTTCAACGACAGGAGGGATGGCTCAAATTTCCATCGGCCATTTCGACCGACATTGAAGAGAACAATGTTGTCTGGGCCAAAATCACCGAAAGCGGGTCGCTCGATCACGCGATGGTGGTTTTCCACCACTGGAATGCAACGGCGCGAAGCCCTCAGATCGCCAGTTTCTTCTCGCGGTGCGGCATCACCGTTGTCGAGATCGCCATGCCTTATCACTTCGAGCGCAGCCGTCCTGGCTCCACGCATGCCGATTACATGCTCAGCCCAAATCTCGGTCGAACGATCCAGTCGATGCGGCAGGCAGTATGGGATGGACGCAAGCTCATAAGCTGGTTGAAGAGCGAAGGCTATGGAGACATTTCGGTTCTCGGGATGAGCTTGGGTTCATGGGTGGCCGGCTTGGTCGCGGCGCACGAGCCGGCTGTGTCGAAAGCCTCGTTGTTTCTGACGGCGGGGAGTCTGGCGGATATGGTCTGGACGGGCCGCGCGACACGATTGATCCGTGAAAGCCTTGAGCCTGAGATCACACTGACCGATCTGCGTAGGGCGTGGGCTCCGCTTGATTTGGAGAATTATGCGCCTCGATTGGCGCGGCCCGATCTCGATCTTCACGTAGTTCTGGCCAAGAGAGACAAGGTTGTGTTGCCGGAGCTATCGGATAGTCTCGTGGAGCGTCTGTCGGATGCTGGGGCTCGGCCAGATGTCTTGACACTCAACTGTGGTCACTATTCGCTCGCCCTGCCTCCTTATATTTTCTGGGCCGGTTCGAGCTTGAAGCGGTTTCTGTCATCTGCCGGCAGGCCGGCCCGGCGATCTTGACCTTCAAAAATCGATTAGCACTATGTGGTCCGGCGGCGTCATGCCGGTGGCGGGGAGATATTTTACCGATCCTTCGAGGGGGAGCTAATGGTCAAAATGATTTCGAAGGCCCTTATTGCCGCCAGTTGCGTGACGCTGGGGACGGTCGGATTGACACATGCCGGTGGCCTTGAGCGCAGTGGCTACATTGATCCTTTGAGGTTGGGGCAAACCCCTGACGACAATCTCCGGATGATCGCCGGTCGTATAGACCTTCACTTCCCCCACGTCGAAAATCCGGTTGAACAGGGTCTGATAGACCTCGACCGCACGGATATTGGCGAGGGTCACTTCCTTGCGGCGCTTGTTCAACAAGCCCTGTTCATATCGCATGCGTCCCCCGACAATCGTCAGCTTGTTCGAGAGGACGCCGAGCCACCACCCGAGCAGTCCCAGAGCGCCGATGACAACCGGCACGAGAAGGAGCAGGAGGATAATGGTCCATGCCGGTTCTCATTTCCGCTTTCCGCCTGATGCTGTAAAGTGGTGTTAGATAGACACCGTTTTACCATGAGATTCGCAGGTGGAAAGCAAAGAAGCAGATCGCAACCTGTTATTCCTTGCCCCCAGTTTTGGGATCGGTCAGACGTGACAGATGCTCGACAAGCTCGCGCCCTCTTGCAATGTCGGCCTCCATGCCGGCATCCGGGCGCGTGCCCATTTCAGCCATCAACCGCTCTCCCTCCGCGATCATCCGGGCGAGTCGCGGCAGGAAATGTTCGATCACGTATTCCCTCTCTGTGCCGCCGTAGCCAGCAAATACAGCCGTCAGATCGACCTCGATCCCCTCACTCCGACGCGCTTCATCCACCATTCTCTCCAAAACATACGAGGGCACCGGACGCGCGCCCCTTTCGTAGTCTGTCAGCATGCGATGAGAAATGCGGAGCTTCTGGGCAAATACCTTCTGGCTCATGCCAAGCCGCCGCCGAATGGCACGCACGCCTGCACCGACGCGCGAGGATCGGCGCGACATTCTCATGCCGGCCTTCATGCTGCCTCGTCCTCTGGCGTTTCGTGCGCTCTGATGGAATTCCCCAGCAGGAGCCAATCGGCGCTCACCCCAAATGCCAGACACGAATAGGCCAGATACTCGGCGCTGGGCGGTCGAGCACCACGCTCATAATTTTTGACAGCGCTTATCGAGAAGCCGGATTTCTGGCTGAATGTCTTTTGCGACATGCCTGCATCGGCCCGCACGTCAGCGAGCCTGCGCCCTATCGCCATCACGTCGATCAATCGGCCTCGCATCACAGTGCTAATCCCTGTTCAAATTGATCGGCCCGACTTGCGACATTTCGCCAATCCCACACACTACTATTACATAATATGTTTTTTCTTGCATTTGCGAACCCATTTTCGGCTTACATACGGATACCTTTGCACTATCCTCAAAGCGGATGGGCTGCAAGAACTGTCGCCGGTATGGCGTTCGCGGCTATGAACGAGTGACGCATCAAAGGGAGATATACATGACCACCTACCGGCTTGCTCCGATCCTATGGTCCACATGCCGGGCATCATCGCATGGGCGATCAACGGCTATCATTTCGAGAAGGACCGGCCACAGCTTGCCAAGGTGATCGAGGCAGCATGTCCTGACCTCCCGACCGAGCATATCCACGGCCATGAACGCGCCTGCCATCCAGAGCAGCTATCCATATTCTGCCGTGCAGCTTCCGATCTGGCGGCGCAGCGCGCTCGCGGCCATGAATGCGCGGGTGCAGTACGGCGTTGTTGCCGCCCAGCTTGAGCGCGGCCCATGCATCGTGACCTGCAATCATGTCTCGTTACTGGACGGTATCATCGTGGCCTTGGCATCCCCACGCCCGCTGGTTTTCCCGGTGACGCCGCTCTACGCGCGTGACCATCCCTACGCCTCGCGACTGCTGCGCTGGTGTGAGCGCCGTGGATTGGGGCGGGTTGTTCCCATGGACAAGGGACACTTCCTGCCGCTGCGGCACCTGTGCCGCGCGCTTGAGGACGGAGAGAGCGTGTGCATCTTTCCCGAAGGCGGGCTTGCGGACGGTTTCAATCCCCTACCGGAAAATCCGGGCTATCGATGGCTGCATGAAAAGACGGGACGCCCGATAGTTCGCGCTAGGATCAGGGGGGGCGAACGCAGCCGCTTCTTCGCCAAGAACGGAGACGCCTTCAGGCCATCAATCTTACTGGAACTCTGATCATGGACAGAAACCGGATTTTCGTCGCAGCAAGTGGAGAGGTAGGGACGACGATGAAGAAGATATGCGCGGCCAGCTTGTTGGCCCTCGCCTTGGCCGGCTGTCAGAGCACATCGACCCGTGGCGCGCTTGAGAGCGCAGCAGCGCAGTCCAGCAGCCCGAATGTGCGGTATTTTTCCTATTCGGGCTCCGATGTGGCCCTCTCGTGGACGGCCTCCACCGCCACTCTCAATTACGACGCCCAGCTAGCCATGTCGAACAGCGAGATCACGGAACTGGTCGAGAGCGAGACAGGGTGCGAGACGGGCAATGTCGGAATGCCAACTCTGGTCGGAAGCAGGGTCCACCTGCAAGTCGCCATGACCTGCCCGGTCACGGCATCGGATAATGCCGGCTCTGCCGACGATGGGCAGGCTGCAAGGAGAGGCGGGAGCAAGGCATGATTATTCTGGCGCTGCGCCAGAAAGGGCCTGCCTGTAGCGCTCGATCACACGGGCGCAGCGCAGCTTCTCTGTCGCCTCCATGTGTTTCTCCAAGGATTGGAGGTAACGGATGCGAGCTTTGAGCCATCTTGGGAAGACCTCGATTTCACGCCCGTTCGACAAAGCGATCCGCACCGGTTTGCGCTTGCCTTCGGAGGGTTTTATCTCCCACTGGTCTTCATCGGCCTGCAATACGAGATCGGCAGGGCCATTTCGGATTTGCGCCGCAGCGCGCACTTCGCGCAGATCGGACGTTTCAAGGCCATCTTCGAACAGTTCAAGAAGGATCATTGCGGGGCCGGGCATTACCTCCCTGAGAGGACGGCTCCGCGCCTGCTCGCGCCAGCGCCCGATTGTGGAGCGGGTAACTCGGAATATCTGCGCCAGATCACTGGACGGGTTGAGCGCATGGCGCTCTGCCAATCTCGACAAGCGACTGCCCTCATCCACCCGTTTTTGGCGCATCCCCACTCCCTTGAACCGTACCAGTGGCCGTGACGGTGCACTGCGGTATCAGACCAATTTCTATCAAAAATCAACTTTCAAGCCATCAACTTTCAAGCCACCGAAGCAATCCAGCCGCAGCGCACCCCCTAACTTACCGTCGCAATCGTTAAATAAGCGCCCCTCCGAAGCGGGCGGCCCCATGCGCCCGGCAGGCCAGCTACAATGGAGTAGTCTATCATGAGCCAGAACAATCGTGGCCCTGCGCAATCGGCGGCGATATTCCATTTCTGGGGACAGGTTGCCTTCGCAAAGGGCATAGACAGAAGCCCATCTCACGACCGTGATCTGATGAAAGCCATCGCGGGCGAACCCAATGACCGGCAGCTAATGATCATCCATGCATGGGAAGCCGGGTGGGACGCTGCGCGTGAAATGCAGCGTGAATTGAAGCTGGAGCGAATTCCAGCCTTCCACCGCAACCGACGCCTTGATCCGGGCAAACGTTCAAACCCCGAGAAGAAGGAGACAGGACATGACCGCAGAAATAGATAGCGATCTCACCCAGCGCGCCAAAGCACTTTCGCGGCTCTATACGCTTTGCGCCAAGCGCGGTGGATCACTACGCATGGACAGGTCCGGCAATATCATCTTCGTAAAGCCCGGTGCTCCCGATAAGCAGATCGGCAAATCGGTCGAGGAAGCCCTCGCATTTCTCGTCGCGGAAGAACAGCGCGCCAGCGCCTGATCTGCTCAATCCAGCACGGACATGGATTCTCCGCGTTCAAGACTGGCATGCTTTCTTCATGCCGGTCTTTTTTCAGTCGCACTCGGCATTGCTCATATTCATACAGCCCTCTGGGATGCCCCCGGCTGGGCGACGACAGCCGCGTTGCTGCTGACCTTCGCGGCACTTGCCGGCCTCTACCGTGCGTGGCTTCTGACGCCCGGAATATTCCTGTCCGTCCTGAACGGTGCATGGGCTGGGCTGATCTACTATGCCATTGCATGTCATTGGCTCGGCCAGTCGGCCAATCCGGACCCAACCCGCTTCTCCCTAGTCGCGGTCCCGCGATCCGTGCTTTCCCTGTTCCTGTTTTTCCCGTGGTGGGCGCTCGCCTTCGGCGCTGCGAAGGCAGCATGCCTCTCACTGCGCTTGCCACGCGATTCCCTGCTCACGGTCGTTGCCTTTGCGCTAGCTATGTCATTGGCCGACCTGATGCTCTCCGATCTCGTCTACGGAATACCGCTCGCCCCACTTTCGCGTGTCCTGCTCGACACACCGCTGGCATGGCTCTTGCCGGCTGGCGGCATGCATCTGGCCAATCTCATTCTGATCGCCACGGCTGCGGCTCTTGTCTGGGCTGATTTTCAGCCGCTGCGTATGGCGACCTGCCTGATGGTGGCAACCGCCCTGCTTATTCCGCATTATTGGCTGGACCGTCCTGCGGGTCTTCCCTTGCCGGGCATGGAAAGCTCCTCCGGGCAGCGTGTCTTTCTGGCGCAGCCTCATCTGCCGCGCCCGGCCACGGTTTCTGTGGCGTCTGATGATCCCACGGGTGGGGCGGACTTCACCGATTTTATCGTCTCTCGGATTCACGAGGCTGTCAGGGATGGTGTTGCTGCCCAAGCTGATCTGATCGCTCTTCCCGAGAACATCATGCCCTATGATCTTTCACAGGACGAAGGGCAGGTCGAGGCCCTAGCGCGTCTGCTTCCAGAGGGCACTACGCTCGTGATCGGCTTTACCGAAGTAAGCGTCACGCAGGAGGGTGCAGCGTTCACGGCCAGACCAAGCAACAGCGCCGCCTTCATCGGTTCTGGCGGTTTGCAGGCGATCTACCGAAAAGCGCACCTAGTCCCTTTTGGGGAAACCATGCCGGCCATTGCCTTCGCCATGGGCTTCGACGTGCTGGCCGGGCCATCGGGCGGCTATCAGGCGGGCGAACGGATAGACATCTTTCGCCTTCCCGATCTGCCACCCTTTGCCCTGCTGATCTGCTACGAGGCGATCCTGTCGGGCGCGGTGTCGCGCGAGACCGGTGGCGCGCAATGGTTGCTGAATATCTCGTCCGAAGGTTTGTTCGGAACGTCCATAGGCCCGCGACTTCTGCTCGATTATGCCCGGATGCGGAGTCTTGAGACCGGCTTGCCGATGTTACGCTCCACCGCGACGGCATATAGTTCCGTGATCGACGGCCATGGCAGCGTTATCGAGGCATTGCCGCTGGAAAGCGCTGGTTCTCTTGTTGCCGCCATTCCTCCGAACGTCCCAACCCTTTTTCGCATGACGGGTTACGTTCCTCTTTACGCCATCTTGGCTGTCATGGCCTTGGCGCTTCTTGGCGCGTCTCGCTTTGCGTGGACGAGACAGAATCTAGTCCGTCAGTAAAATTTCTACTCTATACTTTACTGTTGACACGTCATTATGTCGTGCCATTATCGAACGGCCTGCGACCTGCAATCTATGGAGCATGCGGCCAATGCAGATCAGTGATGACATGCTGGATGCCATGATCGAGGCTAAGCGTCCGGATCGTATTCAGGGCTTTCACTATCCGCCCAAATTGTCAACGGCGGTGCAAAATCCGGCCACGCGGCGGCGCAAAACCAGGCCAGGTGGCAGTGGCCTGCGCCATGGCGCGCGCGCTTACCAATAGCTGGCGCGTGCCATGGCGCATTGGCCTCTTTGGGC
>Ga0180223_1001941_pt1 | contig 13886 bp, 11 predicted proteins | sample eDN5th30CKraftOP_FD_151337 | JGI IMG/M metagenome (GOLD analysis project Ga0180223, IMG submission 151337) | Enriched Organic Plus compost microbial communities from Emeryville, California, USA - eDNA 5th pass 30_C Kraft OP (version 2) (version 2) ...
GGCACCGTGATCATGTCCCGCTCGTCCGAACCACCCGATAAAACACTGCCATAGATCGCCTTGATTCGCTCGGCGCTTGCGATTCGCGTATTCAACCCGCGGGCGATGTCCATTGTGACGTGGTGGGCACCCAGCGCGAAGCCATCGGCATGGACGAAGCGCCCGCCGGAGAAGAAGGCGATCGAGGTCGTGCCCGAGCCGAGATCGATGCAGGCCGCGCCCAAATCCGCTTCATCATCCGCGAGGCAGGCCAGACCGGCCACATAGGGCGAAGCAGCCATGGCCTCGACCTCGAGATGGCTGCGTTCGACCGTGAGCATCAGGTTGCGCACCGGAGCGACATCGGCCGTCACCATGTGCATATCGACGCCGAAACGGTGGCCCAGCATGCCGCGCGGCTCGCGGATGCCCTTGGCGGCGTCCAGTTCATAGCCGATGGGCAGCGAATGCAGGATGGCGCGGCCGTCGCGCACCGAATGGCGCGAGGCGGCGGCCAGCACCCGGGCGATATCGCCATCGGCGACGGCGCTGCCGTTCAGTTCGACATCGGCGATGAAGCGCTCCGAGCCAAGACGGCCGCCCGACAGCGACACCACGACGGATTCAAGCTGCACCCCGGCCATGCTCTCGGCGGCGTCGATGGCCTGGCGCACGGCGTCTTCGGCCTCGATGAGATCGACCACCTGCCCGGCCTTCATGCCGCTGGCGGCGGTGTGCGAGAAACCGAGAATGCGGACACCATGGCTGCGGCGGCGCAGCACGTCCTGCGGCGCCTGCGGCTCCAGGCGGGCGATCATGCAGACCACCTTGGAGGTGCCGAGATCGAGGCCGGCGACGACCGCGGCGCGGCGCGGCGACACCGGCTTCATCTTGGGCGTGAGGCCGAAGCGAAGGACGGTCATGCCTCGCTCCCCTTGCGCTGCTTGGCCTTGCGCGCCTTGTCGGCGGCCTTGAGGGCTTCCTCGCGCGCCGCGGCGGCGGCATCCGACAGCCGCACGGTGACGCGGTCTGACAGGCGCAGATCGACGGCGACGATGTCGCGGTCGAGCAGGTTCTTGTCGCGGTCGAGATCGGCGAGCATCTGCAGCGCCTTGTCGGCATCGGCTTCCGGCAGCAGCACTTCGACGCCGTTGGCGAGATGCAGATTCCAGCGCCGCTCGGCGACCAGCACCGAGGCAAGGACGAGCCTCGACACCGACGGATAATGCGAGACGAGATCGAGGAAGCCGGGCGCGGCCTGCGCGGCGCCGTTGCCGACGACCAGCGGCAATTTGGCGAAACGTTCCGGCACGGCCGGCTCGAGCACGGTGCCGTCAACGGCGATCAGCGAGGTGCGCGCTTCCTTCTGCCACAGCGCGAAGGGCGCGCGCTCCTTGATCTCGATGCGCAGCCGGCCCGGATAAAGCTTGAGCACGGTGGCTTCGGCGATCCACGGATTGGTGAGCAAGCGCACGCGCGCCTGCGCGGCGTCGAGGAACAGGAGCGAGGTGCTGTCGGTGATGCCGGCGGTTTTCAGGATTTCATCGCGGCTGAGCTCGCGCTCGCCGGTCAGCGCCACTTCGGAAATGCCGAAGCCGGCCGCGGTCGCGGCGGCATCGCAGATGGCCTGCACGTTCTCGGCGATGGTGGGGACATGGTTGCCCTTGACGACGCCGTAGCAGACGCTGCCGAGCAGCAGCGTCGCGACCGCCGCGGCGCCGGCGCCGCTCGGCACGTCGATATCGACGAGCGCATTGAACCAGCGGCGCATCGAGCGCCGCCAGCGGCCGGGCGAGCGGCCGATGCTGCCATCCATCGATTGAGCGAGGTGTCCCCGACGATCCATCGCAACCGGTTCTTCTAGCGTTGGCCCCTCATGGGCGGCGGACCGCACGCTTTTTGAAGGCGCGCACGGACCCGGCGCAGCGCGCACGGGCGCCGCTTCAACCTAGTCTTCCGGCCATTTGGTAAACGATTAGTAAAGTTTGACGGATTGGGCTGACACTTCGGTAACTTATGAACGACGTTGCTTTTGAGTCACGGAAAGTTCCGAGGCGGAGGCTGGATGGTACCGGTGGGGGTGGGTGAGCGGTCTTGACTACAATTGCCTGGGCCCAATCCTTGTCATCACCGGGCGAGTCGTTCGAAGAACACCGTTCTTCGAACGGCGATGTCCCGGTGATCCCGCTTAGGGACGCACTGTGCCCGCCTAAGCGGGATGGCCGGGGCAAGCCCGGCCATGACGACGTCGGTCCAGCGTTTAGGGGAGAGAAGTATGATCACGGTTTACGGCTCTATCGCTTTCGCGTTCTTTGCCGCTGTCTTATGGTTTTGGTCAGCAGTTGTTAGAATCCCAAAAGCTATCAGACATGTCGACCACGGATACGTTTCTGATACGAAGCCAAAGCCAATAGACGATTTAGATCGCCTTACATCGGGCCTATCTTTCCAAAGCCGCTTAAGCGCCGCAGGCGCCATTTGCGCCGGGATTTCGGTCGTTCTTCAAAGCCTAACGACCTTTGGCTTTTGAGTTCGCTCCGCTTCATCCGGGCTACGGCCCTCGCTTGAAGCTGTGATCTGAAAATTACAACGAGGAGGGACCAAATGCCGGATGAGGTAAACAACAATCCTGGCTTTGCAACGCTCAATTTTGGCGACGCCGATCTGATCAAGACGTTCTTCAGCATACTTGGCCAGTGCATTGTAGAGTGGTCATTTGTAGACAGGGCGATCTTTGACTGCTTTTCCAGGTTCCTGGGAACAGACGAAAAGCGAGCGGCCATCGTTTATTATTCGAATTCTCGTTTCGAAGGCCGAAAACAGCTTACGCAGGAACTAGCGGAGGTTGCTCTCGACGACGAAAAGGTTTTCGCCAATGACCCAAGTCTCGCTGCGGACTGGAAACATATAGTTTCTGAAGTAGCTCGGCTGCAGCCGTTTCGTACGATTCTTGCGCATCAGCCAGTACAGCAAACCGGAGAAATTATTTGGGACACGCAGGCACCCGGAGGGCCCGCCGTCATTGACGCTAAAGTTCTATTCCACGTAACAATTGAGGAAAAAGAAGTTCTCCGTGGAAAGAAGACGCAACGTTTAATTTCAAGAGAAGAACTGGAGCAACACCACAAAGATGTGGTGGCCCTCAAAGTAAAAGTCTCCCGGATTCCGTCCCGATACGACACTGCACATGCGGCCGCAAGAAAATTTACTCAGTCCGTTGCCGCATCGTCGCAAGCCCCAGAGGCGCCACCTCCCCACATCGATCCAACACTTCCTCGATCAGATGTCTCCCACGGCTGAAGAACGCGTTCTTAGAGCAGCGACGTCCCTGTGATCCCGCTTAGGGACACACTGTGCCCGCCTAAGCGGGATGGCCGGGTCAAGCCCGGCCATGACGACGTTGGATGCTTTGTCTAATCAATCCGCAGGCACAGCGTAGACTGATCAATGCCGGGATGGTTGTCCGGCAACACATCAAGCGCCATCGCCACGATCTTATCGCGAAGTTCGTCGAGGCTCGGAGCATCAGCAACTGCGGGAATGTCGTCGCAATGCCCGCTCCAGACCGAAGCCTCCTCGTCCCATAAGGCGGAAATCGTGAATATGGTCGGTTTCGACATTATTCGGAGACCTTTCGTCGCAACGTGGCAATCCCAATACGATTTGGGCGCCCCCATCGGCGGATTCTAGTCCTTGACAGCGTGACGCTCCTAGGATAGATATCCGGCACGCTCCGCCCCTGCGCGTGGATTTAGCCGGCGCCCGCGCTGGCCCTATCCAGCCCCGAAACACTCAACATTTGACGCATAGCCCTCTCACGCCGAGGATGTGGCAACGCGTTCGTAAACGCCAGGGTTACGGGGAGCCTATGGAACCGACTGCTTTCAAAGCCGTTGATCGCCCGTCATCCAGTGTGTATATATACACACCATGAGGAGCCGGGAGATCATCGCGGCCCTCGAACGGGATGGATGGTACGAGGTGGCCCGAAAAGGCAGCCATGTGCAGTTCAAGCACCCGACCAAATCGGGCCGGGTCACCGTCCCGCATCCTCATCGGGACGTGCCTATAGGCACCCTGAAGAACATCGAAAAGCAATCCGGGCTCCAACTGCGGTGAGGCACTGACCATGCGCCAATACATCGGTCTCATTCACAAGGAAGCAGCGAGCGACTTCGGCGTCTCCTTTCCGGATTTTCAAGGCGTGGCGACGGCCGGCACGAGCCTCGAGGATGCGCGCGCCATGGCCGAAGAGGCCCTCGCCCTTCATGTCGAGGGCTTGATCGAAGACAGCGAGGCGATCCCGGAGCCGTCCACTCTGGATGAGATCATGGCCGATCCCAACAACAGGGACGCGGTTGCGATCCTGGTCGGCGTCAAGACGGTGGCGCCGAAGTGCATTCGCGTGAACGTGACGCTGCCCGAGGACATTCTCGACCGCATCGACAAATACGCGGACCGGGAAGGACTGACGCGATCCGCCTTCCTCGCACGCGCCGCCAGACGCGAACTCGAAAACGCCTGATCCCCCAGCCCCGCTTTCGCGGGGCTTTTTCTTGAGACGGCGGCGCGCACATAGCGCCCGTCACTCCTGCCATCGTCACGACCATCCGCACTCAACCAACGGAGCATTGCCATGGCGCAATACACCGAGGAATTCCTCGCGGCCGCGCGGCACGGCTACGAGAACACCGACCAGCCGATGCGCGAGCTGGCCCGCGAGCTCGGCATCGGCATCACCACCCTGAGCACGCTCGCCGAGAGACATGACTGGGCCAAGCGCAGCCTGCGCAAGCGCGGCCTGCCGCCGGCCATGCAGTTGCTGGCGGAAGCGCAGGCGCTGGCGAATGCCTCCGCTCATTCCCGCGCTGGCGGGAATCCGGAAGAAGAACTGGGGGCCCGCTTTCGCGGGGACGAGCGGGGAGAGGTGCGCAAGAAGTGCTCCCCACCCCCGACCCCTCCCCACCACTCGTTTCACTCGTGGAGGGAGGGGGGCAGAAAGCAAGCGCACCGTCCCGTACGGATCTGTTCGCCATGCTGGAGCGCATCCTCGCGCAACTCGTGGCCGGCGAGCTTGCCGCCGTCGCCAATGGCATTCGCTCGCCGCAAAGCGCGCGGACCTTGGCGACGCTCACCGCCGCGATGCGCGCGATCAGACGCATGGACGGCGACACCTCTCCTCCCACCGGACCGGCCAACGATGACGACGACGAGTTGCCCCGCGACCTCGACGAATTCCGTCTCGCGCTTGCGCGACGTATTGAAGCGGTTTTCGCAAACGAGACAGACGTTGCGCTGGCTCAGGACAATTCCAGAGCGGCAAACTTTGGCGGCGTTGAATGACGACTTCGGCGCCCTCGCCCATCCGCATCAGTGCCCGCCGCTTCTCGCCAACAACGGCAAGCCGTGGACGACATGGCTGATGCTGGGAGGGCGCGGCGCCGGCAAGACGCGGCTCGGGGCCGAATGGGTGCGCGCGCAGGTGCATGGCCTCGCGCCTTACGCGGCGCATCGCTGCGGCCATATCGCGCTGGTCGGCGAGAGCGAGCACGATGTGCGCGAGGTGATGATCGAGGGACCGGCGGGCCTCTTGCGCACATCGCCGCGCGACGAGCGCCCGCACTGGACGTCGTCGCGCCAGCGATTGGAATGGCCGAACGGCGCGGTCGGCTACGCCTTCTCCGCCGACGATCCCGACAGTCTGCGCGGGCCGCAGTTCGACGCCGCCTGGTGCGACGAACTCGCCAAGTGGCGTTATGCGCAGGACGCCTTCGACATGCTGCAGTTCGGCCTGCGGCTCGGGCCGCGGCCGCGCCAGCTCATCACCACGACACCGCGGCCGATCGCGCTGCTGAAGCGGCTGATCGCCGATCCGCGCAGCGCGGTGACGCGCGCCGGCACGAAAGCCAATGCAGCGTTCCTGTCGCCCGGCTTTCTCGACGACGTGCTGGCGCGCTATGCCGGCACGCGGCTCGGCCGCCAGGAGATCGATGGCGAGATCATCGAGGACCGCGCCGACGCGCTGTGGTCGCGCGCCATGATCGAGGTGGCGCGCGTGAGCGACGTGCCGGAGCTGATGCGCATCGTCGTCGGCATCGATCCGCCGGCGTCGTCGCGCGACGGCGCCGATGCCTGCGGGCTCATCGTGGCCGGGCGCGACGAAGACGGCTGCGTCTATATTCTGGAAGACGCGACCGTCGCCGGGCTGGCGCCGGCCGGCTGGGCCTCGCGCGCCATCGCGCTGTACCGGCGCTGGCAGGCGGACGCGCTGGTCGCCGAGATCAACCAGGGCGGCGAGATGGTCGGCGCGGTGCTGCGCAACGTCGATGCCTCGGTGCCGCTCAAGACGGTGCATGCGACGCGCGGCAAATATGTGCGCGCCGAGCCGGTGGCCGCACTCTATGCGCAGGGCAAGGTCAAGCACGCTGGCGCGCCGATGCCGGAGCTGGAGGACCAGATGTGCGATTTCGGCCTCGACGGATTGTCGGGCGGCGGCTCGCCGGACCGGCTCGACGCGCTGGTGTGGGCGGTGACGGAACTGACGGCGCGCCGCCCGGTGGAGCCGCGGATCAGGCGGTTGTGAGATTTGCCCACGGGCGGCGTGCTTCCGGACGCGCGGGCAGTTGTCACGAATCAAGAATTGGAGTGACTGGCCTAACGAGCCGCGCCAGGACGGTACGGCGAAGGCCACTCCCGTCCCCGGCGGCGTTCGTGAAGCGCGAGGTGCGATGTGATCGAAGTCTGGCTCGACGCCTCTGTCGCCGCCATGTTCGCAGGCCTGACGCTGCTCTACGGCGCCACCGCGGCAATCATCGTCGCGGCCTGTTACGGGCCGGCGCACCATGCCATCAAGCGGCTGGACGGCATCGCGCCGCCGTTTCTCGGCGCGATCGCCGTGATCTTCGCGCTGATGGCGGGCTTTCTCGCCAGCGACATCGCCGAGCGTAACCGCCAGGCGACGCGTGCCGTGCAGATGGAAACCGCCGAACTGCGCAATGTCTTCACCCTCAGCGTTGCCTCGAGCGGCGACATGCGGGCGATCCGCGCGGCCTGGACCGACTACATCAATGCGGTGGCCGGCGAGGAATGGAAAACGATGGCGCGCGGCGACAGCGCGCCGCCGGCCGACCGCGCGTTCGATGCGCTGTTGCGCGGGATCAGCGACCCGGCCATCGGCCGCGATGCCGGCAATGCGGTGCATGTGGCGCTGCTCGGCGCCGCCATCCGCGTGTCCACGGCGCGCTCCGACCGGCTGTCGATCGCGTCGGACTCCACCAGCGCGGTGAAATGGCTGGTGGTGCTCATCCTCGGCGTCATGACCCAGATCGGCATCGGCGCTGTGCATCTGACGCGGCGCGGCGCGCAGATTGGCGCGCTGGCGATCTTCTCGCTGACCGCGGTGATATCGCTGGGGCTGATCGCGCTGCAGGAGCACCCCTTTGCCGGCAACATGCGGATGGGCGCCGAGCCGTATCTCGAACTGCTCAAGCGGCCCACGCCGGGCGGCGCCGGCTGAGCGCGCTCAAGCCGGCTCGCCGATGCGCTTGATCTCCCACTCGAGCGCGATGCCGGAATGCGCCTTGACGCGCTCGCGCACCGTTTCGCCGAGCGTCTCGATGTCGGCGGCGGTGGCGTTGCCGAGATTGATGAGGAAGTTGCAGTGCAGCTCGGAGACCTGCGCGCCGCCGACGGTCAGGCCGCGGCAGCCGGCTTCGTCGATCAGCTTCCAGGCATTGCGGCCCGGCGGATTCTTGAAGGTCGAGCCGCCGGTGCGATTGCGCGGCTGAGAAGCCTCGCGCTTGGCCTTGATGTCGGCCATCTCGGCGGCGATGGCGTCGGCGTCGCCGGCTTTGCCCTGCAGCAGCGCGCCGACGAAGATGACATCCTCGGGCACGCTCGAGTGGCGATAGGAGAAGCCCATGTCGGCGTTCGAATAGGTGACGCGGTTGCCGTGGCGGTCGATGGCATAGGCCTCGACGAGCACGTCCTTGGTTTCGCCGCCATAGGCGCCGCCATTCATGCGCAGCGCGCCGCCGATGGTGCCGGGAATACCGGACAGGAAGGCGAGGCCGGCGATGCTCGCCTTCTGCGCGGCGCGCGCCACCAGCACGTCGAGGATGCCGGCGCCGCAGCGCACGCGGTTGTCCGCCTCGATGGCGACGTCGTTGAAGCCGCGGCCGAGCCGGATGACGACGCCTTTAACGCCGCCGTCGCGCACGATGGTGTTGGAGGCCGCGCCGATCACCATCACTGGCACGTCGGCCGGCAGCATTTTGAGAAAGTAAGCGAGATCGTCCGGGTCTTCCGGCGAGAACAGCACCTGCGCCGGGCCGCCGACGCGGAACCACGTGTAGGGATCGAGCGTCTGGTTCGCCATCATGCGCCCGCGCAGGTCCGGCATGCGGGCTTTCAGATCGGGGACGATGTCGGGAAAGCCGGCCATTGTTCTATTTCGCGTCGAGCGCCTTGAGTTCGCCCGGCAGCGCATAGGCCCATTGCGAGATCGAGCCGGCGCCGAGACAGACGACGTAGTCGCCGGGCTTGGCGAGGCCCCTGACGATGCCGGCGAGCTGCTCGGGGCCGTCGAGCGGCGTCACATTGCGATGGCCGCGCGCGCGCAGCGCCTGCACCAGATGATCGCGGTCGGCGCCTTCGATCGGCGCTTCGCCGGCGGCATAGACATTGGCGACGACGACGGCGTCGGCGTCGTTGAAGCAGGTCGAGAACGGCTCGAACAGCGTCTTGAGGCGCGTGTAGCGATGCGGCTGCACCACGGCGATCACTTTATTCTTGGTCGACTCGCGCGCGGCCTTCAGCACCGCCGCGATCTCGACCGGATGATGTCCGTAATCGTCGATGATGGTGGCGCCGTTCCACTCGCCGACCTTGGTGAAGCGGCGCTTGACGCCGCCGAACTTGCCGAGCGCGACGCGTATCCTGTCGTCGGCGATGCCGAGCTCATGCGCCACCGCGATCGCCGAGGTGGCGTTGAGCGCGTTGTGGCGGCCCGGCATCGGCAGTTCGAGATTGTCGATGCGATGCACCTCGGCGCCGTTGCGGTCGCGGAACAGCACCGAGAAATGCTGCTTGCCGTCCCTGTTGACGAGATCGACGAGGCGCACGTCAGCCTGCGCGTTCTCGCCGTACGTGACGATGCGGCGGTCGGCGATGCGGCCGACGAGACGCTGCACGATCGGATGATCGGTGCACATCACGGCGAACCCGTAGAACGGCACGTTCTCGACGAAATGGATGAAGGCCTCCTGCACGGCGGCGAAGGTCTTGAAGTGGTCGAGATGCTCGGCATCGACATTGGTGACGATGGCGATGTCGGCCGGCAGCTTGAGGAAGGTGCCGTCGGATTCGTCGGCCTCGACCACCATCCAGTCGCCCTCGCCGAGGCGCGCATTGGTGCCGTAGGCGTTGATGATGCCGCCATTGATCACGGTCGGATCGATGCCGCCGGCGTCGAGCAGGGTCGCGACCATCGAGGTCGTCGTGGTCTTGCCATGCGTGCCGGCAATGGCGACGCAGGATTTGAGCCGCATCAGCTCGGCGAGCATTTCGGCGCGGCGCACCACCGGCAGGCGCTTGGCGCGCGCCGCGACCAGCTCCGGGTTGTCCGGCTTGATTGCGGAAGAAACAACGACGACATCGGCGTTGCCGAGGTTCTCGGCCTTGTGGCCGATCTCCACAGTGACGCCCTTCTCGCGCAGCCGCTTGACGTTGGCGCTGTCGGAGGCGTCCGAGCCGCGCACGGTGTAGCCGAGATTGACCAGCACCTCGGCGATGCCGCTCATGCCAATACCGCCGATGCCGACGAAGTGCACCGGTCCGAGTTCGGTCGGCAATTTCATGGAAGGTCTATCCCTGCATCCGGCGTCCGCGCGGGCGGACCGTCACAATTACATTGCGTCCGTGTATGGCAAGCCGGACCAAAAGGAAAGATCAGCGAAATACCAAGCCGGCTGAAGGTTAAGCACCGTTGTCGGCCTAGTCGCCGTTGAAGCCGCGGAAGTGGATGACCTGGGCCGCTGCACCCTTGCGCGAGCGCAGGCCGAGCCCGGCGATCTCCGCCGCCAGTTCGGCCTGGGTGAAGGGCTTGGACAGTCGCGGCAGCTTCATGGCCTGCTCCGGATCGATCTCGGCGTAACCGGTCGCCAGCATGATCGGCAGGTCGGGCCAGCGCTTGCGGATCGCCTTGGCAAGCTGCAATCCCGTCGTGTGCGGCATGATCTGATCGGTGACGACGAGATCGATGCCGTCCTGCGCCTCGAGGATCGCCAACGCTTCGTCGGCCGACGCCGCGGCGAAGCAGACGTGGCCGAGATCCTCGAGCATGGCGCACGTGTTGGTCAGCACCAGCGGATCGTCGTCAACCGCCAGCACGGCCAGTTGCGGCTGGGGCGGCATCTCCTTTTCGGGGCTCAGCGTCGTCGTCTCCGGCGCCTGCCTGGCGGTCTCGTCGGCCGGAAGCCACAGTTCCGCCGTCGTACCCTCGCCAGGCCTGCTGCGCAGCACGAAGCGACCGCCGAATTGCTCGGCCAATCCGTGCACCATCGACAGGCCGAGACCGGTGCCCTTTCCCGGCTGCTTGGTGGTAAAGAACGGCTCGACGGCGCGACGCAATGTCGTTTCGTCCATGCCAACACCGTTGTCGGTGACCGCCAGCCGCACATAGCGCCCCGGCTTCAGTGACGCGTCGCCAGGGCCGACGATTTCGTCGCGGGCGGAGATAACGATCTCGCCATCATCCGACATGGCATCCCGGGCGTTGACGGTCAGATTGAGCAACGCGATCTCGAGCTGGTTGGCGTCCGCGAGCACTGTGCTCAGCGCCAGCGGGAATCGCGTTTCGAGCGTGATCGATTTGCCCAACGACCGCTGCAGCAAATCGGTCATGCCGCGCACCAGGTTGGGAATGTCGATCGACTCCTGCTTGATCTCCTGGCGGCGCGCGAAGGCGAGCATGCGCTTGGTCAGCGCCGCGCCGCGCTCCGCGCCCTTGACGGCGTTCTCCAGCAGCGACTTGAGCCTCGGATCGTCCGGCAGACGCTTGCGCATCAGTTCGAGACTGCCGAGCACCGCCATCAACAGATTGTTGAAGTCATGCGCGACGCCGCCGGTGAGCTGCCCGATGGCCTCCATCTTCTGCGCCTGCACCAGCGCCTCGCGCGTGCGCTCCAGCTTCTCCTGCGCCTCGCGCCGCTCAGTGATGTCGCGAGTGATCTTGGCGAAGCCGGCCAGTTTCCCCTCATCGTCGCGGATGGCGTCGATGATGACATGGGCGTAGAAGCGCGAACCGTCCTTGCGCAGGCGCACGCCTTCCCGTTCGAAGCGGCCTTCCCGCGCGGCGATCGACAGCGCGCGCTCGGGCAAGCCGGCGGCGCGATCCTCTTCGGTATAAAAGCGCGAAAAGTGCTGGCCGACGATCTCCTCGGGAAGATAACCCTTGATACGCTGGGCGCCGGGATTCCAGTTGCTGACGAAGCCGCCTGGATCGAGCAAATAGATGGCGTAGTCGGTGACGCCCTGCACCAGCAGACGGAACTGCTCCTGACTCCGGCGCAGGGACTCTTCGGCCTGTTTCCGTTCGGTGAGATCGCGGGTGATCTTGGCGAAGCCGACCAGCGTGCCGTCAGTCTCCCGGACGGGGTGAATGACGACATAGGCCCAGAATCGTGAGCCATCCTTGCGAACGCGCCAACCCTCGGTTTCGAACTTGCCTTCGTCGCGGGCGGTCCGCAGGGCGCGCGCCGGCAGACCCGCGGCGCGGTCTTCGTCCGTATAGAAGCGGGAGAAATGCTGGCCGATGATTTCAGCGGCGGTGTAGCCCTTGAACCGCTGCGCGCCCGGGTTCCAACTCGAGACGGTGCCGTCAGCATCGAGCATGCAGATGGCATAGTCGGTCACGGCTTCGACGAGCAGCCGATAGCGCCCATCGTCAGCCTGCGGACGGACGAGATTTTTTGAATCGTCCCTCACCCCGAAGTTCCCAGCAGCCAGTCAATCACGGCAGTTACATTTCTTAAGTCGAAAATAGCCCAGAAAGTGTGCAACGGCTGAGTAACTAAATCGTTCCTCGGCTGGCGCCTGTTAATAACCCGCCACCCGGAGGACCAGATCGGCCAGCCGCTCGGCGGCGTCTGCGGTTCCAGAGGCCTTGGCGGCTTGCGCCATGGCGCCAAGTCGGGATGGATTTGCAGCGAGAGTCTCAATCTCACGGGCCAGCCGTTCCGGGGTGAACTCGGCCTGAACGATGCGTATGGCCCCGCCCGCGTCCTGCAAGACGCCGGCGTTGGCCAACTGATCCTGATCCAGCGCATGCGGCAACGGCACGAGGATTCCTGGGCGGCCGATGGCGGAGAGTTCCGCCACCGTCGAGGCGCCGGAGCGCGATATGACGAGGTGAGCCGCCGCCATACGCACCGGCAGGTCGGAGAAAAATGGCGCGCAGGTGTGCGCCACGCCGAGCCTGTCATAGCGCGCCGAGACCGCGTCGAGATCTTCTCGCCGCGCCTGCTGCACGATGTGCAACCGCGCCCGCAAAGTCGCATCGAGCTTTTCGATCGCAGCCGGCACGACTTCCGACATGACACGGGCGCCCTGACTGCCGCCGAACACCAGCAGCCGCAACGTGCCGTCGGCGTTGAGGGGGTGATAAGGCACCTTCGACGCCTCGATCACCAGCGGCCGCACCGGATTGCCGGTGAAGGTCAGCTTGGCCCGCACGCTGTCATCGACCTTGTTGAGCACGCGAAAGCCGGTGGCGATCGCGGTGACGCGCGAGGCCAGCAGCCGGTTGGCGCGGCCCATAACACCGTTCTGCTCATGCAGAACGGTGGGCACGCCGCGCCATGACGCGGCGATGAGCGGCGGCACGGTCGGATAGCCGCCGAAGCCGACGACGACATCCGGCTTGATGCGGCCGATGATGCTCCAGGCTTTCAGCGTGCCGCGCGCCAGCATGAGCGCAGTGCGCGCCAGCGACACGGGATCGCGGCCGCGCACGGTGGCGCTCGGGATGAGATGAACCTCGCGGGCGGGGAATTCAAAATGCGCGGCGCGCACGTCGGTCGCCAGATCGACGGTGATGCCACGCCTGTTCAGGACGACGGCCAGCGACTCGGCCGGAAACAGATGACCGCCGGTGCCGCCGGCGCAGAGGAGAATGAGCTTATTGTTACTGGCTGGCATGAACCTATCCGCCGTCATGCCCGGACCTGTTCCGGGCATCCACGCCTTTCTAAAGCTATGTAAGCAAGTCGTGGATGGCCGGGACAAGCCCGGCCATGACGAAATAGCATCACGCCGCGCTCGGCGACAGGCCCGGCGCGGTCAGCATGGCACCGCGCGGTTGCTCGCGCGTCAACGCCAGCAGCATGCCCATGCCGTAAGCAAGCGACAGCATCGACGAGCCGCCATAGGAGATGAAGGGCAGCGTCATGCCCTTGGCCGGGATGAGATGCAGGTTCACCGCCATATTGATCGCCGACTGCGTGGCGAACAGCATGGTGAGGCCGGCGGCGGCGAAGCGACAGAACGGGTCTTCGTTGCGCATGGCGCGGATCAGCGCGCGCACGACGATAAAAGAGAACAGCGCCACCAGCGCCAGGCACAGCGCCACGCCGAATTCCTCCGCCGCGACGGAGAACACGAAGTCGGTATGGCTCTCCGGCAGCATGCGCTTCACCGTGCCCTCGCCTGGGCCGCGGCCGAACCAGCCGCCGCGCATGAAGCTTTCGGTGGCGACGTCGATGTTGAAGGTGTCGCCGGCCGCCGGATTCATGAAGCGCTGAATGCGCGAGGTGACGTGCGGCACCGTGTAATAGGCGATCAGCAGGCCGAAGCCGGCGGCCCCGGCGATGCCGAACATCCACACGACGCGCATGCCGGCCATGAAGAAC
>Ga0180223_1001943_pt1 | contig 13880 bp, 16 predicted proteins | sample eDN5th30CKraftOP_FD_151337 | JGI IMG/M metagenome (GOLD analysis project Ga0180223, IMG submission 151337) | Enriched Organic Plus compost microbial communities from Emeryville, California, USA - eDNA 5th pass 30_C Kraft OP (version 2) (version 2) ...
ACGTCGTCGCAATTAACGATTTAGCAGATACCCAAACACTGGCACACCTATTTAAATATGACTCCGTACATGGGCCTTACCCTGGCACTGTCGAGGTAACGGAAGGCACATTGGCTGTCGACGGACATCCGATTTCGGTGCTTAACGAGCGTACACCGCAGTTAATTCCCTGGAAAATGTTAAGTATCGACACCGTTATAGAATCAACCGGGAAACACATTACCAAGGAGACAGCTTCCAGTCATCTGACTGCAGGCGCACGTCAGGTGATCATTTCCGCTCCTTCACCCGATCGGGAAATTCCAACGGTGGTATTAGGAGTGAATGATGTCGCTATCGATCTGAGCGCGCCACTGCTGTCCAATGCGTCTTGTACAACCAACAACGTTGCCCCACTGATCAAAGTACTGGATGACAACTGGGGCATCATCGATGGTTATATTACCACCGTACATAGCATGACGGGCGATCAAAACTTACACGATGGTCCACATCGCGATCTACGTCGGGCACGGGCAGCCTCAGCATCTATCATACCCACTACGACGGGTGCAGCCAAAGCCGTGACCAACGTATTTCCTCACTTAGAAGGCAAATTAGGGGGCGCGGGCATCCGGGTACCGGTATTAAATGGATCACTCACCGATTTCACCTGTATACTACGCAACCAACCAAGCGTGGAAGCAATCAATGCGGCTTTCAAAGCAGCGGCCACGGGGGAACTAAAAGGCGTCCTCCAGTATACCGAGGATCCGATCGTATCCGTTGACATCCTCAACAACCCCTACTCTTGCATCTTCGATGCACAGCTGACATCCGTTGTAGGCGGACTGGTGAAAGTAGTGGGATGGTACGACAATGAATACGGTTATTCGAATCGTCTGATAGACATCCTAGTAAAAATCAGTAAAAATGGTTAGGTTCATTACGAAGAGACGCTCCCTTTACGCAGTTGCGTACTCCGGGACGGCGCGCCGTTGTCGGCCTGCCATTTTCAGGGTGATGAAGACGAGTCGACGTTTCATTTGGGGTACACAGCCGGAGAAAATACCATCGTTTGTATTCTGTCTTGTCAGCGCGAGTCCCTGGAAGACTATGAAGGTGTGGGATATCGCTTACGTGGGATGGCAACACATCCCGATTGGCGCGGTAAAGGCTTAGGGTCGAATTTATTAATCGTTGCGATTGAACATTTAACCCACGCATTAAATGCAGATTACTTATGGTGCAATGCCAGAAGGGTTGCTTACGGTTTTTATCTGCATCTCGGCTTTGACTTCATTTCAGAGGAATTTGAAATTCCACTGATCGGGCCACATCGGGTGATGTATCTTGGGTTGAACACATAAAAAAGAGAAGCCACTGGCTTCCCTTTTTTCTAACAAAATCGATATCGGGTTAAAACTTTATTTCACTGCATCAACGACGGCCTTAAATGCCTCGGGATTGTTCATGGCCAGGTCGGCCAATACCTTACGATTCAACCCGATGTTATTTGCATTCAGTTTACCGATTAACTGTGAATACGAAATTCCGTGTTCACGGGCACCAGCGTTGATACGTTGTATCCATAAAGCCCTGAATTCCCTCTTTTTGGTCTTGCGGTCGCGGTAAGCATACTGCAATCCTTTTTCTACTGTATTTTTCGCAACAGTGTATACTTTGCTGCGCGCCCCATAATAACCTTTGGCTAATTTGAGGATCTTTTTGCGTCTTCTTCTTGACGCTACTGCGTTAACCGAACGTGGCATAATTTTTTAATTTTTTGGTAGCAGGTGCCGTGTTTTACAACGGTCTTACAACCCAGTACCCGGTTACTAATTTTTAACTTTTAATTTTCACTTTTTTTTAATAGCTTCTCAGCTATTTGCCGATAGCAAGCATACGTTTCACGTTGCCCATATCCGCATCAGACACTAAACCGGTCTGCGTCAGATTGCGTTTACGTTTTGTGCTTTTCTTGGTCAGGATGTGACTTTTAAAGGCATGTTTCCGTGCAATCTTACCTGTTCCAGTAAGCTTGAAACGCTTTTTAGCACTGGAATTGGTTTTCACTTTTGGCATGATCTACTAAATTATATATCGATTTGTTAATTTTATTTCTTTGCACTCACTTTTGGCGCAACCGTCAGAAACATCCGCTTTCCTTCGAGTTTCGGAAGCAACTCTACTTTACCATAATCTTCCAAAGCCTGGGCAAAACGCAACAGCAGAATTTCACCCTGCTCCTTATATACAATTGCCCGGCCCTTGAAATGCACATAAGCACGCACCTTTTCGCCTGCTTCCAAAAACTTGATCGCATGTTTGAGCTTAAACTCAAAGTCGTGATCGTTGGTATTGGGTCCGAAGCGGATTTCCTTAATGACTGTTTGTTTGGCGTTAGCCTTGATTTCCTTTTGCTTCTTCTTCTGCTCGTAAATGAACTTACTGTAGTCGATAATCCGGCAGACCGGAGGATTGGCATTTGGCGAAATCTCCACTAAATCCAGTTCCAATTCGTCGGCAAATTCCAATGCCTTACGTGTTGGGTATATTCCCTGTTCTACATTCTCGCCCACTAAACGTACTTCAGGTACTCTGATGTTTTCGTTAATGCGGTGCTCTGGCTCCTTTTTCTTAAACGGAGGTCTCGGGCCTCTGAATCCTGGTCTATTTAATGCCAAATGTCTAAAATAATTAAACGGTTATCTCTTTTATTAACTGTTCGCTGAATTCGTCTACGCTCATCGTTCCAACATCACCCTGCCCATGCTTCCGAACAGAAACTGTGCCGTTTTCGGCTTCTTTTTCACCCACAACAAGCATATAGGGAATCTTCTTTAATTCTGCATCCCTGATTTTGCGACCTACCTTCTCGTCCCGTAGGTCAACCAAGCCGCGAATATCGGAATTATTGAGCGATTCCAAAAGTTTTTTTGCATATTCTTCGTATTTTTCGGATACAGGAAGAATGATAAACTGCTCAGGTGCAAGCCACAGCGGAAACTGCCCCGCGCAATGCTCAATCAACACAGCCACAAAGCGTTCCAGTGAACCAAAAGGCGCTCTGTGGATCATTACGGGCCGATGTTTGGAATTATCGCTGCCCGTATATTCCAATTCGAATCGTTCAGGCAGGTTGTAATCCACTTGAATGGTTCCCAATTGCCACTTACGGCCCAGCGCATCTTTGACCATGAAGTCGAGCTTCGGCCCGTAAAATGCCGCTTCACCGTATTCCACCACCGTCTTCAACCCTTTTTCTTCCGCAGCTTCGATAATGTCTTTTTCCGCCCGATCCCAATTTTCGTCCGAGCCGATGTATTTAGCCCGGTTTTCGGGGTCGCGCAGCGAAATCTGTGCGGTGTAATCCTCAAATCCCAACGCTCCAAATACATAAAGCACCAGGTCGATTACTTTTTTAAACTCGTCTTTTACCTGATCGGGGCGGCAGAACAAGTGAGCATCGTCCTGTGTAAACCCACGTACACGGGTCAATCCATGTAGTTCGCCACTTTGTTCATAACGGTATACCGTGCCGAATTCCGCATAGCGGATGGGCAAATCTTTATAAGAGCGCGGCTTGGTTTTATAAATTTCACAATGGTGGGGACAATTCATCGGCTTCAGTAGGAACTCCTCTCCTTCCTGCGGTGTATGGATCGGCTGGAAGGAGTCTGCCCCATATTTTTCGTAGTGCCCTGAAGTGACATACAGGTTTTTATGCCCGATGTGTGGTGTCACCACCGGTTCGTATCCTGCCTTCATCTGCGCCCGCTGCATAAAATCGATCAGTTTCTGCCGTAAACGAGCCCCTTTGGGTAACCACAGGGGAAGTCCCAACCCTACTTTTTCGGAGAAAGCAAACAACTCCAATTCCCTGCCCAACTTACGGTGATCTCTTTTCTTCGCTTCCTCGATCATGTGGAGGTAGTCAGCCAGTTCGCCGGCTTTGGGAAATGTCACCCCATAAATACGGGTAAGCTGCTTGCGCTTTTCGTCGCCCCGCCAATACGCTCCCGCGACGTTTGTCAGTTTTACCGCCTTAATAAATCCGGTATTGGGGATATGCGGCCCGCGGCACAGATCGGTAAAGTTTCCCTGGGTATAGAAAGTAATGCTTCCATCCGGCAAATCCTTGATCAGATCGAGCTTATACTCGTCGCCCTTCTCCGTAAAATAAGCTTCGGCATCGGCCTTGCTCACCGGCTTGCGCACATATTCCGATTTGATACGGGCAAGCTCAATCATTTTATCTTCTATCTGTTTGAAGTCATCGGAAGAAAACTCGCGGTCGCCAAAATCCACGTCGTAGTAAAAGCCGGTCTCGATTGCCGGACCGATACCGAACTTAGTCCCAGGATAGAGCGCTTCAAGCGCTTCGGCCATCAAGTGAGCTGACGAATGCCAAAAAGTCGATTTTCCTTCCTTGTCATTCCAGGTAAGCAGCCGCACGGAGGCATCCTGCTCAATGGGCCGGGACGCATCCCACACTTCGCCATTTACTTCTGCCGCCAATACGTTTCGGGCCAAACCTTCTGATATGGATTGTGCGATTTCCATCGCTGTGGTCCCCGGTGCGTACTGACGCTGGGAACCATCGGGTAGGGTAATAGTAATCATCTACAACTATGATTTTGTGTTATAAAAAAAATTCTGAAATCACGATACAAGCGTGATTTTCTGTTTCGCGTGCAAAGATAAGAAGGAAATGGGAGATATCATACTACTCCGTTGCACTGGTCCCCCATAATTGGATCAACATTACAAAATTGGGACTACTCCATTCTACCGTCTGTTCGTGTTCTTGGATGAAATTCGCTATGCTCAATGTACGCATACGATTTCTAGATCTGAACAGATGGTTACCATAACTTGTACTGTCAATATACTCCATCTCATATTTTTCCGCGAATGCGATCAGATCGTGCGTATTCATTTCATTATTAAATTTGATGGAAATCTCATCTGTGATAAACGAAATACCGTCATTTTGGTCGACCAACCTAATACCCGGATAGCGCGCCAATACCTCCAGCTCATTATCCAATTTAGATAGTAGCGCTGAGAGAAACGACCGTTCTAATATCAAACGAGCAACGGATGGATCCTGCTGAAGACGATAGTAAGATGCCTCTATGCCGATTGAGGCCAGCGCAGGATCCAACTGGTCTGCGCCTCCCCTGATATCGACCACATACATCTCGGTATTCCAATTAAAAAACAATTTTTGATCTCCGTGCCAATAATACCGTTGATATGCGGGTGTAAGCAGCAACTGGCGAACAGCTGGATCATCCACATCTGTATAGGGGGTTGCCGACTCCTTTTTGCATGCCCAAATTGAAATTGATAGTAAGAGCAACACCAAAAACCGACTCCTGAATACATGATTAAACATTACCATAACTTAGCGAAGTTAGCAATAAGCCTAAAAAAAGGTTAGTTTTAAAAATGTCAATCAAGTGCGATTGAATCCTTGAAACATCTTGTCGGAATAACGGAATGAGCCACTAAAACGCTACAGTAAACCGTTATAATTTTGCTATCTTTGTCCCCTCAAAAGTATGGCACACCAAATCCCCGAAGATGGCTCATGGCTCCCCCTGATGGAAGAATTTTACACCATTCAGGGAGAAGGGTATCACACGGGTAAGGCCGCTTATTTCATCCGATTGGGGGGATGCGATGTGGGATGTCATTGGTGCGATGTGAAAGAAAGCTGGGATGCGGAGATGCATCCGCTTACCGCAGCCGACACAATTATTGAACATGCTAAACAACATCCCTCGAAAGCCGTAGTTGTAACCGGTGGCGAACCTTTGATATACAACCTGGATTACCTTACCCGGGGGTTGCAGGCTGCGGGTATCAAAACCTTTATTGAAACCTCCGGCGCTTACCCGCTTAGCGGACATTGGGATTGGATTTGTCTTTCCCCCAAGAAATTCAAATGGCCGCTGCCGGACGTCATCGCAGCAGCGGGTGAATTAAAAGTCATCGTATTCAACAAGAGTGACTTTGCGTGGGCAGAAAAGCATGCAGCACTCGTGCCTTCTTCCTGCAAACTCTATCTCCAGCCCGAGTGGTCTAAAGCCCAAGAAATGACGCCATTGATCGTAGATTACGTGATGCAGAACCCAAAATGGGAAATTTCGTTGCAAACCCATAAGTACCTTAATATCCCTTAGGTAACACAGCTAAGACGCATCAAAACTAACTTGAAAGAATCAAAATGTACAGCAGCCTGCTATGAATATTATTGTTTTTGGAACATTTTTTGACCTTGTCAATCCAAAACGGTAAATTTGTACTAACATCACGAAGGAACATTTACTCACAAAAAAAACAACGATGAAAAAAATTGCTTCTATATGTACCTTATTGGTTGCCTTTGTTTGTACTGCGGCATTAGCCCAGCAAAACAGCAAAGCTGAATTTAAGTTTGACAAAGAAACCCATGATTTCGGTAAAATACCTCAGGGCAAACCTGTTACTCACGTGTTTACATTTACAAATGTGGGTACAGAGCCCATCATCATTAATGAAGTGAAGCCCTCTTGCGGGTGCTCGGTTGCAGAATTCACCAAAACACCCGTAAAACCCGGTGAGACGGGAACGATATCGGTTACGTATAACGCTGCCGCAAAACAACCGTTTACTAAAAATTTCACCGTGCGGTCAAATACCAAAACACCAGTGAAGACCCTCTACATCAAAGGTGAGGTAACTGATTAATTGACAAATAATTAAATAGTCCATAAAAACCGCTATTGATTTAGCGGTTTTTTTTTGCTATTAAATGAAAACCTATGCTTAATATTGCGTCAAAATTAACATAGTGACATGCCTGCAATCAGTATAAAAGGCGATGAAATGCCGGCTTCGCCGATCCGTAAACTCACCCCTTACGCCGAAAAGGCTAAGCGGGAGGGTAAACATGTATATCACCTAAATATAGGGCAACCCGATATCGAGACGCCCCAAATTATGCTCGATGCCATCCGGAATATTAATTTCAAAGTGTGGGCGTATACCCCATCGGAAGGGATAGAATCATACCGCAATAAATTAGCGGGCTATTATAACAAATTGGGATATGCCATCCACGCAGATGACATCCTGGTAACGAATGGTGGCTCCGAGGCGCTCTCTTTCGCCATGCAGGCTTGTGTCAACCCAGGAGAGGAAATCATTATCCCCGAGCCTTTTTATGCAAATTACAACAGTTTTACCCGTTCAGCAGGCATCGACGTAATCCCTATACTTTCGCGTATTGACGAGGGGTTTGCACTTCCGCCTATTGCAGATTTTGAAGCCGCCGTCACTTCAAAAACAAGAGCTATCGCCATCTGCAATCCAAACAATCCAACGGGTTATCTCTATTCTCTTGAAGAGATGGAAGCCCTACGGGATCTCTGCCTGAAATACGATTTATTCTTACTGGTGGATGAAGCCTACCGCGAATTCTGCTACGATGGCCGCGAGTTTGTGTCGCCCATGCAACTCGACGGACTGGAACAGCATACCGTGGTGGTTGACACCATTTCCAAACGCTACAGCGCCTGCGGGGCACGGCTGGGTTGCCTGATTACCAAGAATAAAGAGCTTTGGAACGTGGTATTGAAATTTGCACAAGCCCGGCTTAGCGCACCGGCTGTCGCACAGATTGCCGCCGAAGCAGCCATCGATACACCTCAATCTTATTTTGATGCCGTAAAAAAAGAATATACTGCAAGAAGAGATACGTTGGTTACAGGTCTTAATGCGATTGATGGTGTATTTTGCCCCAACCCGGGAGGTGCATTTTATGTGGTAGCCCGACTGCCTGTTGATGATGCCGACCGATTCTGTCAATGGATGCTGGAATATTTCTCCTACGAAAACCAAACCGTTATGATGGCTCCTGCAAGCGGTTTTTACAATACGCCTGAAGCCGGAAAAAATGAAGTCCGACTAGCTTATGTATTGAACAGAGATGATCTGAAGCGCGCCCTGATTTGTCTTGAACGGGGCTTGGTTGACTACCCTGGCCGGATTGGATTATAGCCGGTCAATGACAAACTGTAACTGCTCTTCTTCATTGAGATCAGTGTTATCCAGCACAATGGCATCCTCCGCACGCACTAAGGGGCTTTCCTCGCGTGTGGTGTCGATGTAATCACGATGAGCCAAGTTTTCAAACACCTCTTCGAGGGTAATGTTCTCTCCCTTGTTTTTCAATTCGAGGTAGCGCCGTTCGGCGCGCACTTTTGGATCCGCAGTCATAAAGATCTTCAGGTCGGCATCTGGAAACACCGTTGTGCCGATGTCACGGCCATCCATCACGATATTACGTCGTTGACCTAATTGCTGCTGCTGGGCTACCATCGCAGACCGCACCGCTTTCACGGCACTTACTTCACTGACGTAGTCTGAAACATACATCTGCCTGATTTCCTCCGATACGTCTTCGCCATTCAGTAAGATGACGGTTCTTCCGTTTTCATTGTGGAAGTCTATATGAATAACAGCTAACGCCTGAGTCACTTTTTCCGTATCCGTAATGGGTATGCCGTTGCGGATGAAATACAGTGTCACCGCCCGATACATTGCTCCACTGTCTATGTATACGAAATGGAGCTCCTTTGCCAGTGCCTTGGCCAATGTGCTTTTGCCGCAGGAAGAGTAGCCATCAATGGCAATGATTTTGTTTGTCCTCGCCATTATTGATCAGTTATTTCCTCCAATCAGCACGCCGGGTTTATTGAGTACTGGGACTTTAATCAGGTTATCATCGATGATACTTTCCGGCAAAAAGATATATTTTTTATCATAAATGGTCCCATCAATGTAATAACTGAGCCAGTATTCATTGGTCAATCCGAATACCTGCTCGTCGATTGCTTCAATCTTTGCGTAATCATGAGGATCGATATCGCCGATGAAGTGGCGTAGAATAGATGTCTTTACCTCCTTATCATCTTTAACGCCATAGCCTTTTGAACTGACCATCACATTTTTGATAGGAACTTTCTTTTCATTGATCAAATATACATTCCATACCTTCCCTGTTGGTGATTCACTTTCCAGAACCACCGCAATCGAAATGTCATTGACTATGTTTTCAGGCAGGTCTTTCTTCATTTTGTTCCGTTATCAGCAATTAGCAACCGGATATCAGCTCCTTGATGCTTCCATTACTTTTTCCCTTTCTTCTTCGGTTTCTTATCGTCAGCTTCCGCCCATTTCAAGACGTCGGCATACGTAATAGATTGTAGCTCCGTGCCCTTGGGTATTTTGATGTTCTGCTTACCAAAGCGGATAAAAGGACCCCACCGTCCGTTTTCAATGCGCGCATCTGGATTCTCATCAAATACCTTGACTACTTTTTCTTTGTCTCGTTGCCGCTTATCCTGTATAATCTGAATGGCCTTTTCGGTCGTTACCCCATGTGGATCAACGTCTTTTGGCAAGGAATAAAAGGCATTGTTGTGGCGAATGTAAGGTCCGAATCTGCCAATGGCTACCGTCATTTCCTTGCCTTCAAACTCCCCTATTTTCTTGGGAAGCTTAAATAAATCAAGCGCTTCCTCAAACGTGATGGTTTCGATCATTTGCCCCGGTCTCAAACTTGCAAAACGGGGTTTTTCCTCATCATCTGCCGACCCAATCTGCACCATGGGTCCAAATCTGCCGATGCGTACGCTGACACGCTTACCGGATTCGGGATCTATCCCCAATTCACGTTCATTTGTCGCACGGTCTGCATTCTTAATCGTTGTTTCGACTTCGGAATGAAAGGGCCCATAAAATCCGTGCAGCATATCCGTCCATTCCTTCATCCCCTGGGCTATTTCATCAAATTCCTTCTCGACTTTTGCCGTGAAATTGAAGTCAACGATTCCTTTAAAATGTTCAACCAAAAAGTCGTTTACAACTACCCCGATATCGGTAGGAAACAATTTTGCTTTTTCGGCTCCCGTGATTTCTGTTTTGATTATGGTTGACAATTGCCCATTTTGCAATTCCAGTACCCGATAATCCCTGGATTTTCCATCCCGGTCTTCCTTGACCACATAACCCCGATTTTGAATGGTCGAAATAGTAGGTGCGTACGTGGAGGGGCGCCCAATTCCCAACTCTTCCAGCTTCTTAACGAGGCTAGCTTCCGTATAACGAGCAGGCGGGCGAGAAAAACGCTCCGTGGCCGTCATTGTCCGTAATTGAACTCGTTGATTCCGCTGCAGCGGAGGAAGCAATGTATTATCCCCGTCGTTATCCAGATTCACCTCCTGCTCTTCGTCGGTCGACTCAAAATACACTTTTAAGAAACCATCAAACCGCATCACTTCCCCGTTAGCTACCAGCTCTTCGTTTCGTGTGGAGATGCCAATCTTTGCAGTCGTCTTCTCGAATTCAGCTTCGCTCATTTGAGAAGCAATGGCTCGCTTCCATATCAACTCATATAATCGTTTTTCTGCATTATCCCCCTCGATGGTATGCCGGTCGAAATACGTAGGACGAATGGCTTCGTGTGCCTCTTGTGCACCTGCCGATTTCGTCCGGTATTGACGGCGCTTATGATAGTTGGCTCCATAGGCAGCTTTAATCTCTTCTTCCGCTCCAAGGAGTGCAGTATCACTCAGATTCACTGAATCAGTACGCATATAGGTGATTCTACCCGCTTCGTAAAGCCGTTGTGCGACAGCCATGGTACGTGCCACGGAAAAACCCAGTTTACGGCTTGCCTCCTGTTGAAGTGTGGAAGTCGTAAACGGTGCGGAAGGATTACGCTTGGAGGGTTTGGTTTCCAAGCTATTGACAACAAACTCGGCATTTACACAATCCTTCAGGAATTGCTCAGCATCGGCTAGCACCGGAAACCGTTGTGGCAACTCCGCTTTGAAAAGCTCCTTGGGGTTATCCGTATGGAAAATAGCAACAATTTTGAACGCTGCTTCTGCTTGAAAGCGGTTAATCTCCCGCTCACGATCCACAATCAGTCTAACCGCAACAGATTGCACCCTTCCTGCCGAAAGGGAGGGTTTGACTTTTTTCCACAACACCGGAGAAAGCTCGAAACCGACTAGCCGGTCAAGTACCCGCCGTGCCTGCTGAGCATTCACTAAATTAAAATCGATTCCCCTGGGTGTTTCGATCGCCTTTAGAATAGCGGGCTTAGTGATCTCATGAAAAACGATCCGCTTCGTACGATCATCCCGAAGGCCCAATGTCTCGTATAAATGCCATGAAATGGCCTCTCCTTCACGGTCCTCGTCGGAAGCCAGCCATACGGTCTCAGCTTCCTTAGCTAATTTCTTTAACTCACTGACTACCGCCTTTTTATCAGCGGGAACTTCATATTTTTGTTTAAAGTTATTTTCGACGTCAATTGCATCATCGGTCTTTACCAAATCACGGATATGCCCGTAACTGGACCTGACCAAAAAGTCCTTTCCCAAATATCCTTCTATTGTTTTTGCTTTCGCCGGTGATTCTACAATCAGTAAGTTTTTCATTCAAAATAATTTGCTTTTTATTGGTGATGAATCTTACATAAATTATTCATTATCTTTTTGTTTATGGTAATTTATGTAGGTTTCATTCAAAATAATTTGTTTTTTATGGCAATGAAGCGTGAGTATACATATATGTTGCGGCGGCAACTCATGCAGGTTTCGCCATTCGTCATTTCAGATTTTTGCAAATAAAGGGATTTATTCAGGGAATGACAAATCAAAAAACCATATCCAATAAGAAGAAACAGGCAAACACGACCGAAGCAATACCATTCGTCGTCATAAATGCACGGTTCACTTTACTTAAATCCGTAGGGCTCACAATCCGATGCTGATAAATGAGGAGTCCACAATAAAAAATAACACCGGCTACATAATACCCACCCAATGGAATGAAGAACAAGGGTAGAATCACAAAAATAGCAGACAGCACATGGAAAATCTCAGAAACACGCAACGCTCCCCGCTTGCCTAACCATGCAGGAATGGAACTAAGTTGATGTTCGCGGTCAAATTCCTCATCCTGCAGGGCATAGATAATATCGAAACCGCCCACCCAAAACAGAACCGCCAGCGAATAGAAAATCGGAACGATATGAAACACACCCGTAACCACGAGGTAAGCCCCAATGGGTGCTAAACCAAGCCCTAACCCCAAAACGAGGTGGCAAAGGGGAGTAATGCGCTTCATATAACTGTACCCAAGAATAACCGCCAATGCCACCGGCGACAGGTAAAAGCAAATCGGATTGATAAACCAGGTGGTTCCAACAAACAGGACGCAGTTGACAATGGTAAAGGTCAATGCCTGTGAAGGACTGATCTTTCCCGCCGGGATGTCACGCATTGCCGTACGCGGATTGATGGCATCGATATCACGGTCCAGGTACCGGTTAAATGCCATGGCTGCATTGCGCGCAAACACCATGCAGGCCAGCATCAGTGCTAGTTTCAATCCGTCAAATTCATACGCTGTTGTATGGATGGCGAGAAAAAAACCAATGATGGCAAATGGGAGTGCAAAGATACTATGGGCAAAAAGTACAAGGGAAAAGTATTTCTTCATGATACCTCGGTGGAGTCAAAGTTAGTATTAATCTCATCAATGGCTGCCAACAACTCGTCACAACCCAACCGGTTTTCCGCCGATGTTAGAAAATGGGCCGGCACCTCTTCAAACCACTGCAGTAATGCGTTACGGAACTTTTCGATATGAGATTGGGATTTTAAGGCCGACAGCTTATCAGCTTTGGTGAAGACCAACATAAAAGGGATGCGGTTTTCACCCAGCCAATAGCAGAAATCCAGGTCAATCCGTTGGGGTTCATGCCGACTATCAATCAGTACAAACACACATTGCAGGTTTTCTCGCAACAATAAATAACGACGAATAAATTTTTCCCATGTAGCTCTGCTGGATTTGGAAACTTTGGCAAAACCGTATCCAGGCAGATCTACCAGATACCACGCATCATTGATTAAAAAGTGATTGATTAACTGCGTTTTTCCCGGTGTCTGCGAAGTCTTGGCCAAGTTCCGATTTCCCGTAAGCGCGTTGATCAATGAAGATTTCCCCACATTGGAACGGCCTATAAACGCATATTCAGGTAACCTAGCTGCGGGTAATTTATCCACCCGGTTGTTGCTGCTTACAAATATTGCCGTTTTGACGATCATGATGCAAAGGTAAAAGATTGGGCGATTTTTGGCTATAATTACATAAATTAGCTCGCAATTCTTATAATAGGAGACCATGAAATATCGTCATGTGCCGTTGTTGGCATGCCTCTCGTTATCCATCTTTTTACTAAGCGGGTGTCTCACCCGCAAAAACGCGCTTCCGCCTGATCGGACCACTCCCTCAACCACCTATAAAAAGAAAGCAAAGGGCACAATTATTACCGACGCCACGACGTCTCCCAAAGACATACACGCTGGGAGCAAACTGCTGGAGGGATATGCCCAGGTATTGGGTGTCCAAGCAGATCAATTGCAGACAACTGCGTTATATCGCTACATTGATGAATGGATGGGCACGCCCCATCGCTCGGGGGGAGCAGATCGTGGGGGATTGGATTGTTCCGCTTTTGTGGGCATGGTCATGCGCGATGTCTATGGCAAGTCGGTGCCCCGTGTATCGAAGGACATGGCCGATCAAATTAAACGTAAATATGAACGGCAACTAAAGGAAGGCGATCTCGTATTTTTCTCCTTTAGCCGCAGGGAAATAGACCATGTCGGTATTTACCTTCATAACAATAAATTTGTTCATGTATCTACCAGCAAAGGAGTCATCATCAGTGATCTGCATGATTCATGGTATTACAAGTATTTCACAAGGGCGGGCAGTATAAATTAATTTTCCTCGGACCGGCTTACTCACACTATTAAAGGTAA
>Ga0180223_1001944_pt1 | contig 13869 bp, 11 predicted proteins | sample eDN5th30CKraftOP_FD_151337 | JGI IMG/M metagenome (GOLD analysis project Ga0180223, IMG submission 151337) | Enriched Organic Plus compost microbial communities from Emeryville, California, USA - eDNA 5th pass 30_C Kraft OP (version 2) (version 2) ...
CCTTGAGCGCGAAGCAGGCGTGACAGCAGCAATAGTCGAACTCGATGCCCTGGCCGATGCGGTTCGGGCCGCCGCCGAGAATGACTACCTTCTTCTTGTCCGACGGCCGCGCCTCGTTGGCCATGGCGCCGTCGAAGGCGGTTTCGTAGGTCGAATACATATAGGCAGTGGGTGAAGCGAACTCGGCGGCGCAGGTGTCGATGCGCTTGTAGACCGGGCGCACGTCCAGCTTGCGGCGCGCGGCGCTGACATCGTCGTCGCTCTTGCCGGTGAGCTTGCCGAGACGCTTGTCCGAGAAGCCCATGGCCTTGAGGCGGCGGAACGCGCCCGCGGTCGGCGGCAGGCCCTTGGCCGCGATTTCGGCTTCCGCTTCGACGATGCCGCGCAATTCGCGCAGGAACCACGGATCGATGCGGCAGGCCGTGTAGATCAGATCGTCGGAGGCCCCGAGGCGCATGGCCTGCGCGACCTTGAGCAGACGATCCGGCGTCGGCGTGCCGAGCGCGGCGCGGATCGCCGCCTTGTTGTCGGCGTCGTCGAGGCCCTTTTCCTTGTCGTAGCCGTCGATCCAGATTTCATCGAGGCCGGTGAGGCCGGTCTCCAGCGAGCGCAGTGCCTTCTGCAAGCTCTCCTGGAAGGTACGGCCGATCGCCATGGCTTCGCCGACCGACTTCATCGACGTGGTCAGAACGTTCGAGGCGCCGGGGAATTTCTCGAAGGCAAAGCGCGGGATCTTGGTGACGACATAGTCGATTGTCGGTTCGAACGAGGCCGGCGTGGCGCCGCCGGTGATGTCGTTGGCAATTTCATCCAAAGTGTAGCCGATGGCGAGCTTGGCGGCGACGCGCGCGATCGGGAAGCCGGTCGCCTTTGAGGCCAAAGCCGACGAGCGCGACACGCGCGGGTTCATCTCGATGACGACGAGGCGGCCGTCTTCCGGATTGACGGCGAACTGCACGTTGGAGCCGCCGGTCTCGACGCCGATCTCGCGCAGCACCGCGATCGAGGCGTCGCGCATGATCTGGTATTCTTTATCCGTGAGCGTCAGCGCCGGGGCGACCGTCATCGAGTCGCCAGTGTGCACGCCCATCGGATCGATGTTCTCGATCGAGCAGATGATGATGCAGTTGTCCTTCTTGTCGCGGACAACTTCCATCTCGAATTCTTTCCAGCCGAGCACCGATTCTTCGATCAGCACTTCGGAGGTCGGCGAGGCGTCGATGCCGCCTTCGACGATTTCGATGAACTCGGCCTTGTTGTAGGCGATGCCGCCGCCGGTGCCGCCGAGCGTGAAGGACGGGCGGATGATGGCGGGCAGGCCGATATCCTCCAGCGCCTCGAGCGCCTGGATCAGCGTCTTGACGTGGTGCGAGCGTGGTGTCGGCAGGCCGATCTTTGTCATGGCCTCGCGGAAGAGCTCGCGGTCCTCGGCCTTGTCGATGGCGTCGGCGGTGGCGCCGATCATCTGCACATCGAACTTCTCGAGTGTGCCCATCTTGCGCAGGCTCAGCGCGCAATTGAGCGCGGTTTGACCGCCCATGGTCGGCAGCAGCGCGAAGCCGCCGGGAACGACATTGCGCTCCTTTTCGATGATCTTCGCGACAATCTCGGGCGTGATCGGTTCGATATAGGTGGCGTCGGCGAGATCTGGATCGGTCATGATCGTCGCCGGGTTCGAATTCACCAGGACGACGCGGTAGCCTTCCTCTTTCAGCGCCTTGCAGGCTTGCGTGCCGGAATAATCGAACTCACAGGCCTGGCCGATCACGATGGGACCGGCGCCGATGATCATCACGGTTTTAATGTCGGTGCGTTTGGGCATACGGAAGGATCGGCTCCCGGAAACTGGGCACAAAAAAAGGGCGCGCTTTCGCGCGCTTTCAGGCTGAAAGAAACCGGTCAGCCGGCCGGAAAGCGCAATTCTGCGAAGAGAGCGGCTCGGAGCCGCGAGGGGTGCTTAGACCAGAATCGGCGGGGTGGGAAGCCTCTGAAACCCTTCCAGCCACAAGTACTTGGATGGGTGCGAATTTAGGCCAAATTTCGCGATTCCAGGAAAATCGGGGCGGGAGCCGGGGCCTCACATGGCCCGCTGCTCGTGCCCGCATTCCTTGCACTTGTACATGACACGGGTCTCGCCCACCTTGGCCGAGACCTTGTTCACGGCGCCGCACTTGCCGCACTTGGTCTCGATGCGGGTATCACCCTGCTTCACGGCGAGGCCCTTGCGCTCCATCGCCTCGCGCATCAGCCGTTCGGCCTCCGCGCGCTGTTCCTGTTTCGACATTGAGTCTGCCTGCCGGTTCGAACCGGCAGCGTCATACTATTCGCGCCGGGCCCTGTCCATGCGGGCCGTTCAGCCTGCGCCGGGCGCGCGTCTGGCGTATCTGGCAAGCTCATGCGGCACCGGAACGCGCAGTCCGAGCAGGTGGAAGCTCAGGGTCTTGCCATGGGAATCGAGGTTGAGCGCCTGGGTCACGCCGCCGTCGAGCACGTCGTCGAGCACGAAATTCAGCGCGTGCATCTTCGGCAATTCGTAGCGCTTCACCGACGATGGCTTGCGGTGGATGAAGCGCATGGCGACGGCCGCTTCGGTCACATGCAGCAGCAGCAGCGGATAGAGCGCCGGCTCGTAGGCGATGAGCGAGATGTTGAGGCGGTTACCCTTGTCGCCGGTGCGGGCATGGGCCAGGGCATGGAGTTCGAGCCTGGTCATGGCCGTGCCTCCACGATCTCGACCCTGGGCGTCACGGCGCTGCGGGGAATGAAGCATGAGGTCGCGGCAATGCGTGGCCGCAGCGCCAGGCGAATGCCGCCGCCGGCAGCCGGCCCGGCGCAATAGAGCGCCTCGACCTCCTGCAGGCCGCGCTCAACCAGTGCCTTGTCGTTGCCGGCAAAGGCGACGCGCAGGCGCACGTCGCGCGTCGGCTCGCCGAATGAATCGAGATCGGCGAAAGCTGCGCCGCCATCGTCGCCGAGCACACTGAGCACGCCGATGATGTCGCAGCGGATGCGGATGTCCTTCGGACTGCGTTTCTTCACCACGTCGGCAGCAAGTCGCGCGCGGGCGAGTGCATTAGGACCGTAATAGGAGATTTCGCCTTCGGCCAGCCAGCCGCCGTCGTAGCAGACCGTCACCTTCAGCGTGTCGGGCCGCTGGTGTCCGGTAATGCCATCAACGCGGACGCGGTCCTTGCCGACTTCTATGATCGACGCGTTGCTGATGTCCGCGGTGACGTCGGGCGTCAGATAAGCGGCCGGATCGTGCACCTCGTAAAGCAGTTGCTCCGCCACGGTGCGGCGGTCGACCAGGCCGCCGCCCTGCGCCTTGCCGATGACGAAGGCGCCGCTGCGCTCGATCGAGGCGATGGGAAAGCCGATATTCTCAGGCTCCGGCACGTCCTTGAATCCGGGATCGGCGAAATAGCCGCCGGTGACCTGCGCGCCGCATTCGAGCAGATGCCCGGCCATGGTGCCGATGCCGAGGCGATGCCAGTCGTCATAACCCCAGCCGAAGGCATGAATGAGCGGCGCCAAAGTCAGCGCCGGATCGGCGACACGCCCCGTCACGACGATATCGGCGCCTTCACCAAGCGCCTCGACGATCGGCTGCGCGCCGAGATAGGCATTGGCCGAGACCAGCGACTTGTCGTCGGGCAGGTCGTTGCTTGCGGCGCGCAACACCTCGATGCCTTCCGGCCCAAGCATGTCGTCACCGGTAACGACACCGATTTTGGCGTGCAGCTTCTGGTCGGCGGCGAGGTCGGCGATCACCTTCGCCGCGGCGGGAGGATTGCCGGCGCCGAAGTTGCCGACAATGGCGATCCTGTTCTCGACGCAGTCCTTGAGCACGGGCGTCAGCAGCGGCTTCAGCTTCGGCTCATAGCCGAGAGCGGGATTGTCGCGGCGGCGCAGTTGCGCGAGCGCCAAAGTGCGCTCGCCGAGCGTTTCAAAAATGATGGCGGCGCGGCCGCCCGACGCCTTGAGGTCGCGGACCACGGCAATGGGAGCATCGATGCGGTCGCCGGAATAGCCGGCGCCGGCGCCGATCAGCATTCGCTCCACCATGTCCGCGTCCCGCCCGTTTATTGTCGGGACAGTGTCGCGGGTCGCGGGGCGGTAAGTCAACGCGTGGAAAAGAGTGGAGGCCCAGCCTGGATTTGAACCAGGGTGAAGGACCTTGCGGGGTCCTTTGCGTACGCGCTCCGCCACCGGGCCATGAACGAAGCCTATACTTCTGCGATCACATGGTCGTTAACAGGCTGCGGCATTTTGGATTGCGGTTAACGTCGCCATTAACCACGGCTCAGTTCACGCTGGCTTCGACAGAAACGTCATGCGGTGCTGGTTGTGGCCGATATTGTGCGCGGCGCGCTGGGGCGCAAAGCTCGCGGCCTTCAGCCTCGCGAGCATGTCGGCCTCGGTGTAATGCGACAGGCCGTGCGTTTTCTTCAGCGTGAAATAGTCCGACAGCAGGATGCGGATCAGACCGCCGACCGCGGCCCAGAAGAAGCCGTTGGCCGCGCCGAACTTCAGCAGCGACAGCGCCGCCCATACCGATGCCATCTGCGGCGGCACGATGTCGCCGAGCACGAAGGTGCCGGTGGGTTTGAGCAGCCGTCGGAACGTCGCCATCATGGCATCGAGTTCTGCGGCGGTGAGATACTGCGCCACCGAGTGCAGCACGATCATGTCCACCGAGTGATCGGGCGTTGTCGCCGCCTCGTCCGGGCTCATCACCGACATTTTCGGATTCGACGCATAGCGCTCGCGCAAGGCCGCGCGCACGTTCGGCGCCGCCTCCACCAGCGTGAGATGGCCGCAGGCTTCCGCCACCAGCGCGGCCGAGGTCGCTTCGCCGCAGCCGTAGTCCATGACGATGGCGTCGGGCGAGGGCACCAGCGCGCGGATGTCTTTCGCAATGGTCTGGTAATGCACGTCGCGATGGCGCGCATTCACATAGATCACCGAGTGCTTGAAGTCGTAGAAGCTGATCCAGTCCATGCGCTGCGCGCTCCGGCCACCCGGCGGACAGATGGCATACTAGGCGAGGCGCCACAATGACGTCAGCGCGCCATGCTTGCCGCCGACCGGGTCGGTTTCCGGTACCGCCACCTTGGGGATCGTCTTGACCGCCCGGTCCCGATCGGCCGGCCGGTCGCCCCGGCACAGGTCGTAGGTGCCGGACGGCGGATAGCCGCCGATGACCATCAGGTCGGTTGAAGCGTGGAGCCGCTGGTGCCCGGTGCCGGCCGGCAGCACCGCGATGTCGCCGGGCGCGAGGTCGAGCACCTCGCCTCTGTCGCCGCCGAAGCGCACCTTGGCCGTGCCGCGGGCGATGCCGAGCACCTCGTGGATCATCGAGTGATAGTGCGCATAGGGGAAGATGCCGTTGCGCCAACGGCCATGGCCCCAGTCGTTGGCGTCGAACAGCTTCTCGATGTCGGCTTCCGGATCGCGGCTGCCGGAAAGATCGAGCGCGGCCTTGTAGACCAGCATCGGCAGCGCCGGGTTGTTCGGGACCGTGCCATCGTCCTCAAAGAAATAAGTGATCGGTGTCTGCATGGCGCCTCAACGCACCGGGGCAACGATCGTTTCCACCATCTCGTCGAACGTGTCGAAGGCAAAATCGGGCCGCGCCGCCTTCAGCGCCGCGCCGTGCGTGTAGCCCCAGGTCACCGCGCCGAAGGCGATGCTGGCTTCGCGCGCCGCATCGATGTCGCGCAATTCGTCGCCGATCGTGATGGCTTCATGCGCCGCGACGCCGATTTTACGCAGCGCCACCCGGAAGCGCCTGGCCTTGCCGTGCATCGACGCCCCGCATTCGTAATGCGCGATCAGTGCCGCTGTCTCGGGCCCGAACATCTTGCGGATGTTGGCTTCCGAATTGGAGCTGACCATGGCCAGCGTGACGCCGGCGCCATGCAGCCGGCGCAGCGCGTTATGCGTCTCGGCGAACAGCGGAATGCGGTGAAGATCCTGCGCCTTGCGCTTGCGGATATAGCGGGCGATGAACGGCAGCTTCCAAGCCGACACGCCGCAGATCTGCATCATCTCGCGCGATGACTTGCCGCGCAGGCCGTCGATCTCCTCCGGCGCGACGCGGCGGAAGCGGAACTTATCGGCGGTGTCGTTGAGGACGGTCGTGAACCACGGAAACGAATCCGCCAGCGTGCCGTCGAAATCGAAGATGGCGAGTTTGTAGGGCATCTGGTCTTGTTGTCATTCCGGGACGCCGCGTAAGCGGCGGGCCCGGAATCCATACGCCGCAGCAGGGGTTATGGATTCCGGGCTCGCGCTGCGCGCGCCCCGGAATGACGAAAGCCTAAACCTTCGCCTTCTTCTTCTCGCGCATCAGACCGACAAACCGCTGGAACAGATAGTGCGAGTCACGCGGTCCGGGCGAGGCCTCGGGGTGATACTGCACCGAGAACACCGGCTTGTCCTTCAGCGCGATGCCGGCGTTCGACCCATCAAAGAGCGAAAAGTGCGTCTGCTCGACACTGCCCGGCAGCGAGTCCTTGTCGAGCGCGAAGCCGTGGTTCATCGACGTGATCTCGACCTTGCCGGTCGTGACGTCCTTCACCGGATGATTGGCGCCGTGATGACCCTGATGCATCTTCATCGTGGTGCCGCCGAGGGCGAGGCCGAGCATCTGGTGGCCGAGACAGATGCCGAAAGTCGGCGTGCCTGACTTCACCACCTGCTGAATGACCGGCACCGCATACTTGCCGGTCTCAGCCGGGTCGCCCGGGCCGTTCGACAGGAACACGCCGTCCGGCTTGAGCGCCATGATGTCGTCATAGCTTGTCGTCGCCGGCACCACGGTCACCTTGCAGCCGGCGCTGGCCAAGAGGCGCAGGATGTTGCGCTTGATGCCGTAGTCCACCGCGACGACATGGAATTCCGGCTTGTCCTGCCGGCCGTAGCCCTTGCCCCACTGCCACTCGGTCTCGTCCCAGGTGAACCTTTGCGCCGATGTGACCATCGGCACCAGGTCCATGCCGACGAGGCCCGGCCACTCGCGGGCTTCCTTCTTGAGCGCTTCTAGATCGAACTTGCCCGAGGGCGAATGCGCGATCACGGCATTGGGCATGCCCTTCTCGCGGATCAGCGCGGTCAGCGCGCGGGTGTCGATGCCGGTCAGGCCGATGATGCCGCGCGCCTTGAGCCAATCGTTGAGCGGGCGGGTGGCGCGGTAGTTCGAGGGCTGGGTGATGTCGGTGCGCAGGATGACACCGCAGGCGCCCGGGCGGGCCGCCATGTTCAGCGACTCGATGTCTTCCTCGTTGGTGCCGACATTGCCGATATGGGGGAAGGTGAAGGTGACGATCTGCCCGGCATAGGACGGGTCGGTGAGGATTTCCTCGTAGCCCGTCATGGCGGTGTTGAAGCAGACTTCGCCGACGGCGTGTCCTTCGGCGCCGATGCCGAAGCCTTCGAGCACGGTTCCATCGGCGAGCACGATGAGCGCGGTGGCCTTGGGCTCTGCCCAGTCACCCGCGAGGGCGGCTTTGTCCTGTGTCATAAGCCTCTTAGTTGCGTATTATGCCGGTCGAGGCAAGGGGGCGGATTCGCCCGTCCCCGCGCATTTGGACCGGAATCTGAGGGAGGCTTGAGGCCATGACCGCGGCAAGACACGACCAGTACCGGGAAGACGTCGCCGGCCGGGCCAATGTCGAGGACACGGCCGACCTGGTCGCCTACTACAACGACCTCGAGAAATACGAGGCCGCCGCGCTCTGGACCGTGGCCAACAAGATCGAGCCCTGGGAGCCGAAGTCGGACTCCGTGCCGGTGCTGTGGCGCTACGCCGACCTGCGCGAGCCGGTGCTGCGCTCCATCGAACTCGTCGCGCCGGAAAAAGCCGGCCGCCGCGTCATCTATCTCAACAATCCCGGCCGGCGCGATCAGGCCGCCGCGGTCGGCTGGCTCTATTCCGGTTTGCAGGTGATGCGCGCCGGCGAGACCGCATCGGCGCACCAGCATTCGGCCTCGGCCCTGCGTTTCATCATGGAAGGCAAGGGCGCCTACACCGTGGTCGACGGCCACAAGATGACGCTCGGCGAAAATGATTTTGTTTTGACTCCGAACGGCTCATGGCACGAGCACGGCGTCGAGGCCTCCGGCACCGACTGCATCTGGCAGGACGGGCTCGACATTCCGCTCGTGAATGCGCTCGAAGCCAACTTCTACAAGGTGCATCCCGATCTGAAACAGCCCGTCACCTACGCGGTCGATGACGCGACGCTCACCTGGGGCGCCCCGGGCCTGCAGCCGGCGCTTCAGGACTGGCAGAAGCCTTATTCGCCGCTCCTGAAATACGAATGGGAGCCGACTTACGAGTCGTTGACCAGATTTGCGAAAGCCACCGACGGCTCGCCGTTCGATGGAGTCCTGATGAACTATGTCAATCCGCTCACCGGAGGCCCGGTGATGCAGACCATCGGCGCCTCGATGCAGATGCTGCGGCCGGGCGAGAAGACAAGAGCGCATCGCCACACCGGCTCGTCGATCTATCAATGCGCCAAGGGCGAGGGTTACTCCATCATCGGCGGCAAGCGTTTCGACTGGAAGAAGCGCGACATCTTCTGCGTGCCGTCCTGGGCCTTCCACGAGCACGGCAATGCGTCGTCGAGCGAGGACGCCTGTTTGTTCTGCTTTAACGATTTGCCGGTCATGCATTCGCTCGGCCTCTATCGAGAGGAAGCCTTCGGCGAAAACCAGGGCCATCAGCCGGTGAAGTGATGGACGCGCTTTCGGCCTTCGGGCTTTTTGCCGTCACGTTAATGGTCGTGTGCTACGCCTTCGAGGACCGCAGCCATTGGGCCATCCTCGTTTTTGCGGTGGCCTGCGTGCTCGGTTCGGTCTACGGCTTCCTGCAGGGCGCCTGGCCCTTCGGCCTCGTCGAAGCGGTCTGGGCCGTGATCGCACTATTCCGCTGGCGCGCGCGGGCCGCTGCGCCGGCCACATGAAGGAGAGATGAGATGATCCGCGACGACATCAACAACGCCTTGAAAGAGGCGATGAAGGCCAAGAACGAGCGCGCGGTCTCGACGCTGCGCATGGTCAACGCCGCCCTGAAGAACGCCGATATCGAGGCGCGCACCACCGGCAAGGACATGGGCGACGCCGAGGTGCTCGGCCTGCTGCAGAAGATGATCAAGCAGCGCCAGGAATCGGTCGAGATGTACAAGAAGGGCGGCCGCGACGACCTCGTGAAGCAGGAAGAGGAAGAGATCGCTGTGATCTCGGCCTACCTGCCGAAACAGATGTCGGAAGCCGAAGTCGCCGCCGCCATCGACGCCGCCATCAAGGAAACCGGCGCCGCCGGCATGAAGGACATGGGCAAGGTCATCGGCGTGCTGCGCAGCAAATACGCGGGGCAGATGGATTTCGGCAAGGCGAGCGGCGCGGTGAAGGCGAAGCTGTCCGGCTGAGCGTCGGCTGCCTGCTACCCCTGTGCATAACTAGGAAAAGCCTCGAAAAGCCGGGTCTTCCGGGCTCGCCGCGCGAGTTCGGGCAACCCCGGCTCCAACTCCCTATATTAAGGAAGGTTCGAATCGGACTTGTCCTTGATGCGCTTCACGCCCCAGTTCCTCGAAGAGCTGAAATCCCGCCTTCCGGTGTCGGAAGTGGTCGGGCGCCGGGTGAAGCTTGTCCGCTCGGGCCGCGAATACAAAGGCCTGTCGCCGTTCAATAAAGAGAAAACGCCGTCCTTCTTCGTCAATGACCAGAAGGAAGCGTGGTTCGATTTCTCCTCCGGCAAGAACGGCTCGATCTTCGATTTCGTCATGCTGACCGAGGGGGTCACTTTCCCCGAGGCCGTCGAGCAACTGGCGCAGATGGCCGGCATGCCATTGCCGAAGGTCTCGCACGAAGACCAGCAGCGCGACGCGCACCGCAAGACGCTGCACGACGTCATGGAAATTGCCGCCAAGTTCTTCGAGACGACGCTCTCGTCGCGCCTCGGCGCCAAGGCGCGCGGCTATCTCGCCGATCGCGGCTTAGACGCCGCGACGCAGGTGAAATTCCGCATCGGCTATGCGCCGAACGAGCGCTACGCGCTGAAGGAACATCTCGGCTCGCACGGCATCTCGACCGCCGACATGGTCGAAGCCGGGCTGCTGATTGCCGGCGACGACATTCCGGTGCCGTTCGACCGCTTCCGCGACCGCGTGATGTTTCCGATCACCGATATCCGCGGCCGCATCATCGCCTTCGGCGGCCGCGCGCTGGAGAAGGACGTCGCGGCGAAGTATCTCAATTCGCCGGAAACGCCGCTCTTTCACAAGGGCCACACGCTCTACAACATCGCCGCCGCGCGCCAGGCCGCGCATGACGGCGAGCCGGTGGTCGTGGTCGAGGGATATGTCGATGTCATCGCCATGGTGACGGCGGGCTATCCCGCCGCGGTGGCGCCACTCGGCACCGCGCTCACCGAGGACCAGCTCGGCCTGATCTGGAAGATGACCGACGAGCCGATCCTGTGCTTCGACGGCGACGGCGCCGGCTTGCGCGCCGCGCGCCGCGCCGTCGAACTGGCGATGCCGCATCTCAAGCCGGGCAAGAGTTTGAAGGTCGCGCTGCTGCCGCAAGGGCAGGACCCCGACGATCTGTTGCGCTCGGCCGGACCCGACGCCATCCGCGATGTCGTCAACGCCGCGCAGCCGATGGCACAGATGCTGTGGACCTTCATGACGGAGGGGCACGCCTTCGATACGCCGGAGCGCCGGGCCGCCCTGGAATCCCGCGTCAACGAAGTGACGCAGCAGATCGCCGACGAAGCGGTGCGGAAATATTACCGGCAGGACTTCAATGAGCGCCTGCGCGCGTTCTTCGCCCCGGCGCAGAACCAGGGTTTCGTGCGCGGCAATTTCGGCGGGTCTCGTGCTTCGTTCGGCGGCCAAGGTGGCCGTCAGGGCAATTGGTCGCCTCGCTTGCCCGGCCAGCGCGGCGGGCCCCAGCGCGGTGTTGCCGGCGGACCGTACGTGGTCGCCAGCCAGCAGATGGCGGCCAGCCCGGTCCATCGCGGCCACCGCACCGCGGTGCCGACCCGCGAGGCGCTGATCCTGCAGGCGGCAGTGAACTACCCGTGGCTGCTGCACGATCACCTCGAGGAATTGAGCCAGATCGAGTTCCGCCATGCCGAAGCCGAGCGGCTGAAGGCGGCGTTGATCGATGTTGCCGCCGGCGCCGCCGACCACGCCGCCGCCCTGGAGCCGGACACGTTACGGGCCGAACTGGCCGCCCGGGGGCTCGCCGAGACTTTGGACCGCGTTTTCGCCGCGGTGACCACCGCCTCGGTCTGGGGCGTCCGCCCCGATGCCGCCCCGGACGATGTTTTGGTGACCTGGCAACAGCTTGTCGCCTTGCATCGGCAGTGGCATTCCCTAACTAGGGAGCTACGGGAAGCCGAACTGGCCCTGGGCCAGGAGGCGACCGAAGCCAATTATCTGCGGCTGCGCGACGTGAAAGACCGGCTGGCCCGCATGGACGGAACCGAAGCGCTTATTGAAGGCTTCGGAGCCTCTTCCGGGCGAGGTGCCCGAACGCTCTAAGCGACTCTAAAAATGGGCGATTTTGCTCAGCTTTTGGCTTGACCGTGGCCGCGCCCCGAGTCACGCACTAGAGGCGGGACAGGGGCAAAAGGACCGATTTCGACGGCGGGGAATAAGGCCGTTTCCCGCTGAATTTACGGGGTTAATCGGGGCTTAAGGCGCCGCCGACGACACTCCAGGCCTGATTCGGGCCCTGCCATTGCCGGCGGCGGCCCTTTTTTGGCATCCGCGCCAAGTCTGCGGCGTTATTGGGATGCCCGCGTTGAAGAGTATACGGAACGAGGCGGAGTACGATATGGCCGGGAAGGTCCAGGAGAAGCAGATGGCGTCGAAGGCGAAAGCCACCCAGGCCAAGGACGAGGCGCCGGAAAAGGACACCGAAGGCGCCCCCGACACGCCGCTGCCGTTGCTCGACCTCTCCGATGCCGCCGTCAAGAAGATGATCAAGGCCGCCAAGAAGCGCGGCTATGTCACCTATGAGCAGCTCAACGCCGTGATGCCCTCGGAGGAAGTCAACTCCGAGCAGATCGAGGACACGCTCGCGATGCTGTCCGAAATGGGCATCAACGTCATCGAGCAGGAAGACGCCGACGGCGACGAGGAAGGCGAGAAGGCCACCGACGAAGCCGACGACGACGATGACGAGGATTCCGGCCGCGAGCTGGTCGAGACCAAGAGCAAGGCGCTCGCCACCGTCGAGAAGAAAGAGCCGTCCGAACGCACCGACGATCCGGTGCGCATGTATCTGCGCGAAATGGGCTCGGTCGAGCTTCTGTCGCGCGAAGGCGAAATCGCCATCGCCAAGCGCATCGAGGCCGGCCGCGAGGCCATGATCTCCGGCCTGTGCGAGAGCCCGCTGACCTTCCAGGCCATCATCATCTGGCGCGACGAACTCAACGAAGGCAAGGTGTTCCTGCGCGACATCATCGACCTCGAGGCGACCTATGCCGGTCCCGAGGCGAAGGCGATGCAGAACCCCAACGGCCCGGACGGCAAGCCGGCCAACGGCGCGCCGCATCTGCAGGTCGTGCAGCCGGCCGCGGCGCCGACCGCGCCCGCCGCCGCGACGCCCTTCAAGGAAGCCGGCGACGACGAGGAGAAGGATCCGGCCGAGAGCGCCGCCGAGGGCGACTACGATGAAGACGACATGGAAGGCTCCATGTCGCTCGCCGCCATCGAGGCCGAGCTGAAGCCGAAGGTGGTCGAGACCTTCGACAACATCGCCGATAGCTTCAAGCGCCTGCGCCGCCTGCAGGAGCAGGACATCGAATTCCGGCTCAAGAACACGTCGCTGTCGCCGGCCCAGGAGCGCAAGTACAAGAAGCTCAAGGACGAGATCATCACCGAGGTGAAGTCGCTGCGCCTCAACCAGGCGCGCATCGATTCACTCGTCGAGCAGCTTTACGCCATCAACAAGAGCCTCGTGTCGAGCGAAGGCCGCCTGATGCGGCTGGCCGAATCCTACGGCGTCGCGCGCGACGATTTCCTGAAGAACTACATCGGCTCCGAGCTCGATCCGCGCTGGCTCAACCGCATCTCCAAGCTGTCGGCCAAGGGCTGGAAGAAGTTCGTCGCCGAGGAGAAGGACAAGATCAAGGACATCCGCGGCATGGTCCACGATCTGGCGGCGCAGACCGGCGTCGAGATCGGCGAATTCCGCAAGATCGTGCAGATGGTGCAGAAGGGCGAGCGCGAAGCCCGCCAGGCCAAGAAGGAAATGGTGGAGGCGAACCTGCGCCTCGTCATCTCCATCGCCAAGAAATACACCAACCGTGGCCTGCAGTTCCTCGACCTGATCCAGGAAGGCAATATCGGCCTGATGAAGGCGGTCGATAAGTTCGAATACCGCCGCGGCTACAAGTTCTCGACCTATGCGACGTGGTGGATCCGTCAGGCCATCACGCGCTCGATCGCCGATCAGGCGCGCACCATCCGCATCCCGGTGCACATGATCGAGACGATCAACAAGATCGTGCGCACCTCGCGCCAGATGCTCAACGAGATCGGCCGCGAGCCGACGCCGGAAGAGCTCGCCGAGAAGCTCGGCATGCCGCTGGAGAAGGTGCGCAAGGTTCTCAAGATCGCCAAGGAGCCGCTGTCGCTCGAAACGCCGATCGGCGATGAAGAGGACAGCCACCTCGGCGACTTCATCGAGGACAAGAACGCGGTGCTGCCGATCGACGCGGCGATTCAGTCGAACCTGCGCGAGACGACGACGCGCGTGCTCGCCTCGCTCACGCCGCGCGAAGAGCGCGTGCTGCGCATGCGCTTCGGCATCGGCATGAACACCGACCACACGCTGGAAGAAGTC
>Ga0180223_1001945_pt1 | contig 13855 bp, 12 predicted proteins | sample eDN5th30CKraftOP_FD_151337 | JGI IMG/M metagenome (GOLD analysis project Ga0180223, IMG submission 151337) | Enriched Organic Plus compost microbial communities from Emeryville, California, USA - eDNA 5th pass 30_C Kraft OP (version 2) (version 2) ...
ACCCTATCTCGTCGTGTTCGAAGGCTCGGTGTCAGGCTTGCGCGTCGGCGGTCCGGTGCTGTTCAACGGCATCCGTGTCGGCGAGGTCACCGAGATGCGGCTCACCGACAAGCCGTCGGAAGTCGCTGCCGTCATCTCCATCACGCCGTCGACGCCGGTGCGTTCGGACACGTCCGTGACGCTGGAATATGCCGGCCTTACCGGCATCGCCTCGGTTTCGCTGAAAGGCGCGACCGCGTCTTCGCCGGCGGTGCCGCCCTCGAAGAATGGCGGCCTGCCGACCTTGCGTGCGGGCTCGACGGCCGGCGACATGGGCACCGCGGTGCGCGAGACTTTGGCCAAGGCCGACGCCATCATCCTCGAGAATCAGGAATCGCTGCGCAACGCTATCAAGAACCTCGAAATCTTCACCGAGGCACTGGCCCGCAATGGCAACAAGATCGATGAACTGATCCAAAACGGCGCGTCGGCCATGGGCTCGATCAACGAGCTTGCCGTCAGTCTGAAGGCGGATACCAGCCGGGTCGCCGGCAATCTCGACAAGCTGACGACCAATCTCGACAAGCAGACCACCATGCTCGCCGAGAACCTCGACAAGCGCACCGCCGAGATCACCGAGGGCGTGCTCAAGGTCACCGACAGCACCAACAAGCAGATCAATCTGGTCGGCACCGACCTGCGCCGTTCCATCGGCAATATCGACCGTGCCGTCTCCGATCTGGCCAAGAACCCGCAGCGCATCCTGTTCGGACCGAGCGGGAGCAGCAGCAGCAGCGGCCCGGGGCGCTAGTCATAGCGCCCCGCACCCCCGTCCGCTTTTCAACAATCTGCAGCTGCGGCACTTTTTTCTGTGACAGATTTGCGACAGGGATGCTAACGGGCTTCCCGTCAGGCGGCATCCGCTCCGCCTTCCCCGCGTGCGGAGCCCGTTTTGGCCAAAAGCGCTCTCGATAAAGACCTCAAGAAGGTCGTCCAGATCGAAACGGCAACCTATGCGCGGTCGCGCTCGCTGGCGACTCCCGGCCTGCTGATCGTGTTCATGATCGGCGCCGTTGTGATCGCCAGCCTGTCGGTCGGCGGCCCGCTCAAGTACTTCGTGTTCTTCGCCGCGATCATCGCCGCCTATATGGCGCTCAACATCGGCGCCAACGACGTCGCCAACAACATGGGCCCGGCCGTCGGCAGCCGCGCCCTGACGATGACGCATGCTCTGGTGATCGCCGCCATCGCGGAGGTCGCCGGCGCGGTGCTGGCCGGTGGCGACGTCGTCGACACCGTCTCGAAAAACCTGCTGCATCCGGAGCAGGCGCTGTCGGTGGTCTCCTTCATCTTTGTCATGACGGCGGCGCTCCTCGCCGCCTCGCTGTGGATTCACCTGGCCACTTATCTGGGTGCGCCGGTGTCGACGACGCATGCGATTGTTGGTGGTGTTGTTGGTGCCGGTGTCGCCGCCGCCGGCGTCGCCGCCGTCGAATGGAACGTGATCGGCGGCATTGTCCTGAGCTGGGTTATTTCGCCGGTATTCGGCGGCATTATCGCCGCCATGCTGCTCGGCTTCATCAAATGGCAGGTGATCTACCGCGACGACCGCGTGGCCGCGGCCCGGCGCTGGGTGCCCGTTCTCGTTGCCCTCATGACCGGCGTCTTCGCTGTTTATCTCGTGACCAAGGGCCTCAAGCGCGTCTGGCACCCGCCGCTGTCCGTAATCGTCGGTGTGGGCGTCGTTTTCACATTCGGGGCGTTTATGGCGGCCCGCCCCTGGGTGATGCGACGCTCGCGCGGCATGGAAAACCGCCGCAAGCACATCGCCAGCCTGTTCACCGTCCCGCTGGTCTTCGCCGCCGGCCTGTTGTCCTTCGCGCATGGCGCCAATGACGTCGCCAACGCGGTCGGGCCTCTCGCCGCCATTGTCGCCTCGGCGCAGACCGGCTTTGCCGACGCCGAGAGGGTCGAACTGCCATTCTGGGTCCTGGCGATCGGCGCTGTCGGCATCGCGCTCGGACTGGGGTTGTTCGGCCCGGCCCTGATCCGCACCGTCGGCGAGAAGATCACCCGCATGGACACGATCCGCGCCTATTGCGTGGCCTTGTCGGCGGCGGTGACGGTGCTGGTGGCCTCCGCGCTCGGCCTGCCGGTTTCATCCACCCATATCGCCGTCGGCGCCGTGTTCGGCGTCGGCTATCTGCGCGAATTCATCACCAACACCGGCGTTCCCAACCCGGCGGTCAAGCCGCGCACCCTTTTCCTTGAGCCGTCGCGCCTCAACGAGACGCCGGAAATGGCGCTGCTGAACTACCAAAAGCGGGAGCGGCGCCGGCTGGTTCGGCGCCAGCATGTGCTGGGCATCGCCGCCGCCTGGGTCATCACCGTGCCGGCGGCCGCGATCCTGTCCGCCCTGCTCTATCGCTTGATGTGGGCGATCGGCGGATAGGCCGGCAGCCCGCCGGCGTGCAGACGCTGGTTGAGCCTGAGGGCCAGATTGGCAACCCGCGCATCCGAGAGCAGGCGCCTGGCTTCCGGCAGGATGGCCCAGTGACGGTGGCGGCGGCCCTTCTCCGGCCACTCGTCCCATTGCTGCGTCACGCGCAACGGATACAACTCGACTTCGATGACCTTGCGGCGAAACGGCAGCGTCTTGAAAGCCCGATATTTGCCGATGAGCGTCGGATCGACCTCCCCCTCGATGCCGGCTTCCTCCAGGGCTTCCTGCGCAGCGACCTGCGATGGCGCAAGACCCTCCATCGGATCGCCCTTCGGAAAAATCCACCGGCCGGTGCCGCGCGATGTCACCAGCAGGAACACCACCTGCCCTTTGACGACCGTATAGGGGATTGCGCCGAATTGACGGCTGACGGCCGGCCCGCCCGCGCGAAGCAGGAGACTGTCAGCGGCTTTTCTCACGACACCAAGCGCCAAGACTGTCGTCTCCTCCGGCTGCGAGCCTGGCCTAGTTCTCCGACTCGACAAACACCTCGTCGCGGCGCTTGCGGATCATCGGCAACAGCGCCAGCACCAGCAGTGTCACCGAAATGAAGATGAGAACGCCCGAGATCGGCCGGGTGATGAAGACCGAGGTATCGCCACGCGCGATCAGCATGGCGCGGCGCAGGTTGTCCTCCATCAGCGGGCCCAGCACGAAGGCCAGCACCAAAGGCGCCGGCTCGAAGTCGTGCTTCACCAGCAGGTAGCCAAGGACGCCGAAGATCGCAGCGATCATCACGTCGCTCGGCGAATTGTCGATCGAGTAGATGCCGATGCAGCAGAAGACGATGATCGACGGGAACAGGATGCGGTACGGCACGCGCAGCAGGCGCACCCAGACACCGACCATCGGCAGGTTGATGATGACCAGCATCAGGTTGCCGAACCACATCGAGGCGATCATGCCCCAGAACAGGTCCGGCTGCTTGGTCATGACCTGCGGGCCCGGCACGATGCCGTGAATGGTCATGGCGCCGACCATCAGCGCCATCACCGCATTCGGCGGAATGCCAAGCGTCAGCAGCGGAATGAACGAGGTCTGCGCCGCCGCGTTGTTGGCGGATTCAGGACCCGCCACGCCTTCGATGGCGCCGCGGCCGAAGCGCTTCGGATTCTTGGCGATGCGCTTCTCCAGCGTATAGGACGCGAACGAGGCCACCACCGCGCCGCCGCCGGGCAGGATGCCGAGCAGTGAGCCGAGGAAGGTGCCGCGCGCGATCGGCCAGGACGCATCCTTGAGATCCTGCCGCGTCGGCATCAGACCCTTGATCTTGCCTTCGATGACATCGCGGCCGGAGCCCGACGCCTCGAGGTTGCGGATGATTTCGGCGAAGCCGAACAGGCCCATCGCCACATTGGTGAAGCCGATGCCATCCAGCAGTTCGGGCATGCCGAGCGTCATGCGGCCGGCGCCGGTGTCGAGATCGGAGCCGACCGTCGATAGCAGCAATCCCGCCAGCACCATGGCGATCGACTTGACGACGGAGCCCTTGGCCAGCACCACCGCGAAGATGAGACCGAGCAGCATCAGCGCGAAATATTCGGCCGGGCCGAATTCCAGCGCGACCTTGGTCAGCGGCTGGCCGAGCGCGGCGACCAGCACGGTGGCGACGCAGCCGGCGAAAAAGGAGCCGATGGCGGCAATGGCCAGCGCCGCGCCGGCGCGGCCTTGCTTGGCCATCTCGTGACCGTCGAGACAGGTGACGACCGAGGTCGCCTCGCCGGGAATGTTGACGAGGATCGACGTCGTCGAACCGCCGTACTGCGCGCCGTAATAGATGCCGGCAAGCATGATGAGTGCGCCGACCGGATCGAGGCCAAAGGTGATCGGCAGCAGCATGGCAATGGTCGCGACCGTACCGATGCCCGGCAACACGCCGACCAGCGTGCCGACCAGCGCGCCGAGAAGGCAGAAGCCGAGATTGATAGGATGACCGGCGATGGAAAAGCCGAGCCACAGATTGGAAAGAAGATCGGACATCGCAATATCGTCCTAGAAAGCAGGCCAGAGCGGAAACGGCAGTTGCAGCAAATAGCGGAACAAGACGACACAGAACGCCGTCATGGCCACGCCTGCGATGAGGCTTTCCTTCCAGCGAATCTCCCGTCCTCCCATGACGGAGATCATGTAGGCGAGGAAAGTCGCAGCGATCAGGCCGAGTTCCGGAATCTTCACCGGAAAGCCGAAGAACGTGAAATGAAAGCCTCGAATGGTGACGGCAAAGACGACGATGGCGCACACCACGAAAGCCGGACCACGCAGCGCATAGCTCTCCAGCGGCGGGCCGTCGACGAACAATCCGGAGATCGAGATGGCCGCGCCGACGGCGATCAGGAGCCAGGCGAACAGCCGTGGCGTCGTGCCGGGGCCGAAAGAAAAGCCGCGCATGCCGGCAAGGTCGCTGCCGGCCCACAGCGCGAATACGGCCAGCGCGATCAGGGCGAGTCCGCCGTAAAAGTCGCGGGGGCCGCGAATCCGCAATGAAAAATTGCCCCCGCCCGCGGGGGAGGATTTCGCTTCCTCCGCCATGTATTGTCTCCAACCGAACCAATTGCCCCAATGGCCGTCTAGCACACACAGGCGGATCGCCAAAAGCAATGCATTGGCCGATACGCACAAGCGGCCCGCTTCCATGCCGCCCACTGGCCGCGAGTGCGAAACGCGAGCGCAACCTTGACCCGACCGGCGCCAAAGATCATCAAGGAGGCCGATCCAGCGCCACCCGGAGCCGCCGTTCCCATGTTTGATTTCGACCGCATCATCGAACGCCGCGGCACGCATTCGACCAAGTGGGACAACATCGCCAAGCTGTCCGGCATCACCGCGCCGGACGCATTGCCGATGTGGGTGGCGGATATGGACTTCGCGGCCCCGCCCGGCGTCACCGAGGCGCTGATGGCCGAGGTGAGCCGCGGCGTGCATGGCTACTATGCCGACACCGGCAGCTGGACGGAGGCGCTCGTAGCCTGGCTCAAGCGCCGGCACCAACTGACCGTGGATCCCGCCTGGGTCACGCCAGTGCCGGGCATCGTTGCCGGCCTCGGCATGCTCATCCAGGCCGTCAGCGAACCGGGCGACGAGATCGTGCTGTTCCCGCCGGCCTATCACGCCTTCCGCAAGATCATCCTCGCCAACGACCGCCGCATTCTCGATGCCCAGCTCGTCAACCAGCAGGGCCGCTATGTCATGGATCTCGAAGCCCTGCGCAGGCTGATCACGCCGCGCACCAAGATCGTGTTTCTGTGCAGTCCGCATAATCCGGGCGGCACCGTGTGGACCGCCGAAGAGCTCAAGGCTCTCGCCCACTTCTGCGCCGAGCACAATCTGATCCTTGCCTCCGACGAGATCCACTGCGATCTCATCTTCAGCCACGCCAAGCACACGCCGACGCTCAACGCCGCGCCGGAGGTCGCCGACCGTATCGTGTCCTGCTTTGCCGCCACCAAGACCTTCAACCTCGCCGGCGCCCATATGGGGGCGCTGGTGACGTCGAATCCGGTGTTGCGCAAGAAGATCGAGGCCCGCGTCGCCGCCGCCAATCTCACCTCGCTCGCCAGTTTCGGCATGATCGCGACCGAAGCAGCCTGGCGCACCGGCGAAGCCTGGCTCGACGCGCTGCTGCCCTATCTCGAGGCGAACCGCGACCTGCTGCACGCGCGGATCGAAAAGGCCGCCCCCGGCGCCCGCGCCATGAAGCTCGACGCCACCTATCTTTCCTGGGTCGACTTCTCCGGCACCGGGCTTGCTGCCGATGCTGTCGCCGACCGTGTCGCCAAGCGTGCGCGCATCTTCGCCTCGCCCGGCCCGCAGTTCGGCCCCGGCGGCGAAACCTGGCTGCGCTTCAACTTCGCAACGCCGCGCCCGGTCCTCACCGAAGCCCTCGACCGGCTCGATGAGGCTTTCGCCGACCTGCGCAAATAGGTGCTATAAGTATCCTGGTTTGAATATTCCCCCGAAGAACCTCTCCATGAAGCGCCCCGTCGTCGGCATCATCGGCAACATGCATCTCGCCGAGAACCGCTTTCCGGCGCAGCGCGTCGGCGAGCGCAACCTCCGTGCCGTGAAGGACGTGGTCGGCGCCCTGCCCCTCATGTTCGCCGGCTCGCCGGAGATCACCGACGTCGATGCGCTGCTTGAAGTCGTTGACGGCATCGTGCTGACCGGCGCGCGCGCCAATGTCCACCCGACCCGCTTCGGCGTCGAGCCGCATCTGAGCTACGAACCCTATGACGAGCCGCGCGATGCGCTGGCGCTCGATCTGGTGAACGCCTGCGTCGAGCGCGGCGTGCCGCTGCTCGGCATCTGCCGCGGCTTTCAGGAGATGGCGGTCGCCTTCGGCTCAACGCTGCATCCGGAGATCCGCGAACTGCCCGGCCGCATCAATCACCGCATGCCGCGGCTGCCGAACGGCGAGATTCATCCCGACCAGGCCGTGATCTACGGCGACCGCCACGCCGTGCATCTGACCTCGGGCGGCGTGTTCGCCGACATCTTCGGCGCCGACACCATTCGCGTGAACTCGCTGCACGGCCAGGGCATCCTCGAACCCGGCAAGCGCATCGTCGTCGAGGGTCTCGCCGACGACGGCACCATCGAGGCGATCCACGTCGAAGGCGCGACAGGCTTCGCGCTCGGCGTGCAGTGGCACGCCGAGTACGATCCGCAGACCAATCCGGTCAACCGCGCGCTGTTCGAAGCCTTCGGCGGCGCCGTGAAGAAATACGTGGCGCGGGATTAACGCGATACGCCGTGACGGCGCAGCACCGTCGATTCGATGGCCTGAATGACGACGAACAGCGCGGTCGAGATCGCGGCCAGCACGACGATGGCAGTCATCACCAGATTCATCTGGAAGATCTGGCTGCCGTAAGTGATCAGATAGCCGAGCCCGGCCTTGGCCGCCTGGAATTCGCCCACCACCACGCCGACCAGCGCCAGGCCGACATTGACCTTCAGCGCGGAGATGATGGTCGGCACGCTGCCGGGCAGCACGATCTTGTCGAGGATCTGGCGCTTCGAGGCGCCGAACAGCCGCGCGAGCTTGATCTTGTCCGGATCGATAGCCTTGAAGCCGGTAAACAGCATCAGCACGGTGACGAAGACGCTGACCGCGATCGCCATCGCATAGATCGAGGCGGCGTCGCCGAGCCAGATGTAGAAGATCGGCACCAGCGCGATCTTCGGGATGGCGTTGAGCACGACGATGAACGGATCGAGCACGCGGTAGAGATAATCCGACCACCACAGCGCGATGGCGCACAAGAGACCGAGAACCATGCCGCCGGCAAAACCGACGATGGTTTCGAACAAGGTCACCCAGGTGTGCATCAGCAGCGAGCCGTCGCTCGCGCCCGCCATGAAGGTGCGCGCCACCGCCGACGGATAGCTGGTCAGCATCGGATTGATCCAGCCGGCGCGCGGCGCCACCTCCCAGATCACGAGAAAGGCCGCAATCAACCCGATCTGCCACAGGCTGATAGACCACGACCGCCAGCGCAGCGCGCGCAAATAGGCCTCGTAGGCGGCGCTGCGGCCGCTCGGCGCCGCGCCTTTCGCGGCGATCTTGGTGTCGGCAATCGCTTCGCTGCTCATGGGGTCCTCCTTGGTGCGCCCTTGGCGTCAGTGGACTTCGTGCAGATCGAGTTCATCCCAGATGGTCTGGAAGTACTGCGCGAATTCGGGGCACTTGCGCGCCTCGAACGGCGTCGGCCGCTTGCCGCCGAAGGACGGGAACGAGATGTGATGCTCGCTCTTGATGCGGCCCGGCCGCCGGCTCATGACAATGACGCGGTCGGCCATGCTGATGGCCTCGCCGATATCGTGGGTCACCAGAATGACGGTCTTGCCTTCCGCCTGGAGGATGGCGGCAATCTCGTTGGACAGGGCCAGCCGCGTCTGATAGTCGAGCGCCGAGAACGGTTCGTCGAGCAGCAGCAGATCGGGCTCGCAGCAGAGCGTGCGGGCCAGCGCCGCGCGCTGGCGCATGCCGCCGGACAACTGATGCGGCAGGCTGTGCATGAACTCGCCGAGGCCGTAGCGGGTGAGCAGGGTCTCGGCGCGCTGGCGCGCGCGGCGGCGGTCGAGGCCGAGGAGTTCGGCGCCGAGCATCACGTTGTCGACGATGCTGCGCCAGTCGAGCAGCGTGTCCTTCTGGAACATGAAGCCGACCTGCGGCGACGGCGCCGTCACCTCGAGACCGTCGACCTTGATGCTGCCGCGCGAGGCCGGCATCAGGCCGGACACCAAAGTCAGCAGCGTGCTCTTGCCGCAGCCCGACGAGCCGACAAGGGCGATGAACTCACCCTTGGCGACGTCGAGGGAGATGTTGGACAGAGCCAGCGTTTCGCGTTCGGGCGTGAAGTAGTTCAGCGTCACGTCGCGAATCTCGACCGCGGGGATCGGCGTGTTGCGCAACATCGTCGTGCCTCCGTTGGCTCGCCGCTACTGGCTGGCCGTCGCCTTCTCGGCGAACGTGGTGATGACGAGCTTCTCGAACGGCACCTTCTTGTCCTCGGTCAGCACGCCGCCCTCGACCATGATCTCCTGCGCCTTGGCGAGGCCGCCCTTGTCCGGCATGACCGTGGTCGCCCAGATCGGCACGCCGACGGTGCGATAACGGTTCACCACCGTCATGTTCTCTTCCTTGCTGAGCGAGGGGAAGAACGGCGCGATCGCGTCGGCGATGTCGGCCGCGCTGGCGGTCTTGACGAAGGCCTGGCCCTTGGCGATGGCGTTGGTCCACTTCTGCGCAAGCCCCGGGTTCTTCTCCAGCCAGCTCTTCTTGGCGAAGAACAAGGTGTAGTCGGCGCGGCCGACTTCCTTGCCGATCGAGGCGATCAGATGCGCCTTGCCTTCCTTTTCGAGCTTGGTGAAGTTCGGCTCGTTGAAGATGGCGAAGTCGCCGGTGCCGGCGATCCAGGCGCCGTCACGCGCCGCCGGGCCGATATTGGTGATGATGCTCTTCACCGTGTCGGCCTTCACGCCGTTCTTCTTCAGCACATGTTCGAGATAGAGTTCCGGCGTCGAGCCCGGCCGCCAGCCCATGATCTTCTTGCCGTCGATCATCGACCATTTGAAGTTCTCGATCTTCTCGCGCGACACCAGGAACAGACCGTCGGTCGCGGTCAGCGCGCAGAAGATGTACGGCTTGTCGGCGGATTCGCCGTTGTAGATGTAGATCGGCACCTCGGGACCGGCGAGGCCGAAGTCGGCCTGCCCCGACAGCACCAGCGCGCCGGCACGATCGCCGCCATTGGTGGTGATGAGTTCGACGTCGAGGCCCTCTTCCTTCACGAAGCCCTTGCCGAGCGCGACATACATCGGAATGTAGAACTGCGAGCGCACGACCTCGGCCATCTTCAGCTTGACGAGATCCGCCGCGGTTGCGCCGGACATCGAGCCGAACGCTGCGGTTGCGAGAGCGCCGGCGAGCGCCAGCGAGCGGAACGTCTTGGGGAATGCGATCATCGTCATGGCTCCTTTTGCTGCCAAATGAAATGCAACAACCGGGCCATTTGATATTTGCGCTCCGCCTGCGCATCGCACGCTTCAAATCGCGGCACATCGCGCACTCCCGGCGCACTTCGTGTGCAGCATGCGCGCAGCAACGCACAAGCATTCGGCACGCGCGCTCCCGTCATGCGCCAGCGTTCTACGACGTCTGCGCGCCGCGAAGACGGAACCGCACGGCGCGTGCAGCTGCGCACGCTTCTGCATCATCTTTCGTCAATGGCACAGAACGTGCTTGAATTCGCACGCACCGTTCTGCCGCAGCCATGACATTGACAGGAGCTGACCATGCACGAGTTCTCGCTGCCGTCCGACTTGATCGAAGGCGTTACCAACCGGACCGGGCGCGCTCATCCGTTCGACGTGATGAACCCGGCGAAGACCGCCTTCGTCGTCATCGACATGCAGAACTATTTCATGAAGCCCGGCTTCCAGGGCGAGGTACCTCCGGCGCGCAAAATCGTCCCGGCCGTGAACAAGATGGCTGCGGCACTGCGCGCCATGGGCGGCCACGTCGTCTGGATCAAGAACGCGACCAACAACACGCGCGAATCCTGGTCGGTGTTTCACGATCATCTCATGACGCCGGACCGCCGCGACACCCGCTATACGACCATGGACACCGCGCACGAGGGCCACAATCTGTGGGGCGAACTCGAGGCCAAGCCGGAAGACGCCCAGATCGTCAAGAAACGATTCAGCGCCTTCATCCAGGGCTCATCGGAAATCGAAAGCCACCTGCGCGCTCGCGGCATCGACACCCTGCTGATCGGCGGCACCGCAACGAATGTCTGCTGCGAGAGTTCGGCGCGGGACGCGATGATGCTCAACTTCAAGGTCACAATGGTCTCAAACGCACTCGCGACCTACACCGACGAGGTCCACGCCGCTTCGCTCAACGCCTTCTATTCGATCTTCGGCGACGTGCAGACGGTTGACGAAGCGATCGCTTCGCTGGAGCGCGGCCGAGTGCAGGCCGCGGCCTGACAGGGCAATCCACCGGTCGCCGCTGGCGCGGCGGCCGGTTCGGCGTACCGGCACGTCACTTGCTGATGCGCGCCGACTGCGAGGCTTTCAGGAACAGGGCGTTCATGGCGTCGGCGATACCTTCGGTCGGGCTGACTTCGAAATAGTAGCCCGGCGTCGCGCATGCCTGCATGTTCTGCGCGACCTCGCTGTTCGGCGACGGACCATACGGTCCCTTGTTGAACGGATCGATCCAGCTCATGTACCAGCCGTTCGTTGGCAGGGCGAGATAGGTCGTATACAGAACCGCGATCTTGATGCCGCGCCTCTTCAGCGCGTCGCAGTACTTCGTGTTCAGCGGCGACTGACAGCGCGTATACCTGGTGCCCGTCTTGGGGTCCTGCCCTTCGACGGTCGGCTTGATGCAGCTCACATTGGCGGCATCCTGGACGCCGTCGGAAACAAAGAACACGAACTTCTGCGGCGAATTCGATTTGCTGCCGTCACCGGGCGTCGGGATCTCGGAGTCCAGACTCGCGAGTATCTTGTCGAAGTTGGTCTGCGTGTCGCTCTGGTAGTTCTGATAGGGGATGGTCATCAGATCGACGTCGTCGGCCTTCGACTTGACGACGCTGAGATTGGGCGACAGGGGCGAGACCTTGGTCAGCCCCATCTTCTCGGCCGATGCCCCGAAGGTATAGACCGCCGCACGGAACTGGTTCTGCACGACCTGGGTCGCGTTCGCCGTGTCCATCAGTTGTTGGGTAGCGCTGCGCACGACGTCGATGCGCATGGTCACGCCGAGCTTCTTGGCGAGGCCGTAGTAGTCGTTCGGCGTGGCGTCCATCTGATGGCAGGCAAAAGCACACTTATCCGACGTGTTGTTCACCATGCGCGTGATGTCGGACGGCGTGGCCGCCACCCCCATCGACGGCGTGTTGTCGAGCAGCATGTAGAAATCCATGTAGACCGGCAGCGCCGAATTGGCCGTCGCCCTGCCGCCGATGTCGATGCTGGTGATCCCGGCGACGTTCGCCACAGTCGTCGCGACGCTCGCGGTGTAGGTGAGAAGGGCCGCGCGCCCACTTGTGGTGTCGGTCACCTTTGCCGTGACGGTCCCGATCGTGCCGCGCTTGAGGGTCGCGGCCTGGGTCTTGAAAAACGTGACGGCCGCCTGTTGCGCCTGCGTTTCCGTCAGCGACATGGCTTTGGTGTTGACGACCGACAGCGCCGCGGCGTCCGCATAGGAATCGAGCGTCGCCTTGGTGCGATTGGCCAAGCTGTAGTCGACGGCGGCGCCGACCGAGACGACCACCGGCACGGAGGTGAGGGCGAATGTGATCGCCAGATTGCCGCGACGGTCGGCGGCAAAAGCCCGAAGACGGAGAAAGAGGTGGGCGAGCATTCTGCTCATGGCGGCCTTCCTGTTGCCGGCCACCCTCGGCGTTGGACGTTAATGTCTATTTGTCCGGTTCGAATTGACGGGCTGTTCCCCGTTCCGTGGTTGACGGAGGGTTAGCCAGATCGCGGAAAAGGCGACGTTTGGCCGGCGAAACCCGCTTTTGGTGTGTTTTCCCGGCATTCCCGGCCGGACGGCACAGGTTGACCCTTACCCTGCGCGGCAAACCGCCTTATATTGTGGGTGCCGGGGCAACCCGGTCTATGGCGATAAACGGACGTCACAATAAACCTTTCGGACCCGGGGGCAGTACCCGGCGCCTCCACCCGTGTCGCTCGCCATACCAGGCACCCGTTCGTCGAGGCGGGGCCGGTCCCTCCGAAAGGACGGACCTTGTGGGCGACACCGGCGGGGGCGAACTAGGATCGACGAGGGCGTAAAAGGCGATCTTTCGCTCGGCACGGTTCCGCCGTTATCGGGCCAATCTCATAGTTGCCAACGACAACTATGCTCCGGTTGCTCAGGCCGCCTAAGCGGTCCTGAAAAACCAAGCCTACAAGTCCTAACGGGATAAGCTCCGTTAGGCGGGGTTCGGAGGCACCTGGCAACAGAAGCCTCCACTTTCCTTCAGTGCGCGCCAAAGCGCCGTTTCGCGAAAATCGACAATCGCGCCAATATGATGCGGCGGCGCTCCCGCCGCCGGGCCAATTGCGCTACGATGGCGGCGACTCTCTTTGAGCCCACGCCCCGGAACTTTCATGGCCGACCACATCCGCTACGACCTTCTGACCCAGCAGGCCCTGCGCGGCGTCGTGCGCACCGTCCTCACGGACACCGCGAAAAAGGGGTTGCCGGGCGACCACCACTTCTACATCTCGTTCGAGACCCAGGCCGAGGGTGTGCGCCTGTCCGACCGGCTGCGCGCGCAGTACCCGGAGGACATGACCATCATCCTCCAGCACCAGTTCTGGGATCTGGCGGTCACCGACGCCGGATTCGAGGTCGGCATGTCGTTCGGCGGCATTCCGGAAACGCTGTATGTGCCCTTCGCCGCGGTGACCGGCTTCTTCGATCCATCGGTCCAGTTCGGCCTCCAGTTCGAGGAGGTCACCGAGGACGAGGCGCAGCAGGACAAGCCGGCCAAGGACAAGCCGAAGGACAACACGGCCAAGATCGCCGCCGGCAAGCCCGTCGCCGTCAAAGACGAGACAGCCGCGCCAAAACCGGCGCAGCCTTCGGTTCCGTCAACACCCGCCGTGTCACCGATCACGCCGGCGGCCGCAGCCGAGCCGGACGATTCCAAGCCCGACAAGCCCTCGGGCGGCGGCGAGGTGGTCCGCCTCGACCGTTTCCGCAAGAAATAGCCGCCAGCGCCGAACTTTTCGGGCCGCGCCGGGCTTGCCCCGGCATTCATTCGCCATAGGTGTTCCGCATGGCCGACGCATCCGATCCCGCAAAGAACACCCGTAGCGAAAGCGACTCCTTCGGCGCGCTCGACA
>Ga0180223_1001947_pt1 | contig 13847 bp, 11 predicted proteins | sample eDN5th30CKraftOP_FD_151337 | JGI IMG/M metagenome (GOLD analysis project Ga0180223, IMG submission 151337) | Enriched Organic Plus compost microbial communities from Emeryville, California, USA - eDNA 5th pass 30_C Kraft OP (version 2) (version 2) ...
GAAGAAGGTCGAGGTGCTCTGCGCCCAGGGACCGGCGCCGCAAGCCGCGACCATCGCCGCCTACAAGGCGCTCGGGCTCGACATGATCCCCGGCTCCGGCCTGCTCGCGACCGTGGTGCCGGGCGCCTTCGGCGGCTGGATGACGCTGCTGCGCGACCATGGCCGCCTGAAGCTGCGCGAGGTGCTGGAGCCGGCGATCGGCTATTTCGAGAACGGCCATCCGATGCTGCCGCGCGTCTCGGATTCGATCCGCGAGCTGACCGAGCTCTTCGCCAACGAATGGCCGACCTCGGGCGCGGTCTACCTGCCCGGCGGCAATGTGCCGGAAGCCCGCAAGCTCTTCGCCAACAAGGCCGCCGCTGCGACCTATCGCCGGATTCTCGACGAGGCCGAAGCCGCCGGCCCGGACCGGCAGGAGCAGATCCAGGCGGCTTACGATTCCTGGTACAAGGGCTTCGTCGCCGAGGCGATGGACCGCTTCTGCCGCACGACCGAGGCGATGGATTCCTCGGGCCGGCGCAACAGGGGCCTGCTCACCGCCGAGGACATGGCGCGCTGGCAGCCCAGCTACGAGACGCCGGCCTCCGTGACCTATCACGACTGGGAGGTCTTCAAGATCGGCCCCTGGGGCCAGGGTCCGGCCTTCCTGCAGACGCTGAAGATTCTGGAAGGCGTCGATCTCTCCGGCATGGGTCCGGCGAGCCCGGAATTCGTCCATCATGTCGTCGAGGCGATGAAGCTCGCCTTCGCCGATCGCGAGGCCTATTACGGCGACCCGGATTTCGTGAAGGTGCCGCTCGCCACCCTGCTTTCCGAGGACTATGCCGCGGACCGGCGCAGCCTGATCGGCGAGCAGGCCTCGCTGGAACTGCGCCCCGGCATCGTGCCGGGCTTCGAGGCGCAGGTCGCGCATGCGCTGGAGGCGCTCGGCGCCATCGCCCAGCCGGGGGAGACCAGCGCCGCCGTCGGCGAGCCGACCATGGCCTCGATGGTCGCGGCCGGGCGCAAGGGCGACACCGTCCATATCGACGTCATCGACAGATGGGGCAACATGATCGCGGCCACCCCTTCGGGCGGCTGGCTGCAATCCTCGCCGGTCATCCCGGAGCTCGGCTTCCCGCTCAATTCGCGGGCGCAGATGTTCTGGCTGGAAGAGGGCCTGCCGTCTTCGCTCGCGCCGGGCAAGCGCCCGCGCACCACGCTGACGCCGACCATCGCCTTCGAAAAGGGGCAACCGCGCCTCGCCTTCGGCACGCCGGGCGGCGACCAGCAGGAGCAGTGGCAGCTCGGCCTGTTCCTGCGCCGGGTCCATCACGGGCTCAACCTGCAGGAGGCGATCGACCTGCCGCTGTTCCACACCCAGCATTTCCCCTCCTCCTTCTATCCGCGCGGCTCGCGGCCGGGGCATCTGATGATCGAGGAGAGCATCGGCGCGGCCGCGCTCACCGAGTTCGCGCGCCGCGGCCATGTCGTCGAGAAGGCCCCGGCCTGGACCGTCGGGCGCCTCACAGCGGCGGAACGCGACGGCGACGGCCTCTTGCGCGCCGCCGCGACGCCGCGTCTGATGCAGGCCTATGCCGCCGGCCGCTGAGGAACTGACCGCATGACCTGGTCCATCGTCGCCCGCGACGCCGCCACCGGCGCCTATGGCGTCGCCGTCTCGACCTGCGCCTTCGCGGTCGGCGCCCGCGTGCCCTATGGCGGCGGGCGTGTCGGCGCCATCGCGACGCAGGCCTTCGTCAATCCGCTCTACGGAATCGACGGCTTGAGGCTGCTGCAGGAAGGGCGCTCGGCGCTAGAGATCGTCGCGACGCTGACCGCGGCCGACGAGGGCCGCGCCCATCGCCAGCTCCATGTCATCGATCGCGACGGCAAGATCGCGGCCCATACCGGCGCGGCCTGCATCGACTGGTGCGGGGCGGTGGACGGCCCGCAGGTCTCGGTGGCCGGTAACATGCTCGCCGGGCCGGAGGTCGTCCAGCAGACGCTCAAGGCCTATATCGCCGCCTCGGCGCTGGATTTCGACGAGCGCCTGCTGGTCGCGCTCGAAGCCGGCGAGAAGGCCGGCGGCGACAAGCGCGGCAGGCAATCCGCCGCGATCAGGATCTGGAGCGGCGAGCCGGTGCCGAGCCTCGACATCCGCGTCGACGACCACGCCGATCCGCTCGCGGAGCTGCGCCGGCTGTGGCGCGTCGCGCATCAGCGCGCGGTGCCATTCCAGCAGGCCTCGCCCTCGCGCAGCCGCCCGGCCGGCGTCACCGACCGGGCCGAGCTGGACAGGCTCTGCGCGGAGTATGCGGCCGCGTGGAACGCGCGGCATCCGGAGTGAAGCCTTCTCCCAATCGAAACCGGCTGTTGCCGACTTCGACACTTTGAAATGCCCATCCCGGGCAGGCCGAGATGGGTGGGGAGAGGGATCCCACTACGGAGAAGGAAGGCTCAGGTCAGCTTGCCGCGCGCCGCGACCGGCAGTTCGCCGACCAGCTTGCCGCCGCGCACGGTGATCAGCCGGTCGACCATGTTGACGACGACGCAGACATGGTTCGGCACGATGCGCACCACCTCGCCCACCACCGGCCGCTCATTCGTGCCGGAAAGGTCGAGGAAGCCGTGCTCCTCGGCAAACTGCGCGATTCGCGCCCGCGGGTATTCGAGGATCAGCCCGTGGCCGTCGAGGCCGCCGATATCGCTGGTCAGCGTCTTGGAGCCGGCATCGAGAATGCCGCGCTCGGGCGCCGCCCGGCTCACCACCGTCGCGTAGACGTTCAGCGCGCAATCCTCGAGCGTCGCGACGCCGGCCGCCATCTGCATGCGGTCGTTGAAGATCGAGGTGCCGGCGCGGTGCTCCGTCGCCCCTTTCAGCTTGCCGATATTGGGGATGTTGGGCGAGCCGCCGGTCGAGACGATGTCGGCCTTGAGGCCGGCATCGTGCAGGCCGGCATTGGCGGTGTCGAGGAAGGTCTGGGTGCGCTCCCAGCCGTTCTCCGGCGGATACATCATGAAGCCGGCGAAGCGCAGGCCGGGCGAGGCCGCGACCATCCTGGCGAGCTCGACGGCCTCGCCGGGCGTCTCGACGCCGGCGCGCTTGCGGCCGGTGTCGCATTCGATGACCACCTCCAGATCGCGCCCGGCGATCTCGGCGGCGCGCGGCAGGCCGGAGATGGTGACCGGGTTGTCGGCGGCGACGATCATGCGCACGCGCCGCTGGAGTGCGCCGAGGCGGCCCAGCTTCTCCTCGCCGAGGATGTTGTAGCTGATCAGGATGTCGTCGAGCCCGCCATCGGCCATCACCTCGGCCTCGCCGAGCTTCTGGCAGGTGATGCCGCGCGCGCCGGCCTCGACCTGAAGCCGCGCCAGCACGGGCGATTTATGCGTCTTGATATGCGGGCGGTTGGCGACGCCGGCGGCGTCGCAGGCGGCCTGGAGGCGGGCGATGTTGGCCTCGACCTTGTCAAGGTCGATCACCACGGCCGGGGTGCCGTAGACGCGGGCGATCTCGGCGGCGAGCGGCGTCGCGGCCGGCTGATCGAGGGACTGGGAGGTGGTGGCGGTGACGCTCATGACAATACCTTCACGATCACCTCGATCTCGACGGTCATGCGGTTCGGCAGCGAGCCCATGCCGACGGCCGAGCGGGCATGGCGGCCGCGCTCGCCGAGCACGGCGACGAACAGGTCCGAGCAGCCATTGATGACCTTGGGATGGTCGGAGAAATCCGGCGCGGCATTGACCATGCCGAGCAGCTTGACGATCTCGACCCTGTCGAGCGAGCCGGCGGCCTTCTTCATCGCGGCGAGCAGGCCCAGCCCGGTCTGCTTCGCGTGCTCATAGGCCTGCTCGACGCTGACGTCGGCGCCGACCTTGCCGGTCGGATAGGTGCCGTCGGCCCGCTTGGGGCCCTGCCCCGACAGGTAGATCATGTCGCCGACCTGCTTGAAGCTGACATAGGTCGCGACCGGGCTCGGCACCTCCGGCAGGGTCAGCCCCAGTTCCTTCAGCTTGTCGTCGGCACTCATGCTCTTCTCCTCGAACGCTCTCGTCGCGGGACCATGTCAGCCCCGCAAATCACGGCGCATGTAGCGGGCGGCATCGTCGTAGCTCGCAAGCTTGCGATCAAGCGCAGGATCATGCGCCACGCGAAACCCCTGCCGTTCCCAGAAGCCGGTCGAATCGTTGACCGCGACCAGCGCGAGGCTGGCACAGCCCGCGCGGGCGGCTTCGTCGATGATCCGGGCGACGATGCGCCCGGCGGCGCCCGTGCCCCTGCCCGCGGGCAGGAGCGCCAGGTCATGGATATACCAGTTCGCCGTGCCGGGCGGGATCCCGCCGAGCAGGGAATTCAGCGCCGGGACCGTTCCCGCCGGCCAGGGATGGCTGACGAGATAGCCGTGCAGCGGACCTTGCCTGTCAGCCAGCACATGGCAGCCCGCGGATGCGAGCCGCAGACGCTCGGCGAAGACGGCCTCCTCCTCCGGGTAGCCCGGATGCACGACGGCCGCGATCGCCATCACGGCCGGCAGATCGGCCGGCGCCATCGGGCGCCAATCTGCTTCACCCATGCTTTTATAGTCCCGCAAACGGTCGCCTCACCGGCGTCATCCCGGACAAGCCGCCCTCGGGTCCGATCTGCGATCGGCCCAAGGACAGGCTCCGCGGCGCCGATCCGGGATCCATGCCTGAACCGTTCCGGCATGGACCCCGGGCCTGCGCTTCGTTTCGCCCGGGATGACGCCGGAATGATGGACCGCAGTCAGGCCGCGACCTTCGGGAACTTGCTCGTGCGTTTCGGGTGCCACCACTTGCCCTTGAGCACGACGCCCTCGGAGACGAACTTCCTGTCGCCGGTCAGGTGCTCGCCGACGACGTCGACATAGTCGAACTTGCCTTCCTTGACCGTCAGGATCGTCGCGTCGCCGAGCGAGCCGACCTTGAGCGAGCCGTATTCCGGGCGCTTCAGCGCCATGGCGGCGTTGACCGTCGAGGCGGCGATGACGTTGTTCAGGCTCATCCCCATGCAGAGGAACTTCGACATGGTGGTGACCTGGTCGAAGGCCGGCCCGTCGATGCAGAGCTTGTGCACGTCCGACGAGATCACGTCCGGCTCGAAGCCGTTGGCCAGCATGGCGCGGGTGGTCTTGAAGGAGAACGAGCCCTTGCCGTGGCCGATGTCGAAGATCACGCCGCGCTTGCGGGCCGCGAGCACCTCCGGCTTCACCGTGCCCTGCGCGGTGCAGGGCGCGTTCGGGAAGGGGCGGAAGGCGTGGGTCAGCACGTCACCCGGGCGCAGCATGCCGATGACCTCCTCATAGGACGGCGGCGGATGGTCGATATGGCACATCAGCGGCATGCCGACCTCGTTGGCGACCTGCAGCGCGATGTTGAGCGGCACGGTGCCGGATGTGCCCGACGCATGCAGGCCGACGCGGACCTTGATGCCGACGATATAGTCGCGGTTGGCGTCGGCCACGGCGACGGCGTCGATCGGGTTCATCAGGCGCAGGTCGCCGCTCTCGCCGACCATGACGCGGTGGTCGAAGCCGTAGATGCCGGCATGCGAGACGTGAAGATAGGCGAGGATGCGCGCCTGGCTCTGCTCGATGACGTGCTTGCGGAAACCGGCCCAGTTGCCGGGGCCGGCCGAGCCGGTGTCGACCGAGGTGGTGACGCCCGAGAGCCGGCAGAATTCGTCCGCGTCGATGCCGAGCGAGGTGCCGCCCCAGTAGACATGGGTGTGCAGGTCGATCAGGCCCGGCGTGACGATGTAGCCGGAGACGTCGCGGATCTCCCTGGCGCCCTTCAGATCCTTGCCGAAGCCGGACACCTTCCCGTCGGTGAAGGCGACGTCGATGACGCCGTCGTGCTTCTGGGACGGGTCGATGACGCGTCCGCCTTTGAGGATGATGTCATGGGTCATCGAAAACTGCTCCGCAGGCCAATCGGCGAGACGACGGCACCGCCGCTCGGAAGGAGGCGTCCGGTCCCGGACCGCACGATAGAGAAGGCGGGCCCGAAAGACAGATGCAATTCGGGAATGATGCGTTGCGTAAAGCTCGGGGCCGGGACCCGGCCCGGATCGCGGCCGGGAGGCGGCTCGACGGGTCCGCGATCGGATCTCATGCCGAAAGCAGGGCGCCGGCGCCCTTGCGCTCGACGATCATCCCATAGGCCTGCGGCTCGCGATGCTTCGCGAAATTGAAGGTCGAGGCCTTGTAGCTGGCGCCGAGATCCATGTCGCAGCGGGCGATGACGAGCTCGTCGCCTTCCGTGACAGCCTGCGCCACGACCTCGCCGGTCGGGGCGATGATGCAGGAGCCGCCGATCTGGTCGACACCGGCTTCCGGCCCCGCCTTGGCGACGCCGACGACCCAGGTGGCGTTCTGATAGGCTCCGGCCTGCATCACGAGCTGATTGTGGAAGTTTCCGAGCCGGTCATGCTCGGGCGCCGGCGGGTTGTGCTTCGGAGTGTTGTAGCCGAGCACGATCAGCTCCACGTCCTGCAGGCCCATGACGCGGTAGCTCTCCGGCCAGCGCCGGTCGTTGCAGATCATCATGCCGATATTCGCGTCCATCGTCCGCCAGACCGGCCAGCCGAGATTGCCGGTCTCGAAATAGCGCTTCTCGAGGTTCTGGAACGGCGCATCGGGCCGGTGCTCGGGATGGCCCGGCAGATGGATCTTGCGGTATTTGCCGACGATCGCGCCGCTCTTGTCGACCAGGATCGCAGTGTTGAAGCGGCGCTTGCGGCCCTCCTCATGGGTGAGCTCGCAGAAGCCCAGATGGAAGCCGACCCCGAGGCGCCTGCTCTCCTCGAAGAGCGGCGCGGTTTCGTTCGAAGGCATCGCCGCCTCGAAATAGCTGTCGATCTCGGCCTCGTCCTCGATCCACCAATGCGGGAAGAAGGCGGTCAGCGCGGCTTCCGGATAGACGACGAGATCGACGCCATGCGCCTTCGCCTGCCGCATCAGCGCGATCATCCGCGCCACGGCCGAGGCGCGGGTCTCGCTGCGCTGGATCGGGCCGAGCTGGGCTGCGGCGATGGTCAGGATTCGGCTCACGGCGGATGCTCCGGGGAAGGATCGGGACGGAAGGCCGGGCCGGCGCGGCGCCGGCCCGGATTGCGGGGAGACGGCCTCAGAGCCGCTTGGCGATGCGCGGGTCGAGCGAGTCGCGCAGGCCGTCGCCGAGCAGGTTCACCGCCAGCACGGTGATCGAGAGGAACACCGCCGGGAACAGGATGATGTGCGGCTTGACCTGCCAGAGCGCCCTGCCCTCGGCCATGATGTTGCCCCAGGACGGGGTCGCGGGCGGCACGCCGGCGCCGATGAAGGACAGGATCGCCTCGACGATCATGGCGCTGGCGCAGATATAGGTCGCCTGCACGCTCATCGGCGCGAAGGTGTTGGGCAGGATGTGGCGCCAGATGATGCGCGGCGCCTTGGCCCCGTTGGCGACCGCGGCCTCGACATAGGGCTGCTCGCGCAGGCTCAGCACGACGCCGCGCACGAGGCGCGCCACGCGCGGGATCTCGGCGATGGTGATGGCGATGATGACGTTGCCGATCGAGCCCCGCGTCAGCGCCATCAGAGCGATGGCGAGCAGGATCGGCGGGATCGACATCCAGCCGTCGATGATCCGCATGACGATGCCGTCGGCCCAGCGCATGAAGCCGGCGAAGAGGCCGATGGCGAGCCCGGCCACCGAAGACAGCACCGCCACGCTGAAGCCGACCAGCAGCGAGACGCGCGCCCCGTAGATCACCCGCGAATAGACGTCGCGGCCGAGCATGTCGGTGCCGAACCAGTAGAGCTCGGAAGGCACGCGCGTGCGCCGGGCCGGCGAGATCGCGGTCGGGTCGACCGTGCCGAGGAAGCTGGCGAAGACGGCGACCAGCGCCATCAGCACGAGCAGCCCGCCGCCGATCGCGACGGAGGGATGGCGGCGCAGATAGCGCAGGAACAGCGCGAGCCGGCCGGGCGTGGCCGGCTGCGCCGGGACGGCCGGGGCGGCGGCCGCCGAGAGAGGAGGCTGCAAGGTCAATACCGGATCCTCGGGTCGACGAGCGTATAGGTGAGATCGATCAGCAGGTTCACGAGCACGTAGACCAGGCTGAACATCAGCACGACGCCCTGGATGACGGGATAGTCGCGCCGCAGAATGGCATCGACCGTGAGCCGGCCGAGGCCGGGAATGGCGAAGACGCTCTCGGTGACGACCGCGCCGCCGATCAGCAGCGCGATACCGATGCCGATGATGGTGACGATCGGCACCGCCGCGTTCTTGAGCGAATGCAGGAAGAGCACGTCCTTCTGCGCCACGCCCTTGGCGTTGGCGGTGCGGACATAGTCCTGCTGGAGCACCTCCAGCATGGTGGCCCGCGTGATGCGCGCGATCAGCGCGACATAGACCAGCCCCAGTGTCACCGTCGGCAGGATCAGGTTCCGGAGCCAGGGCCAGAAGCCCTCCGCCAGCGGCGTGTAGCCCTGCACCGGCAGCCAGTCGAGCTTGAGCGCGAAGATCCAGGCGAGCAGGTAGCCGACGACGAAGACCGGTACCGAGAAGCCCAGCACGGCGAAGGCCATCGCGCCCTTGTCGACCCAGGTCCCGGCCTTCCAGGCGGCGATCACGCCCATGGGCACCGCGATCACCACGGCGAAGATCAGGGTCAGCACCATCAGCGAGACGGTCGGTTCGATGCGCTGGGCGATGAGCTGCGTCACCGGCAGGTTGGTGAAGATCGAGGTTCCGAGGTCGCCCTGCAGGATCCGCCAGGACCATTCGCCGAAGCGGATCAGATAGGGCCGGTCCAGCCCCAAGCTCTCGCGGATGCGGGCGACGTCGGCCGGCGAGGCCTGGTCCCCGGCGATGATCGCCGCAGGGTCGCCGGGCGCGATGTAGAGCAGCGAAAACACGAACAGCGCAACGAGCGCCATCACCGGGATGGTCGCGACGATGCGTCTGACGATGAATGCAAGCATGGAGCCGTCTGACCTCGTTCACATCTGAGCGGGCGCCGCGGCCGGAACGCAGTCCCGGTCGCAGCGAGGCGAAATGGCGGAGCCGAGGGCTCCGAAGGCGGGGGCGGCGCCGCGCCCCGCAATCATCAGGCCTTCGAGACGTCCCAGAAGAACGGCAGCGGGCCGGACACCACGCCGGAGACGTTCTTTCGCCAGGCCTGGTAGTTGAGATAGAAGCCGGTCGGCGCGTAGACGACGTTCTCGACCGCCGCCTTGTTGAGCCGGCCGAGCGCGGCCTTCTCCGCGGCGAGGTCCTGGGCGTCGAACCAGTTCGCCACCTCGGTCTCGACCGCCGGCACGTCCGGCCAGCCGAACCAAGCCTTGTCGCCATTGGCGCGGATCGCGGTGTAGGCAGCCGGGTTGATGCAGTCGGCGCCGGCATGCCAGGTGTGGAACATGCTCCAGCCGCCCTGGTCCGGCGGCGTCTTCTGGGCGCGGCGGGCGCCGACCGTGCCCCAGTCTGTGGCGACGAAATCGACATTCATGCCGATGCTCTTCAGCAGTTCGGCGGTGACGTCGCCCATCGATTTGGTCGCCGCCATGTCCTGCGCCACGACGCAGACCACCGGCTCGCCCTTGTAGCCGGATTCGGCCAGGAGCTTCTTGGCGGCGGCGACGTCCTTGGCCTTCATCATCGCGCCGCCCTCCTCGGTGTAGAGCGGCGTGCCGGGCGTGAAGAAGCCGCCCAGCTCCTTCCAGAGCTTGTCGTCGTCGCCGACGACGGCGCGCATGTAGTCCTCCTGGTTCAGCGCGGTCATCACCGCCTGGCGCACCTTCAGATTGTTGAAGGGCGGGAAGAGGTGGTTCATCCGGAAGGCGCCGATATTGCCGAGCGGATCGCCGATATCGACATTGATGCTGGCATTGCCCTTGAGCACGGGGATGAGGTCGGCGAGCGGCGTCTCCCACCAGTCGACCTCGCCGTTCTGCAGCGCCGCCGCAGCCGTCGCCGGGTCGGGCATGATCACCCATTCGACGCGGTCGATCAGGATGCGCTTGCCGCCGGCGAGCCAGTCCGCCTTCTCGGAACGCGGGACGTAATCGGCGAATTTCTCGAACACCGCCTTGGCGCCGGGCACCCATTCGCTCCTGGCGAACTTCATCGGGCCGGAGCCGACATATTCGGTGATCTGCTGGAAGGGGTCGGTCCTGGCGATGCGCTCCGGCATGATGAAGGAACAGGGCGCGTTGTTCTTGGCGAGCGCCAGCAGCATCTTCGGGAAAGGCTGCTTCAATTGCCACTTCCAGCTACGGTCGTCGGTCGCGGCGAGCTCGTTCTCGATCGCCTTGATCATCAGGCCCATCGGGTCGCGGGCCTGCCAGCGCTTCAGGCTCTGGACCACGTCCCTGGCGAGAACCGGGCTGCCGTCATGGAATTTGAGCCCCTCCCGCAGCTTGAAGGTCCAGGTCAGGCCGTCGGCGGAGACCTCCTCGCCCTCGACCATCTGGCGCTGCGGCTGGAATTGCGAATCGATGCCGTAGAGCGTGTCCCAGACCAGCGCCGCAGCATTGCGGACGACGTATTGCGTTCCCCAGATCGGGTCGAAATTGGCGAGATTGGCCTGCGGCACGAAGCGTAGCGTCTTGCCGGCCGTACCTTGCGCCACGGCCGGCATCGACAATCCTCCGGTCGCGGCGGCAACGCCGGCACCGACCGTGGATTTCAGAAATCTCCTGCGATCCATCGTCCTCTCCCCTGAAACGGCTGCCTCTGACGTGCGGCCTTGCGGCGAGTGTGGGCAGAAAAAGCATCCCTGACAACACGCCGGTTCCGGCCGCATGAGGCCCGGCGGGGGCTTGCAGAGTTCGTGCCAGACGGCACCGAAACGCGAAAAGGGCCGGAAAATCCGGCCCTTTCGCATGGTGGACGATCGCTCGAAAAAAAGCGGTCACATCGGCTCGACCGGCTCGTCGACGCGCGCGAACGGCCTGGCCTGCTCGAAGGCCGCGGCCGCCCGCAGCACCAGCGCGTCGCGGCCGAAGGCGCCGACGATCTGCAGCCCGGCCGGCAGGCCGCCGCTGGTCAGGCCGCAGGGCACGGAGACCGCCGGCTGCTCGGTGATGTTGAAGGGGTAGGAGAACGGCGTCCAGCGGGTCCAGTCCTCGCCATAGGCGCCGTGCTCCGGCGTGTTGCGGCCGACGGCGAAGGCCGGCAGCGGCAGGGTCGGCGTCAGCAGCAGGTCGTAGCGGGCGTGGAAGCGCGCCATCAGCAGCGCCAGTTCGTTGCGGCGGTAGAGCAGCGCTTCGACATAGCTCGAGGCGGGGATGCGCTCGCCATGTTCCGCCACGGCGACCAGGCCAGGGTCCATGCGGGCCCGGCCGGCGGCGTCGACCTCCCGCAAGGCCAGCGCCGCGCCCGCCGACCACAGCGTCCGCAGCGTCTCGATCGGGTCCTCGAAGCCGGGTTCGGCCTCCTCGACGGTCGCGCCCAGCTCGGCGAAGACCTGCGCCGCCGCGCAGGCGAGAGCGGCGATTTCCGGGTCGACCGCCACGTCGAGGCCGAGCCGCGGCGACCAGGCGACGCGCAGCCCCCTCAGGCTGCCCTGCAATCCGTCGACATAGTCGGGCGGGCGGTCCGTCAACGCCGTCATGTCGCGCTCGTCGGGCTGGCCGATCACCTGCATCGCCAGCGCCGTATCGGTCACGGTGCGGGTCAGCGGGCCGAGATGAGCGAGGAAGCCCATGGTCGAGACCGGCCAGGCCGGGACGCGGCCATAGCTCGGCTTCAGCCCGACCACGCCGGTGAAGGCGGCCGGAATGCGGACCGAGCCGGCCCCGTCCGTGCCGAGATGGATGCAGCCGAGATTGAGCGCCGCGCAGGCCGCCGCCCCCGACGAGGAGCCGCCCGGCCCGGTGCCGGTGTTCCAGGGATTGCGGGTGATGCCGGTGAGCGGCGAGTCGCCGACGCCCTTCCAGCCGAATTCCGGCATGGTGGTCTTGCCGAGGAAGACCGTGCCGGCCTCGCGCAGGCGCGCGGCCGCCGGCGCATCCTCCGCGACGGGCTCGCCGGAAGCGAGCGTGGTGCCGCGCCGCATCGGCCAGCCGGCGACGGCGATGTTGTCCTTGATCGTCACCGGCACGCCGTCGAGCGGGCCGGTCGCCTCGCCTTTCAGCCAGCGCGCCTGCGAGGCCTCGGCCATGGCCAGCGTCGCCGCCTCGTCGCGATGGACGAAGGCGTTGATCGTCGGCTCGAAGCGCGCGATGCGGGCGAGCGCGTCCTTCGCGACCTCGACGGGAGAGAGGTCCTTGCTGGCATAGAGTGGGCCGAGTTCGGCGGCCGAGAGCGAAGCGATCGTCGTCATGCGGTATCCTCAGGCGTTGGCGACGCGCCAGGCGGTGGCGAGCAGCACATTGGCGCCGGCGACCATATCCTCGTCGGTGCTGAATTCGGCCGGGTTATGGGAGAGCCCGCCGATCGAGGGGATGAAGACCATGGCGGTCGGGCAGAGCCGCGCCATCATCTGGGCGTCGTGCCCGGCGCCCGAGATCATGCGCCGGATCGGCAGACCGAACTCCGCCGCGCTGCGCTCGACCTCGGCGATCAGCTCCTCGGCGAAGGGCGTCGCCGGGAAGCGGGCGAGATCGCGGAAGGCGATCCCGATGCCGTCGCGCTCGGAGAGCTCGGCGCAGAAGCGCCGCACCGCCTCCTCGGCCCGGGCCAGCGGCTCGTCCTGCGGATTGCGCAGGTCGAGCGTCATCACCACCGTCTCGGGCACCACGTTGACATTGGCCGGCGTCACCCGGATGACGCCCATATTGGCGAGCTGGTGCGGGATGGTCTTGGTCAGTTCGTTGGCGAAGATGTTGATGCGCGCCGCGGCGAGGCCGGGGTCCCTGCGATAGGCCATCGGCGTCGTGCCGGCATGGCTCGGGCGGCCCTTCAGGGTGAGCTCCAGCCAGGTGATGCCCTGGATGCCGGTGACGGCGCCGAGCCCGCCGCCCTCGTTCTCGAGCACCGGGCCCTGCTCGATATGCAGCTCCAGATAGGCGTGGGCCGGCAGGAAGCCCGGTTTCTCGGCGCCGTCATAGCCGATGCGCTTCAGCTCGATTCCGAGGCCGGTTCCCTCGGAATCGACTTCCGCGTAAGCGGCCTCGACGCTCATTCCGCCCGCCCAGACATAGGAGCCCATCATGTCGGGATGGAAACGCGCACCCTCCTCGTTGGTGAAGGCGATGACGGCCATGTCGCGCTTCGGCTTCAGCCCGGCATCGCGCAGCGCCGCCAGCACCTCGACGCCGGCGACGACGCCGAGCGCCCCGTCGAAGCGCCCGCCGGTGCCGACGGTGTCGATATGCGAACCCATGATCAGCGCCGGACCGTCCTCCTGCCCCTTGAGGATGCCGACGATGTTGCCGATCGCATCGACGCGGACGTCGAGGCCGAGCGCCTCGAGCTGGCCGACGAGCCAGTCGCGCCCCTGCCTGTCGGCGTCCGTCAGCGCCAGCCGGCGGCAGCCTCCCTCCGGCGTCGCGCCGATGCGCGCCAGTTCCGCCAGCCGCGACGTCAGCCGCCCGCCGTCGATCCGCAGATTGGTGCTCATGGGCGCCGGTCCTTCTCGCTTCGGCGGCAGGATGCAGGCGGCGCCCCGGCTTGTCGACCCGCCCGGCGCGCATCCGCCCCCTTTGAGCAGGGGCTGTCTGTGCCGTGCGAACACGGCTAGAAGCGGGGCCCCATGTCTACAGTCGCCACGATCCCCGCCTCGTCCCACCCCTGGCTCGCCGAAATGCGGGCGATGCTCGCCCTGAGCTGGCCGATGGTGCTGACCAATGTCGCGCAGACGGCGATGACGGCGACGGATGTGGTGATGATGGGCCATCTCGGCCCGCAGGCGC
>Ga0180223_1001949_pt1 | contig 13834 bp, 13 predicted proteins | sample eDN5th30CKraftOP_FD_151337 | JGI IMG/M metagenome (GOLD analysis project Ga0180223, IMG submission 151337) | Enriched Organic Plus compost microbial communities from Emeryville, California, USA - eDNA 5th pass 30_C Kraft OP (version 2) (version 2) ...
CTGCAGCATATAAAGGGGCGCCGCAGCCGCCCAGGCTTGCGGCGTGCAGGCCACGGGATAAAAGGTTGGACCTCGAGTGCGCTGACGCGGAAATCCGCAGAACAATTCGGGAAGCCGTCTCAGGTCGGTATAGCTGGAGGCCGCGAACAAGCCTTCGAAGATTCGGGCTGCTTCTCGCCGAAACCCATAGCGCGCAAACCCCGCTGCGATCAGGGCATTGTCGTGCGGCCAGACCGATCCATTGTGATAACTCATCGGATTGTAGCGCGCTTCCGTCGACGCGACCGTGCGCACGCCCCAGCCGCAGAACGAGGACGGTCCCATGAGGCTACGCACGACCGAGCCTGCCCGTTCAGGCAGCGCGACACCGGTCAGAAGGGCATGACCCGCGTTGGAGGTGCGGACCCGACAGGGGCGCTTGTCGCCGTCGAGCGCCAGCACATAAGTGCCGAGTTTTTCGTCGAAGAATTGGGCATCAAACGCTTCGTGCAATTTACTCGCGCGCTCTTCGCAGTCCGTTGAGCGCAGGACATCTCCCATTCGCTCCGCGATTTGTGCCGCGGCCCGCCAGGCGCCGTAGACGTAGGCTTGCACCTCCGCAAGCGCGATCGGGCCTCGCGCAAGCGTACCATCGGCATGAAAGACGGAATCGTAACTGTCCTTCCAACCTTGATTGACCAACCCTTCCGACGTTTGTCTGTGGTATTCCACGAAACCGTCGCCGTCCCGATCGCCATGCTGTTCGATCCAGGTCAAGGCGGCCTCGATTTGCGGCCAGAGTCGACGAATGGTGGCTAGATCGCCGGTGCGATCCAGATAGGCGCCCGCGAGCATAACAAAGAGCGGGGTTGAATCGACGCTCCCGTAGTAACGCCGGAACGGTACTTCGCCGAGCTCAGCCATTTCACCGGCTCGCATCTCATGCAGAATCTTTCCCGGCTCGGCGTCGGCAAGCGGATCCATCCGCGTTGCCTGATGGGCCCCGAGATGCAAAAGAACACCGCGCGCCAACGCCGGATCAAGCCAGAGCGTTTGCAAAGCGGTGATCAGCGCGTCACGGCCGAAGACCGTCGAGAACCAGGGGATGCCGGCATAGGGATAAGGCCCTTCGGGCGTGTCGGTTGCCAACATGTAGAGGTCGGAGACACCACGTCTCAAGGCCTCGTTGAAGATCTCGTTGGACGTTACGATCGAGGCGGCCCGCGATGACGAATTCCGTAGCGCGCGGCGCGCATCACGCAGAGCGGTGAAGAATGCGCGGCATGGCGGATGGCCCGTTCTTTCTGCGCCGCAATTGATCTCCATAAAAAGCGAGCGGGATTCCTTCGGCGCGAGCGCAAGCGTGAATAGCGCACTCTTTGCTGTCAGCCGGGTTGGGACGGGATCGAACGACAAGGTCGTCGATCGGTGTCGATGATCGAGCCCAATGTAGTTCAATGTCACGCGGCTCGTCGAGACTTGCGGGGATTGCGCCAGGCCGCGCCGTTCGCGACGAGTGCCACGTACCTCGAATATATCCGCGAAATCGGCGCCGAAGGCGATCTCGACGGCAAGGCGTCGCGGGCGCTCATCGAAATTGCGCACAACCAGACGCTCGAAGCAGGTCGCGTTCCATAAAAACCGCGACCGACGAACATGGACGAGATCGTGCGAAAGCCTCAGGCGCCCATTGCTGTCATAGATGTCCGGATTGGTCAGGTCGCATGTGAGCGTGGCATTGTCATCGCGAAGCGTCGACGATAACAGCAGCGGCCGTGCACCCTCAATCGTCAAATAAAGGTGCGACAGATGGCGAGTATCGCGATGGAAGAGACCCTCGGGACTCCCATGACCCGACAACGCATCGCCATTATGATCGAAGACGGCGAAGGTGTCGCCGTGCTTAAGCGTTCGGGGACGTCTCTCCTGAAGTGACGCGGTCGCGGGAATAAAGAATTGCGCCAGCGGCGCAGTTCCGGCACTCGTCGGCGCCGGAGCCTGTGCCGGGATGTTAGGCCCTCCAGATGTCATCGTCATCGCAAGCTCCGTCAGGCGATTGCTTGCGGCCCGGTCTCGCGACCATGCAGGCGACGAATGCGCGCGGCCTGAGTGCGCACCCCGGGAAGGCCACGGTAGATGGCGAGATAATCCTCCGCCATTCGGTCCACCGTAAAGCGCTTCTCGAACATTTCGCGCACGTGGTGGCGATCCAGCGTCTCCACCTTGCCGAGCGCGTCGACGGCCTCTTCCAGCGTTTTGACGATGAAGCCAGATTTGCCGGGGTTGATGACCTCCGGCACCGATCCGCCCCTGAACGCGATCACCGGCGTGCCGCACGCCATCGCTTCGATCATGACAAGCCCAAACGGCTCCGGCCAGTCGATCGGAAACAGCAGCGCGCGGGCGTTACCGAGGAATTCGGCTTTCTGCGCTTCGTTGATCTCGCCGATGTATTCGACGTTGGGGTGTGTCGCGATCATCGGTGCGATGGTTTCATCCCAGTACGTCTGATCGACGCGGTCGATCTTTGCGGCGATTTTGAGCTTCATGCCGGCGCGGACGGCAATCTCGATGGCGCGATCCGGTCGCTTCTCGGGAGCGATCCGCCCGAGGAACGCGACGTAGTCTCCTTTCGGATTAGCCGTGAAGGGCAGTAGATCGCGCGGCAGCCCGTGATAGACGTTGCCAACCCATTTGATCGGACGAGCCAGCGGACGGCGTTGGTCTCGTGAGATCGAAACCAGGGGAATCTCCGGGAACGCGGCATAGAAGGGTTTGAGATCAGGCAGGTCGAGGCGACCGTGTAACGTCGTGACGGTACGGTCGGCGAACTCGCGGATCACCGGGAAATGCAGTAGGTCGATATGAAAATGCAGGACGTCGAAGTCGGCGGCTTGCTCTCGGACAGAATCGAGCATCATGACGTGGTAGGGCGTGTGGTCCCTGACCGACGGATTGAGACGAAGTGCCATGTCCGAGCACCGAACGAGCTTTGCCCGCGTTCGCGAATCCCCGCTGGCGAACAACGTCACGTCGTGGCCCTGCCGGACCAATTCCTCGGTGAGATAGGACACGATCCGTTCGGTGCCGCCGTAGAGCCTAGGCGGACAGCATTCCGCGAGCGGCGCTATCTGGGCGATTTTCATTAGCATGACCTCCTCATTCGAGCGAAGCATTCACTGCGTCCGCGCGGCCCAAAGGCCCGCGCGGAACGTCGCCGTTCCTTTCGGACACGACAGATGAAGGAGAATGAGACCCGCGGGAGACTGCGGGTCTCAGGGACTTATCAAAAGTCCATGCCGCCGCCGGGCGGAAGAGCGGGGGCTCCTTCCTTCTTCGGCTTCTCGGCCACGAGCGCTTCGGTCGTGATCAGGAGCGAGGCAACCGAGGCGGCGTCCTGCAAAGCCGTTCGGACGACCTTCGCGGGATCAACCACGCCAGCGGCGACCAGGTCCTGATACTCGCCGGTCGCGGCATTGAAGCCCCAGGTGTAGCTGCCTTTCTCGAGAAGCTTGCCGACTACCAGTGAGCCATCCTCTCCGGCGTTCTGCACGATCTGCCTGGCCGGCACTTGAATCGCGCGTCGCACGATATCAACGCCTGCCTTCTGGTCCGGATCGTTCGGCTTGACAGAGTCAAGCGCCTTCAGGGCACGCAGCAGCGCAACGCCGCCACCCGGCAGAATGCCCTCCTCGACCGCAGCGCGGGTCGCATGCATCGCGTCGTCTACACGGTCCTTGCGCTCCTTCACCTCGACCTCAGTCGCGCCACCGACGCGAATCACCGCGACGCCGCCGGCGAGCTTGGCCAAACGTTCCTGGAGCTTCTCGCGGTCGTAGTCCGAGGTGGTTTCCTCGATCTGCGCCTTGATCTGTGCGACGCGGGCTTCGAGGTCCTGCTTGCGGCCAGCGCCGTCGACAATCGTGGTGTTCTCCTTGTCAATCACGATCTTCTTGGCGCGGCCAAGCATGTTGAGCGTAACGTTCTCAAGCTTGATGCCGAGATCCTCGGAGATCGCCGTGCCGCCGGTCAGGATCGCGATGTCCTCAAGCATCGCCTTGCGGCGATCGCCAAAGCCCGGGGCCTTGACGGCCGCGACCTTGAGGCCGCCGCGTACCTTGTTGACCACAAGCGTGGCCAGCGCCTCGCCCTCGACGTCCTCGGCGACGATGACCAGCGGCTTGCCGGACTGCACCACGGATTCAAGAAGCGGCAGCATGGCTTGAAGGCCAGCGAGCTTCTTCTCGTGAATGAGGACGTACGGGTCCTCAAGCTCGACCCGCATCTTCTCGGCATTGGTCACGAAGTAAGGCGAAATATAGCCGCGGTCGAACTGCATGCCCTCGACGACTTCGAGCTCGGTCTCGAGGCTCTTCGCTTCTTCGACCGTGATCACGCCCTCATTGCCGACCTTCTGCATGGCCTCGGCAAGGTAACGTCCGATCTCGGTATCGCCGTTCGCCGAAATGGTGGCGATCTGCGCAATCTCGGAATTGGACGTGACTTTCTTCGCATTCTTAGTGAGATCCGTGACTACAGCGTCGACGGCAAGGTCGATGCCGCGTTTCAGGTCCATCGGGTTCATGCCGGCGGCAACCGCCTTTGCGCCCTCTTTGACGATCGCCTGGGCAAGCACCGTGGCGGTGGTTGTTCCGTCACCCGCGAGATCGTTGGTTTTGGACGCCACCTCGCGCACCATCTGTGCGCCCATATTCTCGAACTTATCCTCAAGTTCGATCTCCTTGGCGACGGTGACGCCGTCCTTGGTAATGCGGGGCGCACCGAATGACCTCTCGATAACGACATTACGGCCCTTCGGACCGAGCGTGACTTTGACCGCATTTGCAAGTGTGTCCACGCCGCGCAGCACCTTTTCACGCGCGTCCGCCGAGAACCTCACTTCCTTGGCAGCCATGGTTTTAACCTCCTTCCTTCAGCGATGTGATGATCGTGGCGATTTCGTCAGGCGGCCTTCTTCACCGTCCCTTCCCTTTCAATGACGCCGAGGATGTCGCTCTCCTTCATGATGAGAAGCTCCTCGCCATCGACCTTGACCTCAGTGCCGGACCATTTGCCGAACAGGATGCGGTCACCCGCCTTCACGTCGAGTGCGACCACCTCGCCGTTCTCGTTGCGGCTGCCTGGACCTGCCGCAACGATTTCACCTTCCTGAGGTTTTTCCTTCGCGGTGTCGGGAATGATGATGCCGCCGGCAGTCTTCTCTTCGGCATCGATGCGGCGCACGACAACACGGTCGTGCAGTGGGCGGAAATGCATGCAAATCCTCCTTGCTCAGGTCAGCGATGTCATAGGTCGCAAACCGGCATTGCCTGCCGGCGCGAAGATCGAATTAGGAGCGGCAAAAATTGAGTTCAAGAGGTCGGAGCAGAATTTTTAGCAATCCAAGGTCGAGGGTGCCAAGGATCAATAAGTTGTTGATATCACTATCATTTGCGGTTCAGCTGATGTGCGGAAACCAACTCGGTTACCGTTTCGCGGGCTTGAAACCGAAAACGACATTCCAAAACAATTCAGCCGATGTTTAGCCGCCCGTGCCACCGAGAACGGCTCACGCACTCATCGGAAAGGAGCATTGTAATTGTAATTCGGGAGTCAGCCGTGACGGGAACGAGCTCAAACGTCACGTCTCATTCTCCACCCACGACCCGGATCTTGACCATCGGTTGAATGCGGCGCGCTTCTACAAACACCCTGATGATGTTGTCGTGGACCGCAACTAAGCCTTCAATAGAAGCGGGCTACCTTTCCTCAAGGGCATCGGATGCCTGCGCGGTCGAGTCCATGCCGGCCCCAGGTCAGATCCCGACTCGTTCGCAAAGGTATCGTTCGATACCAGTTCTGAGCGCTGGGACGCTTGGACAGCCTGGCGCGTCCTGACTCTCCTCGCCAACCTGTGTTGCGAACTGAAGTCGCGGCGGAAATCTGGCCACCCAGCGCGCGGATCAGTGACAATGGTCTCGTCTATACGCTGTGGCATCCACACACACTTCATGCGCTTGCTTCTGCGACCTGCTTGATGCGCGCTAACGCCGCTATCTCCCTTTCATCGAGAGTCTCCTTCTCCAGAAGTTTGCGAGCGATGCGCTCGAGCGTATCCCTACGCCCGCGAAGGAGATTCACCGTCTTCTCGAAGGTCTCGTCGACGATGCGCCTGACCTCACCGTCGATCGCCGCAGCTGTCTCTTCGGAATAGGAGCGTTCCTGTTGGCCGTAATAGGGTTGATCCGTCGCGAGGAGCGAGCGGCGGTCGTTCTCCAGCGCGACATGGCCGAGCTTGTCAGTCATACCGTAGCGCGTGACTAGAGCGCGAGCGATATCAGTCACTTTGACAAGATCGTCGGCTGCGCCAGTGGACAGATGGCCAAACACGATCCATTCGGCCGCGCGCCCGCCGAGCAGCACGGCCATCTTGTTCTCGAGCTCCTCCCGGGTCATCAGGAAGCGGTCCTCAGTTGGGCGCTGGATCGTGTAGCCGAGCGCTCCGACGCCGCGCGGGATGATCGAGACCTTATGCACCGGGTCGACGCCGGGAAGCGTCAGAGCGACGAGCGCATGACCCGTCTCGTGATAAGCGACGATCTCGCGCTCCTTCGGGTTGAGAAGGCGGTTGCGCTTCTCGAGCCCCGCGACGATGCGCTCGACGGCGTTGTTGAAATCCTCCATCGTCACGTCGTCCGCCTTGCGGCGCGTGGCGAGCAGCGTCGCCTCGTTGACAAGGTTGGCGAGATCCGCGCCGGTAAACCCTGGCGTGAGCCCCGCGATCTTCTCCGCCTCCACGTCGCGCGCGAGCTTCGCCTTCTTCAGATGCACATTCAGGATCTGGATGCGGCCGATCTTATCGGGCCGGTCGACCAATACCTGCCGGTCGAAGCGGCCCGCACGAAGGAGAGCGGGATCGAGTATCTCCGGACGGTTCGTGGCGGCCAGCAGGACAAGACCAGTCGATGAGTCGAACCCGTCGAGCTCGACGAGCAACTGGTTCAGTGTCTGCTCCTTCTCGTCATGCCCGCCAGCGAATGGGCCGATGCCGCGTGCGCGGCCCAGCGCATCGAGCTCGTCTATGAAGATAATCGCCGGCGCTTTCGCCCTAGCCTGCTCGAACAGGTCACGCACGCGCGCCGCGCCCACACCAACAAACATTTCCACGAATTCCGAGCCGGAAATGGAGAAGAACGGCACGCCGGCCTCGCCCGCCACTGCCTTGGCGAGCAAGGTTTTACCGGTACCCGGCGGGCCTACCAGTAGAATGCCTTTGGGCATGCGGCCGCCGAGCCGGCCATAGCCCTTTCGGTCTTTCAGGAAATCGACGATTTCCTTCAGCTCTTCCTTTGCCTCGTCAACTCCGGCCACGCCGGCGAATGTCACCCCCGTGTCCGTCTCGACATAGATCTTTGCTTTCGATTTGCCGATCTGCATCAGCCCGCCGCCGAGGCCGCCGTCCATGCGCTTCAAAATAAGCATCCACACGCCGGCGAACACGAGCGCGGGGATGGCCCATGATAGGAGATCACGCAGAAAGGTGTTCTCGATCTGACCAGTGACGACAACGCCGTGACTCTGGAGCTGGCGCGCGAGATCAGACTCGACGCGGGTCGTAATGAACATCGCTCGGCCGTTGATCGGCTCCTTGAAGCGGCCCTGGATAAATCGGTCGGAGACCGCCACCTCCGCGATCTTGCCTTGGTCTAGGTATGTCTCGAACTGGCTGTAAGGGATCTGCGCGACCTGTGTTGCTGTCGCAAATAAGTATTGGAACGCCATCAAAAAGAAGAAGGCAACAATCCAGTACCAAACGTTGAACCGTGTGTTCTTGTTCATTTCCATGGCCGCTGCTCTGTCTTATCCGATGATCCGCAGTGGCCGAGCGCCGTTCCGCACTAGCTCCACGGCAAGCGTATCTGGCGAGCCGAAGTCTAGGGGCGAACGTCCTCGACCGACGTGATTGTATCGACCGCAACGATCATGTCGCCGGACTGAAGACCGGCGAGCTCTGGGCGGCGCCCTTGGCAACGGCTTCCACCACCAAACCGCGGTCCCGCCCGTGCGCGTCTTCCGGCGGCGCCTCCCGAGGGAGGGCTCGCGGAAAGCGGGTCCGGAACGCTCCGGACCCGCCGTGAGAACCCTTTTTTCACGCCGTAGACAACGGACGATTGTGGACGAACCAGATACTGCCGGCGGCAAGCACAGCGATCACAACGCCGGCGATCACGTGAGCCCACGTCGCAACCGCCACAGCCGAGAAGCCCAACGCCCAAGGCGCCACGATCAACCAGACGCCGAGGACGAGGTTCGCCCATTCCTCGTATTCACGGAACGCCACCAGAGCGCCGATCGCAACGAGCGCAACCACCGCGCCGACGATCCAGGCATTCCATGCGGCATAGGTCTCGCCTATGTAGCCGAGGTACCAGGGAGACAGAAAAAGACCGAGACCGGCAACGACATTGACGATATCGAGCGCCGTCCGGCTATTGGAAGACAGTGACTTCAGCATCGTTCATTCTCCTTTCCGGTTAGTTGCAGGTTCAACGGACCGTCTCCCCGGAAGGGAGACGGATGTAGCAGCGCCCCCAGCAAGAGCGCTGCCGCAAGGCTTTTGGCCCAACGCGGGCGGCGGAATGAGGTGCGTCCCTTTTCGTTCGACTAGGAACGGTGCGAGCTCGGCCGGGGTGAATGCTCCCGCCGCGATCTCGTGCAGCGCAAGGTCGCCCGGGCTGGCTGCCGGCTCGTTCGATCGCGGCTGCGCGCCTCTTTGAAGCGCTCGGCTGCGCGAGGCGGCAGCCAACGTCAAGGCGAACCTGTTCGGCAGGACCTTTGCACAATCAAAGACGACAAACGGATCCATGGCCGCACCTCATGCTGCTTTCTGTGCGCTTGAGGCGCCCCGACCATTCGCAACTGAGCGCTCGAGCGCGAGCAGTGCCCGCTCGACCTCGTCCAGGCGTGACGGCCGGTTGTTCTCCGGCATGCCCTCGTTCGTCGCCTGGTCGATCAGGTGCTCAGTCCAGGCCCAGTCGATGAGAATCGAGCGCTTGGCATCGAGCGACAGCGTTCGATCGCGGACCACGTCCATCGGCGACGCCCACGTCTCCGGACCCGGTGGGTCGTTGCGACTTGCGGCCCCGTCAATGGCGCGCCCGTAGCGCTCCTCAAGGTCCGTCAGGCCGAGTTTCTGCAGCGTCGCGTCGGAGAAGGCATGCGCTGACCGCGCCGTGCGCTGCTCGCGAACCTCCGAGTCGTCTGAGGACTGCACGGTGTAGTGAAGACCCTGCCGTTCGGCGTACCGAATGGCTGATTTCAACGTCGGAAAGGTGAGCTCAACCTGGCTCAGCGTATCATCGCTACTCGTCCACCCCATCAGCGGCTCGATGACGGGTGCCGTGCGTCGTTCGAACGACAGCCGCCAGCCCTTCGTCCGTGCCTTGCCGGATGTCATGGCCGACCGGGATGGCTTGTAGATCCGGGCAACCGCATCTTTCGGAAATAGCGAGCATCCCATTGCAATCGGCGCGCGCCGATTGTCGTTGGAAGGCGATGCCCCGGCTACGTAGGTTATTCCTCTATTCTCTAATTGCCTGATATTGTCCTGCATCGTTCATCCCTCCCATTTGGCGAAGGATGCAGGTCGGCGGCGCCTGATGCGGCCTCCGCCGACCCTGCGCGACTCGTCAGTGCTTGATCGTGATGCGCTTGACCTGCGACTGCGCCTTCGCGCTCTTGGGTAGCACGACGGTCAGCACGCCGTTCTTGAAGCGCGCCTCGATCTTGTCCTCCTCGACCTCGACCCCGAGCGGAATGCGCCGCTCGAAGTGGCCGTAGAAGCGCTCAGAGAACTGCTTGTCCTTGTCCTCGGTTTCGGAGCGCTTTTCGCCCCTCAGCGTCAGCACGCCGTCATCGAGCAGCACTTCGACGTCCTTTTCTTCGAGGCCGGGGATCTCGGCCGTCACCTTGATCTCCGTGTCGGTGTCGGAGATCTCAACGCTCGGCCAAGCCGCGCTGAAAGACGACAGCGAGCCGAGCGTCGGCAGGCGACCATCGAGACCACGGAAGACGTCATCGAACAGCCGATTCACTTCGCGATGCAGCGAGAGGAATGGATTGCGATCTTCATCGCGAAACACCGTGGGAACCTGATTGTTGGAACGACCCCACGGGATCAGATCACGGACACTCATGGTTACCTCCTTTCTCTTCTTGCTAGTTTGCAAAACTCCGCCATCGGCGTCGGGCGCACTGCCCGACGCCTTGCGGAAGCCACGTCACGGGGAGCCTAGGCGGCCACCTTCTCGGGCTCGATCTGCTTTGTCTCGACCTTCGGAAGCGCCTCACTCGTGGTGATGGCGATGCGACGCGGCTTCATCTCTTCGGGAAGCTCGCGCTTGAGGTCGATTGTGAGCAGACCGTTCGCGAGGCTCGCACCCACGACCTTCACATGGTCGGCAAGCTCGAAGCGGCGCTGGAAGGCGCGGCCGGCAATACCGCGATGCAGGTACTGCCCGTTCTCCTCACCCCCATCCGCCTTCTGGCCCGCAACCATGAGCATGTTCTGCTCTTGCGTAATGGTCAGATCGTCCTGTGTGAAGCCGGCCACCGCCATGCTGATGCGATAATCGTCCTCACCCACCTTGGCGATGTCGTAGGGTGGCCAGTTATCGATCGAAGCAACGCGGCTCGCGGATTCGAGCGCGTCCAGCATTCGATCGAAGCCGATGCTCGATCGGAACAGGGGAGCAAAGTCGAAAGTGGTTCTCATAGCCACATCCTCCTTGTGAGCAACATGGATACAAGGCATCTCAGGTCGTCGGGCGCTTGGCGCCCCGCCCGACCGGCCGACCCGTGCTGGCGGCCGGCATTTTCGATTTAGTTCAGCCGATGAGCGCTTCAAGAGTTTGGTGACCTGTAGCTTTGAACGTTAGGCCGCAAATCATTCGGCCCTGCCATGCAGAGGGTAGGAGCTCAGCGCACCACTCCCCTTTTCGGCCGACACTGGCACCCGCACTCACCCTTCCTATATCGATCGCAGCCGCGGCGAGCGTCCCGCGCCGTGCCAATTCTCAGACAAGGAAAGGAGTATTTAGAAGAAGGAGTACAGCCATGGACAGCCATGCAGGTCCTCTGAATGTTCGGCCAAGCCGCCTCGAAGAACTCGAGGCCGACTTTGCTGCCCTCGCACCACAGCTTGCTGACAACGCGGAACGGAAAGCGCTCTCCATTCTTCACGGCATGGTGCAGGAACTCTGGCGCACCCAAGGGTCTGGAAGCATGTTGCGGCCTCAGTCCGGCCCGACGATCGAGGACATCGTGGACCTCCATCAGCACGCACCGGCAATGGAAGACGACGCGGTGAGTACGCCACTTTCAGTGGGTGAGCCTGCTCCGGATTTCGCGCTTCCGGATGCGAACGGCCGCACGGTCCGCTTGTCCGACTATCGTGGTCGGACTGTCGTGCTGGCCTTCTATCCACTCGACTGGAGCCCGGGCTGCAGCCGGCAGCTCGACCTTTACCAGCAGGAGCTCGAGGAATTTCAGCGGCGCGGTGTCGAGGTAGTCGGCATCTCCGTCGATAGCCTGTACAGCCACGGCGCCTGGGCGGCCGTGCGCAGCCTGACATTCCCGCTGCTCGCAGATTTTAACCCGAAGGGTGAGGTCGCTCGGCGCTACAAGGTCTGGCGCGAAAAGGACGGCTTCTCCGAACGCGCTCTCTATGTCGTCGACGGAAACGGCACCATTCGCTATGCGCACGTCTCACCCAAACTCCAGCACGTCCCGGATATTTATGAGCTGTTCGAGGCGCTGGACGGACTGACCACCCGCAGGGCGGCCTGAGGAGATTGAGCCATGTATGCCACAGCCCACTCGCCCTTTGCGTCCCGCCCCCACGTTGCCGAGGTGATGGTGTACGGTAGCCGATGGTGCGGCATCACCATGATGGTTCGCCGCCATCTCGACCGGGCGGGCATCCCCTATCGTTTTGTTGACTGGGATGCCTATCCCGAGGCGCGCGATCAGCTCGAATGGCTGGCTGGCGGCCGGATCGCCAGTCCGACCATCACGATCGGCGGGCAGGTTCTGGTCCAGCCATCGCTGCGCGAACTGGACTGGGCTCTGAGCCGCGCAGCATACCGCTGACACACGGCCATGACGCCGCGAGCGCCGGGACTAGCGCGTCTCGGCCGCTCAGATGTCGCCGCAGTAAAGAAAGACACAACGGAGGACAGCCATAACCGCGAAGGCGCTTTATCTCTAATCCATTGATCAGGAAGACGGTGATATTTTTAGGCGCCCTGATCATGCTCAACGGCGAAGCCTAAAATGCATCGGCTGCATACTACTGCCGCAACGTGCCGGGCAAGCGGGTTCGGAGCACGGCTTGCGTATAGGCAATGCTAAACTAAATCCTCGTCACATGCGAAGGGCGTGGCTCTACATGACGGGTCTCCACATCGCTCTTCGGAAAGGAGAAGAAAAACACCTGAGGCCAATGCCATGCCGGACGACATCAAGAAATTCGGTTCCGCGCCCGCCGCCGCGCCATTGGGGCCTGAGCTTGGAAGGCTTCTTCAGCCTGCACGCTTTTTCCGTCACCCACGCGACGTCGTCGAGGACGCCGCCCTGACGACCGCCGAGAAGCGGGCCATCCTTTCGTCATGGGCATCGGACGCCTGTGCTATCGACTCGACGCCTGCACTGCGGCAAATTCCCGGCTCCGGTCACGTCGTCAGATTCGACGAAGTGATCGATGCCTTGCAGGAGCTTGATGGCAAGGCCGACGACACCGGCAGGATTGAGGAGCCGCAGCGGAAGCGTCGCCGCTCGCAACGCGGCGGCGATCCCGAGGGTGGTCCGACGGGAAGCGGCAATTGGTACTGAGCCCTCTCCGTCTGAGGTGATTGCCTCCCCTCTTGACACCAATAGCAGGCCGCCTAAATCGGCAATCGCCGATCGCCCTATCCGGGGATTGGCAAAGTCCAAGGGGGCGTCCGCTCTTTGGGCGCCTCTCGTATCCATGTTGCTCAAAGGAGGATGTGGCTATGAGAGATTTCGATCTCACACCCATCTGGCGGTCGACCGTCGGTTTTGATCGCCCCGTCGACCTCATCGACGATTCGCTCCGGTTGTCGGGCGAGGACAATTATCCGCCCTACAACATCGCGCGGACCGATGAAGACAATTATCGCATCACGCTGGCCCTACCTGGCTTCAAGCCGGAGGAGATCACCGTCACGGCGGAGCAGAACATGCTCACCGTGGAAGGCCGCAAGGCTGAGAACGATGATCGCGAGTACCTCTACCAGGGCATCTCCGGCCGTTCGTTCCGGCGTCAGTTCAACCTCGCCGAATACGTCGAGGTAAAGGGCGCAGCGCTCGAGGATGGGCTCCTGAAGATCGACCTGGTGCGTGAGTTGCCGGAAGCCATAAAGCCGCGCCGGATCGAGATCAAATCCGATCCTTCCCGCATCCAGCAAATCGAGCAGAAGCAAGCGGCCTGATCCGAGGTCCGATCGGGCCGCTGCTCGAGGTGGTCGCGCGTGGCCGTGGCCACGCGCGCCCCCCGCGTTTGAGATAGGAGGCACAACATGAGCATGAGAGATCTCATTCCCTGGAACCGCAGCAGCCGCGTCCCGGTGCAACGCGGCGAGGAAGGAACAGCCTTCCTTACTCTACATCGTGGCAGTCGCAGTTCTGGCAGCGCACGGCTGTGGTCGTAGGATCGCGCCCGCCACGAGTCACAGCGTGACAGCGTATCTGTATGCGAGGCCGGCAATCGATGTCCGGCAGCGCATGCTCGGCTCCAGGAGATAGCAGATGCCACCCTTGGGGAGAGAGCGACAAA
>Ga0180223_1001950_pt1 | contig 13821 bp, 14 predicted proteins | sample eDN5th30CKraftOP_FD_151337 | JGI IMG/M metagenome (GOLD analysis project Ga0180223, IMG submission 151337) | Enriched Organic Plus compost microbial communities from Emeryville, California, USA - eDNA 5th pass 30_C Kraft OP (version 2) (version 2) ...
GATGACAATCGATGAGGGCATGATCGGATCGGGAGCGCGGAAAACATGTCGTCGGGACACGTCTCCGCCATCTGTTCGATGGCGGCGTCCTTGTGCAAAGTGCCGGCCTAAATTTGTGGTCCGACGCCTGCTGCGCCGGTTTCCGCTCCAGCCTCCGCTGCTCGTTCTTCCTACGACCCGCACATGGGGCGGTCACGGGAAGTTTTTAACCAGCGTCGGGAGGGGTCGCCTGGTTGTCGTCCCGTCGCCAAGCTCGCCATCGAAATTGCTGCCCCAGCACATGGCGGCGCCGGCCACGGTCAGCGCGCAGGTATGATAAATGCCTGCTGTGATCGCGACGACGTCGCTTTCGAGCCCCTTAACGGCGACCGGTGTCGTCCGCAGGGTTGTTGTCCCGTCGCCAACTTGGCCAGCTATATTGTCGCCCCAGCACTTGACGCGACCGGCTTCGGTCAGTGCGCAGGTGTGATAGCCGCCCGCCGCGATCGCGACGACGCCACTCCCGAGGCCCCTGACGACGGTCGCCTTATGTCGATCGGTTCTTGTCCCATCGCCAAGCTGGCCATTGTAATTATGGCCCCAGCACTTGGCGGCGCCGTCTTCGGTCACCGCGCAGGCGTGGGTATCGCCCGCCGCAATTCGCGGCCCATCGGCGAGCGCCGGGGCTGCGACGAGAAGGGCCATCGCCGTGCCGGCTCCGATGGACCATGCGGCCCGCCGGATCAGCCGCAGCCGACTCCCATCCGAAGACATTTCCGTGTGTTGCGATTTCATCATATTCCCCCCAATGCTCAAATGGCGCTTCGTTTCGATGCAGCCACCGCCCCGCCGAACCCGGGCCTGCTTCCGTCCGTTTATATGCCCCTTACCGATTGTTGCCCGGATCAGTGAACGTGTCATGATAACCTGTGGCTGTCACGCCCTACGCCACCGCTTGGTGAAACAACGTGATCAGTCGAAGATCCGTGACTGGGGGCATCACTGCCTGATGCGAACCCCATGGCAGAGGCCATCCGCCGCCTTGTCGAGATCGGTCTGACCTAAGCTCCCCGTCGCAAAGCCGGCGGTGCCAAAGCAGCTGCCAAGGCCAGAGAGATGGCCGCTGAACAACTTGATCGTCTCGAGGACAAGCCTGCCTCTCCTGAGGAACGAGCCACCCCGTAAACAGCGGCTGCTCAAAGGGCCATGGGAGCTTCAGGAGCTCCAGCCGACGAAGCCTAAGGGTTGACGATCCGCTCCAAAGACAGCGTCTATAATTCTGTCTTTGGAGCCCAAAAGCGACGCAGCCTTTATGAACGTTAGATTACAATTTCACTTGCCCACAAATACTGGTTGCGCGAATGTGGCGGAAACTAGGTGGGGGGATTTGCAATGGACATCGAAGAGCGCCTTCGAGTTTTGGCCGATCGGGTCAAGACGCACTCAAGCCTTATGGCAACTGAAGAGGCGGTGAAGACCGCTGTCGTTCTGCCGTTCCTCAGTGCACTCGGTTACGACGTCTTTAATCCCAGTGAAGTGATCCCTGAGTTCACGGCCGACGCGGTGGGAAAGAAAGGCGAGCGTGTTGATTACGCAATCAAGATCGAGGACAAGATTCGCATTCTGATCGAATGCAAACCTATGGCCACGTTCCTGGACAAGGTTCACCTGGCTCAACTGTACAGATACTTTTCGGTCACTGACGCGGACTTTGCTATTCTGACCAACGGCCGAACCTTCAACTTCTACACCGATCTTGAATCCCCCAACCGACTCGACACCGTCCCGTTCCTGACATTTGATCTCTCGGACCTTCAAAATCAACTGGTCACCGAGCTCAAAAAATTTTCGAAAGCAGAGTTCAATGTCGACGGCATATTGGCCAGCGCTAACAGGCTTAAGTACACCTCAGCTCTCAAAAAAGCGATTGCTGCAGCGTTTGAAACGCCATCAGACGATCTGATCCGCCTTCTAATCAGTGGCTTGTACGATGGTCGATTTACCGCCGCTATTCGCGAGCAGTTTGGGCCGCTAATCAAAACCGCCTATCGAGACCTTATCCGCGACTCTGTTCAGACGCGTATATCAACCGCGCTTGCTGACGATGCTCTTGTCGATGAGCAAGTCGAAGTGAACGAACCCACGACCGAAGAACTGGAAACAACGAGCGAGGAAGTCGAGGGATTCTTGATTATCAAAGCAATCGTTCGGGACGTCATCAAGCCAACCCGTGTCGTCATGCGAGATCAGAAAAGCTACTGCGGCGTACTGATTGATAATAACAATAGAAAGCCCCTCGCCCGCCTTCATTTCAACCGGAGCGTCAAATACGTTAGTTTATTTGACGCCGACAAGGAAGCAAGGGTGAGGATCGAGACGCTCGACAACATTTACGACCTTGCCGACAGACTGCGCGAAACTGCAAAAGCATACGCGGATGGCAGACTAGCGGGCCCTACCGCAGAGGCAGCTATAGAGGCCCCAACTACGCTTTAATCTCTGGAATTCTCATTCGGTGTGCTTAGACCTACGTGATTAATGACATCCACCCCGTCGCGCGAGGCAGGCTCATCGCAAGCTCGCGGAGCGCCGCTCAGATCCCGCCCGCTTCGGGCCGGACCGGCAGCAGACGCCGCATCTATCCTTGCTTAGTGAGCCTTGAGCCAGGCGCGGGCGGCGCACAGCGCGGCGGCGACGTCATCCTTGCTCATCTGCTCGGCCACTTCGCGGCGCAGGCGGGCCGCATCGGAGTTGCCGCGCGAGGCTGAGAGGTTGAACCACTTGTGGGCCTCGACGAGATCGACCGGCACGCCGCCGCCGATCGAATACATCATGCCGAGATTGAAGAACGCGTCTGCCGTCGCAACGCCGCCAATCGCAGCGCTGTCGATTTCACTCATCTCAAAACGAGCCATATCGGCCTCCCGTTTCGCACGCGCTCCCTGTTCTGCGCTGTGCCATCTCCACCGTCCCGGCGCCCCGCCGAGTGTCTGGATCATCGGGCCGAAATTTGAATCGTGGTTTAAGCAATTGGATGAATCGAATCTCAATACAATTGAAGAAACACTAAATATTACAATGCGTTAAGCACAGAAATGCCGATGGAATCGGCACTTCTTGAATCGTTGCGGAAAGCTTTCGCGATGCCGTTGGCAGAGCGCTAACCATCGCCGCGTTTGGGTTCCGGTCAGGCGACGCGCGCCCGCTGGTTGAACAGCACGGCGCGGATGTTGGGATCCTGCATGTTGTGCTGCTCATGGCCTTCAGCGGTGACGGCCTGTCCCCGTTGAACACCCGGACGCGCGAGAACGGCTTCGATCCATCGCTTGACGTTCGGAAACTCTTCAATGTCCTGGCCGAAGCGCTTGTAGGCATTCGTCCAACCGACGCTCGCCATGTCGGCGATCGAATATTTGCCGGCCAGGAACGGACGATCCCTGAGACGCGTCTCCATCACGCCGAGCAGCCGGTTCACCTCGTCAGTGTAGCGGGCGATGGCATAGGGCAACGGCTCCGGCGCATAATTGCGGAAATGATTGGCCTGACCGCTCATCGGCCCAAGCCCGCCCACCTGCCAGAACAGCCACTGATCCACCTCCACCCGGCCGCGCTCGTCGGCCGGATAGAACTTGCCGGTCTTGCGGCCGAGATACTGGAGGATGGCGCCCGACTCGAAGATCGAGATCGGCCGCCCGCCCGGGCCATCAGGATCGACGATCGCCGGCATCCGGTTGTTCGGCGAGATGGCGAGGAACTCCGGCTTGAACTGCTCGCCCGTGCCGATATTCACCGGCCGGATCGTATAGGGCAGCCCGCACTCCTCCAGCATGATGGTGATCTTCTTGCCGTTGGCGGTCGGCCAGAAATAGAGGTCGATCGGCTTTGCGGCCTTTCGCGCCGGGGCCTTCCGGGCGGCACGGGCTTTGGCTGTTGCGGCGACCTTGCGCGAGGCTGTCTTCGCAGCTTTCGTCTTTGCAATGCCCGTCTTGGCAGCTTTTGTCTTGGCAGCTTTCTTCCTGGCGACCTTCTTCCTGGCCGCCGTCTTCGCTGTTGTCCTCGAGGAAACACCGCGCGCCATCAGGAAACTCCCTGTCCGGTTGACCGACCGCGCGAAAGCTACGCCCGCCACTGGCAGCGCGCAACGCGATCACGAATGCCGTGATCCGGAGGAAGTCATCCCATGTCAGGAGAGAATGAAACGGCCGCGATGACGCGGCTTCGGAAAAGGAATTTCCGGAATGGGCACACAAGGGCGTCGGCGAAAACTGCTGAGAAACGAAACCAGTCACGCATCCAAGTTTCGCGGGAAGGTTCGTCGCATTTGCGCGGTCCGCACCTCGATGACCCGGGACGAATGTCGTGTAGCTTGTGGTCCCTCTCGCCGACGCCCTCGTTGTCAACGAAGCCGGCGTTGTCGAAGGCAAGAGCGCGGGCTGTTTGCCATCAACACGACGCCGGCTCGTTTGACACAGTCTCCGACATGCATCGGAGCCGGGCAGTCCAACAAGAAGAATTACTTCTTCTTCGCGGCTTTGCTGGTCTTGGCGCGCTTGGTCTTCTTCGCGGTCTTCTTCACCGCAGACTTCGCCTTCGTCTTCGCCTTGGTCTTCTTCACCGCGGACTTTGCCTTGGTCTTCTTGGCCTTCTTCGCCATGCTGCCCTCCTAGCCATGATGAAATGGCGCTGTAGGAACAGTGCCTACGCGAATCGCAAGCACTGAATGTCCGATTACTACAGGACGATAAAAAAAGCAGCGTTTGCACTTAAGGAAGCGTTACGCGACATGCGTTTCGCAGTGCGCCAGCAGATAAAACGACGATCCGCGGCGATGTTCGGCGAACGCTATACTCAAATTCAGCCTGCGCCAGAGGCACTTCTTACATCATTCAGGAAGTGCCTGCGCCACAGTGATTTCCTTCATTGATTTTTACAAGCGACAGATCGCGCCGATCATCGGAAACGCCTTCCGAAAGCCCTGCCGCAAAGCGGTCGCGGGGCGATCCGGATGTCAATCCAGCCTGTGCAAAAAATTTTCGCGAAAAGCCTCCAACAAGACGTTGCCGGACAGGCACTCCGGCGAAATCGCGCGAATCGGTGCAGGTGATTCGGCTTGCCGGGCAGCCGCGCGAGCCGTCACGGGTGCCGGCCCGGATCTCTCCGACACCATGATGCCGCATCGCCAAACAACAACGGCCGGCCTTCCAACCGGGAGCGCGGGCGGACAGCAAGCCGTTGCGTGACTGTCGCGGCCAACCATGTCCAGGATGTCGCGCGGCATGCCGGCCTGATCCGGCAATCCCCGATCAGGTGTGCGACGCAGTTGTCAGCAACGCCGCTCCGGCACCCATCGCTGCCTTGGGGGAAGAGATCAATCGAGCCCTGGCCTACAGACCGAGCTTCGTCTTCAGCAGTTCGTTCACGGCTTGCGGGTTCGCCTTGCCGCCGGATGCCTTCATCGCCTGGCCGACGAACCAGCCGACCATCGCGGGCTTCTCCTTCGCCTGCGCGGCCTTGTCCGGATTGGCGGCGATGATGCCATCGACCACCGCTTCGATGGCGCCGAGGTCGGTCACCTGCTTCATGCCGCGCGCCTCAACGATCGCACGCGGGTCGCCGCCGTCCGTCCAGACGATCTCAAACAGGTCCTTGGCGATCTTGCCGGAGATGGTTCCCTCGCCGATCAGATCGAGGATCGCGCCAAGCTGCGCCGCGGATACCGGCGACGACGCGATGTCCCTGCCTTCCTTGTTGAGACGGCCGCCGAGCTCGTTGATCACCCAGTTGGCTGCCGCCCTGGCATCGCGGTTCGTCACAACCTGCTCGAAGAAGGTCGCCGTCTCGCGCTCCGCCACCAGCACATCGGCGTCATGGGCCGGCAGGCCAAGGCCGATGAAGCGCGCCTTCTTCTCATCGGGCAGCTCCGGCAGTCCGGCGCGCAGCGCATCCACATAGGACTGGTCGAATTCCAATGGCAGCAGATCCGGGTCCGGGAAGTAGCGGTAGTCGTGCGCCTCTTCCTTGCTGCGCATGGAGCGCGTCTCGCCCCGGTCCGGATCGAACAGGCGGGTCTCCTGATCGATCCGTCCGCCGTCCTCAAGGATCTCGATCTGACGGCGCGCCTCGACCTCGACGGCCTGGCCGATGAAACGGATCGAGTTGACGTTCTTGATCTCGCAGCGGGTGCCGAACGGCGCACCCGGCTTGCGCACCGAAACGTTCACATCCGCGCGCAGCGATCCCTTCTCCATGTCGCCGTCGCAGGTACCGAGGTAACGCAGGATCGAACGCAGCTTCGCGACATAGGCTTTGGCTTCATCGGCAGAGCGCAGGTCCGGCCGCGACACGATCTCCATCAGCGCCACGCCGGAGCGGTTGAGATCGACGAAGGACATGGCCGGGTGGCGGTCGTGCAGCAACTTGCCGGCGTCCTGCTCCAGATGCACCCGCTCGATGCCGATGGTGACGCTTTCGCCCTCCGGCAGATCGACCACCACTTCGCCCTCGCCGACGATCGGCGACTTGTACTGGCTGATCTGGTAGCCCTGCGGCAGATCCGGATAGAAGTAGTTCTTCCGGTCGAACACCGATTTGAGATTGATCCGGGCCTTGAGCCCGAGCCCGGTGCGGATCGCCTGCTTGATGCATTCCTCGTTGATCACCGGCAGCATGCCCGGCATCGCCGCGTCGACCAGGGACACATGGGAGTTCGGCTCGCCGCCAAACTCGGTCGAGGCGCCGGAGAACAGCTTGGACTGCGACGTGACCTGGGCATGGATCTCCATGCCGATGACGACTTCCCAGTCGCCGGTCGCGCCGCGGATGAGTTTTGAGGGCTTCACGCTTGCGGTCATAGCATGTATCTAGGGGAGGATACTTGATTTGTCAGCCTACCTGTCCCCAGCCGGTCCAATGACACCGAATTCCCCGACAATAAACCTTCCTCCGTTACCCAACGCCGCGTGGGCCGAGCTTCGGCAGAACAGCCGCAAGGATGCCAAAAGGCGCCTTGTGACAACGCGACAGGTGACCAACGCGCCACCCGAGACTCTTGCCCGCCACGTGCACGTCCCGAGGTCATATCGCTGGACTGGCAGATGCGGATAGCAGGGTTCCCCAAGCAACACGATTGCTGATTGTGGCGGTGGTGTTGCCCAGGTCACCTTGTCGGGGCTTGGGCGATCTGGCCGTGTGCATAAACAAGGCTCATAGGCAAGGCTTCGATGCAGACCAAGGACGACACGCAGAACCAACCGGCAGAGGTTGGCGCATCTTCGTTGCCGATGCCTACCCCTCTCGATCAGGCACGCAAACCCAATCTGATCTTCATATCGATCGACGACCTGAATGACTGGATCGAACCTCTCGGCGGCCATCCAAGCGTTATTACGCCCAGCTTGACTCAACTGGCAAACCTTGGGGCAGTGTGCATGGCGGCTCAGGTTGCAGCGCCGGCCTGTTCGCCTTCACGAACGGCAACTTTACTCGGGATTTCCCCCCATCGCAGCGGCGTCTATTTCAACCATCAACATTGGAATCAAAGCCCGCTGGCCCACAACGACACGCTGATCGGGCATCTCCGAAAGAGCGGCTACAAGACTTATGGCTGCGGCAAGGTCTTTCATCGGTGGGCTTCGAGGCTGCGCCAAAGCGATTGGGATCGATACTACCTTCCTGACGGCTATATGGCCTCCATCAAGGATCGCAACAGCATCATCTCGAAGCTGGCTCAGAAGCGGTTCGACAAGTCGGGGCGCGAGAGCGAGGAGGACTTTGGACCATCGGACAGCGGCGAGAATGGCGACAAGGACGTCACAGATTGGGCCGTTGACAGGCTACAGGATCCTGCGTGGAAGAACGGCGGGCAGGTCCTCGCGATGGGATTGTACCGTCCCCATCTGCCGCTGGTCGTCAACAAAAGGTACTTTGATCTTTATCCGGCCGACGTGCCCTTGCCGCCAGGTTTCTATCCCAACAGCACCCATTGGACGGACAACGAACGCGATACCGATGACCTGCCGCCGACCGCGCTCGGTCTGGGAGGTGAAAGGCTGGGACATGAACTGGACAAATCCGGAGAGTATCCATCTTTTCTCCGCTCCTATCTGGCGTCCATCTCGTTTGCCGACTTCCAGATTGGACGGATCCTCGATCAATACGAACGGTTGGGACTGGCCAAGAATACCTACATCGTGCTGTGGTCCGATCACGGATGGCAGCTCGGCGAAAAGCTGAAGTTCAGAAAGTTCACGTTATGGGAACGGGCTTTGCGGGTCCCGCTGTTTTTTGCAGGCCCGGGGATTCAACCGGAGACCCGGATCACTCAGCCTGTCAGTCTGCTCAGTGTCTATCCGACGGTCTGCGACCTGCTCGGCCTGCCGGTCGCGGCGCATTGCGATGGAGTGAGCCTGGCGCCGCGGCTGCTGGGCCGCTCAAATGGCGATGATCTGCCGCCGGTTGTTTCATTCTGGGGGAATGAGGAACTCGATTCCAACTTCAAATGCTATATGTCGGTCCGCACCGCCGATTGGCGATTGATCGACTATGGCAATGACGAAGTCGAATTGTACGATCACCGTAACGACCAATACGAGTGGCACAATCTGGCGCCGCGCATTGACCCGGAAGCTGACAGTCCGCCAAAGGCGTCGGCAAAAATCCAGGACGCGACCGAGACTTTACAGGGCTTCTTGCCAAAAGCATTGTTCTCATCGTCACAACCGTCAGAAATTCAGCAAACAATCGAGAAGCTGCGCAGCTATCTGCCAACGACATTGGCGCCCCCTGCGCAGCCAACGCAGCGGCGGTTATCCGGCAAGGATTCGTCCGACGACTGACGACTTTTTCCAGGCTACCGAGAGTATGTCCGGGGAATCAGGGGCGTGACGGAAAAATGCCCTCTGTCGCAATGCACGCTATCAGCGTGTAGCCATTGCTGGTTCGGACCGGCATGATCAACGGTAAGGCGAATGTCGTCTGTCCATTGCCGCCATAGTTGGTGCCAAGCAGCGAAAACAAGGCCGTGTTCTGCGCGATTTGTAAAACTGTCCCATCAAGCGGAAGCCAGCCGCGGGGACAGAAATTCGCCGCCGTGAACATGACCTGCGAGAGAAAAGGTTCAGCCTGCGCAAGCGCGGCTTGCGGCGCAGCGGTTACGGCCGCAAGAAGCACGTAACCCGTCAAGAGCTTTTTCATGGTGGTCCTCACGGGGTCAGGCACACGAGACGGATGGAATAGGAGTCGTAAGCGACGGTCGGCGTCATAAAGCCCGTTCCGCTTGCGGATGTCGGAGCCAGATCGTCATACGCGGTGGAGCCATTCTTGATGACCGCCGCAGAGGCGGACAACAGCGTCTGGCCCGCATCACAGCTCGCCGTGCATGCGGTATTGGCGGCGCCGCTGCAGGTCCGACTCAGAACCACGACATTCGCCGATCCCGCGGGTCCGGGTGGTCCGACGGGGCCCTGCGGCCCGGCAGGCCCTGCAAATCCACGCGGACCACGATCGCCCTTGTCGCCCTGAGGGCCCGCGGGGCCGGTTGGCCCCGTCGCGCCAACCAGTCCTCGCGGACCACGCGGCCCCTCGTCACCGGCCTCCCCCTTCGGACCGCAATCGGCGACCAGATAGTTGTTGAAGCCGAGCGGTGTGGTCAGCCTGATTCTGCAGGTCTCGGGCAAATAGAGGATATCAAACGCAAAATCCCGCGACCCATTGGACGTCGCTGTGAAATCGCCGTCGAGCGTGACCTGGGTGTTGGCCATCTTGGTCTTGCCGGTGACTTTCAGCCGCCCTTGGGCGATCACCGCCTCGGTCAGCACGATGCCGGAGCCCGCGCGCGCCAGCGCCAATTGCGATGCTGTCGGTTGCGACTGTGATGGCGGATTGGATGTCGCCGCTGGCGGCGCAGCGGATTTGGTCTGAGCGAACGAGGCTGAAACCGATAGAACAACCAGCGCGCCCGCGAGCGCGGCACTACGGGTCTGACGCATGAGATGGCCCCCTGCCCTTGCATCCTGACTGGCGGAACATTCGGTGCGGAGCTGTGGAACGTCAAGGCGCAAGCGCTTTTGACGCCGCGCCGCCGGATCAAATAAAGTTCATTAATTATGACAACGACGCTCGCACAAGCTCCACGTCAACGTCATCCAGATACAGGCCCGCGGGCGCGGCCAAACAACAAACAGACAGAGCCGCCTCAGCTCCACCACCTCTGTGGCGTGAAGCGTCCCGCCGCCTGCTCGATCACGTCGCCAAGCGAGAACAATGTCTCTTCATCGAATGGCCGGCCGATGAGCTGCAGGCCCAGCGGCAGGCCTTCCGCTGAAAGTCCGCCGGGCACGGCAATGCCCGGCAGTCCGGCCATGTTCACCGTCACCGTGAAGATGTCGTTGAGATACATCTCGACCGGATCCGCGCCGCCCTTCTCGCCGATGCCGAAGGCGGCTGACGGCGTCGCCGGCGTGAGGATCGCATCGACGCCTTGCGCGAAGCAGCGCTCGAAGTCCTGCTTGATCAGCGTACGCACCTTCTGCGCCCGCAGATAATACGCATCGTAATATCCCGCGGAGAGCACATAGGTGCCGATCATCACACGGCGGCGCACTTCCTTGCCGAAACCTTCGGCGCGGGTCTTCTCATACATGTCGACGATATCGCGGCCCGGCACGCGCAGGCCGTAGCGCACGCCGTCATAGCGCGCGAGGTTCGACGAGCACTCCGCCGGCGCGACGATGTAATAGGCCGGCAGCGCGTATTTGGTATGCGGCAGCGACACCTCGACCATCTCGGCGCCGGCGGCCTTGAGCCAGTCCGCGCCCTGCTGCCACAGCGCCTCGATCTCGCCGGCCATGCCGTCCATGCGGTATTCCTTCGGAATGCCGATGCGCATGCCCTTCACCGATTTGCCGATCGCCGCCTCATAGTCCGGCACCGGGAGATCCACCGAGGTGCTGTCCTTGGGATCATAGCCCGCCATCGAGCGCAGCAGGATCGCCGTGTCGCGCACGGTGCGCGCGATCGGGCCGGCCTGATCGAGCGACGATGCAAAGGCCACCACGCCCCAGCGCGAGCAGCGGCCATAGGTCGGCTTGATGCCGACCGTGCCGGTGAACGCCGCCGGCTGGCGGATCGAGCCGCCGGTGTCGGTCGCCGTCGCGCCCAGGCAGAGATTCGCCGCCACCGCCGCGGCCGAGCCGCCGGACGAGCCGCCCGGCACCAGCGGCGTGTTGGAGCCTTCGCGCCGCCAGGGCGACGTCACCGGGCCGAAGCACGAGGTCTCGTTCGACGAGCCCATGGCGAACTCGTCGTTGTTGAGCTTGCCGAGCATCACCGCGCCGTCGCGCCAGAGCTGGCCGGTGATGGTGGAGTCATAGGTCGGCACGAAATCGCCAAGGATGTTCGAGCATGCCGTGGTGCGCACGCCGGTCGTTGCGAACAGGTCCTTGATGCCGAGCGGGATGCCGTCCAGCGGCTGCGCATCCCCGGCGGCCAGACGCGCGTCCGATGCCCTGGCCATGGCGCGGGCCTGGTCCGGCGTTTCGATCACATAGGCGTTGAGCGAGCGCGCCGCCTCGACGGCGCTGATATGCGCGTCAGCCAGTTCGAGCGCAGAGATATCCTTGCGGCGAAGACGGTCGCGCGCCTCCGCCAGGGTCAGCGATGTGAGTTCGGTCATTCGTCGGGACTGTCGCAGGCAAAAGCGTTGGGTTGAGGCGCGGAAACCTTGCGGCGCAGGGTCTGGGTGCCGTCGGGCTCGTCGATCAGTTCGACCTCGCTCGGCAACGGCAGGTCCATCGCGCGCAGGTCATCTTCGGTATAGCCCGTCGGCATCTCGCCCTTGGCGATCTGATGCAGCAGCTGCCAGCGGAGATAGAGGTCCGCCTCCTCACATGCGAGGCACATGGTTATCCCTCACCTGTCCGGCCCAGCGCGGGCCCTGGTGCCATCGTTGCCGGGCCTGACCGCCGAACAATTGTCGCGCTTCCCACTTCCAAAGGTAGGTGTTCGCGCATCGTCATTCCACCACCTTCGGCACCAGGAAGAAATGGTCCTCGGTCACCGGGGCGTTGCGCACGATGTCATCCGCGATCCCGCCGTCGGTCACCACATCGGCGCGCTTCTTCATCGCCATCGGCATCACCGAGGTCATCGGCTCGACGCCATCCACATTCACCTCTTCGAGCTGCTCGACAAAGGCCAGGATGGCGTTGATCTCGCCCTGCAGATGCGTCACCTCGTCATCCGCGACGGCAATGCGCGCGAGACGGGCGACCTTGCGGACGGTGGCGGCGTCGATCGACATCGGGTCCGGAGTTCCTTGAAACGTTCGAGTTAGCAACCCTTGTTAGGGCTGCCGCCCCGGGCGGGTCAATCTCACCGTTTGCGGATTTCGCCGCGGAGGCTCTGACCCGTGGCGCCCCACCCGCCGAGGGCCATTGGCGTCCCGCAGCAAAACAGCTGGAGCGCTTTGCCGATCAGATTGAAGCGGGAGGCGCTCCCGGTTCCCTGTTTGATCGCATTTTCGGCGGAAACCGGTGCCCACTTGCCCGGAAAATGCGCTAGGTTTCGCCAGTTCAGCACGGCAAATCCAGCCAGGGAAGGGACGGACGATGGCCGCGTGCTTCCGCTATATCGTGAACGACGTCAAACGCAGCGATCGATTTCTACACCAGGCACCTCGGGTTCAAGCTTGAGATGCACCCCTCCCCGCCCTTTGCCGAGATTTCCCGCGGCGACATGCACCTCTATCTCAGCCAGCCCTTCCGCATGGGTGGCGGAGCGCCCATGCCCTCGGGAGAGCAGCAAACGCCCGGCGGCTGGAACCGCATCCATCTTGTTGTCGATGATCTGGACGGCATGATTGCCGGCCTTCAGTCGGCGGACTGCCGCTTCCGCAACGCCGTCGTTCAGGGGATCGGCGGCAAGCAGATCCTGTTGGAAGATCCGTCCGGCAATCTCATCGAGCTGTTCGAGCCGAACACGCCGGACTATCGGGCGCCGGGGTCGGGCAGCCGCGAGAGATAAGAAAATAATCCTTGATACAGCTACGCTGCCCTAGCCCGTATGCAGCGAAGCGCAATACGGGAGAAAAAACTCCTTCAATCCATACGGCTTCATTTGTCTTTGCGTAGGCCTGCCCCGGATTTCGCTGCGCTCCATCCGGGCTACAGCGGTCGCGCAACGCCCCGCTTGCAGAGCGAGGGTGGTGTTTCGCCCGCCGATGCCGTGAGCCATTCCATGGACACGAGCCGTTCTTCATCGTGCTGATGACGCTCAACGAGGGCGTCAACGTTATGGCCAATGTGGTGAACTGCAGCCTCGAGGAGGTAAAGATCGGCCCGCGGATGAAGCCTTACTGGCATCCGCTGCCGGACGGCACGAACCTGCCGATATTCGAGCCGGACCGATAGTGTTGTAGGGAATTCACCAAACACTCGGCCTCTAACCTCCCCTTGAAAAGGGGAGGTCGCTTTGCACAGCAAAGCGGGAGGGGATCAATCTGAGGTCCCCCATGTCTTCACCGTCTTCATCGCATTTGGACCCCCACCCCAACCCTCCCCCTATCAGGGGGAGGGAGAAGAGAGGCAGAGTGCGTGGCCAAGCGTGCGTCATTGCCGCCCGGCAATCCATCAAACAAAACTTCTTACGAAGAAGATGGATGCGCGGGTCAAGCCCGCGCATGACGTCACGGACCACACATCGCGGATGTGCCGGTCCCGGGTTTCGCTGCGCTCCATCCGGGCTGCAGACCCGTCCTGCACCGCATGCATCCCCGCAAACATGCGCTTGCGGGCCGATCAGCGCCGGTCGTTTGAAAACCCCGCCGGAAAAGTCGATATTCGGGGC
>Ga0180223_1001952_pt1 | contig 13817 bp, 9 predicted proteins | sample eDN5th30CKraftOP_FD_151337 | JGI IMG/M metagenome (GOLD analysis project Ga0180223, IMG submission 151337) | Enriched Organic Plus compost microbial communities from Emeryville, California, USA - eDNA 5th pass 30_C Kraft OP (version 2) (version 2) ...
TCCAGCTCTCTTCCATGGCCGGCCCTCCATAAGCCGACCACCCATGAATCACGCAAACCGCGACCCGGGAATCCCAAAAATGCCAGCCGCCCTAAAAATCTGCCAAAGTAGTGCTAGATACTCTGGCTCTTTGATTTCGCAGCGGCTTTTCCCGAAAACCGCGTTCCGCTTTTGGCGCCGATGCGCGAGCGCGGCCGATCGTCCGGAGGCGGCGGCCGGCCCTTGCCCCGACCGCCGGGAGCCGGCGGCCGCGCTTCGGCGAAAGCCCTTCAGGAGCATGCGTCCGGCCGCAGCCATTGCGCGACGATCGCAAGCGCGGCTTCCTCCGATGCCGCAACGCGAAACGGATACGGCTTGAAGGCGGCGAGCGCTGCGTTCATCAGCTTGCCGAGCACGGCCTCGCGCCTCGCCGCGTCCGGCTCGATCCGCACTGCGCCGGCGACCCATCGCCCGAGCTGCTTGCGCCGCTCGCGGGACCAGGCCTTGTAGAGCCTGGCGAAGCGCGGCGACTGCTCGGGCCGCTCGACCCCGTCGAAGATCACGACGAAGCGCTCGCCGCGCCGGAGCAGCGCATCGAATTCCGCGAGGACGCGCTCGGCGTCCGCGTCGGGGATGCGGGCCGGCATGGTCCAGCGCACGACCGGCCAGGATGAGCTGTCGATCATCGCGCCGCGCGTCAGAACTTGATCGCCGCGCCGACGCCCATCGTCACGCCGCGCGCATAGACCGTGCCGTAGACGGGCGCGCCGGTCAGCACGCTGGTGCCATAGGGCTGGGCGAAGGTGACATAACGCTTGTCGAGCAGGTTCTCGCCGAAAAGATAGGCCTCGCCCTTCTCCCATTCGACGCCGAGCCGGGCGGAGAGCAGGTGGACCGCCTTGAGCTTGGCCAGGTTACCGGCCTCCGAATAGCGCGGGCCGATATAGTTGTAGCCGACGCGGGCGAGCAGGTTCGCCGGACCGAAGGCCGCGATGCCGAGCGTGCCGAGCGGGGCGCGGTAGGTCACCGAGGCCTTGCCGGCCCATTCCGGCACCTGCGGCAACTGGTTGCCCTTCTTCAACCCGGCCTGCGCGGCGGCCGCGGCGGCGGGCACGTCGGTGATCTCGGTCGAGGTGTAGGTGATGCCGCCGGCGATCTCCCAGTTCTCGGTCACGCGCCAGCTCGCATCGAGCTCCACCCCGTAGCTCTTGGTGTCGAGATTGAGCGACTGCTGGGCGAAGTTCTGCAGATCGTAGGCGAGGATCTGCTCCTTGCTGACATCGTTGTAGAACAGGGCGGCCGAGACCTTCAGCCGATCGTCCAGGAACGAGCCGCGGCCGCCGATCTCGTAGGCGACGATGCTCGACGAATCATAGGGCGTGCGCGGCACGCCGGCCCACATCAGCGAATTGAAGGTGCCGAATCCGCCGCTCTTGTAGCCGCGGGAGACGCTGGCGAAGCTGGTGAGCTTGTCGGTCCAGTCATAGGAGAGCGAGGCGCGGCCGGTCCAGAAGTTATAGTCCTTCTTGCCGCCCTCGCCGAAGGCCGGAACCGTGCCGGGCGTGCCGTCGTTCCAGAATTCGCCGTCATACTTCTTCTGTTCGCGCGTGTAGCGGCCGCCGAGCGAGAGCTTCAGCCGGTCGATCACCGGATAGGTCACTTCGCCGAAGACCGCTTGGCCGGTCGTCGTCTGGTGCAGGTTGTCGAAGCCCGAGACGGCAGGGCCGTAGACGAAGACGTTGCGCATCGAGAACAGCTTCGCCTCGTCGCGATAATAGGCGAGGCCGGCGATCCACTGCAGCGTCTCGCCCGGGTTGGAGCTCAGGCGCAGCTCCTGCGTGAAGCGCTTCTGGTCGATGTTCCGGTCGAAGTAATTGCTGGCGATGTTGCCGAAGGCGTCGAGCGGCAGGCCGGTGATGCGGCTGCCGAGGAAGAAGTCGGCGCCGTTATAGGTCAGGTCGGCGCGGAGCGCGTTGTAGGAGGTCTGCGAGGTGAAGGTGAAGTGCTCGAAGCTGTGCTCGAACTTCGACTGGAAGGCGTAGTTCTTCGTGACCTCGCGCCCCAGATTCTGGGCCGCCAGAATCGGGAAGCCGTCGCCTTTCAGCGCATAGTAGACCGGCACGCCATCCGAGGAATCGGCGCTGCCGCTGAGCGTCCAGGTGGTTCGGTCGGTCGGCGTGAAGCGCAGCGTCAGGCGGCCCGTCGCGCTCTGCTCGCGGCCGAGATCGGGGCCGACGACGTTGTTGACGTAGCCGTCGATGCCGCGAAGGCGGAAGGCGATGCGCGCCCCCAGCTTGTCCTTGATCAGCGGGCCGCCGACTGCGCCTTCGAGCATGCGGTGGTTCTGCGTGCCGTATTCCGAGCGCAGATAGCCTTTCCAGGTGTCGTCGGGCAGGGTCGGCACCAGATTGACCGCGCCGCCCGTGGTGTTGCGGCCGAACAGCGTGCTCTGCGGCCCCTTCAGCACCTCGACGCGCTCGAGATCGAGATAATTGGCGTTGGAGGAGCCGATCGGCAGCGGCGTGCCGTCGACGAAGGTGAGCACGGAGGAATCGTCCGGGCCGAGCGGGAACAGGATGGGTCCGACGCCGCGCATGATCAGGAACGAGGTCGAACGGTCGCCGAAGCCCGGTATGTAGACGCCCGCGACGTCCTTCAGCGCCGAAGGCGCATCATAGGAGCGCTTCTCGTCGAGCTGGGCGCGGGTCTGCACATCCACCGCGAAGGGGATGTCCCGCAGGGTCTCGTCGCGCCGGCGCGCCGTCACCGTGATCTCGTCGAGCTGGAGCACCTGCGCGTCCCGGCCCTGCGCCCGGGCGGGTTCCGGGAGCGGACAGAGCACCCCGGCGAGCGCCGTCGTCGCGAGCAGCATGAAAGGGCTGGCGGAATGGCTGAAGGACCGCTTCATGAGGGTCGGGCTCCGTGGGGTGAAGAACTGTGAAGGTCGTCGTCGCGCCGGCGCGCGCGCCAGGCGACGAGCGCGCCGGCGGCGCAGAAGCCGGCCGCGAGGCCGAGCAGCAGAGGCAGGCCGCCGCGGCCGAGGACGAAGCCGGAGGCGATGGCCGAGACCGTGGCGACGAGAGCATCGATGCTGGAAAGGGCCGCGGCCTGCGTCGTGCCGCCGTCGCCGGCGCAGATCGGCAGGACCAGCGCGCGGAACACCACGAAGAAGGCGTAGCCGAGCGCCATCACCGCGAGCGACAGGGCGATGGCGACCGCCGGCTCGGCCCGGACGCCCGTCACGGCGAAGCCCGCGAAGCAGAATGCCGAGCAAAGGCTGACCAGGAGCGCAACGCGCCAGACCTCGCTGCCGCGCAGCACCAGCCCCGTCGCCCAGGAAGCGATCACGCCGACGCCATTGGCGCCGATCGCCGCGACGAGGCCGATCTGCCCGAGGCTCAGGCCGGCATCGACCTGCAGGACCGGCAGCATGCCGCCGGCCAGGCCCAGCCCGCCATGGCCGAGCAGCGAGAAGGCCAGCCGCCGGCGCGCCGGGACGCTTCTCAGGAAGCGCCAGAGGCCGGACGCCGCCTCGGGGCCGTTCCTGCCCTGGTCCGTCGCGGTTTCGCCGCCCGGAAGCAGCAGCGCCGGCAGCGCCAGCCCGGCCGTGATCAGGACGAGCAGCAGGATGATGCCGCTCCAGCCGGCGCCGTCGCAGAGCATGATGCCGGCGCCCATGACGAGGCCGCCCAGCGCGAAGCCGATGCCCTGCAACGGCGCGCAGCGCACCCGCGCCTCCGGCGGGAAGCCGGCGAGCAGGTAGCCGTCGAGCGCCACGGCTGCCGTCGCGATCGCCATGATCGCGAGCGTGGCGACGGCGATGATGCCGAGCGTGCCGCCCTGGGGCTCGAAGGCCGCGAGGCTCGCCGTGATCGCCACGGCGAGGGCGAGGCAGGCGAGCACGATGCGCCGGAAGACCGGGGCCTGCTCCCGGCCGATGCGGGCGACGACGGGCGCCCAGGCGACGCGTAGCGCAAAGGGCAGATAGGCCAGGAAGACGAGATTGGCGACTTCCGGCGGTTGCCCGGCTTGGCGCAGGCTCGCCGGCAGGATGTTGTAGATGAAGAAGAGGGGGACGGCGGCCGCGCCATAGACCGCGCCGATGCCGAGGCGCAGCGAGCGCTGCAGCGGCAGGGGCCGAGCCACGCCGGCAGCGGCGGAAGGCGATGCCAGACTCATCTCAGCCTCCAGCCGGCCGCACGCTCCTGCGCCTGCCAGAGCCGGGCGTAGAGCCCGCCCCGCGCGAGCAGTTCCGGATGCCGGCCTTCCTCGGCGATCCGCCCCCGATCCATTACGTAGATCCGGTCGGCCTCGGCGATGCTGCGCAGGCGATGGGCGACGACGACGAGGGTGCGTCCGTCTTCCAGCGCCGCGACCGCCTGCTGGATGGCGCGCTCGGTCAGCGGGTCCATGGCGGAGCTGGCCTCGTCGAGCAGCAGGATCGGCGCGTCCTTCAGAAGCGCCCGCGCGACGGCGACGCGCTGGCGTTCGCCGCCCGACAACGTGCGCCCGCCTTCGCCGATCACGGTATCGAGCCCGTCCGGCAGGGCCGCGATCAATTCCTCCAGCCTTGCCGCGCGGATGGCCGCGGCGAGCCGGGCTTCGTCGGCGCCCGGCGCGCCGAGCAGGATGTTGGCGCGCAGCGTGTCGCGGAAGAGGTGGACGTCCTGATTGACGAGCGCCGTCAGCGCCTGCAGCCGGGCCGGCGGGATCTCGGCGATATCGACGCCGCCGATTGTCACGCGGCCGCTCTGGGGGTCGAAGAAGCGCATCATCAGGCCGACGACGCTCGACTTGCCGGCCCCGCTCGGGCCGACGATCGCCGTCATGCCGCCCTGCCGGGCGGCCAGGGCGATGTCGTCGACCGCTCCGCGCCTGCGGTCATGGCTGAACGAGACCCGTTCGAGCGCGAAGTCGAGAGGCGTGCCCGGCTCGCGCCCGCGATGCGCGAGCGCCGGCTCGGCGAGGAAGCGGGCCATGCCGGCCTCGGCCTGCATGCCGAGGCTGAACGGCAGCATCTGCCCGAGCACCGCCGCCGAGAGGGCGTGGCCCGCCGCAAGCCCGAGCAGCAGCGCGGGGATCAGCGACGGCGCAGCCTCGCCGCCCCGCCAGGCCAGAAGCATCAGCGCGAGCGGCAAGCCGGCGCCCATCAGCGTCGCGGCGACGCCATGGAGCGAGACGAGGACGGGCGTGTAGCCGAGCATCAGGCGGCGCAGGCGGTCGGCCGCCTCGGCGAAGCGGGCGAAGGCGCCCTCTCCGGCGCGGAAGGAGCGGAACACCGCGATGCCCTCGCCATATTCGCCGATGCGCTGGCTGATCTCGGTCAGCTCGGCGTTGCGGCGCGCGATCACGCCTTTGAGGATGCGCCCGGCCACGGGCAGAGACAGCAGGCCGAGGCCGAAGGCGAAGAGCACCGCGAGCGCGATCGCCGGGTCGAACCACGCCGCCGCCAGCAACAGGCACAGGCCCGCGGCGAGCCCGCCGAACAGCCGGTTCAGGGTGAAGGTCGAGGCTTCGTTGATCCAGCGCCCGTCCTCGGTGACGAGGGTCGCGAGCCGCGCCGCGCTCCAGCGCCCGAGCGCGCCGAGCGGCACGGCCCGCATATGCGCGACCAGCCGGTTGCGGATCGCCTCGGTCGCGACATTGCCGGCACGGAAGCCGGAGGACCAGGCGAGGCGGATCAGGACGATGCGCAACGCGACGGCGGCAACGACCCCTGCGGCGTAAGGCAGCATCGTCATCGTGTCGGCAGAACCTTGCGCCAGCCGCATCAGGCCGAGCGCGACCGCGATCACCGGCCCGGCCGTCACCAGCCCTTCGAGGAAAGTGAACAGCATGGCGCGCTGGAACAGGCCGCGCGCATCGCCGAGATGGGTGAGGATGAAGGCGAGCAGCTTCATGGCCGGGCCTCCGCCGCGAGAGCGGATCGGCCGGTCTCATCGTCCTTGCGCGCATCGGCATGGCGATGGCTGGCGACCGCCTCATGCGCCGCGAACATCCGGGCGTAGAGCCCGCCTTGCCCGACCAGCACCGCATGGCTGCCGCGCTCGGCGATGCGGCCGGAATCGAGCACCAGTATCTCGTCGGCATGGACGATGGTGTGCAGGCGATGGGCGATCACGATCAGCGTGCGCTCGCGCGACAATTCCGCGATCGCGTCCTGGATCAGCGCCTCGTTCTCGGGGTCGGCGAAGGCCGTAGCCTCGTCGAGCACGAGGATCGGCGCATCCTTCAGGATGGCGCGCGCGATCGAGATGCGCTGGCGTTCGCCGCCGGAGAGTCCGAGCCCGCGCTCGCCGACGATCGTGTCGTAGCCTTGCGGCAGCGCCGCGATGAAGTCGTGCGCCCGGGCGCGCCGCGCCGCCTCGATCACCGCGTCGTCATCGGCATCCGGCCGGCCGAGGCGGATGTTGTCGGCGATCGTGCCCGCGAAGAGGAAGACCTCCTGGAAGACGAAGGAGACGGCACGGTTGAGCGTGTCGGGAGCCATCTCGCGGATATCGACGCCGCCGATCGAGACGGCGCCGCTGCCGACGTCGTGGAAGCGCGCGATCAGACGCGCGAGCGTCGACTTGCCGGAGCCGCTCGGCCCGACCAGGGCGAGGCAGTGCCCCGGCGCCACCGTGAAGTCGACGCCATGCAGCACCTGCCGCGCGCCATAGGAGAAGCCGACATTCTTGAAGCGCAGCAGCCTGTCGGCCGGTTCGCCCGGCGTGGCGCTGACCGGCAGTTCCGGGGCGGCGAGGACCGCGTCGATGCGGTCGAGCAACTGCACCTGCCGCATCAGGCGATGGCTGATGCCCTGCAGCGAGGCGAAGACGTCGCCGAGCCCGTAGGCGATCGCGAGGAAGGCCGCCAGCGTCGCCGGGCTCAGCCAGCCCTGCGCCGCCATCAGCAGGCCGGCGGGCGCGGCGAAAAGCAGATGGCTCGAGAGCAGCACCTGCGCGGCGGAGCCCGGCACCACGGCATGGCGCATCCAGGCGTCGGAAAAATGCGTCATCTCGGCGAAGATGCGCTGCGTCCGCGCCGTGGCCTGCTCGTCCTGATTGAAGGCGCGCACCGTCGGCAGGCCGTCGGCCATTTCGGCGACGGTCTCGGCCATGCGGGACTGGATCGCGAGATAATCATGTGTCGGGCCTTCGCCCTGCTTCATCACCCGTCCGATCAGGACGAGCCCGAGCGCGATCGGGAGAAGCGCGAGGATGGTCAGGCGCCAGTCGATGACGGCGAGGAGCGCGAGCGCGACGACAGGCGCGACGATCGCCGCGCTGAGCTCCGGCACGAGATGCGCCATGCCGTCCTCGACGCCCTCGACATCGTCGAGCAGGATGGTGCGCAACTCGCCCTTGGAGCGGTCGTCGAAGAACCCGAGCGGCACGCGCGCGAGCTTGGCGGCCAGCGCGAGCCGGAGTTCCTGCTGGGTCTGAAAGGCGATCCGATGCGACAGGCCGGTCGCGAGCGAAAAGAACAGGTGCCGTGCCGCGACCGCGGCGAGCGCAAGACCGCCGACCAGACCGATCCAGCGCCAGTCGACATCGCCTTGCAGGACCGCGACCAGCGCGACGGCAGCGGCGGCATAGGGCGCGAGCGACAGCAGCGCCGCCAGCGTGCCGCAGAGGATCGAGAGCAGCAGGAGCCAGCGCCGCTTCCGCATCATCGCGAAAAGCCGCATGGCGACCGCGCCGATCGAGACCGAGGCTCGCGGCTCCGCCGCGGCCTTCTCCGCCTTGTCCGTAACCGGCCCGCGCGCATCGACGTCGAGGGCCTCTGTGGAAGCGCTGACCGTCACGGCAGACCTTCGATCCGAGGATGGACCGTCTTCTTATTGGCGCGACGAAGGCGCCTCCATGTATTCGGCCTTTGCCGGCCGTCGTTTTTCCTTTGCGCGCCCGCAGGATTTGGAAGGGTTACAGATCCTGGCTCGGGGCGAGGCCGAAACGCCGGCGATAGGCGGTGGCGAAATTGGCCGGGCTGGAGAAGCCGACGCGATAGCCGATCTCGGCGATCGACAGGCGCCGCTCCCGCACCAGCACCCGCGCCACTTCCAGCCGCCGGTCGCGCAGGTAGTCGATGATGGTCGAGCCGAAGGCCGCCTTGAAGGCCTGGCGCAGGCTGGTTTCGTTGAGGCCGACGATCCGGGCGAGCTCCGAGACCGCGGGCGGGTCGGCGAGCTGGTTGTCCAGGATCAGGCGCGCATGCTCGGCATGCTCGCGATGCGAGCGGGAGAGCTGCGGCATCCCGCGGCGCTGCTCCCGAAAGATGCCAGCGACCTCGACGAGCGCGGACAGCACCCGGCTCTCGGAATAGAGCTGCGCCAGCCTGCCCTGATAGGGGTTCTCCGCGAGTTGCAGGAGATGGGCGCGCAGGGCTGTGCGGGCCTCGACCTCCTGCCAGAGGAAGCCGTCGGCGAAGCTGTCCAGCATCGTCTCGCAGCCGCTCAGCCCGGCCTCTTCCCCGAGCTCGCGGAGGAACTCGGCTCCGACATGGAAGCCGCTCATCCGGCAGACCTGACCAGGCCTTTGCGCCGAGCGGATATCGACCTGATCGCTGACGCCCAGCAGCGTCGGCACCCCGATCCGCGACGTCGCGATCGAATGGCCATCGACGAAGCCGGTATGCTCGCCGGCGAGCAGAATGCCGACGAACAGGCTCGGCCGGTAGGAGCCCACGACCCGTTCGTCGTCGAGATATTCGAGGTCGCAGCCGGTGAGATGCACCGATGGCCTGATCGGCTCGATCCAGTAGCTGCCGCGGGCGAAGGAGACGCCCGTCTGGAGCACCTGTCGCGGCGCCGCGATCGACAGATAGACGGTGCCGTCGAGATATGATTCGACGTCCCTGTAGGAAATCTCGCCGCTCACATGGAGCCGATGATCCTCGGAATATTCAATCATGCATCAGCATTGCGGGCCAGCCCTCACCGTGGCGGAGGCGGCACCGTACAATGTAACAAAAAATCCTTCAAACCATTGTTTTCAATGTGTAATTAGAACGCTTCCATATTGCTTCGCGCCGGCATTGCGGTTCGTCGCGGCGCCCTGCGCATTCATCGGCGCGCCGGCCTCCGGCGGACGGGGAGGATGTCTCTCGGGCGGATCGCTTCCCGCCGAGGCCGGCGCAGCGTCTCGCGGAAGCCGATGATGCGGGCCGCGAGGACGGCCGTTCAGTCCCTGGGAAGGCCGCCGCGGCCCGTCTCCATGGGGACGGCTTTCCGGTCCCGGCGAGAGCAGGGCGGTCCGGAAGGCGCGCTCATTCGCCGTGATCGTGGCTGTCGGCATGGCCGCGGCGCCAATAGGCGGCGACGAGGTGGCGGTCCTTCGGCAGCTTCCACGCCTCGCGCAGATGCTTGCGGATCGCCCGCGCCGCGGCCCGTTCGCAGCCGGCGAAGACGAAGGGGTTTCCGCCCTCCGGCGGAGCGACGCCCATCACCGCCCGGGGCAGGAGATCGGTGGTCCCGGCCGGCGCATCGCCGCGGGGGAGCCAGGTGATCTCGATCGCGGCCTGCGACGGCAGCTCCTGCTGCTCGGCGCGATTCGCGACCTCGATGACGATCGCGGCGCGGACCTCGGCCGGCAGTCCGGCCGCGATGCGGGCGATCGCCGGCAGCGCGGTTTCGTCCCCGCAGAGCAGATACCAGTCGGCCGGGACGACGTCGCCGCCGCCCGGCCCGAGCAGGCCGACCCGGTCGCCCACCCTGGCATTGCGGGCCCAGCTCGATCCGGGCGATGTGTCGTGCAGCACCACGTCGATGGCGAGCTCCCGGCGCAGGGGATCGATCGAGCGGATCGTGTAGACGCGCCGCACCAGCTCGTCGGCGCCGGACGGCCAGATCACCCGATTGTCCGCTCCGGCGCCCGGCCAGAGCGGCTCGCGCCCCGGCGGCGGGATCAGCACGCTGACATGCAGCCCGCCGCTCTCGAAATGTGCGGTGTCCTCGCAGGCCAGGACGACGCGCCGCATCGCCGGGGTGACGTCATGGGCGCGGCGCACCACGGCCTCGCGGAAATACGGAATGCCCGGCTGGTCCGGCAGGCTTCCGCGCCAGCTCACCCGGAGCGGCTCGCCTTCGGCGAATGCGTGCAGATGCTCGGCGACCGAGGAGGTGACGACGAAGAGATGGGTCTCGCTCGGGCTCGTCACCGCGATGTCCAGGGCGCCATCGGCGAGGCAAAGTTCCGCGGCGCCGAAACGGCCTTCGAGCCGCGCCCGCCCGTCATGGCGCGTCACCGTGCCGTGCCCGGCGAAATGCGTGCAAAGCCGCTCCAGCGTCGCCCCGGGATCGCGCATCGCCACCCGCGCCTCGGCGCGCAGCTCGGGTTCGTCAGCCATTGCGGGGGCCTCCACGATTCAGGAGCCAGATCAGATAGGGTCCGCCGATCAGCGCGGCGAACAGCCCGACCGGCACCTGATAGGGAAAGACGACAAGCCGCGCGAGCCAGTCGGCGGTGATCATCACGCCGCAGCCGATCAGCATGGCGGCGAGGAGCTGGTCGCGGCTGCGCGCGAAGCCGGCGAGACGCGCGAGATGCGGCGCGATCAGCCCGATCAGGCTCAACGGGCCGACCAGGAGCGAAGCGAACGCCGTCGCCAGCGCGGCCATGGCGGCGAGGCAGAGACGGCTGCGCGTCACGGCGAGCCCGAGGCTGCGGCCGGTCGCCTCTCCCAGCGGCAGCAGGTCGAGCCAGCGGCTGGCGAGCAGAAGCGGCGCGATCAGCATCGTGCAGGCGATCAGGCCGGTCCAGGCCTCGAAGGCGCCGGCCCGGTTGGTCGAGCCCGACAGCCAGACCAGCAGCAGATAGGCGCGCAGGTCCCCTTGGGCCATCGCCGTCGAGACCACGGCCATGCAGAGCGCGCCCATGGCGATGCCGGCCAGCAGCAGGCGCTGCGGGCCGATGCCGGGGCGGGCGGCGAAGAGCAGCATGACGATCAGCACCGCCAGCGAGCCCCCCGCGATGCCGGCGAGCATCGCGAAGGGGCTGGTCGGCATCAGCGTGAGCGCGAGCAGCAATCCGATGCCGCCGCCGGCGCTGACGCCGAGCACCTCGGGGCCGGCGAGCGGATTCGCGGTCAGGCGCTGCATCAGGCAGCCGGCCGCACCGAGAAGCGCCCCTGCCGTGCCCGCCGCGGCGAGGCGCGGGCCGCGGAAGGGCAGCAGCTCCCAGAACAGCGCGCCCGTCGCCCAGCCCCAGCCGGCCGGCCCACGGCCGAGCAGGAGGCCGAGCGCGGCCACTGCCAGGACCAGCCCGGCCAGCGGAGCGAGAGAACGCAGCGAGCGCGCCTTCCGGCGCGGTCCCCATGCCGCGTCATCGGACTGCGGCGGCAGGGCGGAAGGAACCCGCCGCATCAGCCAGAGCAGGAGCGGCCCGCCGAACAGGGCGGTCGCGGCACCGGTCGGTGCGAGGTCGTTGAAGCCGGAGCCGAGCAGTTGCACGGCGCTGTCGGTGATCGAGAGCAGCAGGGCTCCGAGTGCCGGCGCCGCCAGCAGCATCTGGCGCGGCGTGCGGGTGCCGAGCTCGCGCGCCAGCGCCGGCGCGGCGAGGCCGACGAAGCCGATCACCCCGACCTCGGCGGTGACGCTGGCCGCCAGCCAGATCGCGATACCGAGCACGGCGAGGCGAGCGGCATGCAGGGTCAATCCGAGCCCCCGCGCGACGTCCTCGTCGAGGCCGAGCAGGGCGAGCGGGCGCAGCAGCAAGGCCGCGGCGGCGGCGCTCACGGCGAGGCGCGGTGCGAGCGCGAGGACGGCATCCCAGCTCTGCTGGTTCAGCGAGCCGGCGCCCCAGATGAACAGCGACAGCACATACTCGCCCTTGGCGAGAATGACGGTCGCGCTCGCGGCTGCCGCGACGAGGGAGACGACCATGCCGGAGAGGACGACCGTCATCGGATCGAGGCCGCGCCGCCAGCTCAGTCCGAGCACGAGCGCGACGGCGGCGAGGGCGCCCGCCAGCGCCACGCCCTCCCGCGACGCGGCGATCAACGCGGGCGCATAGGCCGAGGCGATGGTGAGCGCGAGCTGCGCGCCGGAGGCGATGCCGAGCGTGGAGGCATCGGCGACCGGATTGCGCAGCACGCGCTGCAGCAGCATGCCGGCAAGCCCGAGCGCCGCGCCGCAGATCAGCGCGGTGACGGCCCGCGGCATCAGGCTATGCCAGAGCAGGATGCTCTCGAGCGTCCGCGCGAGCGCGGGCGAGGCCGGCAGGGCGGGCCGCGTCGCCACCACCGCCGCGAGCAGCGCCGCCGCCGCCAGCGCAGCGAAAGCCCAGGCGCCGGAGCGCCCGCCGAGCCGTGGGCGAGCAGGGCCGGCGGCGTCAGTCACGGGCCGCCTCCGCCGCGAGCAGGCCCTCGGTCAGCAGCCGGGCGAAGCGCCGCGCCGCGGGCAGGCCGCCATAGGGATTGATCGAGCCGATCTGCAGCAGCCGACCTTCGCGCAGATTGGGCAGTGCGTTCCAGAAGGCGCTGCGCGCGAGCGTCTCCATGGCACCGGGAGGCACCGGCGGGATCAGGGCGATCTCGGCTTGCGGCACCTGCGCCAGCGCCTCCAGCCCGATCGGCGCCGTGGCTGAATAGCTCGTATGGTCCGTCCAGGCATTGGCGAGGCCGAGCCGTTTCAGCACCTCGCCGAACAGGCTGTCGTCGCCGAAGACGCGGAAATGCCTGGCATCGCCGAGATTGATGGGAATGACGGAGCGTGTCGCGAGCGGTTTCAGCCTGTCGCGAAGGGCCGCGAACTCGGTTTCCGTCTCTGCGATGTAACGCTCCGCCGCGGCCGCGCCGAGCCGCTGCCCGATGCTGCGGGTCATCGCCAGCGCCGGTTCGTAGGGCGGCCGGCCCGGCGCATAGACGGAAAAACTCTCGACCGGTGCGATCCGGCGCAGGCGCGGCTCGGAGCCGGCATAGAAGCTCGACGACAGGATCAGATCCGGCCGCGACAGCAGCAGCAGTTCGAAATTGACGGTGCCGCGCAGACCGAGATCGGTGACCCGCGCGGGTATATCGGGCTCGACGGCGATCTCGCGGAACTGGCGCAATTCCGGCGCCGCGACGGGCGGCAGGCCGAGCGCGAGCAGTGTCTCCAGCACCGACCAGTCGACGGTCGCGACGCGCAGGCCGCCGGCCCGCGCCGGCCGGGCGCAGCCCGCGGCCGCGATCAGGCCAAGCGCGGCGCGGCGCGTCGGATATGCCGTGAATCCGGTCATGCGCGCGGCACTACCACAACGGAAGGCCGCAGCGCAGCGCCGCGGCCTTCGATGCGTCGCCGGCGGGCCTCACCAGCGATAATTCGCCGAGACGGTGACGGTGCGGGCATCGCCGTAGCTGCAGCTCGAAAAGTCCTGGCAGCTCTTCACATAGGCCTTGTCGAAGAGGTTGGTGACGTTGACCGCCAGCCCCCAGTTGCCGACCTTGTAGCGGATCGCGGCGTCGACCAGGGTCGCGCCCGGCACCTTCAGCGTATTGGCGTTGTCGGCCCAGGACTTGCCGACATAGCGCACGCCGGCGCCGAGGCTCAGCCCCTTCAGGACGCCCTCGGTGAAGGTGTAGTCGGCCCAGCCCGAAGCGGTGATCTCGGGCACGATGAACGGCGTCTTGCCAACCAGCGACGGGTCGGTGTGCTTGCTGATCTCCAGGTTGAACGCCGTCAGCGCGGCCAGCACCTTCAGGTTCTCGGTGAGGTTGGCCTTGGCCTCGAACTCGAAGCCGGTCGAGGTCACCTGTCCGAGCTGCTGCTGGGCGAAGGCGTTGAAGAAGGTCGGCGCGGGGACGAGGACGTTGTCCTTGACGATGTGGAAGACCGAGGCGGTGAACAGCGCATCGACGAAGGTGGGCTTGTACTTGAC
>Ga0180223_1001956_pt1 | contig 13808 bp, 18 predicted proteins | sample eDN5th30CKraftOP_FD_151337 | JGI IMG/M metagenome (GOLD analysis project Ga0180223, IMG submission 151337) | Enriched Organic Plus compost microbial communities from Emeryville, California, USA - eDNA 5th pass 30_C Kraft OP (version 2) (version 2) ...
TCCAGCACCAGGCGGACCGCCCGCTCACGAACCTCCGGGGCAAACTTGTTCGTCGTCTTACTCATCTTACTCATCGTAGACCCTTCCTCTCAGGAGTTAGGGCCTCCGACAATCCCGGGGCGGTTCAGGTGATTTTGGAAGCCAAGTATCCAAGCTATGTGGAGTGCCTTACCAGGAAGGGCATCCCGAGGCGCCTCGAGCCAGGGATGCGAATTCTCATCATGTCGCCAGGCGGTATCGCGGTGCTTGAGAAAACTTGAGTCAATCGGCCAGCGGTACTCCGGCGCGCAAAAGTATGCCCTCTCCACTCCCATTGATAAGGCAGTCCAGAAGCTGGCCTGCGTTAACAGCGCCACGTCTCTTGCCGTCCTCAATCCACCGATGAGGCCATTCGCCAACAATCGATCGGCGACTGGGGCTGCAGAATGCGAATAGCAGAACACGTTGTCGCCCCCGCCGCCGCCAAAGAAGGCGTCGGCGCCAATCTCCTTGGCAAGTCTCCGAAACTCCTGATCGCCGGATTGAGCAAACGAGCGAGCAACGGGGCGTGGAAGATGGGGAGCAGCGCAAGTGGCGACATCCACCCGCTCGGGTGCTTCCAGACATTCGTAGAGAGTTGCGCCGACACTTTCCGCCATTGCCCGAGCATATGCCCGCTCGTCGCCAACAGGCTGTCGCGTATATAGCGTTACGCAAGAGAACCTGACTCTTGCGTGTGCGAGGGCGGAAGCGACGATGGAAGAATCGAGCCCTCCAGAAAGCCCAAGAATGATATGATCAAATCCAGATGCGGAGGTGGCGACGCTGTCGAGAATTGCTTCGCGCACATGGCGGATCGCGGTAGCCTCATCGTCGAGCTGCTCGCCGCGGGCAGCGTAGGTCCACGGCGTCCACCACACCTCCAAGTGTGATTGCTCGCCATCGAGCTTCACTCCAAACCCCGCTGGAATTTCGACCACATTTTTCAGGCATGTCCGCTGTGTTCGCAATTGAGGCCTTGAAAGGTGTATGCCAACTGCCTCCCAATCAATTTCTGGAGTCCAAACGCCGCTTCCGGCCAGCAGGCCAATATTTGAGGTTATGAGGCTCACACGGCCGATCTTTAGCGATAGGCAAGCCAATGACCCCGATGGATCTCTGAGGATCGTGACCGGCCCACCGTTTTCGTCGACCAGTATCGCAACATACCTGCCCCAATATTCGGCAATCAGGGCTCGACCCGCACTGCTGAGCATCGCGCTTTGTTCAAAGGGCGAAAGCAACCGGGTTCCACGATTCTCAGAATACCGCTTGAACAATGTGCCGAGTATGCAGGATCCGCTCGCTGAATCTAAGCATTGGGCAGGAATATCGCTTGAAGCGAAGACCGTAATGCGTTTCGAGCTCACCCGTGCGGGGAGACTCGTATGCGCACCAATATCACTGACAAGGTCGAGGTAGTTGGAATCGGGTCCGTCACCCGATGAGCATATCACCGCGATATAATCGCGCGGCATCAGATCACCAAAATAGGTTCGAACTGGCGCACATTTTCTACGGAATCGTTAAGCACGCGATCCCCGTCCTGCACCCAACAGTGCGCCCGGAATGGATGCATCGCGACCCCGAAGACCAGAACTGGGGAGTGACCGTGACCCAGCAACCGGAGGGCAGTCGAGATGGACCATTGAAGGCATTGATCCCGCGGCGATATTACGAGCGCCGCAGACCGAAAGGATGACAGGACAGAATCTATGCAGACCGTGGGCTGTCGGGACAGCTTCCTCTTCCGCAATTCTATCAGGCGAACCAGGTTCAAAAGCCGCCCGTTCCTCAAGTGATAAGCAGTCCATATGAGGTGCGATACAGTCGTCGGAATTGCGACAATTGATCGCCAGTTGCTTCTGGGCTCCATTGCATCGCGCGTTGGCGCGATATGCGAAGCCACCTTGCTGGAGATTGACGTCTTCGCATCGGTCGCAACGAGCACGTTATTGGCGACGAGCCTGTCGAGAATTCGAGAGTCTTCTGCTGTGGTTTCCTGTGTATCGATCAGCCTAGCGAATACGTCGCGTGCGCTGCGCGGAAGCGCGTGATAGCGGTCGGCGCCTAGGTTGAGAAAGACAATCTGGTCGTCGACGACACAGAAGGTGACGTCGTTCGCCAACGCGTAGCCCATGAGTGAAGAACCCTCTGAACAAAGCCGGCGTGCGATGGACTCGCGCGCCGGCCAGGGATCAGTCGTTCGAGATTCCGCCGATCTTGAGTTCCCCCTCGGAGTCGAACGAGCCCAGGGGGGCGCCGTTGGTCTCGGCGCTCACCGCGCCGAGATCGATCAGGACTTCGTCCTGCGTTTCGTCATTGCGTTGCATATGACACTCCTCTTGTTCGCCGTTGAAGGTGACGGCAACAGGGAGAATACCCTTCTCTGATAGATAGTTTTCAGAATATATCCGGACAGATTGGCGCAATATCCGCGATCGACATGTGGGGGCACCGCATCGTTGAAGAACGCGGCGCGTGTACTTCACCAACTGTTTGAAATGGGCTGATTGTTATTTTGGCGGTTCATTTTGAATAAATTTGCGCTGGTGGGCGATTTTCCGCAGATGATACGCTTCAACTCGACGCCGCGTAGCTTTTGGAAAATTAGTGACGTCTTGGCTGGCGAGAATTCCAAGTTCCTTCGTAGCCAGAGCCGGATCAATTGCGTCCACGATTCGGCTATAGTGAAGCCGCTCATTCAACCGGCGGACCTGGATTGATGCTTGCCGGTTTCCTGTGGCATCGGCCAGTGAGGCGAAGATATCTGTCGCAAGGTTGGCCACCGCCACTCCCGAAGGCTCTCCGCTCGGGTCTGAATATTGCTGCAGCGTTCTGCGCAACGTGGACTCCTTCAGGCTAGATATTGCCGCCATTATCAGCTGCATATGCCACTCGAGGATCTCGACGAGTTCCGCCGGCTCGATGATCGGAACCAGGAAGCCCCCGTCAGCATGGTGCGTGAACAGCCCCTCACCAACGAGGATGAAGGCGGCCTCACGCACGGGGGTCTTGCTTGAGTGATGTCGGTTGGCGAGATTCTGGATGTCGATCCGTTTGCCCGGAACGAAGTGGCCGGCCAGGTAGTCGGCCTTCAGCCCGAGATAGACACGCTCCTGCAGTGGAGGGTCCATTGCCGACATCACAGCCCCGCTCCCGTCGGGACCGATGGACTTGCCCACGCCGGCGTGAGGGCCTGGGTCAGGTGATCCAAATTGCGCCGTGCTATCATCTCGATGCACAGCCGCTCGAGATCGCTGAGGTCGCCCATTGCCAGCTGCCGCGGGAAGCACATCTTCTGGCCCGCGAACAGCAGTGGGATGAGGATATGGCCCGTCGACAATCCCAGTCGATAAGCACAGGCGAGATGGTCATCCAGGCGAGAGCGTGGGTTGCCGGCTTCGATTTCGCGAAGCCAACGCACACCCATGCCGAGCTCGCGCGCCAGATCGCGCTGCGTCAGGCGCCGTTTCTTCCGTGCCTCTTCTATTTGCCGTCCCGACTGAACCTTCACATACAGGATCGGACTTTCAGCAACGGAAGTCGCCAAATGATGCGACATATCCGTGTCTCCTTACGGGAGATTCTGCCCGCCAAGGCAATTTCATAAGTCAGACGCTAAGGTGTACTTACCACCACTGTCAAACGGAACCTCGGTCAAGTTGTCGGGATTTACCCAACAAGATCATTGGCATCCCGTGAAGCCGGTGTTCTTGCTCCTGATTGCAAGGCGCGATCAAAAGCGCGTAGCAATGCTCTCTGGTCCGCCTTCGTGACCTGCAGGAGCGCCACGATGTAGATTGTGCCGAGAGTGGGCTGCCGGTCATCAGGCGAGCCCTCCTGGATGCGCTCAGTGATGCTGGTTGCAATGTCCCAAAGCTGACAGGAGGCCCCGACATGGTGCTCATGTCCTCCGCCGAGCCAGCTCACTTCCTGCCCTTTGAGCTGATCGAGGATCTCATCCGTCGGCATGCTGTTCAGATGCTCGATCGCGACATGGAGCGTGGTTCCCCAGGCGAGAAGCGACCGGGTAACGCGAATCAGATGGCAATGAGAATCGATCAGGACATCCAATCCGGCCGGTGAAAGCCGGAGCTTAAAGCTGCGTCGTGCTCGACCCATCGCCTTCTTCTCCTGCCAAAATCAGCGCTCGAAAGCCCGTCGGGGATCCCGAAGGGAGGCATTTCCACGACGAAGCGAAGCAGAAACGGCACTATAATGCCGATTGTGACAAAACCGGTTCTTTCCGACGCTCGTCATCTCGATTGACCAAGTTTGCTTCTCTTATGCTTTGTTTCGCCGCTTCGGCACTTCAGTGCCCTGCCTATTGCGGCAGTCTTTCGTGACGATCATTGCTCGGCACGCACCGGATCGGTGGAGACCACGACCCTGAGTCCCAGCTCCGCCGCACCGGACTAGCCAAACCCCAGACCTGAGCGCCTCGCGGCGCCACGAGGAGACGCGTGCCATGGACTTTCCATGCTCCCCACCCATGCTTGCAGGAGCACTTCTGCTCGTCATCGGCGCCATCCCCGCCAGCGCCCAGACCTATCGTTCCGACGCCGAAGGCTACCCCTGCGCCCGCACCGCCGAACTCGCGGTCGTGCAGAGCGGCACCGGCTTTTCGATCCGCGAAAAGGCCGGTCGCGCCACGCCACCCCCTGCAGCGGCGGTGCCCCTGCCAGCGGCGATCAAGCTCGGAAACTCGCTCACTCTCGACAGCCGAATTTTCGCGCGCACCTCCCTCGTTCGTCCGGAGTCCTCCAATGTCCCGCAGCGCTAAACTGATCCTGGCTGCGCTGCTGTGCGCGTCGGCGCCCGCCTATGCGCAAGAAGACAGCGCCGAGCCGCTCACGGCGGCCGCCGCGGAGGCTCAGCGTCAATTGCGCCAGACCTTCACCAATCTGACCTTCGAGGATTTCGGTCCGGCGCCTGTCAGCGGTCCGATATATCAGGCCGTTGCGGGTGGACGAGTCATCTATTTCGCGCCGGAGAGCGAGCATCTTCTCTTCGCGGCGATCTACGACAAGAACGGGGTCAACCTGACGGCGCTGGCGCTGGACGCGAGCGCCAGGAAGCGGCTGGGCGCGATCAAGCCCGAGGATGCCCTTGTGCTGGGACCCGCAGGCGCGCCCAAGGTCATCGAATTCACCGATCCCGACTGTCCCTATTGCCAGGCGCTCGAGCGCTTCTGGCTGACCAAGGAAGCCGAGGGGAAACCGGTCCAGCGCCTCATCTACTTCGTGAGCGGCATTCACCCGCAGGCGGCGGAAAAAGCCGAGCATATCCTCTGCTCCCCGGACCAGCAGGCGGCCTTCAAATCCGTCTACTCCGGTGCCCAGCCTGCCACGCTGCACAAGTGCCGCCCTGGTGCCGAGAAGGTCGCCCGCGACGCCGAGACCGTCCGCAAGATGGGCATCTCGGGGACACCGACGCTGTTCGTGGAAGGCAAGCTCATCTCGGGCTTTCAGCAGGGCGAGCTCCAGCAATTTCTCGACGAGGCTCATTCCAAGGTGTCGGCCGGCACCGCGCCATGAGCCTCCTTTCCAAATCATGGCGGCCGTCCGGCCGGTGCGTGGCTCGGGCAGGCCACGCGACCAGATCCGGCGGATCCGAATGCCGGTGGTCGCGGCCCTCGGGAGCCGTCCGACACGATCATCGGCCGCCAGCGAGTTCACTCGAGGGCCAGGCAAACCCGGACGGCTCCACGATCAATGGAGATCAACATGACCAAAGCTCTGCCCGTTCGGACCCTCATCACAATCGACTTTGCTGTCACGGGCTTCATCGCCCTCGTCCTGGCGACCAGCCTCGCCCACGCCTTCTCGGCGCCGGCAGCCGGCGACCTCGGCTACGACATCTACGACATCGTGGTGAACCAGGGGGTCAAGGGGCCGCTCGGCTTCGTGGGTGGCGTGGCCGCCTTCCTGTTCGGCGTCTCGCGGCTCTTTTCCAACATCATGATCGGCATCCCGACGATCGTGGCGGCGGTCTGCCTCATCAAGGCGGATTCGATCCTCCAGACCTTCGGCATGATGATCTGAAGACAGGTCGGGCCGCTGGGCTGCCGGCGCCCGTCCACCGGAACGGAAGGTGATGGTCACCTTCCGGAGACCACGCTCAGCAGCGTGGTGAAGCAAGGGAGAAGGGCGTGGACGAACGTCTGCCAAAGTTCCTGCATCGGCCGGTCCAGATCCTCTGGTTCGACAGTCAGGAATTCATCGTCGTGATGAGCGTGATCTTCGTCGCGGTCATCGTCGGCGGGCTGATCGGCTGGGCACTCATCGGCGCTCTTCTCCTCTTCATTCCCTGGAAGAGGACCAAGCCGCGCGGCTTCATCCCGCACCTGGCCTGGCGCTGGGGTCTCGTCCGCTTCCGCAACTACCCGGGTCCGACCCAGACCCGCTTCTTCGAGTGAGCGCGATGGCACATCCTTTTCGACGCAAGGCGCAGGCAGACATGATCGGCGATACGCGGCCGAGCTGGCATCTGCACCGCTATCTGCAGGGGTCCGCGAACCTCTTCGAGGAGAACCGCCTCCTGAAGATCGCGATCGCGGGTCTATTCGGCATCACCGCGGTGCTCGGCACGCTCATCTACACGTCGAACCAGAACACACGCACGGTGGTCGTGCCATTCGGCGCGGACGGTGACCTCTATGTGACGGGCAACAAGCCCTCGGAGAGCTACCTTCGTTCGATCACATTCAACATCGTAGGCCTGGCCGGAACCTATTCGGCCTATTCGGCAGATCGCCAGTTCCAGGAACTGCTGCGCATCGTCCATCCCAGCGCTTACAACGGCCTGCGCGACAGCCTCAACCGCTTGCTCGACGAGCTTCGCAACAATCCCACGCTCTCGATTGCGACCTACATCAGAAGCGACCAGCCCGTCACCTGGTCGGGCAGCGACATACTCGTGCCCGTCGAAAAGGTCCGCGTGATCGGCGGCGTCATCCGCAAGTTCCGCGGCAATCTGCGCATTCGCTACGCGCTCGAGAACGGCCGCTTCTGGCTGACCGCCCTACAGGAGGAGAATTTCAGTGCCGAAGTCCGGTAGTCTCGCGAGGCTCGCCTGCCTCACGGGCGCGCTCGTCGCGCCCATCTCGGCCAGCGGACCCGCCCTCGCCCAGTCGATCGCGGCGCTTCCCGACCAAACGAGCCGCATCCGGCTCTCCAACCGCGATGTCAATCATGTGGTGTGCGTCGGCGGCGAGATCGACGACGTGAAATTCTCTGCGGAGAAAGGGCTGGCGGTCGAGCGCGGCGGTTCGGACGCATGGATCAAGTTCCTCGTCCTCGAGACGGAAGACATGGGGGCGAAAACGCGCACTTACGTGACGACGCCCTCGGAATTCTTCGTCTCCTGCAATGGTGCGATTTATCCGCTCTACGCCGAACCGGCCGACATCCCGGCCCAGACGGTAACGCTTGTGCCGGGCGGCGCGCAGCGGGCCCGCGCCAACGACGCGCTGCTCGGCCCACTCGTCGAAGAGGAGCGCGCGGTGGGCATTGCGCTGGCGATCCTGCAGGACCGGGTGCCCGCTTCCTTTTCCGAGGTCGCGCCTTCCAGGGATCGGCTGATCCTTGCCGGCCTGTCCGGCGCATCCCTCAGCGAGCGTCGGCGCCTCGAGGTCGAGGGGATGGGCCTCTCGGTGAGCGAATATCTGGTGCGCGCGAATGCAGCGATGGCGCTTGATGAGCGCGATTTTCTGGACACTGCCCTCGGGGCGGACATCTTCGCTATCACGATCGACCGGCTGACATTGGCGCCAAACGAGAGCGCGCGGCTGATCGTCGTTCGCCGGAGTGCTCAGCAATGAGCGCGCCCGAAGAAACCCCGGAAAGGCAGGCCGTGGCCGAGACGTCCCGCTCCAGCGCTGACGAAAGCGGCTATGCGCCGCCCGTTCGGCCTGCTCTTCTGGATCTCCCCGCGCAATGGGCGAAGCTGACATCGGACCAGAAGCTCCGCGCCAAGCAGCTGGGGGTGGTTTCCTCGATCGCGCTGCTCGGGTTCGGCCTCTACACGGCGAGCCGGAGCGGACATCAGGAAGCGCCCAAGGCGCCGCAAGCGTCCAACCTCGACATGGGCGCCGGGCTTCGCGGCGACAGCCTCGAGGTGAAGCTGCGTGGCGATCTCCAGAAGATCCTCGACGGGCAGGCCCTGCTCGGAGACCGGGTGAGCGCGATCGAGGAGGGGAAGATGGGTCCGGGTGCCGCCAGTGGTGGCCATCCCCAGAGCATGGGCAGCGATGGTGACCTGCCCCCTGCCCTTCCCGGCGATGTCCCAGCCTATCCACCCGCCCCGGCCGAAGCCAGGGGTGCGGCGGACGAAATCCCCGCGCCGCCCAGCGCGCCGCCGGCGCCACCGGCGCCGCCCACGGAAAGGCAGGTCGGTGCGATCGGCGCGGCGACGGCCGTGCAAGCACCGGAAGGAGGCGCGGGCGGCGGGGCCGGGTCAAAAAAAGGGAAGCGGACGATCTATTTGCCGCCTGGTTTCATGAAGGCGCGGCTGCTGACCGGGATCGACGCATTGGCGAGCCGGGACGCCACAAGTAATCCCGAGCCGATCATCGCCCGTGTTCAGGCACCCGCAGTGCTCCCGAACGAGGTGAAGGCCAATCTCGCCGGCTGCTTCGTCATCGGGAACGCGACCGGTAGCCTCGCCAAGGAGCGGGTCGAAGTCCAGCTCGTCTCGATTTCCTGCGTCGACTTCGACGAGCACGCCGTCGTCGACCAGGCAATCAAGGGCTTCTTCGTCGATGCCGACGGCAAGAAGGGCCTGTCCGGCAAGGTGGTGACACGTGCCGGGGCGACGCTCGCGCGCTCGTTCATTGCGGGCACGATCGCCGGCATCTCGCAGACGGTCGAGGGATCGTTCGGGAGCCTTTCGACATCGGCGCTCGGCAGCGTGCGCAGTCTCGACGCGGGCGACGCCGTCAAATCGGGCGTTGCCGGCGGCCTCGCCAGATCGTCGGACAAGCTTACCGACTTCTATCTCGATCTCGCCCGGCAGGCAGGCCCGGTGGTCGAAGTCGGCGCCGCGAAGGATGTCGTGGTCGTCATCCAGGAAGGCCTCGCCCTCGAGATCAAGCCGTCGGTCGGGACCAGGTTCTGATGCAACGCTCCCCTCACCCAACAGGAGATTTCGCCATGCCTTCGCTGGCTCACCGGTCCTTCCGCAGAGCTTTGCTGTCTCTGGGCCTCCTCGCGGGCCTGGCTGGATGCGCCACGGTCGGCTCCATCATGTCGCCCTATTCGGAGAAATTCTCCTGCAAGAATGACGATCACGGCCAGTGCATCCATCCGGACCAGGCTTATGCCGATGCAGTCGCCGGCGTCGCCTCGAAGTCGGATCCCAAGGTCACCAACGACCGAGCGATGCTGCGCGGCGCGGAGGCCGGTCGAGGGCACGAGCGCGCGCGGGGCGAAAGCGGCGGCGGCACCTATGGCAGCTATCGCGATAGCGTCTATCGCGAATTGAAGGGCCTGATCGAGGCGCCGGTCACGCCGATGCTGAAGCCCGCGCGGACTGTGCGCACGCTGATCCTGCCCTATGCCGATCGTCAGCGTCCCGATCGCCTCTACATGCCGCGCTACGTCTATTCGGTGGTCGACAAGCCGGTCTGGGTCGTGGGAGGCGCGCTCGTCGGCGCGCCGGATCGCGCGTCACAGGCGCCGATCCTCGGCCAAGTGCGAGAGCCTGCCGCCTCCGAGGGTGAGCCTGGTTCGGCCGAGGCCGCCAAGCCTGCGCCTGTGATCGTGGCGCCGGCACCGGAACCGCAGCCATGAGCGCGCAAGCATCGAGCAGCGGCCTCACTTACGCCCGTCTTCGCAATGCCGTGCGGCGCGACAGCTTCTCGGACTATCTGCCGCTCGTCGCGTGGGAGGATGAGACCGAAGCGTTTCTCTGCATCGATGACACCTGGGGTCATGCCTGGGAGCTGGTCCCAACGGCCTATATGTTCGCCCATGTCCAGAGCGCCCTGCAGGGGCTTCTTAATATCCACTTCCCGGACGGGACGGTCCTCCAGCTCCACACCTTCGCGGACCCGCTGATCGACGACGCGCTCGATGCCTTCCTCGATCTGAAGACCCGCGATGATCCGCTCATTCAGGCATCGGCGCGGCATACGCACGCCTATCTGAGCGAGGGGCGTTATGGTCTCAAGGCTCTGCACGGCATCCCGGTCCGCAACTTCCGCACGCTGCTGTCGATCAAGACCCGGCGACCGCTGGGTGAAGATTTGCGGCGGCAGGTCGAGGAGCAGCTGTCGAAGCTCGGCATCCGCCGTCTCCCGCCGCAAGAGATGGTCGCCTTCTATCGCCGCATCTTCAACGGCGTCGCCGATCCGGCCCCCGGCGTCTTTGCCGACGGCACGACAACGGGCGCGCCCCCGATCGCCAAGCAGATCATCGATGCGGGTCCGGATCTCGTGTTCGAGGGCGCGGAAGTGTTCCTGGGAAATCAGGTCGCGCGCTGTCTGACTCCCAAGGCGCCGGCCCGGCGCATCACCGCCGAACGCGCCAACCGCCTCATGGGCGGCATGCGCGGCGCGTCGGAAGACAGCGATCAGATCGGCGGCCCTTTCCTCTACACGCTCAACATCTTGTTCGATCATTCGCAGTTCGAGATTCACAAGCGCGCGCAGATCCTCTCGGCCCAGAAGGCAGCGGGCAGCTTCGCGGTCGAGGTCGGCAAGCAGATCGAGGAGATCGGCTGGATTCTCGACGAGGCGGGCAACAGCAAGTTCGTCCGCGTCATCCCGACCATATGGGTGTTCGGCCGTGACCGCGCCCATGCCCGCGACCTTGCCGCAAGAGCCAAGCGCCTGTGGGAAGGCGAGCCCCTGCCCTTCTCGATGCAGGAGGAGAGCTATCTCAATCCGACATTGCTGGTGATGAGCCTGCCGTTCGGGCTCTACCCTGACCGAACGACGCTGCGCCTGCTCGAGCGGGACTTCCGCATGCCGGTCAAGGCGGCCGTGTTGATGGCGCCGATCCAGACGGACTTTCGCGGCGGCGGGCGTCCGGCACTGCTCTACACGGGTCGCAAGGGCCAGCTCGTCACGCTCGATCTCTTCGATCCCAGGATCAACAACTACAACTTCATCGTCTCGGCCGAGAGCGGGGCTGGCAAGAGTTTCCTGCTCAACAACCTGTGCCAGCAATATTATGCCTGCGGCGCGCTCATCCGCATCATCGACATCGGCGGAAGCTACCGGAAGCTCTGCACGCTCTGCTCGGGCCGCTACATCGATATCGGCGAAGAGCATCTGGTGCTCAACCCGTTCGACATGGGGCTCGCAGTCGATGGCGATGACAAGCAGTCGGCCATTACCATGGCCGTGGCGATCGTCGCCGAGATGGCCAACGCGTCGACTCGCAAGGGCGTCACCACCTCGGAGTGGAATCTCCTCAAGTCCGCGGTCCAGTGGACCATCGATACCGGTCGCGCCGATCACGGCATCGACGCCGTGCGCGAGTGGCTCGGCACCTACCCCTCGCTCGTCGAGACCGATCTCGACCGTGTCGACCATCTCGTGCCGGTTGCACGCGAGCTGGCTTTCAATCTGCGTGATTTCGGTTCGGGCGGCGCCTACGGCCATTATTTCAACGGGCCCTCGACCCTCGACATCCGCAACGACGAATTCGTGGTGCTCGAGCTCGAGCGTCTCAAGGCGATGCCCGACCTCTTCAACGTCGTCGTCATGGTCGTGGTCAATGCGGTCACGCAGGAACTCTACCTCTCCGCGCGCGACAAGCCCCGCTTCGTGCTGTGCGAAGAGGCCGCTCAGTTCATGACGAGTTCCGAAGGGCAGGACCTCTCGCGCCTCGCCGAAGCTTTCGGCCAGGGCTATCGGCGCGCTCGCAAATATCGCGGTTCGTTCGGTATCGTGCTGCAGTCGATTAACGATCTCCTGTTGTTCGGCGGCACGGGTCAGGTGATCCTCGAAAATGCCGCGACGCGGTTCCTGCTGCAGGGCTCGACCTATGACCGGGCAGTCGACAACAAGATTCTCGACTATTCGGGGTTCGTTCTCGATCTCCTGAAGTCGGTCCGCAACTCGAAGCCCAACTACAGCGAGATGTTCATCGACTCTCCGCTGGGTCTCGGCATCGCGCGGCTGGTGGTCGATCCCTTCTCCTACTGGATCAACACGTCCGCGCCCGACGAAGTCGCGGCGTTCGAGGCGCTCATGCGCCAGGGACTTTCACCACTCGAAGCCATTTGTCGGCTCGCCGGCGTCGAGCCCTCGCAGATCCTGGGCGCGCCCGCCGCGTCCGGCCGATGGGGAGCATGACGACCATGGCACGCCATACCCCGCACCCCGATCAGCTGCCGCTCAACTGGTCCGATAACGAAGCCATCGAGGTGATCGTCGAGCAACGTCTCGCTGAGCGCTTCGAGGCGGAATCCTTCCAGTGGCGCTTCCGGCTCGTGATGATCGAGACGGCGATGATGGGCCTGCTTGTGCTCGTCGCCGGGCTTTTACTCAAGCAGCCGACGATGATGGTGATGCGCGCTTCGCTCATCGTCGCCGCGTCGTGCCTCGCGACCGGCCTGCTGCTGCTCAGCCTCTCGGCAAGCACCGCGAAGCTGATGAGCCGTTTGCGCCGGAGGAGAGGTCGATGAACGGCCTCATCTCCTCCACGCCCTCGCAATCGGCGATCCGTCTCACGGTCAGCGGCTTCCTCCTTATGCTGATCCAGAGCGCTCTCCTGCTGATGTCGCCGTCACTCGGCAACGATGCAGGCACGCTGATCTGGTTTCTGACGCCGCTTGCGCTCTGCGCATTCGTCGCCGCCCTCATCGGCATCCCAGAGCCCCCCGAGAGGCATTGGAGGCAGCGCCATGGCCGCTGATCTGCTTCGCCGTGTCCGTCGCGGCCCCATTCTCCTGGTGCTCGTGACTGGCAACGCCCTGGCCGTCGCTGCCGCGCTGGCCGCCGCCGGGCCGAGCGCAGGCGGCATCGCGTCGCGCAGCACGATCGGGCGAACCTGGCCGATCGCCGAACCGGACGCCCTCGCGGAAATCGAGGCGAAGGTCGCAACGCTGCCGCGCGACATGAGCAAGGCGTTCGGTCCGCGCGACAAGTGGAGCGCGCTCAAGGCCGCGCCGCTCGGCGTCGCGGGCGCCGACCGGATCCGGAGCGTCGTCCCCTTCTACACGCTCGACTTCGACATCACGCTGCCGGACGGCAAGACGCTCTACCCCAAGGGTTTCACCTTCAACCCGCTCACTTATGTGAAGCTGCCGCAGCGCCTTGTCGTCGTTCATCCGCGCGATCTTGGCTGGGCGCTTCGCAATGCCCGGGCGAGCGACTTCATCCTGCTCGCTGCGCTTGGGCAGCAGAATGGCGACGCGATCGACCTGAGCGAGAAGACCGGCCGCCCGATCTACATCCTCGAGGAGCGGGTCAAGCAGCGGCTGGGGCTCACCGTGGCTCCGGTCATCGTCCAGCAATCCGGCACGCGCCTCGTCCTCGCCGAATATGGGCCGAAGAGCCGGGCTGCTGCGACCGGCGCGAAAGGAGCCGCGCGATGATCGGGCGTTTCCCCGTCTTCGTCACGGGACTCATCATCGGCCTTGTCCTGACGCTCGCTTGGCCGAGTCAGGCCCATGCTTCGAAATGCGAGGCCGGCACGGTTTTCAATCCCATCACCAAGGTGCGCTGGACCTGCATCTTTCCCATCACCGTGGGCGGCATCCGGGTGGGAAGCTTCGACAAGCTCGACAAGGCGCTCGACGCGCAATCCTCGTCCAAGCCTCTGTGCGCCTGCCGC
>Ga0180223_1001960_pt1 | contig 13782 bp, 9 predicted proteins | sample eDN5th30CKraftOP_FD_151337 | JGI IMG/M metagenome (GOLD analysis project Ga0180223, IMG submission 151337) | Enriched Organic Plus compost microbial communities from Emeryville, California, USA - eDNA 5th pass 30_C Kraft OP (version 2) (version 2) ...
GAGGTGGCGGCGGGTCCAGGCCAGGATCCGCTCGAACAGCAGCTGGTCGTTGTCGACCAGGGCGAAGAACAGGCCGTAGGACTGCGATTCGGAGGTGCTGCGCAGGTCGGGATTGGCGAAGTCCACCACCCGCCCGTCCTGCTCGACGTGGCGGGCGACGAACGCCTGCCATTCCCGCCACGGCCCCGGGCAGGCCGGGGCCGGGGCCGGGATGGCGGCGCGCAGGCGCGCCGGCAGCGCGCCGGCGCCAGCCGCGGCCAGCAGCGCGCGCAGGGCGTGGCGGCGGACCGGATCCGGCCCGTGGCTGGCGTGCTCCATCAAGCCCCCGACTTCAGCCGGGCGGCGGCACGGCGCCGCAGCAGCCCGCGCGCGAGCAGCGCCAGCAGCAGGCTGCCCGCGCACACCAGCACCGCCAGCCACAACGGGTGGTTGGCGAAGAACCAGCGCATCGCCGTCAGCGGCGGCAGGCGGCCGACGTGGTAGGTCTGGTTGCCGGCCAGGCTCACCAGCCTGTCCCGCTGCAGCAGGACCACGCTGCCCTGGAACAGGGCCAGCTTCTGCGGGTCGAACCAGGCCTCGAACAGGCGCGTGGCCTGCGCCGGGTCGTCGGCCATCAGCGCGACCACGCTGCGGCGCGCGCGCAGCGGCGACTCGAAGCCCATCAGCACCACGTCGCCGGCCTCCGGGCGCACCGCCACCTCGGCGGTGGTCGGCAGGTCGGTGCGGCGCGCGTCCGGCGAGAGGAACGGCAGCTTGCGCCCGATCCAGTCGCTCAGCGCGAAGCGCCGGTCCTCGCCCTGCCCGCCCACCGGCAGGTGCGCGGCCCAGCGCTCGAACAGCGGCTGGTTGCGGCGCGAACCCAGCACCAGCAGGTCGCGCCCGGCGTGCTGCTCGACCTGGGCGGCGGAGACCACGCGCGCGCGCAGCGCCGGGTAGCCGGTGGAGGCACCCATGCGCCCGAACAGGGCCAGGGCATTGGCCACGTCGTCGGCGCCGGGGTTGTCCGGCATCACCAGCGCGGTCTCGGCCAGGTCGGCCAGGCGGGTGAACGGGAAGCCGGCGTTGCCGAACGCCGCCAGGTTGGGCATGGCGATGAAGTGGGCGAAGCCGCTGACGTCGATGGTCGAATCGCCATCGATCGCCGCCGACACGTCGGGGAAGGTGTTCTTGCAGGCCTCCGCCACCGGACGGTCGAAGAAGAAGTGGAAGCGCAGCTGGCTGCTGGCCGAGAACGGGCCGGTCGGCAACCGCAGCGGCTGCTCGATCGGCATGCGGCCCTTCGGCGCGACCTGGTGCCACAGCTGCACCGGCAGCGCCCGCCCGCGCGGCCGCCCGTCCAGCGGCAGGGTGGCGACGAAGGCGTCGTTGATGCTGACGTTCAGCGCCGAGCGGTTCGCGCCCTCGGGCAGGGTGTAGCGATAGCGCAGGTTCACCGGGATCCCCTCGCTCTCCCACACGAACAGGTCCGGGGCCAGGCGCAGGCCTATCCGGACCAGGTCCGGGTGGTAGCCGCGCACGTTGAGCGCGGCCGTGTCCGGCACCAGTTCGTCGAAGCGCACCGGGCGGTCGCCGGGCAGCCAGGCCGGCGCGTCGTAGGGCTTGCGCGGCGCGGCCTCGCGGAAGTCACGGACCAGCGCGCGCTCGCCCGCCAGCGGCGTGCCCAGCGCCAGCGCGCTGGCGGCCACGCGCAGCTCGTCCTCATCGCGGCCCAGCACCAGCAGCAGCTTGCCGTTGCGGTCCTGCGGATGGGTGGCGACGGCCAGGGTCGGGCCCTCGACCTCCGGCAGCTCCACGCCCGGCGGCGGGTTGCGCGGGGTGCCGAACAGCACCGCGTGGCCCTGGGCCGGCAACATGCCGGTGTAGGCGGGGAACAGCGCGCCGCGGTAGCCGGCCAGGGCGCCGAACCAGGACGCGGTGATGCCGGCCGCCTGCAGGGTGGCGCTGGACGGCTGCCCGGCGAACACGAACGGCAGCTCCAGGCGCGCGGTGTCGCGCGGGTCGAAGAACGGCAGCGGCAGCAGCGACAGGTCGTCGGCCAGCTGCAGCGGCGCCCAGGCCAGCTCGATGTAGCTGCCGCGGTCGATGTTGGCCCACAGGCTGGTGTGGTCCGGGTCCTCGCAGTCGCGGGTGTAGTGGCCGATCAGCTGCAGGTTGATCCAGTTGTGGTCCACGAACAGGCGCGGGTCCAGCTCGATGTCGCGCTCCAGGTCGCGGCCGCCGTCCTCGGCGGGCACCGGCACGGTGGCCGCGGTGACGCCGTTGACCGTGACCTTCAGGTGCGACAGGTCCGGCAGCAGCGCCGGCGAATAGCTGTACTTCAGGTGCAGGGTGGCGCGCTGGACCACCTGGTCGCTGCGCACCGGAAACGGCACGCCGGCGGTGCCCTCGATGCCGCGCAGGGTGATCTCGTAGTCCACGCCCAGCTGGCGCAGGGTGGCGCGGCTCTGGCGCAGCTCCTGGCCCTGCGGCGCGGCGGCGGCCGGGTCCTGGGCATGGGCCAGTCCGAACAGGAAGGCGAAGGCGAAGGCGGCCGGGATTCTCAGGCGCATGCGGGCGGTGGTGGTCTGGGTGGAGGGTCGGTGGCGGGGGTTCATGCCTTCTCCCCCGCGCGCGTGCCGCGGAAGCCTTCGCGGCTGCTGCTGGCCACGTGCCGGCCCAGCGCCACGAAGCCGCGCATGCTGGCGCGCAGCACGCCGCCCAGCGAACCGAGGAAGGTGTCGCGGTCGTGGCGGCCCCACTGCGAGAGCCACAGGTCGGCGCGGGCGAAGGTGGAGGCCACCAGCCAGCGCTCCTGCTCCAGGTCCAGCTCGCGGAACTCGATGCTCAGGCCGTGCTCGTCGCGGTCCTGGCGCACCACCGCCGGCAGGCTGCAGCTGCGGCCGCGGTGGCCCAGCTCGACCTGGACCTCGGTGCCCGGGGCCAGCGGGTGCGGCGCGTCCGGGCGCAGGGCCATGCCGCCGGTGGAGAAGTCGATCGTGTGGCAGGGCACGCTGGTACCGTCCGGCAGGTGCAGCAGCGCCGGCATGCGCAGCGGCACGCGGTGGGCGCGGCGGATCTGGCGCTGCTCGCTGCAGGTGGCGATGGTCGCGCCGAGGATCATCATGTTGTAGGCGGTCCAGCCGAGGTTGAGCCACAGCGTCTGCACCTCGCCCTCGGAGCCGCCGAACACCAGCCGCAGGATGCCGGCGGCCATGCCGGTGAGGTTGAGCACCAGCAGGAACAGGTAGGGCTTGGCGATCTGGGTGTCGAAGTAGCTGCGCTGCACCAGGCCACCCTTGGCGGTGACGTTGAACTTGCCCAGCTTCGGGTTGATCACCGCCATGGTGGTCGGCAGCAGGATGTACCAGGCGAGGGTGGTCTCGTAGACCTCGTTCCACAGCAGGCTGCGGTAGTGGCCCTGCACCCGCAGGTTGGTCAGGCCCGACTGCACGATGTGCGGCAGCGCGTAGGCCAGGATCATCAGCGCCGAGGCGTGGATCACGTGCGCGCCGAACAGCAGGAAGGCCAGCGGCGCGGTGAGGAAGATGATCCGCGGCAGGCCGTAGAAGAAGTGCAGCATCGCGTTGGTGTAGCAGATGCGCTGGGCGAAGCTCAGGCCGCGGGCGAACAGCGGGTTGTCGACCCGGAAGATCTGGGCCATGCCGCGCGCCCAGCGGATGCGCTGGCCCACGTGCGCCGACAGGCTCTCGGTGGCCAGGCCGGCGGCCTGCGGGATCGGCAGGTAGGCGCTGTCGTAGCCGCGCTGGTGCAGGCGGATGGCGGTGTGCGCGTCCTCGGTCACCGTCTCCACCGCCACGCCGCCGACCTCCTCCAGCGGGCCGCGCCGGATCACCGCGCAGGAGCCGCAGAAGAAGGTCGCGTTCCAGGCGTCGTTGCCGTCCTGCAGCAGGCCGTAGAACAGGTGGCCCTCGTTGGGCACCTTGCCGAAGGTGCCGAGGTTGCGCTCGAACGGATCGGGCGAGAAGAAGTAGTGCGGGGTCTGCACCACCGCCAGCTTCGGGTCGCGCACCAGCCAGCCCATCGCCACCTGCAGGAACGAGCGCGAGGGCATGTGGTCGCAGTCGAAGATGGCGACGAACTCGCCGGAGGTCTTCTTCAGCGCGGCGTTGATGTTGCCGGCCTTGGCGTGGCTGTTGTTGGTGCGGGTCAGGTAGTGCACGCCGGCCTGCTCGCAGAACTCGCGCAGCCCCTCGCGGCGGCCGTCGTCGAGCACGTAGACGTTGAGCTTGTCCTCCGGCCAGTCCAGCACCGAGGCCGCCAGCACGGTGGTGCGCACCACCGCCAGCGGCTCGTTGTAGGTGGGGATGAACACGTCGACCGTAGGCCACTGCGACTGGTCCTGCGGCAGCGGCACCGGCCTGCGGTTGAGCGGCCAGGCGACCTGGAAGTAGCCCAGCACCAGCACCAGGAAGGCGTACAGCTCGGCCACGAGCAGGCCGCTGCCCAGGACCAGGTCCAGCGGGGTCCCCACGTCCATGGTCCGGGTCAGGCGCCACCAGATGTAGCGGGTGGACATGGCCAGCGACAGGCCCATCAGCGCCAGCACCACCAGCCGGCTGGAACTGCGCCGCAGCAGCAGCGCGGCGACGAACACCGCCGCCGACAGCACGAACTGCTGCTTCACGTCCAGCGGCACGCTGGCCACGAAGCCGACCAGCGCCAGCCCGGCGACCCACAGCGCGGCGGTCGCCAGCTTGCCGCCCACGACGCTTCCCTCCCGCTTGTCCCCCAGTCCCATTCGCATGTCCTCGTCGCGTCCGGGCGCCCGGATCAGTTCCCGCCGAACCCGGCAGGCGCCCGCCTGGCTGGATCAGTGGCCACGCAGCCGCCGCAGCGGGCTCTCGTTGCCGGTCTCCGCGCTGGCCCCTGCCAGGCGGTCGAACAATTGCTGCAACGGCGTGCGCGGCGCCGGCGGCAGCGCGCGGGCGGCAGCCGGGGCTGCCGGGACGGCGGACGCGTCTTCGCCGGCCCCGATCGCGATCGCGGGAGTCGTTGCCGTTGCCGTTGCCGTTGCAGGTGCAGGTGCAGGTGCCGGCCTTGCCGCGGGCGCAGGCGCGGGCTTCGGCGTCCGCAGGCGCCGGGTGCCGAAATCGCGGTAGTCCACCCCGCCGTCTGCGCCGAGGCGGTTGAACAGTCCGGCGACGTCGTCGTCGCCGCTGCTCGGGGAGTTCGGGTCGCGCATCGGGGAGGCCCTCAGGTCACGCGGCACAGCACGTAGCTGTCGACATGGCCGGCATCGGCCTGGGTACACACCACGTCCAGCACCGGCGCGCCGCCTGCGGCGTGGAACCAGGCCCGATAGACGCCCTCCAGGTAGGCGGCAAGCCACGGCCGCCCGGTCCCGCCGGCGGCCGCCAGCGGCGAGGCGCAGTGCCGGACCAGCACACAGTCGGGCTGTTCCTCGAATTCCACCCGGCCCCAGTCGAGCGCCGACCACACCGCGTTGGCCGCGTCCTGCAGCGCCTGCAGGGTCGCCGCCTCGGGCAGCGGATGGGCTGCGGCGAAGCGCCCGCCGAGCCGCGCCATCAGGCGCGCGCGGTCGCTCTCGTCCAGCCCCTGTTCCAGTTCCTCGCACAGCGCGCGCACGAAGCCCTGCCATTGCGGCGAACAGCAACGGGAGCGGTAGTGGTCCAGCAGGTCGGCAGGGCTCATGCGGCAACTCCCCGGTCGAGGCCAGGGCAATGGGGGAAGGGGGATACGGACCCGAGCTTTCGCAAGACCGGCACCGAGTACCGGCGCACAAAAAATATGCGAATTACGTCGCAAAAACCAGCGCCAAAGTATTCAGTTAGCCAGCTGACGCACTACGTCACTTTCTGACGCATTGCGTCACATCCCTCGCCGGATCAGCGTTCTGGGGGCTCGGCCACCGAGAATACCTGACGCAGGTAGGCCAGGTAGCCCGGGTCGTCGACCATGGTCTTGCCCGGGCTGTCGCTGAGCTTGGCTACCGGCTGGTCGTTGCAGCGGACCATCTTCATCACGATCTGCAGCGGCCGGGGGCCGAGGTCGTTGGTGAGGTTGGTGCCGACCCCGAAGGACATGCGGCAGCGGCCGCGGAAGTGGTCGTAAAGCGCCATCACCCGCTCGATGTCCAGGCCATCGCTGAACACCAGGGTCTTGGTGCGTGGGTCGATCCGGTGCGCCTGCAGGTGGGCGATGATCCGCTCGCCCCATTCGAACGGGTCGCCGGAGTCGTGGCGCATGCCGTCGAACAGCTTGCAGAAGTACAGGTCGAAGTCGCGCAGGAAGGCATCCAGCCCGATCACGTCGGTCAGGGCCACGCCCAGGTCGCCGCGGTACTCGCGCGCCCAGGTATCGAACGCGGCTACCTGCGAATCGCGCAGGCGCGGGCCCAGGGCCTGGAACGCCTGCAGCCACTCGTGGGCCATCGTGCCCTGCGGCACCAGGCCGTACTTGCGCGCGAAGTACACGTTGGAGGTACCGACGAAGTGGCTGCCGAACTCGGCGCGCAGGTGCGGCAGCACCTCGCCGTGCCAGGCGTGCGAATAGCGCCGGCGGGTGCCGAAGTCGGTGATCACGCAGTCCTCGAAGCCCACCGCCTCGCGCAGGCGCGCGGTCTTGGCGCGGATCCGGCGCAGGCCTTCCTCACGGTCCGGCGGGCCGTAGGTGCCGGTCATGTACAGCTCGCTGACGATCGCCAGCAGCGGCACCTCGAACAGGATGGTGTGCAGCCACGGCCCGCGCACGCGCAGCTCGATGCCGCCGTTCTCGTCCGGGTTGGCGCGCAACTGCACGTACTTGCGGTCGAAGTGGAACAGGCCGAGGAAGTCGACGAAGTCCGGCTTGATGAAGCGCAGCCCGCGCAGGTAGTCCAGCTCCTCCGGGGTGGCGCGCAGCGCGCACAGGGCGTCGATCTGGTCGGAGATCGCGTCCAGGTACGGGACCAGGTCCACGCCTTCGCTGCGGCAGCGGAACAGGTACTCGACCTGGGCGCCGGGATGCTGGTGCAGCACCGCCTGCATCATCGTCAGCTTGTACAGGTCGGTGTCCAGCAGCGAGGGAATGATCGGCACGGTCGCCTCCGGGAGCGTCATCGACGCGGCCACATGCGCGGCAGCCGCGCCAGGAAATGGGCCCAGATCGCGGCGAACACCGCGGCACGGACCAGCGGTCCGCGACGGGGCGCCTCGAAACGGGAGAAGTAGCGCCAAAGCCCGCGGTGCTTGTGCCACTCCACGAACAGCGGGCGCGAGCGGCTGGACACGCCGCGCACGTGCAGCACGGCCACGTCGTTGGCCACCGCCACCAGTGCCCCGGCCCGGCGCGCGCGGCGGCACAGGTCCAGGTCCTCGGCATGCAGGCGGTAGCCTTCGTCGAACCCGCCGATGCGCCCGAACAGCTCCCGCGGCACCAGCATCAGCGCGCCGGACACCGCGTCCACCGGCTGCAGCACCCGCTCCGGATCGGCCGCCACGTCCAACTTCACCGCGGCCGCCGGGTTGCGCAGCATCGCCGCGAAGTCCGGATCGCGGCGGCGCGCGGCGCCGTCGTGCACGCCGTCCTCGCCGTACAGGTCCGCGCCCAGCAGGCAGGGCCCGCCATGGGCGAGCGCGTGCGCGCGCAGGCGCACCAGCGAGTCGCGCTCCACCTGCAGGTCGGGATTGACGAAGGCCAGCCACGGCGCATCGGTGTCCGCCGCGCCCTGGTTGCAGGCCACCGCGAAGCCGGGATTGTCGGGGTTGGCGATGAAGCGCACCCGCGGGTCGGCCACCGCGTGCTGGCGCGCGATCTCCAGGGTGCCGTCGTCCGAACCGTTGTCCACCACCCGGATCTGGGCGACCCCGTCGGCGATGCGCAGCCGGTGCAGGCAGGCGTCCAGGGTCGAGGCGCTGCGGTAGCTGACCACCACCGCGGCGATGTCCGCCGGCGCGCTCATGCGCTGGCCCCGGCAACGTCGAACAGGTCGTCCTGGCGGCTGTCGCGCAGGCGCCCGTGCAGGTCCTGCAGCTCGGCGCGCGCGGCACGCAACGGGTCGCGCATCAGGAAGTCCGCCAGCCGTGCCTGCCAGGCCGGCCAGCGCGCGGCCAGCAGGTCGAGGTCGCCCTGGGCCGCCCCGCCCTCGCCGCCGCGGGCGACGAACGCGGTCTCGCACAGCACGTTGCGCCAGCCCAGCCCGGCCAGGCGCAGCGACAGGTCGGCCAGGGCCCCATACCAGGAGCCGAAACTGGCCGTGTCCAGGCCGCCGGCGCGGGCGCGCGCCGAACCGCGCAGGGCCACGGCGTGGTCGACCGCGGTCGGCAGCTCAGGGTGGCGCGGCGCCATCGCCGCGCAGGCCTGCGCGGTCAGCGCCGGATCGGCCGGCGCCGGCGCGACCTCGCCCAGGCGTGGCCAGCTGGCGACCTCGCCGGCATTGCACCACGGGGTGGCGGTGGCGATGGAGGCGTCACGCGCCAGGCAGGCGGCCAGCTGCGCCAGCCAGCCCGGCAGCGGCCGCGCGTCGGCCGAGAGCACCACCACGTCGGCGTCGCCGCAGGCGGCCAGCATCTGCTGCAGGTGCGCGACCGGTCCGACCGGCTGCGGGCGGCGGGTGTACTCGGCGCGCAGCCGGGTGCGCTGCAGCCAGCGCTCCACCAGGGCCACGCCGCGCGGGCCGGCCTGGGCGTCGTCGGCCAGCCACACCGGGGTGCCGGCGGGCGTGGCGGCGTCGAGCGCGGCCAGGCAGGCATCCAGCGCGTCCTCGTCGGCGGCAAGCGGCAGCAGCACGATGGGCAGGTCGCTCACGGCGGGACCGGGACTCCTTCTGGAAACGGCGCAACTTTAGCAGGGCCGCGCGCCCGGCCCGGATACGCGACGGCGCCCGCCGGGGCGCCGTCGTTCACTCCATGTCCGGGGGGCTCAGCCGACCCACACGCGCGCGTTGCGGAACATCCGCATCCACGGCGAGTCGGCGCCCCAGTCGCCCGGATGCCAGCTGAGGTTGACCGTGCGCGCCACCCGCTCCGGATGCGGCATCAGGATGGTGGCGCGGCCGTCCTCGCTGGTCAGGCCGGTGATGCCGTCCGGCGAGCCGTTGGGGTTGAGCGGATAGGTGGTGGCGATGTTGCCGTCGCCGTCCACGTAGCGCAGGGCCACGCGCGCGGCCGCCTGGTCCACCGCCGAGTCGAACTCGGCGCGGCCCTCGCCGTGCGCCACCGCCACCGGGATGCGCGAACCGGCCATCCCGCGCAGCAGCACCGAGGGCGACTCCACCACCTCCAGCAGCGAGGTGCGGGCCTCGAACTGCTCGCTGCGGTTGCGCAGGAACTTCGGCCAGTGGCGGGCACCGGGGATGATGTCCTTGAGCTGGCTCATCATCTGGCAGCCGTTGCACACGCCCAGCGAGAAGGTGTCCTGCCGGGCGAAGAACGCGGCGAACGCGGCACGCAGCTCCGGGCGCTCCAGGATCGAGGTGGCCCAGCCGCGGCCGGCGCCAAGCACGTCGCCGTAGCTGAAGCCGCCGCACGCCGCCAGGCCCTTGAACCCGTCCAGGGTGGCGCGGCCGGCGACCAGGTCGCTCATGTGCACGTCGACCGGGGTGAACCCGGCGCGGTCGAACGCGCGCGCCATCTCGATGTGGCTGTTGACGCCCTGCTCGCGCAGGATCGCCACCCGCGGCCGCGCGCCGGTGTTGATGAACGGCGCGGCCACGTCCTCGGCCGGGTCGAAGCTCAGCTGCGGCTTCAGTCCCGGGGCGGAGAAATCGCGCGCCACCGCGCGCTCCTCGTCGGCGCTGTCGGGGTTGTCGCGCAGCTTCTGCATGGCGTGGGTGACCGACCACCAGGCATCGAACAGCTCGTCCCACTCCCACTGCGCCAGCAGCGCGCCGGAATGGCGCACGCGGACGCGCGGAGTGCCGGTCGGACGGGCGATGCGCTGGGCGCACTCGGTCAGGGCATGGCGCTCGACCAGGTCGGCGAACGCGGCGCGGTCCTCGTCGGCGACCTGCACGATCGCGCCCAGCTCCTCGTTGAACAGGGTGCGGAACGGATCATCGCCCCAGCCGTCGAGCACGATGTCCAGGCCGCGGCGCGAGGCGAAGGCCATCTCGCACAGCGCGGCGAAGGCGCCGCCGTCGCTGCGGTCGTGGTAGGCCAGCAGCAGCCCGGCCTCGCGCGCATCGCGGATGAGGGCGAAGAAGTTGCGCAGGCGCTCGGGGTCGTCCAGGTCCGGGACCTCGCCGCCGAACGCCGGCAGCTGGCCTTCGGCGTGCACCTGGGCCAGCACCGAGCCGCCCAGGCGCTGGCGCCCGCCACCCAGTCCGATCAGCCACAGGTCGCTTTCCGGCTCGGCGGCCAGCAGCGGGGTCAGCTGCCGGCGCACGTCGGCCACCGGCGCGAACGCCGAGACCACCAGCGACACCGGCGACACCGACTTCTGCGGCTGGCCGTCGGCCTGCCACTGCGCCTGCATCGACAGCGAGTCCTTGCCCACCGGGATGCTGACTTCCAGCTCCGGGCACAGTTCCATGCCCACCGCGTGCACGGCGTCGTACAGCAGCGCATCCTCGCCCGGGTGGCCGGCGGCCGCCATCCAGTTGGCCGACAGCTTGACCTGCTCCAGCGCCTCGACCGGCGCCGCACACAGGTTGGTGATCGCCTCGCCCACCGCCATGCGCGCGGCCGCGGCCGAATCCAGCAGGGCCAGCGGGGTGCGCTCGCCGATCGCCATGGCCTCGCCGGCCACGCCGTCGTAGTCGGCCAGGGTGATGGCGCAGTCGGCCAGCGGCAGCTGCCAGGGGCCGATCATCTGGTCGCGCGCGGTCAGGCCGCCGACGCTGCGGTCGCCGATGGTGACCAGGAAGCTCTTGGCGGCCACGGTCGGGTGCGCGAGCACGCGCAGGCCGGCCTGGCGCAGGTCCAGCGCGGCGGTGCTCAGCGCCGGCCACGGCGCGGGCGCCGGGTGCACGGTGTCGCGGTGCATCTTCGGCGGCTTGCCGAACAGCACGTCCATGGGCAGGTCGATCGCCGGGTCGGCCGGGATGTTGCCCGGGGTCGCGCCGTAGGCCACGACCAGCCGCTGCTCGGCGGTGGCCACGCCCACGGCGGCGAACGGGCAGCGCTCGCGCGCGCAGATCTCGGCGAACTCGTCCAGGCGTTCGGCCGGGATGCCCAGCACGTAGCGCTCCTGCGACTCGTTGCACCACAGCTCCAGCGGCGACAGCGACGGGTCGTCGGTCGGCACCTTGGCCAGGTCGATCACGCCGCCCACGCCGGAGTCGTGCAGCAGCTCGGGGATGGCGTTGGACAGGCCGCCGGCGCCGACGTCGTGGAAGAAGTGGATCGGGTTGCGCTCGCCCATCGCCACGCAGCGGTCGATGACCTCCTGGCAGCGGCGCTCCATCTCCGGGTTGTCGCGCTGCACGCTGGCGAAGTCCAGGTCCTCGGCGCTCTCGCCGGAGGCCACCGAACTGGCGGCGCCACCGCCCAGGCCGATCAGCATCGCCGGGCCGCCGAGCACGATCACCGCGTCGCCGGGCTTGAGCGGGATCTTCTCCACCTGCACGCGGTCGATCGCGCCCAGGCCGCCGGCCAGCATGATCGGCTTGTCGTAGGCGCGGACCAGCTTGCTGCCGTCCGGGCCCTCGCCTTCCGGCAGCTCGAAGCTGCGGAAGTAGCCCAGCAGGTTCGGCCGGCCGAACTCGTTGTTGAACGCGGCGCCACCCAGCGGGCCGTCGAGCATGATCTCCAGCGCCGGGGCCATGCGCGGGTTGAGCGCGCGCTCGCCCTCCCACGGCTGCGGCAGCGTGGGGATGCGCAGGTGGGACACGGTGAAGCCGGTCAGGCCGGCCTTGGGCTTGCCGCCGCGGCCGGTGGCGCCCTCGTCGCGGATCTCGCCGCCGGCGCCGGTGGAGGCGCCCGCGAACGGCGAGATCGCGGTGGGATGGTTGTGGGTCTCGACCTTGATCTGGAACGCCGAGGGCACCGGCGGCTCGCTGCGGTACTCGCCGGTCGCCGGGTCCGGGCGGTAGCGCGAGGCCACGTGCCCCTCGATCACCGCGGCGTTGTCGCTGTACGCGCTGAGCGTGTGCTGCGGCGCCTTCTGGTGGGTGTTGCGGATCATCCGGAACAGGGAACGCTCCTGCTCCTTGCCGTCGATGGTCCAGCTGGCGTTGAAGATCTTGTGCCGGCAGTGCTCGGAGTTGGCCTGCGCGAACATCATCAGCTCAACGTCCGAGGGATCGCGGCCCAGCTCGGCGTAGCGCGCGCGCAGGTACTCGATCTCGTCCTCGGCCAGGGCCAGGCCCAGGCGGCGGTTGGCCGCTTCCAGCCCGTCCAGCGGGATGCGCTCCAGCGGGCGCCGCGCCGGGGCGGCGAACAGCGCCGAGGCCGCCTCGCGCGACTCCAGCAGCGACTGGGTCATCGGGTCGTGCAGCAGCTTGCCGAGCGCGGCCTGGGTGGCGGCGTCGTCCGGCCAGCCTGCCAGGTCCAGGCGCATGCCGCGCTCGACCCGGGCGACCGGCTGGCCGGCGCCCTGCAGCAGTTCGGTGGCCTTGCTCGACCACGGCGAGCGCGTGCCCAGGCGCGGCACCACGTAGCGCGACAGCGCGCCTTCGGCCCGCGGCGCCGGCTCCGGGCCGGCCTGGAGGATGCGGTTGAGCGCGTCCGGATCCGGTGCGGCATCGCCCGGCTGGACGAAGTAGACGTGCCAGGCGCCTTCGATGCGCAGGCCGGGGACGAGGGACTGCAGGCGGGTTTGGAGCCGTTGCCGGCGGAACGGCGAAAGGGCGGGCGCGCCCTCGAGGACGATCATGTCCGGGAGATGTCGCTGGGAAAGGCCGGCCATTGTACCGGACCCGGCCGCCGGCTTCGCCGCGGGCGGCCGCGGTGGCGGCCGCGCCGGAAGCGGCGGTTCAGCGCCCGCCGGCGCCCTCGCCCTTGCCGGCCAGGCGGTCCAGCGCCTCGCGCAGCGCCGCCGGGGCCATGTAGCCGCCCAGCTGGGTGCCATCGGGCGCGAACACCGCCGGGGTGCCGTTGACCCCGACCCGCTGGCCGATCGTGTAGTGCATCGCCACCGGGCTGGTGCAGCTGCGCGCCTGCACCCGGCCGCCGGCCTTGGCCTCGGTCAGGGCGCGGCGCCGGTCGGGCGCGCACCACACCGAGACCATGTCGCGGAAGTCCTGGCTGGCCATGCCCATGCGCGGGAAGGCCAGGTACTCCACCGCGATGCCCTGGCGGTTGTACTCGGCGATCTGCTCGTGCATGCGCCGGCAGTAGCCGCATTCGACGTCGGTGAACACGGTCACCGTGTACGCCGGGTTGGCCGGCGCGAACACGATGCGCTCCTCCTTCGGCACCCCGGCCAGGACCTTGCGGCGGTAGGCGTTGAGGCCCGGGCTGGCGGCCGGCGCGCGCGCCTTCAGGTCGATCGGCTGCGACTGCAGCAGGTAGCGGCCGTCGTCGGAGACGTACAGCACCTGGCCCTCGAGCAGGACCTCGCGGAAGCCGGGGAACGGCGCCGCGCCGAGGTAATCCGGCTCCGCGCCCGGGACCACCTCCGCCAGCGCGGCGCGCACCGCCTGCTCGGGACCGCCCTTGCCGGCAGCGCCCGGTTTGGCGCCCCCCGCGGCCTTGTCGGGCGTGGACGGAGCCGGCTGGGCACAGGCGCCAAGGCTGATCGCGCACAGCAGCGCGACGGCAAGCGGTCGGAACATTCGGAAAACCTGTCGGGACTGAGGCCGGGGATTCTGGCACAGCGCCGATGAGCAGATCCGCACCGGGGCCTGGCCGGCGCTTCCTCCGCGGTATCGCGGCGCCTGCCCCCCCCCCCGCCGGCAGGGGC
>Ga0180223_1001961_pt1 | contig 13772 bp, 13 predicted proteins | sample eDN5th30CKraftOP_FD_151337 | JGI IMG/M metagenome (GOLD analysis project Ga0180223, IMG submission 151337) | Enriched Organic Plus compost microbial communities from Emeryville, California, USA - eDNA 5th pass 30_C Kraft OP (version 2) (version 2) ...
ACCGGTCGAGGGGAGCACGGGAGCGTCCGCGTCGGCGAGTGCGTAGCTGGGACGCTCGCCCCCGGGTCCGTCACCGGGGTCGCCACCCGGTTCACCCGGGTCGCCGGGGTCGCCGGGATCACCGGGATCACCGGGATCACCGGGATCGCCCGGATTCCCGCCCGTCGACGGCCCATCGGTCGATGCATCCCCGAGCACCGAGATCGCATTGCCGCCGAGGGTCAACGGAACACCGAGCCGCGCGAGCAGCTGCGTGCCGCCGAGCAGTCCCGAGGTGCCGTCGGTCGTGCCTCCGAGGGCACCACCCGCACTCCCCCCGGATGCGGTGGTTGCGCCCGTGCTCGATGCGTCCCCCAGCACCGAGATGGCGTTGCCGCCGAGCGTCACGGGAACCCCAAGGTCGGCGAGCACCTGGCTCCCGCCGAGGATGCCGTCATCGCCCGAGGTGGTCGCACCGTCGGCATCCGGCTCCCCCGCCGCGCCGTCGGTGTCGGCATCCGTCGTCGACGCATCGCCAAACAGCGAGATGGCGTTGCCGCCGAGCGTCACGGGAACTCCGAGGTCACCGAGCACTTGCGTGCCTGAGAGCACCCCGTCCGCGCCGTCCGTCGTGCCCGCGTGACCCGTCGCGCCTCCATCGCTGTGGGTCGTCGTGGAGCCCGTCGTCGACGCGTCTCCGAACACGGAGATCGCGTTGCCCCCGAGCGAGATCGGCAGCCCGAGGCCCGCGAGCAGTTGCGTTCCACCGCCCACGGCATCCGAGCCGCTCGTGCTGCCCGACGAACCGCCACCCGTCGCGGGAGCGCTCGTCGAGGCGTCCGAGCTCGATGCGTCGCCGAAGAGGGAGATCGCGTTGCCGCCCAGCTGCAGGGGCAACTCGATGCCGAGGATGCCTTGCGTGCCCGAGGCGACGCCGTCGGTTCCCGAGGTCGTTCCGGTGTCGGCGTGCGCGACGCCGACTCCGAGGGCCATGAAGCCCCCGGTGACGAGGACTGTCCATAGCCCTCGCGAGACGTACTTGTTCATGGTTCCGGCTCCTTGCCTGATCGAATGACGTCGCGGCCGGGTGGCCGCGACGGACGCATGTCCGGCCCACGTCGGGTTCGAAGGCGGACGCGTCGCCGTCAGTCAGGCGAGGTGTCGGTCGGGTAGACGGGTGATTCGGGCGCACGGATGCCGCCCGGACGCAGTCGTCCCCGGGCGAGCAGCAGGAAGAGGGCGCCGCCGAGCAACGCTGCGACGAGGCCCGCCGACGGGCCGGTCGGCGCGACGACCGACGCGGGCGCGGCATCGCCGAGCACGCCGAGCGGAGCCTCCGCGGGGCCCGGCCGGACGGGCAGGATGCTGCCCGCCGCGACGTCGGCTGCGGCATCCGCGATGAGCCCCAAGGCGCCGGGCCCGGGTAGCACGGATTCGGCGCTCGGTCCGTCGGTCGAGGGCGCGGGGACGGGGACCTCACCCGGCGATCCCGGGATGTCGGGCCCGGCGGGGGTGCCGGGCCCGACCGAGGTGCCGGGCTCGCCGACCACGCTCACGAGCGTGTCGTCGACGGTCCCGGCGAGGGGGTCGAGGATCGAGTGCACGGGTTCGTCGCCGAGGATGCCGCCCACGACCGGCAGTGATGCCACCGTGTCGCCGAGCAGCCCGTCGACGAGGCCCGCGACAGGCTGGGTGACCGAGACGACAGGCCCGCTGTCGGCGAGCTCACCCACGAGATGGCCCACGACGGGGAGGTCGCGCGCATCGGGGAGCGATGTGGTCACGGGCCGGGTGACGTCGGTCACGGTCGACGCGACACCGCTCAGGAGTCCGCCGAGAAGGCCGGGATCCGCCTCGTCGGCGTGCGCCGCCTGGGGTGCGAAGAGACTGAGCAGACCGGCCGCGAGCCCGAGGCCGCCGCCCACGAGGGCGCCGCGCCAGCCGATGCGTCGCGTCGCGACGACGCCGGAGTCGACGTCGTCTGGCTGCTCCATGTCGCCCCCCCTTTGTCGAGGCTAGACCCGGTATGTACACCTCCCGTCAGAGTACGACGATGGATGCTCGATTTCCAGCAAAAGTTGCGAAGAGAACTCTACCGATATATCGTTGACGTGTCGCGATACCTCGCGATGTCATGGTCTACGAAAGGAGAACGATCATGCACCCCAAGGCTTTTCGGCGCCACGAGCGCCACGCCATGTTCCACCACGACCCCGGCAACCCCGCCGCCCATGGCCCGCACGCGGAGTGGGGCGTCCACGCGCCCCTGCGCGGTGGGATGCCGCCCTTCCCTCCCGGCTTCGGCCCCGGTCCATGGGGCCGCCGCGGGCGCGGACGGGCCGGGCGCGGCGACATCCGCGCCGTCATCCTCTCGGTGCTCGCCGAGGGCCCGTCGAACGGCTACAACGTCATCAAGACGATCGCCGAGCGCACGGGCGGCACGTGGCGACCGAGCCCCGGGTCGGTGTATCCGACCCTCCAGCAGCTCGTCGACGAGGAGCTCATCGAGGCGCGCGGCGAGGGCCGTCGCACCGAGTACGTGCTCACGGAGGCGGGCGAGAAGTACGTCAAGCAGAACGCCGACGAGCTCGGTCGCGCATGGGAGTCCGGCGCCCCGCGACGCAGCGAGCAGGAGCTCGCCTTCCAGCAGAGCGTCGGCAGGCTCATGAGCGTCGTGGGGCAGTTCCATCACGCCGCCGACGACGCGCAACGCCACGCCGCGGTCGAGAAGCTCGACGAGGCGCGCCGCGCGCTGTACCGCATCCTCGCGGACTGAGCTCGGCATCCGCTCCCCCGCCTTGCACGCGTGAGGCGGGGGAGCTTTGCGTGCACCCGGTCAGGAATCGAGAAGCTTGCCGCGGGCGCGGTTGCCTAGCCTGGTCGCATGGCTGACACGACGAAGAAGACCAACACGAGCGCGTTCAACGCCGAGGAACGCGCCGCGATGAAGGAGCACGCGGCCGAGGTGCGTCGCTCGCAGAAGAGCACGCCCGAGGAGGACCGCCAGGCGGTGCTCGACAAGATCGCCGCGATGGCGGCACCGGACCGCGTGCTCGCCGAGCGCATCCACGCGATCGTCACCGAGGTGGCCCCCGAGCTCGCGCCGAGGCTGTGGTACGGGATGCCGGCGTACTACCGCAACGGCAAGAACGTCGTGTTCTTCCAGGATGCCGCCAAGTTCAAGGCGCGCTACGCGACGCTCGGCTTCAACGACGCCGCACGGCTCGACGAGGGATCGTTCTGGCCGACGGCATACGCGATCACGTATGAGTTGACGTCGGCCGACGAGAAGCGCATCGCCGAGCTCATCCGCAAGGCGGCGGGCTGAGCCCGCGAGCTACGCGCCCCGGTTGCGGCGCCGCATCGGGCGCGGGGCCCGGTCGCCGAGGAACGACCGCGCCGAATCGACGACGAACCCGCGGCTGAGCGCCTCGCGCCCGATGAGCATCCGGAAGCCCATGGCATCGCGGTTGCTGAGGGTCACCTCGGCGTCGACCTCGTGTCCTACGAGCACGAGCCGCATGGCGACGACGAAGCGCTCCTGCACGTGGCCCGAGGAGCTGCGCACTCGCCGCACGTCGAGCACGGGGCACGCCACCTCGACCTCGTCGGCATCCGACTTCTGCCACGGACGGATGCGAAACCGCACCCACGCGCTCCCGTCGCGATCGAAGGCCTCGATGTCGTAGGCGTGGATTGACGAGGTCTGCGCTCCCGTGTCGAGCTTCGCCTTGATCCAGGGAACTCCCACATCCGGGAGCTGAACCCATTCTCGCCACCCGGCGAGAGTGTTTGAATGGGTCGTCTCGCTCACCGCACCATCTTGGCAGGCGTCCCACCCCATGAAACTCGCGATCCTCTCGCGCGCCCCTCGGGCGTACTCCACCCAGCGCCTCCGCGCGGCCGCCCTGCAGCGCGGGCACGACGTCAAGGTGCTCAACACGCTGCGGTTCGCGATCGACCTCTCCGCCGACGAACCCGACCTGCAGTACCGCGGCCGCCCGCTCTCGGACTACGACGCGGTCATCCCCCGCATCGGCGCCTCGATCACCTACTTCGGCACCGCCGTCGTGCGGCAGTTCGAGCAGATGGACGTCTACACGCCCAACACCGCCAACGGCATCGCGAACGCGCGCGACAAGCTGCGGGCGACGCAGATCCTGTCGCGTCACAACATCGGGATGCCAGCCACCGCTTTCGTGCGCAATCGCGCGGATGTGCGCCCGGCGATCGAACGCGTCGGGGGCGCCCCTGTGGTCATCAAGCTCCTCGAAGGCACGCAGGGCATCGGCGTCATCCTCGCGCCCGAGGTCAAGGTGGCCGAGGCGATCATCGAGACGCTGCACTCGACGAAGCAGAACGTGCTCATCCAGCGCTTCGTATCCGAGAGCCGCGGTCGCGACATCCGCGCCCTCGTCGTGGGGGATCGCGTCGTCGCCGCCATGCGGCGCACGGCCAAAGGCGACGAATTCCGTTCGAACGTGCACCGCGGCGGCACCGTCGAGCGCGTCGAGCTGAGCCCCGAGTACGCGCAGGCGGCCGTGCGGTCGGCGCAGATCATGGGCCTGCGCGTCGCGGGCGTCGACATGCTCGAGGGAGCCGACGGCCCGCTCGTCATGGAGGTCAACTCCTCGCCGGGCCTCCAGGGCATCGAGGAGGCGACGCAGCTCGATGTCGCGGGCGCGATCATCGACTACATCGCGGGCCAGGTGGCTTTCCCCGAGATCGACGTGCGTCAGCGCCTCTCGGTGTCGACCGGTTACGGCGTCGCCGAGCTGCTCGTGCACGCGGGCGCCGAGCTCGTCGGCAAGACGCTCGGCGAGTCGGGGCTGTGGGAGCGCGACATCACGGTGCTCACGCTGCATCGCGGCACGCAGGTCATCCCGAACCCCCGCAAGGGCGTCGTACTCGAGGCGGGCGACCGCTTGCTGTGCTTCGGCAAGCTCGAGGAGATGCGCACGATGATCCCCGAGCGCCGCCGTCGCCGCGCGAAGGTGCGCAAGCTGCCCGCCGAGCCGATCCCTGCGGAGGAGTAGGGCGGCCTCGCCGCGCGATCCGCACGAAAGCCGTCTGTAAGGTTCTCGCCGCATCCGGAAATGAACCCTGTGAGGGGGTTCGGATATGGCCATTCGGATCATCGCGGTGCAGCTCATGGGCGGCATCGACCACGAGCACGTCATCGCCGTGCGCTGGGCGTCGGAGCACAGCGACGAGACGGGCGACAGCACGGTGGAGGAGGTCATCGACTGGCTCTCGCACGGCGCGCATGTCGCGTGGGTCGGCGACCGGCAACAGGTGGCGACCGTGCAGGTCGTCGAGGGCGAGCGCACGCGCTGGTTGCAGGCCAACCGGTGGGGCGAGCTCACGCGCGACCTGCTCGACCTCCCCCGCCGCGGCCTCTCGCCGCGACCACGCGCGCTGCTTCGGCATCCGTGAACGAGACCACCGGAGGTGCACGCCGATGGACGAGCTCGAGCGCCGCATCCGCGCCGCCAACCCGCTATGTGCGCGACGTGACGACACGCTGACGCCCCGGGCCCGACAGGAGCTGGAGACCCTTCTCGCGACGACGGCGTCGCCCGCGCATGAGGCTCAGACGGTCGCGGCGATCCGCGCATGCCGCGGTGACGACGCCAAGCGTCGCGATCGGTGAGGAGGACGCACCCAACCATCTCCGCGTGAGATGAACGCACCTGGTGTGGTGAGGTGTTTGCGTAACCGTACTGCCCAGCATTCATGGGGGACCCTTGAACTGAGGGAGCGACTATTTCCACGCCGTGCGCCGGATCCTTCCATGGACGCGCAGTGTCGCTAGCTATGTTCAGCCGATGTGGTGGAAACGTGAGGCTAAGCGCGGCGCAGCGGAAGGTCGCTCGGCAGAGGACAAGCCCCTTGCCCAACTCCGGCTCATCTCGGAGGAGCTCGACCGCCAACTCAGCAACATTTCGGTGCGGCAGGCCAATGCCGTTACACGGTCGTCCATCGTCCTTGCGGCGGCAGGAGTCACGGCCTTCTCGAATGTAAGCCAGTCGCTTGGCTGGTCGCTGGTCCCAGTGGCGTTCTCGGTGATGTCAGCTGGGCTGTCACTCGCTTCGATTCACTACTGGACAAGCTCCGCAACGCAGTATCGGCGCTCCTTCGTGAAGCCTTATCTGGGAGCGAGCGAGTACGGGCTCTTGTGGCGCCAAGTGATGGACAAGTTCGAAGAACTCGACGCCGTGACGGCGGACCTCGATCGCAAGACCAACCGGGTGCAAGGTGCGGTAGCCATGCTCATCGCCGCATGGTTTACTGCGGTCATCATTCGATTTGTGGTTGATCCGGTTCTCACCGGACAGGGCTACTAAGGAGCAGGCGTGGACGAGCGCGAGCAAGATCCCGACGAGTTCGGTGACGTCGTCCCATCGGAGGCGATCGAGCTACCCTCGGCGAGCGTCCATCGCCTAACCGAGACCTATGTCCAGCCCCGCGACGTAAACGGGGACGCTGATGGGAAGGACTGAGGCCGAGGGCTTCGGCGACGTCGTCCCGGCAGAAGCAGCGGTACTCCCCACCGGCATCGACAACACCCTGACCCACAGCGCTGACCCACCGACCACACCGCCGAATATTCGAGTCGAGGAACGATGACAGACGAGAACAAGGACTTCGGCGACGTTGTCCCGGACGAGGCAGAGGCGCTCCCGCCCGCGACTAAGAAGTCCCTTACTGCGAGCGGCGCAAAGGACGAAAGCGGGACAACGGACGACTAGAGCCTGTCCTTGCGCGAACGTGCAGCGCCGGAGCACAAGCGCCCCGGAGGACCGTTCGTCAACTTTGGAGAGGCAATGCAGCTCGCCGACTCGATAGACCTAGGCGCCCTCTTGGGTCGCCTAGCCTTGCGGCGACCGGTGTTCCACTCCGAGCGGGACTTCCAAGTCGCGCTGGCCTGGGAGGCAAAGCTTGCGGACCCAGATATCGATGTGTACCTGGAGACGCGCCCGGCCGATCGAGCGCACCTGGACGTCGCCTTCGAGAAGGCCGGCCGCTATACGGCCGTCGAGTTGAAGTACCTGACTCGAGGCTGGTCCGGCGAGGTCAACGGACAGCACTACAACCTGAAGACGCACGGCGCTCACGATCGGGGCCGATACGGAGTCGTGCGCGATGTATGGCGCGTCGAGCAGTTCGCGAGCCGGCCGAACTCGAACGGGGCAGTGGTGGTGTTGACGAATGACCCCAGCTACCTGCGCCCGTCGAGCCGAGCATCGCGTGACGCTGCCTTTCGGATCCACGACGGGGCCGTGCTCGCTGGCCTCCGCGCATGGGACGGTAGCCCGCCCTCACGCGACATGGTGGACCTAAAGCTCGCGGGCTCCTACCAGCTGCAATGGTCCGACTACTCGACGGGCGACATCGGTCCGCGGCTCTGGCAGCTGGTGATCGAGGTAGATCGAGGCGTCGGCTGACGCCTCCGAGGGACGAACGCCAGCGCGAACGCGTAGGACGCAGCGAACGCTCTGTGTTCGAGAGGAGCGCGTTGCCGGCAGCCATACGGACGCCATCTCGCGGGAGGCATGGGGCCATCAACGGCTACCTCTGTCCCGCGCTTCGGAGCTTGCCGTCGTTCTCAACGAGCCGGCCGGTCGCCACAGCCCGATCGATGGCCTGGTTTAGGCGGGCCTCTACGAGCGGGCCCCGCCGAGCCCATCCGAACAGTCGCGCGATGGTCGTGAGAACCTCCTCGCGAGTCGCGCCTCCGACGTCCGCGACGAGCAGCTCTGCTGTCAGGGCGAACTCATCGAGGTGAATGTGCTCGGGCTTTCGCACATTGTCCTTGCAGCGGACCCGGGCGACGGGGCGATCCGGGATATCGATGAAGTCGTTTTCGCGCAGGAGATCGGACTTCTTGATCGCGAGGTCCAGATTGTCCCGGAGGCGCGAGGAAACCCTACCGATTCCCCACCACTCCCGGACCCGTTCCCCAAGGGTTTCCATGTGGATCGGACCTTCAGTAAGCGCGATTTGCTTCAGCGGCTCGACGAGATGCAGATGATTGCCCGGCTCGGCAGGTTCAACCCAATACGGGAGCGAGACTCTTTGCGCCTTTGTGTATGGCTCCTGCCAGCGGAACTCGGAGTGCGGTTCGGTGGGCACGGTCTCGACTTCGCGTCGGCTCGGCACGCTTCGGCTGCGCCCGAGTCCGGCGTTCTTCCCAGCGATCGCCTGCTCGATGGCGTTGCGAAGTCGTTCCTCCTCGACGGCACGATCGCGATACCAGGAGGTTCCCCAGATCCGGTGAAGTCTCCATCCGAGCCCGGCCAGCACCTGGTCACGCAGGCGGTCGCGGTCGCGGGCAGCTGGGGCCGCGTGGTACTGGTATCCGTCGCACTCGATGCCGAGTACGAAGAGTCCCGCTTTCTCGGGGTGGCGGATCGCCATGTCGATTCGGAATCCAGCTGCGCCAACCTGGGGTTCGGCGAAGTATCCCCACGATCTGACGGTCTGGAGAACCGATTCCTCGAATGGAGACTCCGGCATGAGCCCGGTCGAGATTGATCGACCCCCGAGTGACGGAATGCCTCGACGCGCGAACTCGAGGTATGCGCGCAGCGCCTCGACGTTCTCGTTCTGGGTGGGCGGGATGTCGTGCGCTTCCATCGAGGCGACGACTTCCACTCGCTGGCGCGCTCGCGTGACTCCGACGTTCAGTCGTCGCCAGCCCTTCTCCCGATTCAGCACGCCGAAGTTTGTGGAGATCTTTCCGACCTCGTCGGGACCGTAGCCGACGGAGAACACGATGACGTCGCGTTCATCGCCCTGAACCGATTCGAGCGATCGGACGAAGAATCCGTCGAGGCGGTCGCTCTTGTCGAAGTGCGGATCGAGGTCGCGGTGGTTCTCGCGCAGTGTGTTGACCGCCGCGATAACGGCGTCTGCCTGGGCTACCGAGAAGGTAACTACGCCGAGGGATGCGCCTGGGCGGGTCCGGTAGTGGTGGATGACGCGTTCGGCGACGATCTGGGCTTCGCGCGGGTTATCGGCGCCGCCCCCGCGGCGGTAGGTGCCGTTCGCGTGGAAGAACTCGACGCCGACGTTGCCGCCGTCGTGTTGGGCAGACGGGTAGGTAACGAGACCGCCCTCGTAGAAGCGGTAGTTGGAGAAGGCGATGAGTGCCTCATGCTGGGACCTGTAGTGCCAGCGCAGGCCGAGGTTGCGGAATGCCCCGGACGATTTCGCCAGTTCGAGGATCGACTGGAAGTCAGTCACGTCCGCGTCGATGTCTTCGTCGTCGTCTGCTTCGATCACACGCTCGAAGAACTGTGTCGGGGGCAGCTGCTTGTCGTCTCCAGCGAGCACGAACGCTCGCCCGCGGTAGATGCAGTTGATCGAATCGCCCGGTGTGACCTGCGATGCCTCGTCGAAGATAACGACGTCGAACTCCATGTCGCTGGGGAGGTACTGCGACACTGCGAGCGGCGACATCATGAAAACTGGCTTGATCGCCTGCACGGTCGCGCGGGCCTGCGAGATCAGGTTCCGCACAGGAATGTGCCGTCGCTGCTTCATGCCCTCTCGGCGGATGAGCGCCGGCTCCCCCAAGGACACGTTCGCCGGCCGGTTGGCGTTCGCTGCGCGAATGATGTCGGCCGTCGCAGCCGCGACGAGTTGCCGATCGAGCTTCCTGAACTCGTCGACAAGCGCTTCACGATCGGTCGTCGTCAGCGGGTGCAGCCGGTCGTCCTGCTTGATCTGCGCGTCGGCCCAGCCGCGAAGAAGAGCCCGCTTGATCACCTTGGGAACCTCGGCAGCGGGTACGCGGCTCTCAATGCAGAACTGCACGGTGGCGTCAAGTGCGCGCTTGCTCAGCTCCTCGCGAATGCTTACGTAGTCGAACCATTCCTGCTGTCCAGGGGTGTCGCTGTTGAGGTCCTCGATCAGCTGATATGCATCCGGGAACGTCGCGAATTCGGCTGCCAGCTCGTCGTGGCGCGTAGGGGCGAAGGCATCGAGGATCGCCGCGAAGGCGGACTCCCACTTTTCAATCGCGAGGGGCAGCTTCTCCACCGGTGAGCAAGAAGAGAGCGCAGCGAACTGCTCGTCGGAGAGGTATCCGGCCGGCGAGAAAGCGCGGATGCGCTCAGCCCAGGCGATTGCCTCGTGCAGGAGCGCGGCATCCGTGTTCTTCCCCTGGTACAGGTCCGGGAACAGCTCGGAGAACGATTGACTGGATGCCTCGAGTTCGTCCGCGGCGCGGCGGGCTGACTCGCTCGCTCGAAGAATTGCGTCCGCTTCGTCGAGCGTGTGGTCACGGGACGTCACTACTGTCACTGCGTCGACCACCCGAGTCCCCTCGTCGAGGAGCGCGATGTTGCGACTCATCCATTCCTGCGACTGCTGAATCGGCTGGACGAGCAGTTCGGGTCGGCCTCCGATCACGGGGGTCTGCGTGACGGCAAGCTTCCACTCGTCCAGCGCCTCTCTTGCGGTGGCTGCGAGCTGCACGTGGCTGGGGTCGCTGTCACTCGCGCCGAAGTACGCGACGGTCTGCTGAGGCATCGGTTCGGGGATCAGGGCCGTGAGCTCATCGGCGATTCCGAAAAGCTTCTCCAGCGCCGCCCAGTCCGTCGCACGCCCGTTCCAGTAGTGTCCGAGCGGCTGCGAGAGAGCGACTCCGGCGGCCTCGAACTCGTGCTCTGCATCTGCCCACGCGATCGCCTCCGACAGGCGCGCGATCCCGGACTTCACCTGTCTTGCGTCCGCCAGAAGTGCTGCCACGGACCGCTTGTCTCGGCGGTAGTTGCCCGAGAGCTTGCGCAGTCCGGTGTGGAGGTTGTCGAAGCGGGCCTTGAGCTCGCGCAACGGTGCGCCCAGAACGTCGCTCCGGTAGAGGGTGCTTGCGCGTTGCTCAGCGATATCGAGCGCCATCGACTTTTGGCGGATCGCGGAGCTGGCGTCGCGCGCGGACTGGAGGCCGGCCGAGGTCAGCCACCCTCTCTCCAATCCTGTTGCTGCGGCCCGCAGCTCGACGATCCGAAGGATGCGTTCCGCTTCTGCCCACGTCGTCGGGGCGTTGAGACCGAGCGCATTCGCGATCCCTGTCAGCGACTGCACTGCACTCGAAACGCGCTGCTGGTGGTTACGCAGAAGTTCCGCCGTGGCGCGAACCTGAGCACCGGTTAGAGGCCGCAGCATGACTTCTCCGGTGGCAGGATCCGCGTGGGGCAGGCGAGGCGGTTCGGCCGCAAATCTGTCGTACTCGGCCCCGCTGAGCCGAATAACCTCTGCTTCTCGCGTGCGGACCTCCTCGAGGAGCGCGACCAGTCGATCGCGCCCTGCGAGGAACGGGTGCATGTCGCTGCTCGTGACCCACGCATCATTCACACGTGCGGGCCGCGAGCGGTGCCGAAGTTCGAGAAGCTCGGCAAGCTGGCGAGCGCGGTCGGGGCGGTGGAGGTCGAAAGCCTCCGCCAGATCGATGTTGAGTTCCAGCGTGCCCTTCAGCTCGTCGAGAGAGGCTCGCGCCGCCCAGAGGCGAGGCTCGAGAGTGCCCTCCTCGATGACGTCGCGCCACAGGAACGTGTTCCCTTGCGCGGCAGGACGCCAGTTCCGCTCCAGCTTGGCGAGCGTCTCTTCCAGCCGCGCGGCCTCCTCTTGACTCAGGTCCAGGGGCGGCCGTTCCGGCAACGGAGCAGCAGGTACGCGAACGAGTTCCGCGAGCTCCCCCAGCACGTCGTGGAGCGAACGGTTCAACGGCATGCGCACTTCGTTCATGGCAAGCGCATACGCGTTGAGCTTCTTGCGACGCTCCTCCACCGCTGCGCGAGAGATGGGCGACATGCCGTTCGGCGGCTGCGCGACGTGGTCGAGGGTCTTGAGCAGCTCGACGGCGACCTCGCGGCGATTGGCCTTGTGGGAGTGCAGCTCGAGCAGGAAGCTTCCCAGTCCAGCATCCTCGAGCCGGTTCTTCACGACGTCAAGCGCTGCGATCTTCTCCGAAACGAACAGCACAGACTTTCCGGCGTGCATGAGGGCGCCGATCATGTTGGCGATCGTCTGCGACTTGCCCGTGCCGGGAGGGCCATCCATGACGAAGCTCCGGCCAGCGACCGCTGCGGCGATAGCAGCTCGCTGCGAGGAGTCCGCGTCAAGGACCAGCGGGGTCTTCTCCGGAGGTGCCAGCTCATCGATCTCGCTCGGGTCGATGGGATCGAACTGGAACTCGCCCGTCTGGCTCGCAGGTTCGGTGTTCGCCAGCGCTTTGACGATCGGATGCTCGACGATTCGCTCCTCGTTGTCCACGAGGTCTCGATACATCGCCTCCTTCGAGAAGGAGAACGTCGAAAGATGAACCTCGGGGTGGACTGCCCAGCCTTTGAGGTCTTTGGCGTTCGAGAACAGTCGGGTGAACAGGTTCACCATGTCGGTGACGCTGAGCTCTTCGATGTCCTCCAGCGCCGGCCATTGGACTCCGAACTCGGCGAGCCGTAGCGGAAGGGCGGGGTTGAGCACGGGGTCGTCCTCGCTGGCGCGAAGCCGCGGGGTAGCTCGAGGGCCCTCCGGCACCAGTTCAACCGGCACGAGGAGGAGCGGGCTGGCCATGTCGGAGCCGTCCGTGTCCGTCCAGCGCATTATGCCGAAGGCCACGTACAGAACCGAGAGTCCACGATCAAGGAACTCTTCGTTGGCCCGTCGCATGAGGTTTCTGGCGACGGGCCCGACCTCGTTCTCCGGGCGCGCCACATGCAGCGCGTTGCGCCGCAACGGAGCCTGCTGCTCGCTCACACGATCCGCGCCGGGCCCAGCGCCTTCGGCAGCCGTGACCACCCGGTCGCCCACGAGCTCCAGCGGCTTGCCCGACCGCAACCGAATCAGCACCTCATCGGCGTCCGGAGCGTCGAAGGTCAATGAGCCCGTTCGAGGAGCGCGGAAGCGGATGAGGCGGTTTCGGCGATCAAGCCCCACGAGGCCCTCACGCCACTTCTTCAACGCACCCTGAATACTGACGATCTCGGTCATCTCAACTCAGTTCCCGCATCTCCGGCCTACCGCGCGCAAGGAAGTGGGGGACGCGCCTGCATATCGCTCACATTATCCGCGGATACGACCAAGAGATGTTCCGAGTGCGGAATCGCAACATGTCCTCGCGGGAGCTACCGCGGAGGGACGAACCACCAGCCGTCCATGGAGGAGCCCTCCCTCGTCACGCGGCTATGTTCGTGACGCGAACGTCGACGCATACAGCGCCCGCGAGCCAGCGTCGTTCACCGGAAATCCTGCGGCACAGTGTTCAGAACAGCCCAGAAGGCCGCCCACCGTTGCAGGCCTGCTCAGAGCAACACAGGGGCCGCACCCGTGGTAACCCACGTCAACTTCATCTGAAGCCATCCGGCGGCTCTAACCGCCGGATACGCAAAGAGGGGTCTACGAGATACGTAAACCCCTCGCGGTGGTGCGCGAGGGGGGAGTTGAACCCCCACGCCCTTTCGGGCACTGGTACCTGAAACCAGCGCGTCTGCCTATTCCGCCACTCGCGCGCGAACCCGCCGCAGCGGATCAGCCTAGCGAGACTACCATGCGAGACCGCGGCATCCCCTCCCCGATCAGGGGCCCGCACCCGCCTGGAGAGGGCGCGCTCGCGCGAATCCTCCTCGCGCACGACACGGCGCATCCGCCCGGCTGACCCCGCACGGAGGCGAGCCGACTACCATCGGAGAGTCCGAGAGAGCCGGAAGGCGCGTCCGCGCCGCCGAGAGGAGACCCTTGGGGATTCTCGACGAATTCGAGAAGGGCTTGGAGCGCGTCGTGAACGG
>Ga0180223_1001963_pt1 | contig 13753 bp, 8 predicted proteins | sample eDN5th30CKraftOP_FD_151337 | JGI IMG/M metagenome (GOLD analysis project Ga0180223, IMG submission 151337) | Enriched Organic Plus compost microbial communities from Emeryville, California, USA - eDNA 5th pass 30_C Kraft OP (version 2) (version 2) ...
AGCTCTCGAGCCCCGGCTCGGTGTCGGGCTTGATCGCCTCGGCCGGGCATTCCGGCTCGCAGACGCCGCAATCGATGCATTCGTCGGGATGGATGACGAGCATGTTCTCGCCTTCGTAGAAACAGTCGACCGGGCAGACCTCGACGCAGTCCATGTACTTGCACTTGATGCAGTTCTCGGTGACCACATAGGTCATGGGCCGGCCCTTCCAATGCTTCTAAACAACCTCATAAACCTCCGACGCGCGCAGGTTTCAAGGGCGTTCTCACCGGGCGCCGCGGAACTCTCCGCCCGTCTGGCAACCGCTCGGGGAAATCTGTCCGCCGCAGCGCCGCATACCGGCGGCAGGGACGACAGCGACCGGATTTAGTCGCCGCTGTCGCCCTCCGCAAGGGTCGTGTCGTCGCCCCCGCCGTCCAGGCGCTCATAGAGCAGGCGCGCCGTGGCGAAGGGGCCGCGGCGCTCGGCGAAGGCCAGGATCCGCACCACGACGGTGGCGCGCGGCAGGGCGATGGTCAGCACATCGCCGATCTTCAGCCCCTGCGCCGGGTTCCCGGCGCGCCGCCCCGCGATGCGGACATGGCCGTCATCCACCAGCCGCACGGCCAGCGGCCGCGTCCGGGCGAAGCGCGCGAACCAGAGCCATTTGTCGAGGCGTTGACGGTCATCCTGCAACGGCCGGCGCCTCCCCGGGGCTCAGCTCTTGCTGCCTTCCAACTGCGCCTTGAGCGCCGCCAGCTTGGCGAAGGGCGAATCCGGGTCAGGCTCGCGATTGGCCGGGCGCGGGCGCTGCGGCTGCTGGAAGCGCTCCGCCCCCCGCTCCTCGCGGCGGGGGCCGCCGGGGCGCCCGTCGCGCTTGAAGTCGGGCCTCGAGCCGCGGCCGCCCTCGGGCCTGCCCTGCCGCGGCTGGTCGTCGCGGCGCGGCCGCTCCTGGCGCTGGGCCGCAGCCCCCTCCCCGGCCGCAGCGGCCGGGCGGTTGTCGGGGCGAGCATCGCGGCGAGGGCCGCCGGGACGGCCGTCGCGCTGCGGGCGCTCGCCGCCGCGGCGCTCGCCTTCGCGGCGATTGCCGTCATGCCGCCCGCGCTGGCCATGCTCCGGCCGGCGCCCGCCCTGATGGCGATGCGGCCGCCAGACCTCGATGAGTTCGGGCTCGGCCGGTGCCGCCTCGGCGGCGGGCGCTTCCGCCGCGGCCGTCTCGGCGGAGACGGCTTCCGCCGCCGGCTCGTCCTGCGGAGCGGGAAGGACATCGACCGGAACCGGCTCGCCGTCCTGTCCGGGCGCGGCGTCCGTCGCGGCCGGCGCATCCGCCGCCTCGGCAACCGGCGCGTCCGCGGCCGGGGCTTCGACCTCCGGCACCGTTTCCTCGCTCGGGACCTCGGCCGGCTCGATCACGGCAGGCGCATCCGGGGCCGCTTCGGTGGCCGCGGCGGAATCGGCCTGCCCGGCCTCCTCGGCCACGGCTTCTACGGCCGCGGCGTCCGGTCCCGTCTCGGCCGGCTGGGCCTCGACCGGCTTGGCCGGCTCGGTCGCGGCCGGAGGCGGCGCCAGCGGCACGGTGATCGCCGGGCCGGGGCGCTTGACCGAGACATAGCCCAGCGAGCGCAGGATCGAGGCGAAGTCCTCGCCGGCGCAGCCGACGAGCGAGGTCATCGCGCCGGTGGCGACGAAGCCGTCCTGATCCGCGGCCCCGGCCGGCGGCACCCCTTGCGTGACGCCGGGGCGATAGGCGATCGCCGGGCGGATCAGGTCGGCGAGGCGTTCGAGGATGTCGACGCGCACGGCCCGCTCGCCGCAGACGCGGTAGCCGGCGGCCCGGTAGAGCCCCTTCGGCACGGCCTTGTCGACCGGGAAGGAGGTGCGGCCCGAGGCGGCGAGATGGGCGATGTCGTCGAGCCCGGCCGTCTCCGGCCCGCCATGCTTCAGCGCCCAGAGCTGGGCGGCGAGCGCGCGCGGCGCCGGCTTCAGCAGGGCCGGCATGTAGATGTGGAAGGCGCCGAAGCGGATGCCGAGCTGGCGGAGCGCAGCGCGGCCCTCCTGGTCGAGCGCCTTCATCTCCTCCCCGACCTTGGCGCGCTCCAGCACGCCGAGCGCCTCGGCGGTCTGATAGGCGATGCCGCGGGCGATGCCAGTGACGCTCTCGGCCGCTTCCAAGATCTGGATCGCGCCGAGCAGGCGGGTGACGTGATTCTTCAGCCAGAGATTGAGCCGGGCCTCGACCTGCTCGCGCGCCGCTCCGGCGAGATGCTCCTCCACCAGCAGGCGCAGCCGCGGCTCCAGCACCTTCTCGCCGGCGGTCAGCCGGGCCACCGGCTCGCCGGTCCAGCGCACCAGCCCGTCATGCGAGAGCAGAAAGGCGTCGTCACCGGCCAGCACGACGCGTGCGGCGCGCGCTTCGATCTCGGAGCCGAGCGCCTTCATCGCCGCGAGGTTGAGGGCCTTGACCTCCGACCCGCCCGCCTTCGGGTCCGCCGTGAAGCGGAAGCCCTGCAGCATCCCCACATGCTGGCCCTCGACGAGCACGTCGCCCGTCGCGGTGACCTCAGCCTCCAACATCGCATTCTCCCGCAAGCGGCGCATCAGGACACTGGTGCGCCGATCGACAAATCGGTGGGCCAGGCGCTCGTGCAGAGCGTCCGACAGCTTGTCCTCTACAAGACGCGCCATGCCCTGCCAATGCTCAGGATCGGGCAACCAGTCGGGACGGTTGGCGACATAAGTCCAAGTCCTGACCTGCGCGATCCGGGCGGACAGGGTGTCGATCTCGCCGTCGGTGCGGTCGAGCGAGGCGAGCTGGGCAGCATACCAGTCGGTATCGAGCCGGCCATGGCGCATCAGCCTGAGATAGAGCGTCGTCGCCAGATCGGCGTGCTGCATCGGCGAGATCTTGCGATAATCGGGCAGGCCGCAAACCTCCCAGAGCCGCTCGACCGCCGCCCGGCCCCTGGCCAGGGCGGCGATGTCGGGGTCCCGCGCCAGCACCTCGAGCGTGGTCATGTCCTCGGCGATCAGCGCCCGCGTCAGGCCCTGCTCCGTCGGCTGGAGATTGAGCGTGTCGATGAGCCCGGCGACCGAGCGCAGGTCGAGATCGGAATTGCGCCACTGCATCTGGCGGATCGGCTCGAAGCGGTGATTCTCGATCGCCTCGACCAGCTCGGCGTCGAAGGGCGGGCAGCGCCCGCTGGTGCCGAAGGTACCGTCGCGCAGATGCCGCCCGGCGCGGCCGGCGATCTGGCCGAACTCGGCCGGGTTGAGCTTGCGGTAATGATGCCCGTCGAACTTCTTGTCCGCGGCGAAGGCGATGTGATTGACGTCGAGATTGAGGCCCATGCCGATGGCGTCGGTTGCGACCAGATAGTCGACGTCGCCGGACTGGTAGATCTCGACCTGGGCGTTGCGGGTCCGCGGCGAGAGCGCGCCCAGCACCACGGCCGCCCCGCCCTTCTGCCGGCGGATCAGTTCGGCGATGGCATAGACCTCCTCGACCGAGAAGGCGACGATGGCCGAGCGCGGCGGCAGGCGCGTGATCTTGCGGTCGCCGGAAAAGGCCAGCTCGGAGAGGCGCGGGCGCGTGACCACGTTGACGCCCGGCATGAGCTGCTCGATCAGCGGGCGCATGGTCGCGGCGCCGATCAGCATGGTCTCGGCCCGGCCGCGCCGGTTGAGCAGGCGGTCGGTGAAGACATGGCCGCGATCGAGATCGGCGGCGAGCTGGACCTCGTCGATCGCGACGAAATCGACGGCGAGGTCACGCGGCATCGCCTCGACCGTGCAGACCCAGAAGCGCGGCCGCTCAGGCTTGATCTTCTCCTCGCCGGTGACCAGCGCGACGGCGTCGGGGCCGACCTTCTCGACGACGCGGCTGTAGATCTCGCGCGCCAGGAGCCGCAGCGGCAGGCCGATCATCCCGGTCGGGTGGGCGACCATGCGCTCGATGGCGAGATGCGTCTTGCCGGTATTGGTCGGCCCGAGCACGGCGGTGACGCCGTTGGCGCGGGCGGCGGGAGGCAACGAACGAAAGAGCTGCAAGACGGGAAGCCGATCTTCTCGCCCGTCCGGCCGCCATGGACTCCGCGGGAGCCCCGGACTGGCCGGGCGGGGGCGTGAACTGGGTCAGGAGCGGGCCCGGCGAGAACGGGCCCAGAACGAAGCGAGGCCGAATCGCTGACTCCGGCAGAATCGGGGTTTGTTCCCCTCGCCGGGCCGGGCGCCCGCCGCAATATGCAATATCGGCATCACCCGCCCTCTTGCCAAACCGAAACGAGGACGGCGCTGAACCGTCCCGGCACGTCCCTTATGTAAGGCTTTGCGGCCCGGAAACGAGAGCAAATCCGCAACGGGCCTCTTACGAGGCGAAAACGCCGGACCGCCGCGCGGTGCGGCGTGCCCCCGGATGCACCGGGCCGGAGCGGCCGCCTCAATGATGGGCGTGACTGCATTGCCCGTGATCGGCCAGCGCCTCGATGATGGCGCAGTCGCAGGCCGCGACGCCGCCCGAGCAGGTCGTGGCGATGCGCTCCAGCTCCTTCTCCAGCGAGCGCAGCCGGGCGATCTTGTCCCGCACCTCCTGCAGATGCGCGACCGAGATCGCATGCGCCTCGTCGCAGGCGATGCCGGGCGTGTCGGAAAGCCTGAGCAGCGTGCGGATGTTGTCGACCGCGAAGCCGAGGTCGCGCGCGTGCTTGATGAAGGCGAGGCGCTCGGCATGGCGCCTGCCGTAGCGGCGCTGGTTGCCCTCGGATCGCTCCGGCGGCGGCAGGAGCCCGACCTGCTCGTAATAGCGGATGGTCTCGACCTTGACGCCGGTGCGCTCCGCCAGCGCGCCGATCGGCATCACGCGTTCGAGCTTCTGCATCGCCGTCATCGCAGCCTCCGGAGCTGTAGTTCCTGGAGCTTCAGATAGGCAGGAAGGCGCCGGAAGCAAGGTTTCCGTCACGAGCCCGGGCCGAGCCCGAGCATGGCGGGGGCGGGTTACGCCACGCCCATCGCCAGCAAATCGTGGACATGGACGAGCCCGACCGGCCGCTCTTCCGCATCGGCCACGATCAGCGCCGTGATCCTCAGGCGGTTGACCAGTTCCAGCGCCTCGACGGCCAGCGTCTCCGGCCCGACACGGCGCGGATTGGCGGTCATGATGTCGCGCGCCCTGAGCGCGGCCCCGCCCGCCATCGCCGCCTTGCGGCGCAGATCGCCGTCGGTGACGACGCCGGCGAGCCTGCCGTCGAGGTCCATCACCACGGCGCAGCCGAAGCTCTTCTGCGAGATCATCGCGATCACGTCCGGCAGCGCGGTGTCGAGCCCGATCAGCGGCAGCTCCGCGCCGCGATGCATGATGCTCTCGACCGTCTTGAGCTGGGCGCCGAGCTTGCCGCCCGGGTGGTAGACGAAGAAATCCTGCCGCGAGAAGCCCCGCGCCTCCAGCAGCGCCACCGCCAGCGCGTCGCCGAGCGCGATCTGCATCGTCGTCGAAGTGGTGGGGGCGAGCCCGTTCGGGCAGGCTTCCGTCGCCTTGGGCAGGATCAGCGCGACATCGGCCTCCCGGCCCAGCGTGCTCTCGGGATTGGCGGTAAAGGCGATCAGACCGACGCGGAAGCGCCGCGTATAGCCGACCAGCGCGGCAAGCTCCGCCGTCTCCCCGGACCAGGACAGCGCGATCACCACGTCCTCGGGCCGCACCATGCCGAGATCGCCATGGCTGGCCTCGGCCGGATGGACGAAATGGGCAGGCGTGCCTGTCGAGGCCAGCGTCGCGGCGAGCTTGCGCCCGACATGGCCGGACTTGCCCATGCCGGAGACGATCACGCGCCCGCTCGCGCCGAGGATCAGCGCCACGGCCTCCGCGAAGGGACCTCCCAGCCCATCGGCGAGGGCCGCGTGCAGCGTGTCGAGCCCCTCCCGTTCAGTGGCGATGGTGCGGAGCGCGGAGGCGCGGATCTCGTCGGTCATGCCGGCGCTGTAGCACGGGCCGGCGCGGCATTTCCACCGCCGATGCGCCGGCCGGCGCCGCGTTGACGGGTCGTTAACCCTGTTCGTTCTAACTCCGTTAACCATGCGCCTTCCCCGGGGCGCGTGACCTGTCGCTGGCACTGTCTGCCACTCTGGAGCGCCGCAAAACCCGTGTCAGGCCGCGTCAAGACCCTGCTGATATCCGGCTGCGCGCTGGCGGGGCTCGGGCTCGCCGGCCTGACGGCGGCCGCGCAGCAGCCGCGCAACGGCCTCCGGACCGGCACGCCGGACTACATCGCGCAGCCCCCGGCCACGCCCGATCCCCCGCTGGCGCCGGTCTCGGCCGATCCTCAGGCGATCCGCGACCCGGCCTCGCTCATCCAGGACCAGGCTTCCGCCATCTCGTCGCGCCGGCCGCCCTATGCCAGCGTGCCGGTGCAGGCTCCGGCATTGCGCGGCGTCACGCAGCGCCAGTTCCGGGCGCCGCCGCCCGCCGTGACCACCTTGCCCGTGCCGATGCCGGCCGCGCCGCAGCCGCGCCGGCGCACGGCGGTCGAGGAGGATCCCTGGGCGGCGCTCGGCCTGCGCGTCGGCGGCGTCACGCTGAAGCCGGCGTTCACCCCGTTCTTCGGCTACGACACCAACCCGGAGCGCAGCGCCACGCCCGGCACCAAGGGCTCGGCCTTCGGGCGCTACGAAGGCGAGCTCGCGGTGCAGTCCGACTGGCGCGTGCACGAGTTGTCCGGGCGGCTGCGCGGCGGCTATACCGACTTCCTGCGCAACCACGAGGCCTCGCGCCCGGACGCCCAGGGGAATCTCGATCTCAGGCTCGACGCCTCGCGCGACACCCGCATCCTGCTCGAAACGCGGCTCAACCTCGACACGCAGCGCCCCGGCTCGCCGGACCTCACCGCCAATGTCCAGGGCCGGCCGCTGGTCTGGCAATATGGCGGCTCGGCCGGAGTCACCCACGACATCAACCGGCTGCAGCTCACGCTGCGCGGCTCGGTCGACCGCAGCGACTACGAGGATGCGCGGCTCAGCAGCGGCGCCCTCCTCTCGCAGAAGGATCGCAACCTGACCGATTACGGCCTGCGCCTGCGCGCGGCCTATGAGGTCACGCCCGGCTTCAAGCCCTTCGTCCAGGCCGAGATCGACCGGCGCGATTTCGACGAGACGGTCGACACGAGCGGCTACCGGCGCTCCTCCGACGGCATGACGGCCAGGCTCGGCTCGACCTTCGAGATCAGCCGACAACTGACCGGCGAGCTCTCCGGCGGCTACCAGAACCGCCGCTACGAGGATGCGCGGCTGAAGGATCTGCGCGGCTTCGTCGGCGACGCCTCGATCCTGTGGTCGCCGACGCCTTTGACCACCGTGACGCTGCGCGGCAGCGCCACGCTCGGCGACACCACCATCGCCGGCTCGTCGGGCACCACGGTGCGCAACGCGACGCTGGAAGTCGCGCATGCGCTGCGCCGCAACCTCACCGTCACCGGCTTCAGCAATTTCAGCCGCACCGAATATGACGGCCAGAGCCTGCGCGAGGACTACATGAATGTCGGCGCGCGGCTCGAATACAAGCTGACCCGGACCTTCGCGATCCGCGCCAGCTTCACCCATGAGATGCTGAACTCTTCGGCGATCGGCTCCGACTATACCGCGAATGTCTCGCAGCTCGGCCTGAGGGTGCAGTTCTGAAGAGGGGCAGCCGACAATAGGCAATAGGCGGTCGATTGCCCTGGGTTCCGACTGCCTATTGCCGACTGTCCGAGCAGCGGCCGCGCCTACTCCATCCCCTCAAGCTCGACGATCATCCCTTCGATCATCCGAAGCCCGATCTGCCAGAAGCCGGGATCCTTGGCGTCGAGGCCGAACGGCTTCAGCAATTCGCCATAGGGCTTGCTGCCGCCAGCGGCGAGCAGGGCGAAATAGCGGTCCTGGAAGCCCTCCGCCGCGCTCTGGTAGACGCCGTAGAGCGAGTTCACCAGGCAGTCGCCGAAGGCGTAGGCGTAAACGTAGAAGGGCGAATGGATGAAGTGCGGGACGTAGCACCAATAGGGCTCGTAGCCGCTCGACAGCCGGATCGCCGGCCCCAGGCTTTCCGCCTGCACCCCCATCCACAGGTCGCATAGCGCCTCGGCGGTGAGCTCGCCCTGCCGGCGCGCCTCGTGGACCTTGCGCTCGAAAGAGTAGAAGGCGATCTGGCGCACGACCGTGTTGATCATGTCCTCGACCTTCGCCGCCAGCATCGCCTTGCGCTGCTTCGGATCGGTCGTGCCGTCGAGCAGGCGGCGGAAGGTCAGCATCTCGCCGAAGACGCTCGCCGTCTCGGCCAGCGTCAGCGGCGTCGGCGCCATCAGCGCCCCGTTCGGCGCCGCCAGCACCTGGTGCACGCCGTGGCCGAGCTCATGCGCCAGCGTCATCACGTCGCGCGGCTTGCCCTGATAGTTCAGCAGCACATAGGGGTGTGCGGAAGGCACCGTGGGATGCGCGAAGGCGCCGGGCGCCTTGCCCGGGCGCGGCGGTGCGTCGATCCAGCGCTCGTCGAAGAAGCGCCGGGCGATGTCCGCCATCTTCGGCGAGAAGGCACCATAGGCCGAGAGCACCGTGTCGCGCGCCTCGGCCCAGGGAATGGTGCGCTGCTCGACCTGCGGCAGCGGCGCGTTGCGGTCCCAGAAATCCAGCGCCTCGCGGCCGAACCACCTAGCCTTCAGGCGATAATAGCGATGCGACAGCCGCGGATAGGCCTCCCGCACGGCGGAAACGAGAGCATCCACCACCTCACGCTCGACTCTATTCGCCAGATGGCGCGAATCCGCGACATCCTCGAACTTGCGCCAGCGGTCGGAGATCTCCTTGTCCTTGGCGAGGGTGTTGGTGATCAGCGCGAAGATGCGCAATTCCTTGCGGAAGACCTTGCTCAGCGCCTCGGCCGCCTTGCGGCGGACCTCGCCATCGGCGTCCTGCAATCTGTTGAGCGTCAGCTCCAGCGTCAGCTCCTCGCCGTCGAGGTCGAAGCGCAGCGCCGCGATGGTCTCGTCGAAGAGCCGGTTCCAGGCGGCGGCGCCGGTCATCGACTTCTCGTGGAACAGCGCCTCCAGCCGGTCGTCGAGCTGGTGAGGCTTGTCCTTGGAAAGATCGTCGAGCCAGGGCTTCCAGTGCGAGAGCGGCGCCTCCCCCGCGACCTTCGCCAGCACCTCCGGCTCGATTCGGTTGAGTTCGAGCTCGAAGAACAGCAATTCGGTGATCGCCGCGTTGAGCCTGTCCTGCGTGTCGCCGTAGAACTTGGCGCGCTGGGGATCGGTGGTGTCGCCGGAATAGACCAGCCCGGCATAGGCGCCGATCCGGCCGAGCAGGTCGCTCAGGCTCTCATAGGTCCTGACCGCCTCGGCCAGCAGCGCGCTGCCGTCGGGCCTGCCGGCCAGCTCGGCGAGCTTGCCGCGATAACCTTCCGCCAGCGCCTGCGCCTGCGTGAAGGCGCGGTCGAGATCGCCCTTGAACGCGGCGGAGTCGATGCCGGGATAGAGATCGTCCAGATTCCATTCCGGCAGATCGCCGAGCACCTTGTCGGTGGCCGCGCCGCCGGCCTGCATCGTCGCCTGACCGTGAATCATCTGGGCTCGCATCGTCTTGAACAGCATGTTCTCTCCGTCTCGCCGCACCGGGCCTGCCATCACTTAGGCCGGCAGCCGCCCGGGGATCAATCTCGGGGATTGGCCGCGCCCGCCGCCGCCGTTCCCGGGCGGCGGATTTAAACTCCGCTTAACCCTTCTGGCCGACGATGCCCCAGAACGGAACAGGCGATTCTCTGGAACCGCCGGTTTCCGTGCCGCTGCGCCGTCCTTCGAGGTGTCATGACCGCCACCGTTCTCGTCGTCGACGACGACCCCGTCCAGCGTCGCCTTCTCGACGCGATGCTCAAGCGCTTCGGCTACGACGTCGTCGCGGTGGAGGACGGGCAGGCCGCCGTCACGTTGCTGGCCGGGCCGGACGGCGAGGCGATCGACGCCCTCGTCCTCGACCTCAACATGCCGGAGCTGGACGGCATGGGCGTGCTCGCCGCGCTGCGCGAGCGCGAGATCGGCAAGCCCGCCATCGTGCAGACGGCGAACGGCTCGATCGAGACCGTGGTCGCGGCGATGCGGGCGGGCGCCGTCGATTTCGTGGTCAAGCCCGTCGGCGCCGAGCGCCTGCAGGTCTCGCTCAAGAACGCGCTGAAGCTCGGCGCCCTCGAGCATGAATTGCGCCACATCAAGCGCCGCGCCTCGAACACGCTCGGCTTCCGCGACCTCACCACCAAGAGCCCAGACATGGCCCGCGTCGTGCGGCTGGCCGAGCGAGCGGCGAAATCCAACATCCCGATCCTGATCGAAGGCGAATCCGGCGTCGGCAAGGAGGTTCTGGCCCGCGCCATCCAGGGCTCCAGCGACCGCAGGGGCAAGCCCTTCGTTACGGTGAACTGCGGGGCGATCCCGCACAACCTCGTCGAATCCATCCTGTTCGGCCATGAGAAGGGCGCCTTCACCGGCGCCACCGAGCGCCATCTCGGCAAGTTCGTCGAGGCCAATGGCGGCACGCTCTTCCTCGACGAGGTCGGGGAACTGCCGCTCGACGCGCAGGTCAAGCTGCTGCGCGCCATCCAGGAGAGCGAGGTCGATCCCGTCGGCGGCAAGAAATCGGTGCGCGTCGACATCCGCGTCATCTCCGCCACCAACAAGAGCCTGCTCGACCAGGTGAAGCGCGGCGATTTCCGCGAGGACCTCTATTACCGCCTCAACGTCTTCCCGATCACGCTGCCGCCCCTGCGCCAGCGCCGCGAGGACATTCCCGACCTCGCCCGCGGCTTCCTCGCCCGCTTCGCGGCGGAGGAGGGCAAGAAGCTCGGCGGCATCACCGACGAGGCGATGACGCTGATCGTGCGCTACGACTGGCCGGGCAATGTCCGCCAGCTCGAGAACGCGATGTTCCGCGCCGTGGTCCTGGCCGACGGCCCCGAGCTCGGCCTCGCCGAGTTCCCGCAGGTCGCGGCGCAGATGGAAGGCTACGACGTCCAGATCCCGGCGGCGCCAGCCCAGCTCGGCCCGACCGAGGGGCGGGCGGAGGCACCACCGCGCATCATCCACATGCCGGTGCGCGACCCGAACGCGCTCGAGCTGGTCGCCGGCTCCGACATGCGCCGGCTCGACGAGCTTGAGCGCGAGATCATCACCTTCGCCCTGCAGCACTATCGCGGCCACATGTCCGAGGTCTCGCGCAAGCTCGGCATCGGCCGCTCGACCCTCTATCGCAAGCTGAAGGATTACGGGCTGCTGGAAAGCGAAGGCAGATCCGATGAAACCGACGCGGCCTGAGCCGCGACGGATGAAAAGCGGGAGGCTGTTGCGCCCCCGCATCTTGTCGAAGCCGGCCGAGTCACGCAGGAATGGGCGCGATCCGGCCTTTATCGGGAAAGCGACTATGCCTCGTCGCCACTGGGCGAACCTGACCTCGGCATCCGCCCTGGCCATCATGCTGAGCTGCGCCCCGGTGCTGGCCGAAAGCGCTCGCACCGTCGATCCCGCCACCGGCGTGCCGCTGCCCGAGATGCCGCAGCTCAGGCTGCTCGACGGCGAAGGGCCCGGACCGCAGGCCGCGACCGCCGCTCCGGCGCCGGAGAACGACATCGTCACCGGCACCGTGGCGAGCGGCGTCAGGCTGCGCGGCGCGGCCGAGATCGACGCCGCCGCCCCCGTCGAGACGGAAGACGAGCCGGTCGCGCTCGACATCCCGCCGGTCGAGATGCCCGCTCTGGACCCGGCCCTCGTGCCGGCCTCGAAATCCGCCGAGCCGGCGGCCCCCGCCCCGGCCGAGGCAGCACCCGTCCAGGCGGCTCCGGCCCAGCCCGCCCCGGAAACGGTCGCGCCGGCCGCGGTCACGGAGCCGCCCGCCGAGACCGCTCCCGGCCCGCTGCGGGCGATCGAGGCGCTGACGCCGCCGCCCGAGCTGCCGAAGGTGGTGATCACCGTGCCGCCGGGCCTCGCCTTCGCGGCCGACATCGCGGCGCAGGCCGGCGAGGCCGTCGCCGTCCGCCGCCTCGGCGAGCGCGAGCGCGCCGAGATCGTCGCCGCCTACCAGGCCAACGAGAACAAGCCCTTCTGGATCGACGCCAAGGGCTGGACCGCCGCCGGCAAGCAGATCGTCGCGCAGCTCGAGCGGGCCGCCGATGACGGCCTGCGCCCGACCGACTACGCCCTCCCCGTCTTCGAGCTTAGCGACAGGGCCAAGCTCGCCGCCGCCGATATCCGGCTCTCGGCGCTGGCCGTGCTCTATGCCCGCGATGCGCGCGGCGGCCGCCTCGATCCGCGCCGGCTCTCCAAGCTGATCACGCCGACGCTCTACCTGCCCTCGGCCACGGAGGTGCTCTCCGAGCTCGCCGGCGCCGCCGATGCGGGCAAGGTGCTCGCGGCCTACAACCCGCCGCACGAGCAGTATCGCCGCCTCAAGGCCAAGCTCGCCGAGCTGCGCGAGCATCTCGACGACACGCCGCTGGTCCGCATCCCTGCCGGGCCGACACTCAAGCTCGGCATGCGCGACGAGCGCGTGCCGCTGGTGCGCGCCCGCCTCGGCCTCGGCCCGAGCGACGATTCGGTGTTCGACCGCTCGACCGCGCTGGCCCTCGCCGATTTCCAGAAGAAGGCGGGCCTGCCCGCCAACGGCATCCTCAGCGAGCGCACCGTCGCCGCGCTCGGCAAGCCGGCCGCGGCCCGCGGCGAAGAGGACATCATCGCCCAGATGGAACGCTGGCGCTGGCTGCCGCCCGATCTCGGCGCCAAGCACATCATCGTCAACGTGCCCGAGATGCGCGTGCGCGTGATCCGTGACGGCCGCACGCTCCTCGACGCCCGCACGGTCATCGGCAAGCCCGGCTCGGCGACGCCGATCTTCTCGCACAAGATGGACCATGTCGTGGTCAACCCCTCCTGGTACGTGCCGCCCTCGATCCTGAAGAAGGAATTCCTGCCCGGGCTCGCGGCCGACCCCGACTACGCGGCCAAGCGCGGCTACATCGTCACCCGCACCAAGGGCGGCGGCATCTCGGTGCGCCAGCCGCCGGGCGAGCGCAACGCGCTCGGCTGGATCAAGTTCATGTTCCCCAACGAGCATGCGGTCTATCTGCACGACACGCCGAGCCGGCGGCTCTTCGGCGCCGACAAGCGCGCCTTCAGCCATGGCTGCGTGCGGGTGGAGAACCCCTTCGCCCTGGCCGACCAGGTGCTGGGGCCGGAATGGACGAGCGAGCGGCTGAAGAAGCTGATCGGCAAGGGCGAGCGCCGCATCAACCTGCCCGAGCCGCTGCCGATCCACCTCGTCTACAACACCATCGTCATCGGCGCCGACGGCCACGTCACCCGCTTCGACGACGTCTACGGCTTCCACCGCCTGGTGCGGCAGGCGCTGGAGCAGCAGGGCTGAGCCTCCTCCGCCCGGCGGAGATGCCATCCGCCGGCGCCGCGGACGACCCGCCCGAAGGCGCCGTGGACAGCCGCGGTGGATGAAGGCGCCGCCACGGAAAAGGCGCCTTTTCGCCACGATCCGTCTTTAGCCAACCACAATCAGAATTTCCTGGCGCGGGGTTTTACGGCTTGCTAACGAGTCGTTAACGCTTCTCCGCAACTGTTCGTTCACGTTCAACGCGCCGCTTCGGCGGGGGCACCGAGACGGGTCAGGCAGATTGGGCAGGACAAACGCCACGATTCCGGGTTGGTTGCGCCTCGGCTCCAGGCCAGCCCGCCATCGCGTCGCGACGCTCGGCCTCGCGGTGGTCGTC
>Ga0180223_1001964_pt1 | contig 13728 bp, 12 predicted proteins | sample eDN5th30CKraftOP_FD_151337 | JGI IMG/M metagenome (GOLD analysis project Ga0180223, IMG submission 151337) | Enriched Organic Plus compost microbial communities from Emeryville, California, USA - eDNA 5th pass 30_C Kraft OP (version 2) (version 2) ...
GCGGCCTCGGCTGCGGTCGGGCGCTTCACCTTGATAACGATGTCAGCATCCTTCACGGCGTCGGCGCTGACCACGGCGCCCATGGCCTCATAGTCGGCGTCCAGCAGGCCGGATTTGATGCCCGCGCCCGGCTCAATCGCAACGTCGATGCCGAGCGATTTGTATTTCTTCACGGTATCCGGCGTCGCCGCGACCCGCGGCTCGGCCGCGTCTTGTTCCTTGGCAATCGCTATCTTCATAAAGCCTCCCGCGATCTCAAAGTCGCGTCTGAGCGGTGCACGGCGCACCTCGACAACATCCGGAGACGGCTCAGGCCATCTCCCTCCAATCCCATTGAATGCTCAGGGGATAATCGAATTTCAGGTGAGGAAGTACGCCATCAGCGCCAAAATACAGACCAGCGTCAGGGTCGTGTATTTCGTCAGCTTCAAGAAGCCTTCGTAGGTCTGTTCGTGCGCCGGATAGTCGTTGCCATCCGCGGTGGTGTAGGCCACTTCACTGTGGTCTGCCATTGTTGCCTCCAGCATTAGCTTTGCGTGGGCAATACCGCACTTGCTCGGGCAGGGCAACGGTTTGGGGGGCTTCTTCTAGGCAAAAAGTTGAACAACCCCCAACTGCCCGGTTTTTCGGCAGATTTCGGCCCCGGGCAGTCCTTGACGATTTCAGGATGTCGAAAAATAGGTCGTAGGAGCGCCCTATCCCATCGCCTCCAGCTCATCGATCATGCCTTCGATCACCGACAGGCCGCCGTCCCAGAACGCCGGGTTCTTTGCATCCAATCCGAACGGCGCCAACAGTTCCGAATAATGCTTGGTGCCGCCCGCCGCGAGCATGTCGAGATAGCGTTCCGCGAAGCCTTCGGCGGCGTGTTCGTACACCGCATAGAGCGAGTTCACGAGGCAATCGCCGAACGCATAGGCGTACACATAGAACGGCGAATGGATGAAGTGCGGAATGTACATCCAGAACGTCTCGTAGCCCGGCTTGATCTCGATGGCGGGCCCGAGGCTCTCGCCCTGCACCGACAGCCAGATCTCGCCGAGCCGCTCGGCGGTGAGTTCACCGTTGCGGCGCTCGGTGTGGACGGCGCGTTCGAACGAATAGAACGCGATCTGCCGCACCACCGTGTTGATCATGTCCTCGACCTTGCCCGCGAGCAGCGCCTGGCGTTGCTTGGCGTTCTTGGTCTGCGCGAGGAGCCGCTTGAAGGTCAGCATCTCGCCGAACACGCTCGCGGTCTCGGCCAGCGTCAGCGGCGTCGGCGCCATCAAGGCACCCTGCTTCGCCGCCAGCACCTGATGCACACCATGACCGAGTTCATGGGCAAGCGTCATCACGTCGCGCGGCTTGCCCTGATAATTCATCAGCACATAGGGATGCGCCGACGGCGTGGTGGGGTGCGAGAACGCGCCCGGCGCCTTGCCCGGACGCACCGGCGCGTCGATCCAGCGGTCGTCGAAGAAGCGTTTCGCGATCGACGCCATCTCCGGCGAGAAGTCGCCATAGGCTTTCAGGATCGTGCTCTTGGCGTCATTCCATTCGATCTGGCCGGTGGCGGCGAACGGCAGCGGCGCGTTGCGGTCCCAATGCGCCAGCTTCTTCTTTTTGAACCAGCGTGCCTTCAGCGCGTAATAGCGATGCGAGATGCGCGGATACGCCGCACGCACCGACGCCACAAGCGCGTCCACCACCTCGCGCTCGACGCGGTTGGCCAGATGCCGCGAATCCGCGACATCCTCGAAGCCGCGCCAGCGGTCGGAGATTTCCTTGTCCTTGGCGAGCGTGTTGGTGATGAGCGCGAAAGTGCGCTCGTTGGCCTTGAAGGTTTTCGCCAGCACCTGTGCCGCCGCCTTGCGCTTCTCGGGCGCACGGTCCTGCAGGAAATTCAGCGTCGGCTCGATCGCCAGCTCTTTCGATCCGACCTTGAAACGCAGCCCCGCGATGGTCTGGTCGAACATGCGGTTGAACGCGCCGTAGCTGGTGGTCGATTTCTCGTGGAAGAGCTGCTCGATGCGGTCCTCGAGCTGGTACGGCTTGTCCTTGCGGATATCCTCCAGCCACGGACGATAATGCCCCAGCGAGGGCGTCTGCATCGCCCGCTCAACCAGATTGTCGTCGACGCGGTTGAGTTCGAGCGTGAAGAACAGCAGATGCGTCGAGGCATTTGTCAGGCGCTCGGAGACATCGCCGTAGAATTTGGTGATCGCGGGATCGACCGTGTCTCCGGCATGAATGAGCCCGGCATAGGAAATCAGCCGGCCCGCGAGATCGTCGATCGCCTCATAGGCCTTCACCGCCTCAGCTAACCATTCCCCGCCCTTGGGGCCGGCGAGTGCATCGGCGATCTTGCCTTTATATTCAGCCTCGAACGCCACGCAGTCGGCATCGAGCTTGTCGAGGTCGCGCGCGATTTCCGGCGCGGTGATCGACGCATAAAGATCGCCCAGATTCCATACGGGCAGCTTCGCCATCTTCTTCGCTGCGGATTTCGCGGGCTTCGCCGCCTTCCTGGTCTTGGCGGATTGACGCAGAGCGGAGGACGAACGTGCAGCCATTATTATGTTCCTACCCGTGTTGTTCATTTGACGGAGCGAACGTCCGCCAACTCTTAAGAGGCCGTTAATCGGCATCGGCGAGAGTGCCCCGATTCGAGACAGATAAACCTGCTCACCGGGGAATTCCATGGCCGCGACTATTTTGATTGCCGACGATGATGCCGTCCAGCGCCGTTTGCTGGAAAACATGGTGCAGCGTTGCGGCTATCAGACCATCGTCGTCGAAAGCGGTGACGCCGCCATGACGGTGCTCGCGGACGAGATGCGCTCGGTCGATGCGGTGGTGCTCGACCTCGTCATGCCGGGCCTCGACGGCCTCGGCGTGCTGTCGAAGATGCGCGAGATGGACCTGCACACTCCGGTGGTGGTGCAGACCGCGCATGGCGGCATCGACAATGTGGTGTCGGCGATGCGCGCGGGCGCGCATGATTTCGTGGTCAAGCCGGTCGGCATCGAGCGGCTTCAGGTCAGTTTGCGCAACGCGCTCGATGCGAGCGCGCTGAAGGGTGAATTGCAGCGCATCCGGCATTCGCGCGAAGGCCGCCTCACCTTCAAGGACATCGTCACCCGCTCGGAGGCGATGCAGAATGTGCTGGCGATGGGCAAAAAGGCCGCAGCCTCCGCCATTCCGGTGCTGATCGAGGGCGAATCCGGCGTCGGCAAGGAATTGGTCGCGCGCGCCATCCACGGCTCCTCGGATCGCGCCAGCAAGCCGTTCGTCACCGTGAACTGCGGCGCGATCCCCGACAATCTCGTGGAGTCGATCCTGTTCGGCCACGAGAAAGGTGCGTTCACCGGCGCCACCGAACGCCACGCCGGCAAGTTTGTTGAGGCCTCCGGCGGCACGCTGTTTCTGGATGAGGTCGGCGAACTGCCGCTCACCGCGCAGGTGAAGCTGTTGCGCGCCCTGCAGCAGGGCGAGGTCGAGGCGGTTGGCGGCCGCAAGCCGGTCAAGGTCGATGTCCGCATCATCTCGGCGACCAACCGTAATCTGCTCAACCATGTGAAGGCCGGGCATTTCCGCGACGACCTGTTCTATCGCCTGCACGTGCTGCCGCTGACGATTCCGCCGCTGCGGACGCGGCGCGAGGACATTCCCCATCTGCTGCGGCATTTTCTGGCGCGGTTCAGCGCCGAGGAAAATCGCGCCATCGCCCGCGTCAGCGCCGACGCCATGGCTCGCCTCGTCCATGCCGACTGGCCGGGCAATGTCCGCCAGCTTGAAAACGCGGTGTATCGCGCGGTGGTGCTGTCCGACGGCGAGGAATTGCGGGCGGACGACTTCCCCGCCGTCAATGGCGGCGCTTTGGGGCCGGATGCCATTCCCGAAATCGAGCCGCTCACGCTGACGCAACCTGCGCGGGTGGCGGCGCACGAGGCTCCGATCGCACCGGCCCAATCCGCGCCGGCCTTCCTGCCGCACGGCACATTGCAGATGCTGGACGAGCACGGCGAATGCCGCCCGCTGGAGGAGGTGGAAGCCGAAATCATCCGCTTTGCGATTGCGCATTACCGCGGCCAGATGTCGGAAGTGGCGCGCAAGCTGAAGATCGGCCGTTCCACGCTTTACCGGAAGATGGACGACATCGACGGCGCCGCCCCCGACAAGATCAAAGAATCCTGAGAAAAGCGGCGCGTTCATCGAACCGTTGCGGCTTGGTGACAGACCAAGAGAAAGCGCGCGGGGCGGTTGCGTATCACCGCTCACCCGGTCAGTTTCACGTGACATTCTCCGGCGCGAACTAGGCGCATTGCACCGGCGCGTGTACACTTCCGATGGTGCGATGAATCGACCGGGCGCGGTGCGCCGGGGAAACGAACCGGCGAGGGCCGGGTTTCACCTGGGTACCGGCTCGAATGAGACAACCTCGCTGTTTCATGGCGAAACAGCCACGCTCAGGGAACTCGATAATGCATGACTTCTCGACCAGCCGCAGCGGCTTTGACCGCGTGCTGGCAGCCGTCGCAGCGACCTTCCTGCTGACCGGAACCATGACTTTCGCCCATGCCGATCCGGCGAAGCCAGCGGATGCCGCCGTCAGCGCCTCGGTTCCCACCCCTGACACCTCGAACGTGCCGCCGCCGACCGCCGCCGACGTGAAGGCCGATGCGCCGAAAGCCGATGCGGCAAAGGCCGCCGACGCCGCAAAGCCGGCCGCATCCGAACCGGACAACAAGGCGGCTGCGACCGACACACCCAAGACCGATGCTTCCAAGCCTGCCGAGGCTGCCAAGACTGAACCTGCCAAGACTGAGCCTGCGAAGTCCGAACCGGCGAAGGCCGACACCGCCACGACGGCGCCCGCCGCTGCTCCGGCCAAGACGGATAACGCCAAGACCGAAACCCCGGCCGCTGCTCCTGCCGTCGCCGCGCTCGATCCGTCCGCCGAGGCGCTGCGCAGCCTGATCTCCGCCAAGGCGTCGAAATATTTCGACCGCAAGAAAGAGCGCGAGGCGGTGGAGGCCTTCTACAAGGACCGCAACTACGCCCCGCTCTGGACCAAGGGTGCTGCCGCAACCTCGCGCGCCAATGATGCGATCGCCCGGCTGAAGAATGCCGACGAGGATGGCCTCGATGCCGACGACTATCCGGTGCCGAACTTTGCCGCCGCCGCGACGCCGGATGCGCAGGCCGACGCCGAACTGAAGCTGACCGCAAGCGTGCTCGACTACGCCCGCCAGGCGCAGAGCGGCCGCATGCACTGGTCGCAGGTGTCCGGCGACATCCAGTATCCCGAGCACTACCCCGACCCGACCGAAGTGCTCATCAATGTCTCCACCGCGCGCAATGCCGGCGCGGCGCTCGAGACCTACAACCCGCCGCTCAAGCTCTACAAGGATTTGAGGGCCAAGCTCGCCGAACTGCGCGGCAAGACCGACGAAGGCCATAAGATCGCCGACGGCGCGACGCTGCGCTTCGTCAAACCGACGAAGAAGAATCCGAATCCCGCCGTGATGGACGATGCGCGCGTGCCTGCGCTTCGCGCCAAGCTCGGCGTGACCGAGAATGCCAGCGACACGCATTATGACGCGGCCGTTGCCGCGGCTGTCCGCAAGTTCCAGAGCGCCAACGATCTCAAGGCCACCGGCGTTCTCGACAACCGCACCGTCGCGGCGCTGAACGGTCCGCGGAACGACCGCAAGATCGACATCGTGCGCGTCAACATGGAGCGTCTGCGCTGGCTGCCGCGCGACCTCGGCGCAGCTTCGCTCGGCGATGCCTATGTGATCCTCAACATTCCCGACTACACGCTGCAGGTGATGCACAACGGCGCGACAGCCTGGAAGACCCGCGTCGTGGTCGGCAAGCCCGGTAAGCACGCCACGCCGCTGCTGACCCAGACGATGAAGTACATCACCGTCAACCCGACCTGGAACGTGCCGCCGTCGATCGTCTACAACGAATATCTGCCGGCGCTGCAGCAGGACCCGACCGTGCTTCAGCGCATGGGTCTCAAGCTCTCGCGCAACAGCGATGGCTCGATCCACATCTCGCAGCCGCCGGGCGAAGCCAACGCGCTCGGCCGCATTCGCTTCAACTTCCCGAACAAGTTCCTGGTGTATCAGCACGACACGCCGGACAAGTACCTGTTCGCGAAGACCGAGCGCGCCTACAGCCATGGCTGCATGCGCGTGCAAAACCCCGATCAGTACGCCGCCACGCTGCTCGGCATCGCGCTGCCGCAGGACCACTACACGCCGGAGAAGATCCGCAGCATGTACGGCCACAACGAGATCAACATCAATCTGCCGACGCCGATCCCGGTCAACATCACCTACCAGACCGCGTTCGTCGACAGCGCCGGCAAGCTCGAATTCCGCAAGGACATCTATGGCCGCGACGCGACCATGATTAAACTCCTGAAGGAAGGCGGACGCCGCAATCTCGAAACCGTCGTCGCGCATTCGCAGCCGAACTACGTGCGGCCGACCGGCAACCTCAACATTCCGGGCGACAGCTTCGCGGACTCCGGTTCCTCCGCGCCGAACTTCTTCCAGATGCTGTTCGGCGGCGGCGGACGGGCGGAAGTCGAACAGGAGCCAGTGCGCCGCAGGCGGCACCGCTAAAAGCATTATCCGCGCAAATTTTTTCAGCGCGGGTTCCCTGCTCCGGAATTCAGTTTCCTCAATAATAAAAGGCCCCGCCGCAAGCGGGGCCTTTTGCGTTAACCCTGTCTCCCGAGGCGATATAAATACCGGCTACTTTTTGCCACAGTCGGCCCGTTAGCTCTCAATCGCGTGATCGGGGATGGGCGTCATTTTCCATTAACCGGCCGACGTTACACACAATTCACCATCTCCGCTGCGTGGGGTAGCGGGGATCTCTTCCTGGGCGTTCCAACAGGACGATAAGTGGCGGGCGATCATCCACGCGGCATCGGGCTTTGGCCTGCGCAACACTCCTTGCGGGTGAGCGCGGCGGCTTGGCTGTTGCTGTTCGCAGGCGCAGGCGCAGTGCATGACGCGACCGCCAGCAACGACACCCGCACTCTCTCGTTTCATCACACCCATTCCGGCGAAGACCTCACGGTCACCTTCAAGCGCAACGGCCGCTACGATGCCGACGCGCTGAAGAAGCTCAATCACTTCCTGCGCGACTGGCGCAGCCAGGATTCGACCACGATGGACCCGCATCTGTTCGACATCCTGTGGGAGGTCTATCGCGACGTCGATGCCAAGCAGCCGATCCAGATCATCTCCGCCTATCGCTCGCCCAAGACCAACGCCATGCTGCGCCGACGCTCGTCGCATTCGGGCGTGGCGCGTTTCAGCCAGCACATGCTCGGCCATGCGATGGATTTCTTCATTCCCGGCGTGCCGCTCGAAAAAATCCGCTTCGCCGGGCTTCGCCTGCAACGCGGCGGTGTCGGCTTCTACCCCACCTCCGGCTCACCCTTCGTGCATCTCGACACCGGCAACATCCGCCACTGGCCGCGCATGACGCACGATCAGCTTGTGCGCGTCTTCCCCGACGGCAAGACGGTCCACGTCCCCACCGATGGACACAAGCTGAAGGGCTACGACCTCGCGCTGGCTGAAATCCAGCATCGCAAGAGCGACGACGCCACGTCGAGCCGCACCCTGCTCGCCTCCTTGTTCAAGGGACGGCACTCGCACGATGACGAGGAAGAGTCTGCGCCTGAGCCCGCCGCAGCAACCGCCAAGGACTTGGCAAAGCCCAGCGTGATCTCCTCGGCGGCCGAGAAGGTTGAAGAGACGATCGCCGCAACCGTGCCGATGCCGCGCGCAAGGCCGGTCCGCACCGCGAGCTACCGTGTCGCGTCCGCCGCCCCCACCGAAATCCCGCTCGCTGCTCCCGTCAAATCCACCGCCGCAAAACGCCCGCAGACCATGGCCGAGATGATCGAGGCTCGCGTTCGCTGGGATGATGACGCGATAACGGCCAAGCCCGCCTCCGCCCAGCAGATCGCGGCCCTGAAAGCCCGCCATGCCGCCCGCGCCGACGATCCGCCATCGACCGCATCGCTGCCCGCCAACGTCGCCAATGCGATGGCCTATGACGCTCCGCAACTGCTCGACCGCAACAAGATCGTCGCCGCCAGCGGGCCGGTGCCGCCGACGCATATCGCGGCCCTCGCGCGCGATGCCGCGGTGGCGGTGCATGCCAGCAGCGTGATCGGCAAGAGGCTGCGCGGCCAGTCCCACTCGCCGGCGACCATGCTGCGTCTCGCCAGCGCCGATCAGGTCAGTGACATCTGGCTGCGCGCGATGGTGCTGACGCCGAGCGCCAACAACGCGCTCTACACCTCGGTGATGGGCAACTGGGACATGAGGCCGATGGCCGCGCATTTCGTGAAGCCCACGCGCGCGGTGACCATGACGTTCTCGCTCGACCCGCTGATTGCTCCCGACTGCGACCGCTTCAGCGGCCAGGCGATCGCCGCGATGCCAACGACGAATTTCGTGCAGACCGCGTCGCTGCGGTAAATCCACGCTCACAAAATGTCATGCGCGGGCTTGACCCGCGCATCCATCTTTAATGAGCGCCGCTTTCTTGGGAGATGGATTGCCGGGTCAAGCCCGGCAATGACAATTTTCAAATGTGGGATAGCTGGGCTAGCCCCACGCGCCTCACAGCATCCCGAGCGCCTGCATATAGGTCTCGAGGATGGTTTCCTGCTCTTCGCGCTCGTTGGCGTCCTGCTTGCGCATGCGCACGATGGTGCGCAGCGCCTTGACGTCGAAGCCGTTGCCCTTGGCCTCGGCATAGACGTCGCGGATGTCGTCGGAGATGGTCTTCTTTTCTTCTTCCAGCCGCTCGATGCGCTCGATGATAGCCTTGAGCTGGTCCTTGGCGAAACGGTGGGCGACGTCTTCCTTCACGGCGGCGGCTGTGGCCATCGGGTACTCCTGAACTTTGATGAGGCGGCGCCGGCCGGGCGGCAAAGCGTCTGTTGCGGCCACACTCATCCAGTCGGAGAGGCGGCGTCAAGGCAAGGCGCCGCGCCGTCCACAATGCCCACAGGGCGTGTTCAAAAGACCGGCTGCTTCACGTTTTTTTCAGCGTTCCGCACGCGGCATTAATGTCCCGCTGCGGCCTTCTTCATCGCCGCAATCTGGTCGGGCGTCGCCTCGCTCTGGTACTTCGCCTTCCAGTCCTCGTAAGGCATGCCATAGACGGCCTCGCGGCCCTCGTCCTTGGTCATCGCCACGCCCTTTTCGTCGGCGGCGTCCTTCATCCAGTTCGACAGGCAGTTGCGGCAAAATCCGGCCAGATTCATCATGTCGATGTTCTGCACGTCGGTGCGCTTTTGCAGATGCGCGACGAGGCGGCGGAAAACGGCGGCCTCAAGCTCGGTCTGGGTGGCTTTGTCGATGGCCATGAATGCTCCTCATTCTCCGGCGGCGGGCCTCACCCGGCCCGCGGCCCGTTTATCCTCTGCATAAGCACATAACCTTGGCAGCGGATTTTACCAGCCCCGGCATCCCGCGCGGTTGGAATTGCGCCCGTGTTTGAGATAGCCTGCGCCCATGCCGAAAGTGAATGTGCGGTTGCCCACCTTGCGTCTTTTCCTGCCTCTCCTATTCGGACTAGCCCTCGCCATCCCGGCGCTGTGCGCGTCCAGCATACCGGCGCGGGCCGATTTCCGGCTGTGCAACAACACCCCGAGCCGGGTGGGCATTGCGCTCGGCTACAAGGACGCCGAGGGCTGGGTCACCGAAGGCTGGTGGAATATCTCCTCCCATGCCTGCGAGACGCTGCTCAAGGGCACGCTGGTGGCGCGCTATTATTATATCTACGGCCTCGATTACGACCGCGGCGGCGAATGGTCCGGCCAGGCCTTCATGTGCTCGCGCGATAAGGAATTCACCATCAGGGGCACCGAGAACTGCCTCGCCCGCGGCTTCGACCGCACCGGCTTCTATGAGGTGGACACCGGCGAGCAGCGCTCCTGGACGGTGCAGTTGACCGAAACCAGCGAGCAGAACCTGCAGCGGCAGCCGCAGCAGCCGACCCTGCCGGGATTGCCGAACGCGCCCGGCGCGGGCCAGCCCGGCGGCATTCTCCCCGCGCCTGCCCCGCTTCCCGCACCGGGAACGAAACGATGAGACGCCTGCGCCGCGTCCGGATTCTCGCAACGCTGGGGCCTGCATCGTCCGACAGCGCCACCATGCGCAAGCTGTTCGAGGCGGGCGCGGACGTTTTCCGCATCAACATGAGCCACACCTCGCATGACAAGATGCGGGAATTGATCGACACCATCCGCAACATAGAGAGCAGCTACAATCGGCCAATCGGCATCCTCGTCGATCTGCAAGGGCCGAAGCTGCGGCTCGGCACCTTCAAGGAAGGGGCTGCGGTCATCGCCAACGGGCAGAACTTCGTGCTCGATTCCGATCCGGCACCGGGCGACAAGACGCGCGTCCACCTGCCGCATCCGGAAATCCTGCGCGCGCTGAAACCCGGCGATGCGCTCCTGATCGACGACGGCAAGCTGCGCCTGATCGCGGAAGAAACCTCGCATGACCATGCGGTGGCGCGCGTCGTGATCGGCGGGCGCATCTCCGACCGCAAGGGCGTCAGCCTGCCCGACACCGATCTGCCCGTCTCCGCGATGACGCCGAAGGACCATGCCGACCTCGCCGCAGCCCTCGACGCCGGTACCGACTGGATCGCGCTGTCGTTCGTGCAGCGCGCCGACGACGTGCATGAGGCGCGCCGCATCGTGCGCGGACGCGCGGCGATCATGTCGAAGATCGAGAAGCCGCAGGCGATCGAACGCTTAGAGGCCATCATGGACGCCTCCGACGCCATCATGGTGGCGCGCGGCGACCTCGGCGTGGAAATGCCGGTCGAGCGCGTGCCGGGCCTGCAGAAACAGATGACGCGCATGGCGCGGCGGATGGGCAAGCCGGTGATCATCGCAACCCAGATGCTGGAATCGATGATCGCCTCGCCGGTGCCGACGCGCGCCGAAGTTTCCGACGTCGCGACCGCGGTGTTCGAGGGCGCCGACGCGGTGATGCTGTCGGCGGAATCGGCTGCGGGCAAGTATCCCTCCGACGCGGTGATGATGATGGATCACATCGGCGAGGAGGTGGAGCGCGATCCGACCTTCGGCAGCGTGATCGACGGACAACGCCCCGCGCCGGAAGCGACCGCTGGCGACGCCATCGCCGACGCCGCGCGCCAGATCGCGGAAACACTGCATCTGCCGGCCATCATCTGCTGGACCAGTTCGGGCTCGACGGCCATTCGCGTGGCGCGCGAGCGGCCCCGCTGTCCGATCGTCGCGATCACACCGAATGCCGTGGTCGCACGCAAGCTTGCTTTGTTATGGGGCGTGCATTGCGTGGTGGCCGAGGACGCGCATGACGGCGACGACATGATCCAGCGCGCGGGCCGCATCGCCTATCGCGACGGCTTCGCCAAGGCGGGCGAGCGCGTCATCGTCGTCGCAGGCGTGCCGTTCGGCACGCCCGGCACCACCAACATGGTGCGCATCGCCACCATCGGCGCGGACAGCGACGCGAATATCTGATTTAGGCAGCACTCGCCCGCTCAAGGCGGATCACCTGCCAGGCGAACATCACGATGCTCGCCAGCACGCCAAGCGATCCCACCGCCGCAAGCGGCTCGCCCGGATACCCGGTGCGGATCATGGCGACGCCGATCGCCATCACCACGGTTCCGGCGGTCCAGATCATCACCTGCAGCCGTGCGATCCGTGCGGCATCGAGCGCGGGATGCAGCCGATAGAACAGCCCGAACAGAAACAGCGACACCCAGCCGAGCAGGTTGAGGTGCGCGTGGGCCGACAGCGTGGTGTGATCTTCCGAGATCGCCATTGCGAGGCCCCAGAACATGCCGATGCAGGCGATGACGACGGCCGTCAGAAAACTCAGCGACGATGCTCTCATGATGAAATCCCCTGAATAAAACCCACACATAGCAAAGCCGGCGATCCGCATGAAGCGGACCGCCGGCTCACACGAGTTCAAATGTCGCGGCCTTCGACCTTTTCGGTCAGGGTCTTCACCATCTCCGGCACTTTTTCCAAATGCGGATTGATGGCCAGCGCACGGCGGAACACCTCCAACGCATGCTTGTCGTCGCCGGTGTCCTCAAGAATGACGCCGAGCCCGGCCAGCGCGCCGAAGTGGCGCGGCTCGCGGCGCAGCACTTCCTCGATGTCTTCCATCGCGCGTGTGTAATCGTTTCTCATGTAGTACAGCGTCGCGCGCCTGTTCCAGGCTTCGGTATAATCGGGGCGCAGCTTGATGATGGCGTCGAGCAGCTTCAGCGCCACGTCGGTGTCGTGCTGCTCGAGCGCGACGCGCGCACGCGACATCAAGAGCGCGACCGTATCGCTCGGCGTCTTCAGCCAGATCGCCCAGATCCGCGCCTCAACCGCACGCGCGCTTTCCTCGTCGGGCGCGGCCTTCAGCGCGGCGAACAGGAAATCGAGGCTTTTGCCGTGCGCCTTGACCGAGGGAAGCTGTTTCGGCGCTTCCGGCAGTCTGTGCTTGGGGTGAGTGTCGGCCTGCGCGGCCACGGGCGCGAGAGCGAGAAGCACCGCGAGGGCAAGTCCAGCAGGAAAGGTGACGGCAACACGCTGGCGCAAGGTCATGAGGCGACTCTAAACGCGCAAAGCGCCGCCTGCAAAGGGCAAGCGGCGTCAAACAGGCGTGATGATTTCAGGAGCGCCGGGCGATGCCCGGCGAACGTCAAAGGCGCTTAGCCCTGACGCGCCTTGAAGCGGCGCTGCACCTTGTTGATGACGTAAACCCGGCCCTTGCGGCGGACCAGACGGTTGTTGCGGTGACGGCCGCGGAGCGATTTCAGCGAGTTACGGACCTTCATGGGACAATGCTCTTGCGAAAGGCCGTTTAGACAGGCCGAGTTGCTTTCAGATTTTAAGTGGCGCCCGGGCGGCAAGGCCGTCGCCGGGATGGCCGGTTTCTAGAGAGCGCCGGGCGGAATGTCAATGCAATCAAGGCTTTTTCTCCCCTCTCCGCGGGATAAAACCGGCCATTCCCCGGCCATGCCCCCTGAAATCCTTGGGAAAATCCGCTCCCTCAACCAACAGACGGTTCCCTGCGCGATTTTGCGGTGGCCGCCTTGCCCAGCCGCGCCAGATGGGTCGCGAGGAACTCGATCAGCGCCTCCACCCGGGCCGGACGCGGGCCGCCCGGCGGCATCACCAGATGCACCGCCCCCGCAGGCTGCTTCCAGCCCTTGAGAATGACCTCGACCTGCTTCCTGACGATGGCCTCCCCGATGATGAATTCCGGCAGGTCGGCGATGCCGAGCCCGGCGATCAGCGCAGGAAGCACCGCCTCGCCGTTGTTGACCCGCAGCCGCCCCGACGGCCGCACCGACACCTGCTCGCCTGCATCGTTAAAATAATGCCAGACCTCCGGCGAGGTACGGTAGGCGTAGCTGAAGCAGCGATGCTGGGCGAGATGCATCGGATGTGTCGGCCGCCCGTACTTCTTCAGGTAGGACGGTGCCGCAACGGTGTGCACCGGCATCGGGCAGAGCCGCCGCGCCACCAGCGAGGAATCCGGCAGCCGCGCGATCCGCACGCCGATGTCGAAGCCATCGCCGATCAGGTCGACCATCGCGTCGCTGAGATGCAGGTCGATCGACACGTCGGGATATTGCACGAGGAATTCCGGCAGCAGCGGCGCGATCACGCGCTGGCCG
>Ga0180223_1001966_pt1 | contig 13707 bp, 11 predicted proteins | sample eDN5th30CKraftOP_FD_151337 | JGI IMG/M metagenome (GOLD analysis project Ga0180223, IMG submission 151337) | Enriched Organic Plus compost microbial communities from Emeryville, California, USA - eDNA 5th pass 30_C Kraft OP (version 2) (version 2) ...
CTGATAAACGCGACAAGCGACAGCGCAACGGTCCAGCGGGCGGCCAGCAGCAGGTTGGAGAGGATGACCCAGAAGCTGAAATCCGCCATGGCTCACGCTTTCGGAAACAGGCGCGCGCCAAGTCCGCGCAGCAGTGCGCGAGCGCCAATGGCCAGCAGCAGATAGAGCAGCGAGACGACCAGGTAGACTTCGAAGGCCCGGAAGTTGCGGGACTGGATGTAGTTGGCGGCGTAGGTCAGGTCCTCGGCGGAGATCTGCGAGACGACGGACGATCCCAGCATCACGATGACGATCTGCGACGAGAGCGCAGGGTAGATTTTCTGGAACGCCTGCTTGAGGACGACATGGCGCAGCACCTCCCAGCGCGTCATGGCGAGGCTGACGCCCGCCTCGATATGTCCTTTAGGGACAGCCTCGATGCCCGCACGGATGATCTCCGTCGAATAGGCGCCGAGGTTGATCGTCATCGCCAGGAACGCGGCCTGGGATTCCGTCAGCATCACGCCCGCGGCGGGCAGTCCGAAGAAGATGAAGAACAGCTGCACGATGAACGGCGTGTTGCGGACGACCTCGACATAGACCTCGACGATGTAGCCGAGCCACTTGGGTCCGAATGTCCGCACCGATGCGCAGGCGGTGCCCAGTGCGACGCCGGCCACGGTCGAAACGGCGGTCAGCACCACCGTGAAGAGCAGGCCGGCCGCCAGCACGTCCCAGTAGGGCAGCAGGTCGCCGAATTCGAGCTGATAGATCATCGCGGCCCGCTGCGGTCGGCAGGGTGGGATCTTGCGTGATCAGAAGCCGGGCGGCAGTTCGGCCTTCAGCCATTTCTCCGAGATCTTGGCGAGGTCGCCGGAGGCCTTCGCCTTGGTGATGATCTCGTTGACCTTGGCCAGCAGCTTGGGTTCGTCCTTGTTCATGCCGATGTAGCAGGGGCTGTCCTTGATCACGAACTTGAGCAGCGGCGGGCGGTTCGGGCTTTTTTCGGCAATGGCGGCGGCGACGGTGTTGCCGGTGGCGATCAGGTCGACCTGTCCGGAAATGAAGGCGCTGATGGTCGTGTTGTTGTCCTCGTAGCGCTTGACGGTGGTGCCGCTCGGCGCGGTCTTGGTGAGCTCCTGCTCCTCGATCGCGCCGCGAGTCGCGCCGACCGTCTTGCCGGCGAGGTCTTCCACCTTGCTGGCGGCGATCGCCTTGGTCCCGTACACCCCGGAGAAGAACGGCGCATAGGCGATCGAGAAGTCGATGACCTTCTCGCGCTCGGGATTCTTGCCGAGGCTGGAGATGACCAGATCGGCCTTGCGGGTCTGCAGGTAGGGCACCCGGTTGGCGCTGGTGACGGGAATGATCTCGACCGCGACCCCGAGCTCCTTGCCGATCAGGTTCGCCATATCGATATCATAGCCCTGCGGCTTGAGGTCCGGTCCGGCCGAGCCGAAGGGCGCGAAATCCTGGGGGACGGCGATCTTGATGACCTTGGCCTTCATGATGTTGTCGAGGGCGTCCGCCCGCGCGGACAGCGGCGCCAGGGCGGCAAGGGCGAAAACAGCTGCGAGAATCGTGGAAAATCGGCGCATCGTGGACGGCTCCTCGGCCAGCAGGATCTGCTGTTCAAGAAGCAAGCGCCATGCCGCCGGTGGTTGGGGGTGTTCGGTCCTGCAATCGGGGTCGCGCCCGGGCTTGCAAAGCGAAGCATGTTCATGCATGAGAGACAGGCGGCGGACCGGTCTCCGGGCCGCCGCAAATGCTTCCGGAGGAGTGTAGCTCAACTGGTAGAGCACCGGTCTCCAAAACCGGGGGTTGGGGGTTCGAGCCCCTCCACTCCTGCCAGGCGTCGGCAGGCCCCCTGACCCAGGAAGCGAAAGCGGTTCATCCGGTTTCGAAGGAAGGATGGGTCGCTCCGCGAGGGGCGACTGGAAAACATGGCGATGATCAGTCCGTTCAAGTTCTTGCAGGAAGTGCGCAGCGAAGCTGAAAAGGTCACCTGGCCGACCCGGCGGGAGACCCTCATCACCACCGCGATGGTGTTTGTGATGGTGGCGGTTGCTGCGGTATTCTTTTTGCTCGCAGATCAGGTGATGCGCCTGGTCGTGACGCTGATCCTTGGTATCGGCACCTGAGGCGGCAACAAGCTATGACCAAGCGCTGGTACATCGTCCAAGCCTATTCGAACTTCGAGAAGAAGGTCGCCGAATCGCTGCGCGAGCAGTCCAAGCAGCGCGGCCTCGACGATCTGTTCGAGCAGATCATGGTGCCGACCGAAAAGGTCACCGAGGTGCGCCGCGGCCGCAAGGTCGATGCCGAGCGCAAGTTTTTCCCGGGCTATGTCCTGGTGAAGATGGACCTGACCGACGAGGCCTACCACTTCATCAAGAACACGCCGAAGGTGACCGGCTTCCTCGGCGCCGACAACAAGCCGATGCCGATCTCCGAGAACGAGGCGCTGCGCATCCTGCATCAGGTGCAGGAGGGCATCGAGCGGCCGAAGCCAACGGTTTCCTTCGAGGTCGGCGAGCAGGTGCGGGTGTCCGACGGGCCATTCGCATCGTTCAACGGCACGGTGGAGGAGGTGGACGACGCCCGCTCCCGCCTCAAGGTGGCGGTGTCGATCTTCGGCCGTGCCACCCCGGTCGAACTGGAATTCACCCAGGTCGAGAAGGTTTGATTTTTGCCGCGGCCGGAACTATCCGGTGCGGCGTGACGAGACAGGCTGGAGTGATCCGGCCTGAACGGCGTGGGAGGTGAGGGCGGTCGCCAGCCGTCCGAGATCCGCACCACGGACCCCAGCAGCCGGAATGGTCCGGCTCTGAAGGAGAGAGAGTATGGCGAAGAAAATCACCGGTTACCTGAAATTGCAGGTGCCGGCCGGCGCGGCGAATCCCTCGCCGCCGATCGGCCCGGCGCTCGGCCAGCGCGGCCTCAACATCATGGAGTTCTGCAAGGCGTTCAACGCCCAGACCCAGCAGATCGAGAAGGGAACCCCGATCCCGGTCGTGATCACGGCCTATCAGGATCGGTCCTTCACCTTCGAGATGAAGACCCCGCCGATGTCCTTCTTCCTCAAGAAGGCGGCCAACATCCAGTCCGGCTCCAAGACCCCGGGCCGTGACAAGGTCGGCGGCGTCACCCAGGCGCAGATCCGCGAGATCGCCGAGAAGAAGATGAAGGATCTGAACTGCGACACCGTCGAAGCGGCGATGCGCATGGTTGCTGGCTCAGCCCGCTCGATGGGCATCGAGGTGAGGGACTGACCATGACAAAGCTCGGAAAGCGCATTGAGAAGGCCAAGGAAGGCATTGATCGGACAAAGCTTTATCCGGTCGACGAAGCCATCAAGATGATCAAGGAGCGGGCCAAGTCGAAGTTCGACGAGACCGTTGAGATCGCGATGAATCTCGGCGTCGATCCCCGCCATGCCGACCAGATGGTCCGTGGCATGGTCGTCCTGCCGAACGGCACAGGCCGCACCCAGCGGGTGGCGGTGTTCGCCCGTGGCGCCAAGGCTGATGAAGCCCGGGCGGCCGGAGCCGACGTCGTCGGTGCCGAGGATCTGGTCGAGCAGGTCACCAGCGGCAACATCAACTTCGACCGCTGCATCGCCACGCCCGACCTGATGGGCCTGGTTGGCCGTCTCGGCAAGGTGCTGGGTCCTCGCGGCCTGATGCCGAACCCGCGCGTCGGGACGGTCACCATGGACGTCGCCACGGCGGTCAAGGGCGCCAAGGGTGGATCGGTCGAGTTCCGGGTCGAGAAGGCTGGCATCGTCCAGGCCGGCGTCGGCAAGGCCTCGTTCGATGCCGACAAGCTGGTGGCCAACATCAAGGCGTTCGCGGACGCCGTGAACAAGGCCAAGCCGCAAGGCGCCAAGGGGACCTATATCCAGCGCGTCGCGGTGTCCTCGACCATGGGCCCGGGCGTCAAGGTGGAGCCCGCCTCGGTTCTTCCGGGTCCCGAAGCCCGCTGAACGGTGTCATCATTAGGGAGAGGAGCGAGGGATCATTCGCTCCTTTCCATCTGTTTTATCTTCGTTTTGTAGAATGTTTTTCTCTGTCGCTGTGTTGCGCGAAAGGCACGCCGGGCAGTTTTTGTTAATCCCCCGACTTCGGCAGCGCAACATCCCGATCCTGTTGAAGTATCTGTTTTTGTATGTGAATTCCTTATTTCACGTGTGAATTCAGAGGATTTTCCGGGAGACCCCGAATACGGCTTCCTGATTGCCAATTCACTGTCGAATTGGCTAACTTCGAATCACGAAATTGCCGGATTGCGGTTGAGGGGGCAGGAATGGTTGTGGGCGCGAAGAGCGGCGTGAAAACAGCGACGCGAGGGGCCCGGGCCGTGCCGCGGACTGTGGTCACGAGTGGTGCCGCGGTGGCGCTTGTCATTGGCGCCCAGTCGGCGGTGTATGCGGCCTGTTCGTTCGGCAACCCTCCACCCGGGCCGCTGGGCGCCCAGAGCACGGTTTTTGCGACCCGCACCGTGAATTCGATTGGGGCCGCCATCGGGACGGCCAATACAGCATTTCAAACCCAGACAAGCGCATTTCTGGCGAGCCCGCCCGGCTCAAAGCCCAACGAATTTGCATCCGGATTTTGGGTTCGCGGCGTTGGGGGTGAAACGACCATCGACTCCAAAGCAAACGGAATTTTCGGATTCACGGGTGGTTCGCTGAATTGTAAGGACAGTTCAAGGAACGAATATTGGGGCACGCAAGCCGGCTTTGACTTTGGAACGCTGGCTGTTGGCAATACGGGTTGGAATGTTCACGGCGGCGCGACATTCGGGTATCTCGAGGTCGATAGTTTCGCCTCGACAAATAAAGTGAACACCCAGGTGCCGTTCGTGGGGCTGTATGCGGCCCTCACCAACGGCGGGTTCTATATTGACGCTCAGTTGCGCCGCGATTTCTACCGGATGGATATCTCAAGCCCGGACGTTTCGGTTTTTGGCGCAAAGCTCAATGCGAGAGGGTGGAGCTTCAGTTCGTCCGCCGGATACAATTACGCGGTTGGCAGTTATTTCATCGAGCCGTCGGTTGCCATCAGCTACTCGCGGACCGGGATCGATACGCTTGCGGCCGTCACGACCGTCGGCCCCAACAGCAATCTGAAGCTGATCGATGTTGATGACGTGGAATCCGTGCTGGGCCGCGCTGGCGTGCGGGTTGGCACGTCATTCATTGCCGGCGGAATGTCGCTGCAGCCGTTCGCCGCTGCGAGTGTGTGGAACGAGTTTGCCGGCAGCACGGGCGCCAGTGTCCTCAACACACAGAACAACTCGAGGAGTACCTTCAATTCCAGCCGGGTCGGCACCTTTGGCCAGTACTCGATCGGTATCTCAGGCGGCGTGATCGATACCGGATGGCTGGGCTATGTCCGGGCGGACTATCGCAACGGTGCGAATATCGAAGGCTGGAGCGTGAATGGCGGACTTCGCTACCAGTTCGCTCCGGCTGCGGCGAGGGCGTCGCGCTGACGCTTGGTTTTCTTCAGGCTTGAGACTGCGCAGGCTTAGACAAAGCCCCGATAACGGCGATCCCGTTATCGGGGCTTTGTCGTGACGGGCTTTGGCTCAGTAAGCGACGCCGAGCAGCAGATAGCGCCCGCAGATCAGCGGCACACAAGCGGAGGCCACTTCAGTCCGGCGGGCGGGAGCTGCCGCCACCATGTTGACCTTGGTTGGCCGCACGGTGGGGTGCGCAGCCGCAACCAGGCGCTTGACGGGGGCTGGCGCAGGCGCTGCAGCGACCGAAGGTGCTTTGGCGACCGCAGGCGAGGGCTGTGCCGGTTGTCCTGATTCAGCAAGCGCGGCCGAAGACAGCAATACGACGCTGTAAGCTGTGGCCAGCAGGCCTGGTCGTATGGTCCGATAAAAGGCAGTCACGGGAAGCTCCTTCGTTCTGTTTTTTACGGACCGCTCTTCACCCATCCCAGAACGGCAGTTGGTTCATTCTAAAACTTTTTGCCTCAGAAGCCCAGCATCATGGGGCGTGACGACGGCTGCGTCCGGCTCGGGGCAGCAGCAGAAGGAGCGGCGCGAGGCGGAGCCGGCGCGCGAACCGCAGGCGCCGGGGCAATGCGGCGGGGCTGAATGTCGGCGGCGTTGCGCTGCGGCCGCTCGGCCGGCTGCCGCTTCGGCATCGCGATGCAGGCCTCGCCGCGGGCTATCTCGCCCTTCGGGCAAACCAGCGGGCAAACCCGTGAGTCGATATCCTTCAATTCTGCGACCAGACCGTCAGTCACCTTCTCTTTGGTGGCCTTTTGCCGGCGCGCGCTGCGGAAACGCTTGAAAGCATTCTGCGTCGCAGCGTCCAGCACACCGGTCTCCGTGGTTGTGAAACAGCCAAGCCGGCGCAGCTCGCCCTGGGCGGCGCGGATCAGCTCGGCGGTGTTCTCGGCCGGAGCCGGGATGCGCACCGCCGGCTCAGCCGCACCAGGCTGGGGAAGGGACGCAATCACCTGGACCTGCTGCTGGCGGCGTTCCGCTTCCTGCGTGACGGCCAGCTGCTGCCGCTGACGTTCAGCCTCGGCCACCTTGGCAAAGGCTTCCTGTTCCAGCTTCTGACGCTCGGCGGCGTCCTGATCGGCCTTAACGCGGGCCGCTTCAGCAACACGGGCGCGCTCATCGGCCTGGCGGCGTTCCTCGGCTTCCTTCTCGGCGCGCAGGCGAACGGCTTCAGCGACCTTGGCCTGCTCTTCGGCTTCACGGCGGCGGGTGGCCTCGGCCACCTTGGCCTGTTCTTCCGCCTGCTTGCGGTCAGCCGCTTCCTGCTCGGCCTTGAGGCGCGCAGCTTCGGCAACGCGGCGTTCCTGTTCAACGCGCTCGCGATCAGCTGCGAGCTGCTTTGCCCGCTGCTGCATGGCCTCGACCTGCTTGGCCTGCTCAGCTGCCACGCGGGCCGCTTCCTCCCGCGCCAGACGGGCCACCTCGGCGGCCTTGGCCTGATCCGCAGCGAGCCGGCGGGCCTCGGCTTCCTGCGCAGCTTTTACCCTGGCGGCCTCGGCGAGCTTGGCCTGTTCCTCGGCCTGACGCTTCTGCTCGGCCTCGGCCAGTCTGGCTTTCTCTGCGGCTTCACGGCGCGCGATTTCTTCCTGGGCGGCCTTCTGGCGGGCGAGCTCGGCCAGCCGGGCATCTTCCTCGGCCTGCCGCCGCGCGGCGGCGTCGCGTTCAGCCTGAAGGCGCAGCAGCTCGGAGATCTTGGCCTGTTCTTCGGCCAGCCGGCGCTCGGCGGCTGCGCGCTCCGCACGGAGGCGGGCCAGTTCGTTCGCCCGCGCCTGTTCCTCGGCCAGGCGCTTCTGCTCGGCTTCACGCTCGACGCGCTGCCGCTGGGCTTCAGCAAGCTCCGCGCGGAGCTTGTCGAGCTCACGGTCGCGGGCCTGACGCTCGATCACTTCGATACGGTAGCGGGCGTCGGTTGCGAGCTTCGAGGTTCCGAACTTGGCGATGAAATCCCGGAACAACTGGACGTCGCCGGAATCCTTGATCTGATCCCACACCAGCCGGTCCGACTGATTGAGGTAATATTCCTGGGTCAGGCTGGAGACCAGCTCGGGGCGCTGCTGGCCCCGGGTCTTGGCGATCACGTCGGCGCCGACCTGCCGGAACAGCGGCCCGACCTCGACGCCGGCATCCTGCAGGCGCTTGAGGAGGGCACCAGTGAACGGGCTGTTGCGTTCGCTGCCGTCCGCCGCCACGTCGTTGGCAGATGTTGCATAGGCGACGACCATGCCCTCGGCTCGGTCGATGCGCGCGAGGCCGCGGGTCTGGCCGGCGGCGCGCGACGAGCCGTAGACGCGCTGGGCGAGCCGATCGGCGAGGGGATTGTTGCGGCAGGCGTCCAGGATCACGATCTTGACGCCGTTGGCGCGGTCGATCGCCTCCTTGATGGTGTCCATGGACACCATCTGATAGGAGAGGCTGACGTCGTCCTCGAGCTCGGCGTCCACCGGCATCAGGTAGTTGCGGCCCTGATACTGCATCGCGTGGCCGGCATAGTAGAACAGCGCCGAATCCGAATTGGTGGCGAGCCGGGCGAATTTTTGCAGCGCGAAGTCGAAGTCGCGTTTGCTGGCGTCGCTGGCCTGGACCACCTCGAAGCCCAGCGAATCCAGCATCTTGGCCATGTCGCCGGCGTCGTTCTTCGGGTTGGAGAGATTCAGGCTCGGATTCTTGTAGTTCGAATTGCCGATGACGAGGGCCACGCGCCGCTCGGCCGCGGCGTAGTCGCTCGTCACTGTCAGGATGACAATGCCGATCGCCAACGCCAGAACTGACGGAAGCCGCCACATCCCCGACCTGCTGCTAGGCTTTGCAATCCCGCGCGAAGGTCGCGCGCTAACATCTTGCAAAGATTGCCGGATGCTACCCGTTCGCAGCCAGCCGCGCAACATGCCGCCGAGAGGCGACACCCGCGTTCTGGACTGTGAATCGGCACTCGACGGCATGGGACAGGCTCGAGCGGTTCAATGATGACGAGGGAGGACACGCCTCCGCGCTTGCACCATAAAGTCGGTCAACCGTTGCTGCAGGTTCAAACGAAGCCGCAAAATACCCGCAGCGGAAGTCTGTAGCAGGCGTGGGATTCGGAATTTTATAGCGCATGCCTGTCATGCCGTCCCATCACGTTTTTTTTTGATCCGTGTGACGAAGAGACGCTCGACGCCGTGGTGTTTTGCCCGTATACGGACGCGCACTCCGCTTGGGGCGGAGCTATGAGTTTTTGAATTTCCGTCCCGGTTCGCCGGGAGGGAATGCCGGAAGGGAGACCTTCCGGTCGTCCTGTCCGAGACTGCAGGCGCCTGAATAGTCAGGCTTAATCTCCTGCATAGATGGGTCGAGACCGATTTGATGGCCGTCCTTTGGACGTGCTTGCGACCGGTTCCGAACCTCGGAATCCGAGACGGTTCACCGTCATCGGGGCAGGGCTTGAGAGCGTCGTCCTGCCGATGCATGCCTTCACGCATTCATGGGACGGACGGCTGGTCGCAACCGGCGGACCCGCATCCTGATGGTATCCGGGCCGCCAACCGGAAAGAGCTTGCAGTGGATCGAGCGGCTAAGAAAGAGGCCGTCGCGTCGCTGGGCGAGGTCTTCAAGACCTCGAACGTCGTCGTGGTGGCTCACTATTCCGGCCTGACCGTGGCCCAGATGCAGTCTCTGCGCAAGCAGATGCGGCAGGCGGGCGCCTCGGTGCAGGTCGCGAAGAACCGGCTCGCCAAAATCGCTCTGGAAGGCACTGACGCAGCCTCCATCGCGCCCCTGCTGAAGGGGCCGACCGTGATCGCCTATTCGGGTGATCCGGTGGCTGCGCCCAAGGTCGCCAACGACTTCGCCAAGGCGAACGAGAAGTTCGTCATCCTCGGCGGGTCGATGGGCAAAACCGCACTCAGCCCGGACGGTGTGAAGCAACTCGCTTCGCTGCCGTCGCTGGACGAGCTGCGGGCGAAGATCGTCGGCCTGGTTCAGGCTCCGGCGACCAAGATTGCCCAGGTGGTCAACGCTCCCGCGGCGAAACTCGCCCGCGTGGTGCAGGCCTATGCTTCCAAGAACGATGCGGCGTGACGCCCTTCGCAATCTCAACTGGTTTATCCAAATAAGGACGTAAGACTATGGCTGATCTGCAGAAAATCGTTGACGACTTGTCGAGCCTGACCGTTCTCGAAGCGGCTGACCTCGCCAAGATGCTGGAAGAGAAGTGGGGCGTCTCGGCTGCCGCCGCTGTTGCGGTTGCCGCTGCTCCGGGCGCCGGTGGCGGTGCCGCCGCTGCCGCCGAAGAGAAGACCGAGTTCACGGTCGTTCTCGCCGCGGCTGGCGACAAGAAGATCGAGGTCATCAAGGAAGTCCGTGCGCTCACGGGCCTCGGCCTCAAGGAAGCCAAGGACCTCGTCGAGGGCGCGCCGAAGCCGGTCAAGGAAGGCGTTGCCAAGGACGAAGCCGAGAAGATCAAGGCCACCCTCGAGAAGGCTGGCGCCAAGGTCGAGCTCAAGTGATCTGAGCGGGCTCAGGCCCGCGAGGGTCATCCCCGGACAAGCGAGGCGAAGCCGAGCGCGATCCGGGGATCTCGCAGTTGCGAATTCAGGGGATGGCCGGGCTTGCCCGGCCATTTCTTTTGGCGGTGCTATGGTGGCTGGTGCTGGCTGTGAAGCAATCCGGCCAAAGGGCGGAAATTCACCAGAAAAATCGCCAGGGCCCCCTAGCTATTTTGAACGAACATGTTTATCTCGCCAGTTCCGGGGAAACCGTCCCCGGAATCGCCATGATTATTGCTTAGCGGCAGAGGCGGCGGCGATTTCGGCGCTCGGCCGAGGTTTTTAGGAATACAGCGTGCCACAACGCCTGTCCCGATGGTCGCGATGGATTGCGGCCTTCCGGAGAGTCGTTCCGGCCGCTTCGGCGTGGAACAAGAGGACCTGATGGCGCAGACATTCACCGGTCGTAAGCGCGTTCGCAAATTTTTCGGTAAAATTCAGGAAGTGGCGGAGATGCCGAACCTCATCGAGGTTCAGAAGGCATCCTATGACCAGTTCCTGCTGGTTGAGGAGCCCCAGGGCGGACGCCCGGACGAGGGGCTGCAAGCCGTTTTCCGGTCGGTGTTCCCGATCTCGGATTTCTCCGGCGCCTCGATGCTCGAATTCGTCAAATACGAGTTCGAACCGCCGAAATACGATGTCGACGAGTGCCGCCAGCGGGGCATGACCTATGCCGCGCCGCTGAAGGTCACGCTGCGCCTGATCGTGTTCGATGTCGATGAGGAGACCGGCGCGAAGTCGGTCAAGGACATCAAGGAGCAGGACGTCTACATGGGCGACATTCCGCTCATGACGATGAACGGCACCTTCATCGTGAACGGCACCGAGCGTGTGATCGTCTCGCAGATGCATCGCTCCCCGGGCGTGTTCTTCGATCACGACAAGGGCAAGAGCCATTCGTCCGGCAAGCTGCTGTTTGCCGCCCGCATCATCCCGTATCGCGGCTCCTGGCTCGACATCGAATTCGACGCCAAGGATATCGTCTATGCGCGCATCGACCGGCGCCGGAAGCTGCCGGTGTCGTCGCTGCTGTTCGCGCTCGGCCTCGACGGCGAGGAGATCCTCAACACCTTCTATCGCAAGATCCTGTTCAAGCGGCAGAAGGATGGCTGGCGCGTGCCGTTCGACGCCAACCGCTTCCGTGGCTACAAGGCGATCAACGACCTCGTCGATGCCGACACCGGCAAGGTGGTGCTCGAGGCCGGCAAGAAGCTGACCGTCCGTTCCGCGCGGCTGCTGTCCGAGAAGGGCCTCAAGGCCCTGCGGATGACGGACGTCGAACTGCTCGGCCACTACATCGCCCAGGACCTCGTCAACGCGCAGACCGGCGAGATCTATGCCGAGGCGGGTGAGGAGATCACCGAGAAGACGTTGAAGATGCTCAACGAGGCCGGGTTCAAGGAACTGCCGGTGCTCGACATCGACCACGTCAACGTCGGCGCCTATATCCGCAACACCCTGGTCGCGGACAAGAACTCGGCCCGCGAAGAGGCGCTGTTCGACATCTATCGCGTCATGCGTCCCGGCGAGCCGCCGACGCTCGACACCGCGCAGGCGATGTTCCAGTCGCTGTTCTTCGACTCCGAGCGCTACGACCTGTCGGCGGTCGGCCGCGTCAAGATGAACATGCGTCTCGACCTCGATGCGCCGGACACCATGCGCATCCTCCGCAAGGAGGACATCATCGCCGTGATCCGCACGCTGCTGGATCTGCGCGACGGCCGTGGCGAGATCGACGACATCGACCATCTCGGCAACCGCCGGGTGCGTTCGGTCGGCGAGCTCATGGAGAACCAGTATCGCGTCGGTCTGCTCCGCATGGAGCGGGCGATCAAGGAGCGCATGTCGTCGGTCGATATCGACACCGTCATGCCGCAGGACCTGATCAACGCCAAGCCGGCGGCCGCCGCGGTGCGCGAGTTCTTCGGTTCGTCCCAGCTCTCGCAGTTCATGGACCAGACCAACCCGCTCTCCGAGATCACCCATAAGCGGCGTCTCTCGGCGCTTGGGCCGGGCGGTCTGACCCGCGAGCGCGCGGGCTTCGAAGTGCGCGACGTGCATCCGACCCATTACGGCCGCATCTGCCCGATCGAGACGCCGGAAGGTCCGAATATCGGTCTGATCAATTCACTCGCCACCTTTGCGCGGGTGAACAAGTATGGCTTCGTCGAGACGCCGTATCGCCGCGTCAAGGATGGCCGCGTCACCGACGATGTGCAGTATCTCTCCGCGATGGAGGAGGGCCGCTACACCGTCGCCCAGGCCAACCAGCCGGTCGACGCCAAGGGCCACTTCACCGAAGACCTGATCGTCAGCCGGCATGCCGGTGACGTGCTCATGGTGTCGCCCGACAAGGTCGACTTCATGGACGTGTCGCCGAAGCAGCTCGTGTCGGTCGCCGCGGCGCTGATCCCGTTCCTCGAGAACGACGACGCCAATCGCGCGCTGATGGGCTCGAACATGCAGCGTCAGGCCGTGCCGCTGGTCCGCGCCGAGGCGCCGTTCGTCGGCACCGGCATGGAAGGCGTGGTGGCCCGTGACTCGGGCGCTGCGATCGCGGCCCGCCGCACCGGCATCATCGATCAGGTCGATGCGACCCGTATCGTCATCCGCGCGACGGACGAGACCGACCCGACCAAGCCGGGCGTCGACATCTATCGCCTGATGAAGTTCCAGCGCTCCAACCAGTCGACCTGCATCAACCAGCGTCCGCTGGTGCGCGTCGGCGACCAGGTGCGCAAGGGCGACATCATTGCCGATGGTCCCTCGACCGATCTCGGCGAGCTGGCGCTCGGCCGCAACGTGCTCGTCGCGTTCATGCCGTGGAATGGCTACAACTTCGAGGACTCGATCCTGCTCTCCGAGCGGATCGTCAAGGAGGATGTGTTCACTTCGATCCATATCGAAGAGTTCGAGGTGATGGCCCGCGACACCAAGCTGGGTCCGGAAGAAATCACCCGTGACATCCCCAACGTCTCGGAAGAGGCGCTGAAGAACCTCGACGAAGCCGGCATCGTCTATATCGGTGCGGAAGTCCGCGCCGGCGACATCCTCTGCGGCAAGATCACGCCGAAGGGCGAAAGCCCGATGACGCCGGAAGAGAAGCTGCTGCGCGCCATCTTCGGCGAGAAGGCCTCCGACGTGCGCGACACGTCGCTGCGCGTTCCGCCGGGCGTTCAGGGCACCGTCGTCGAAGTGCGCGTGTTCAACCGGCACGGCGTCGACAAGGACGAGCGCGCACTGGCGATCGAACGGGAAGAGATCGAGCGTCTCGCGAAGGACCGTGACGACGAACAGGCGATCCTTGATCGCAACGTGTTCGGCCGCCTCGGCGAATTGCTGGATGGCCGTCAGGGCGTCGCCGGTCCGAAGGGCTTCAAGAAGGACTCCAAGATCACCCGTTCGGTGCTCGAAGAGTATCCGCGGTCGCAGTGGTGGCTGTTCGCCACCAGCAACGACAAGCTGATGGCCGAGATCGAGGCCATGCGGAAGCAGTACGACGAGTCGAAGAAGCGCCTTGAGCAGCGCTTCCTCGACAAGGTCGAGAAGCTGCAGCGTGGCGACGAGCTGCCTCCGGGCGTGATGAAGATGGTCAAGGTCTTCGTCGCGGTGAAGCGCAAGATCCAGCCGGGCGACAAGATGGCCGGCCGTCACGGCAACAAGGGTGTCGTGTCGCGGA
>Ga0180223_1001970_pt1 | contig 13658 bp, 6 predicted proteins | sample eDN5th30CKraftOP_FD_151337 | JGI IMG/M metagenome (GOLD analysis project Ga0180223, IMG submission 151337) | Enriched Organic Plus compost microbial communities from Emeryville, California, USA - eDNA 5th pass 30_C Kraft OP (version 2) (version 2) ...
AGCTCTCGGCCGACGCCATGCAGGGCGCCTGCTTCACCATCTCCAGCCTCGGCCACATCGGCGGCACCGGCTTCACGCCGATCGTCAATGCGCCGGAAGTGGCGATCCTGGGCGTGAGCAAGGCGACCATGCAGCCGGTGTGGGACGGCAAGGCCTTCCAGCCGCGCCTGATGCTGCCGCTGTCACTGTCCTACGATCATCGGGTGATCAACGGCGCCGCCGCCGCGCGCTTCACCAAGCGCCTGGGCGAGCTGCTCGGCGATATCCGCACCCTGCTGCTGTAACCGCATCGGCCCCCATTCGGGGGCCGATCGCTTTCTACCAACGAGCACGCCACGCTCGTTCTCTCCAGCCCTGTCGGATGACGGGGCTTTTTTTATTCGCGCCGGCCGCGATAATGGCAAACAGCCATTACCCATGGCATTCTCCGATCAACGGCACCCCGCATGCCGCTCAAAATCCTCCCGGTCCCGCCGATACAGGCATTGCTTGTCAGACAAAACCGCATCATGCACCCTTGCCTTCGCCCAACAGAAGTCGGCCGAGGCAAAGTACCTCGCCCAGTAGTGGAAAACCGCCGAGCATGAAGAGTCATCCCGATACCGCCAATCGCCCGGCGGTCGAGGCTGTCACCCAGCTCCCCGTCCCGTCGCGGCTGGGGCTGCTGCGCTTCGAGCGGTTGAATGAACCGAGCTGGACCCTGCTGTTCCTCGACCCGGCCTGCGAGCGCGCCTTCGGCGTGCCTGCCGCCGAGCTCTGCGGCCTGCTCGACGCCCCCTACGCCAGCCTGATGGAACCCGAGGCGCGGCACCGCCTGCACGAACAGATCCAGCAGCAACTGGTGGAACATGCCCACTACCAGGTGCGCTACGCCCTGCACACGCCCCGCGGCGTGCTGAACCTGCTGGAAGTCGGCGAGGCCTTCCAGCAACGCGGCCGCCAGCTGCTCCACGGCTACCTGCTGCAGGACGAGGAAGGCGCCCGCCAGGAAACCCAGGGCGAGCTGGCGGAACAGAACCTGCGACTGCAGATGTCCCTGGAGATGTACCAGCGCTCCCAGGACGAGCACCTGCAGCACCTGGTGCGCTCGCGCGCCCAGCAGAACCTGATCGTGCGCCTGGCGCGGCACCGCTACCAGTCCAGCGACCCGCTGCTGGAAGCCGCGCAGCTGATCGCCCAGGCCGCCAGCGAGGCCTACGACGTGGCCCGCGCCGGCATCTGGCGTCTGACCGCCGACGACCACATGGAGCCGATCGCCGTCTACCGCCGCGACATCGACCAGTTCGAGCTGCCGCGCGGCTTCGACGCCAGCCGCTACCCCAACTACCTGGAGGCCATCAACAGCGGCCGCGCCATCGACGCCCACAACGTCCTGCAGGACCCGCGCACCCGCGAGCTGGCCGAGGCCTACCTGCGCCCGCAAGGCATCAGCGCCATGCTCGACGCCACCATCCGCGTCGGCGGCGAGGTGGTCGGCGTGCTCTGCCTGGAGCACATCGGCGAAGTGCGCCTGTGGCAGAGCGACGAGATCGCCTTCGCCGGCGAGCTGGCCGACCAGTACGCCCAGGTCCTGATGAACCACGAGCGGCGCAGCGCCTCCAGCGCCCTGCACCTGTTCCAGCGCGCCGTCGAGCAGAGCGCCAGCGCCTTCCTGCTGATCGACCGCGACGGCGTCATCGAATACGTCAACCCCAGCTTCACCGCCATCACCCAGTACGGCGCCGACGAAGTGCGTGGCCGCCGCCTGGCCGAGGTGCCGGCCCTGGCCAACCTCAGCGAGCTGCTGTTCGACGCGCGCTCCACCCTGGTCAACCAGAACAGTTGGCAAGGCGAGTTCCGCAGCCGGCGCAAGAATCTCGAGCCCTACTGGGGGCAGCTGTCACTGTCCAAGGTCTACGCCGACGACGGCGAGCTGACCCACTACATCGGCATCTACGAAGACATCACCCAGAGCAAGCTGGCCCAGCAGCACATCGAGAAGCTCGCCTACCGCGACAACCTCACGGGCCTGGCCAACCGGCACTACTTCATCAACGTGCTGGAAGAGCGCCTGCGCGCCGGCTCCGGCCCGCCCCTGGGCCTGCTGCTGGTGGACATCGACAACTTCAAGCGGATCAACGACAGCCTCGGCCACCAGACCGGCGACAAGCTCCTCGCCAGCCTCGCCCGGCGCCTGCGTAGCAGCCTGGTGGACGGCACCACCCTGGCGCGCTTCGCCAGTAACGAATTCGCCGTGCTGCTGGAGGAATCCAGCCCCGGCCGCGGCGAGCGGGTGGCGGCGCAGATTCTCGACGTGCTCGACAAGCCGCTGTTTGTCGACAACCAGCTGATCAACATCACCGGCTCCATCGGCCTGGCCTACGCGCCGCAGCACGGCCATGACCCGCAGACGCTGATGAAGAACGCCGGCCTGGCCCTGCACAAGGCCAAGGCCAACGGCAAGCATCAGCTGCAGACCTTCACCGAGGAAATGACCGCCGAGGCCAGCCACAAGCTGTTCGTCGAGAACAACCTGCGCCGCGCCCTGGTGCAGAACGAACTGGCGGTGCACTACCAGCCCAAGCTGTGCCTGCGCAGCGGCCAGTTGCTGGGCCTGGAGGCGCTGCTGCGCTGGCAGCACCCGGAGAAGGGCATGATCCGCCCGGACCAGTTCATCAGCGTGGCCGAGGAAACCGGGCTGATCATCCCCATCGGCAAGTGGGTGATCCGCGAGGCCTGCCGCATGGGCCGCGAGCTGGCGGAAAACGGCCTGGGCGACCTGAACATCGCCATCAACCTGTCGCCCAAGCAGTTCAGCGACCCCGACCTGGTCGGCTCCATCGCCGCCATCCTCCACGAGGAACAGGTGCCGGCCGGGCGCCTGGAGCTGGAACTGACCGAAAGCCTGCTGCTGGACGCCACCGCCGACACCAAGCAGCAACTGGAACGCCTCAAGCAACTGGGCCTGACCCTGGCCATGGACGACTTCGGCACCGGCTACTCGTCGCTGAGCTACCTGAAGAAATTCCCCATCGACGTCATCAAGATCGACCGCAGCTTCATCAAGGACATTCCCGACAACCAGGACGACATGGAAATCACCTCGGCGGTGATCGCCATGGCCCACAACCTCAAGCTGCAGGTGGTCGCCGAAGGCGTCGAGACCGCCGCCCAGCTGGCCTTCCTGCGGCGCAACCGCTGCGACATCGGCCAGGGCTACCTGTTCGACAAGCCGATCCCCGGCGCCCAGCTGGCCAGCAGCCTGCAGCGCTATCCCTGCCGCGGCGAGTGAAAAGCTCCACAGCCCGCACAAAGGCTGTAATCTCCAGGGTCTTCGCGCGTCTATCGCCATCCGGACAAAGGAGACCCAGGCCATGACCCTTCGCTCGCAGATACTCGTCAACAAGCAGGAACTGCCCACCCAGGCCCAGGCCCTACCCGGCCGTGAGGCACCGATGCCGGTGCCGGAAACCCACTACGTCAACGGCCATCCGCTGTGCCCGCCGTTCCCAGGCGGCCTGCAGCAGATCGTCCTCGGCCTGGGTTGCTTCTGGGGCGCCGAGCGGCGCTTCTGGCAGCAGCCGGGGGTGTGGGTCACCGCCGTGGGCTACGCCGGCGGCCTGACGCCCAACCCCACCTACGACGAAGTCTGCTCCGGCCTGACCGGGCACAGCGAGGTGGTGCTGGTGGTGTTCGACCCGCAGCAGACCAGCCTGGAGCAGTTGCTCAAGGTGTTCTGGGAATCCCATGACCCGACCCAGGGCATGCGCCAGGGCAACGACACCGGCACCCAGTACCGTTCGGCCATCTACTGGTACGACCAGGCGCAGAAGGGCGCGGTGGAAGCCAGCCGCGCCGCCTTCCAGAAGGAGCTCAGCGCCGGCGGCTACGGCGAGATCACCACCGAAATCCGCGAAGTGCCGCCGTTCTACTACGCCGAGGCCTACCACCAGCAGTACCTGGCGAAGAACCCCAACGGCTACTGCGGCCTGCGCGGCACCGGCGTGTGCCTGCCGGCATAACGCGACCCGTAGGAGCGGATTCATCCGCGATGGCGCCGGCCTGCGGCCGGATCGCGGACGGATGGATAGGCGCCCCACGGAAACCTGTAGGAGCAGGCCCTGCCTGCGATTCGCGCGCAGGGCGCGCTCCTACATGGGAGCGGTGTGGGTCGGCGTAGGAGCGGATCTTATCCGCGAAACGCGCCGGAACCCCCGGCTATCGCGGACAAGGTCCGCGCCTACGAAGAGCGCCCTTCTTCCACCAGCCAATCCAGCCGCCAGCCACCTTCGCTCTGCGCCAGCACCTCGGCCAGCCAGGGCAGCAGCTCGCGCAGTTCTTCCTCCAGCGGCCACGGCGGGTTGGCGATGGCCAGGCCGGAGCCGTTGAGGCGGTCGGCGCTGTCCGCCGGGTGCACCAGCAGTTCGACGCGCAGCAGCTTGGGCGCCTTGCTGCGTTCCAGGCCCTGGTAGAAGCGCCTGAGCTGGCGCTCGTCCTTGATCGGGTACCAGATCGCCACCACCGTCTGGCGCATGCGCCCGATGGCCTCTTCCAGGGCAATGACGCAGCGCTCCAGCTCGTCGGCCTCCTCGAAGGGCGGGTCGATCAGCAGCACCCCGCGCTTTTCCGGCACCGGCAGCAGCGCCCGCGGCAGCAGCCAGCCGTCGTTCTGGTGCACGGCGATGCGCCGCTCGCCGCCCATGTTGGCCTTGAGCAGGCGGCCGTCCTCCGGGTGCAGCTCGTTCAGGTGCACGCGGTCCTGGGAGCGCGTCAGGCGCCGCGCCAGCTCGGGCGAGCCGGGGTAGTACTGCAGCTCGCCGTCGGGGTTCAGCGCGCGCACCACTTCCATGTAGTCCGCCGCCAGCTCCGGCACCTCGTCGAGCTGCCACAGGCGGCCGATGCCCGCTTCCCACTCGCCGGTGCGGCTGGCCTCGTCGCCCTGCAGGTCGTACAGGCCGATGCCCGAATGGCTGTCGAGGAAGGCGAAGGGCGTGTCCTTGCGCACCATCAGGGCGAAGATCCGCGACAGGACCAGGTGCTTGAGGACGTCGGCGTGGTTGCCGGCGTGGTAGGCGTGGCGGTAGTTCATGGACGGCAGACTCCTTGGGGGCGTGCAGTTTAGCTGCACCGGCATTGTTTTAGGCCTTTATCACGCTCATGGATGTTGCTATGCCCGCTTCATTCACCAGACTAGACTGCGGCCATTCCCCTGGAGGCCGACCATGTCCGAGACCCTGCTCAGCTCCCGCAACCTCGCCTTCGAGCTCTACGAAGTGCTCGACGCCGAGGCCCTGACCCAGCGCGAACGTTTCGCCGACCACAACCGCGAGACCTTCGACGCCGCCCTGGCCACCGCCCGCGGCATCGCCGAGGAGCTGTTCGCCCCGCACAACCGCAAGAACGACGAGCACGAGCCGCAGTACGTGGACGGCGCCGCGGTGCTGATCCCCGAGGTCAAGCCGGCGGTGGACGCCTTCAACGAAGCCGGCTTCCAGAATGCCTCGCGCAGCTTCGAACAAGGTGGCATGCAGTTGCCGCACCTGCTGTCGCGCGCCTGCTTCGCGCACTTCCAGTCGGCCAACATCGCCACTTCGTCCTACCCGATGCTGAGCATGGGCTCCAGCCACCTGATCGAGTCCTTCGGCGACGAGGAGCAGAAGCGCCTGTTCCTGCAGCCGATGATCGAAGGCCGCTTCTTCGGCACCATGGCCCTGACCGAGCCCCACGCCGGCTCGTCCCTGGCCGACATCCGCACCCGCGCCGAGCCCCACGCCGACGGCAGCTACCGCATCCGCGGCAACAAGATCTTCATCTCCGGCGGCGACCATCCCCTTTCGGAAAACATAGTCCACATGGTGCTGGCCAAGCTGCCGGATGCGCCGCCCGGGGTGAAGGGCATCTCGCTGTTCATCGTGCCCAAGTTCCTGGTGAACCCGGACGGCAGCCTCGGCAAGCGCAACGACGTGGCCCTGGCGGGGCTGTTCCACAAGATGGGCTGGCGCGGCACCACCTCCACCGCGCTGAACTTCGGCGACAACGGCGACTGCGTCGGCTACCTGGTGGGCAAGCCGCACCATGGCCTGGCCTACATGTTCCAGATGATGAACGAGGCGCGCATCGGCGTCGGCATGGGCGCCATCATGCTCGGCTACGCCGGCTACCTGTACTCCCTGGAATACGCCCGCGAGCGCCCCCAGGGCCGCCCGGTGGACGCCAAGGACCCGACCTCGGCGCAGGTGTCGATCATCGAGCACGCCGACGTCAAGCGTATGCTGCTGACGCAGAAGGCCTACGTCGAGGGCGCCTTCGACCTCGGCCTGTACGCCGCGCGCCTGGTGGACGACTGCGAGACGCTGCCCACCGAGGAGGCGCGCAAGCAGGCCCACGAGCTGCTCGACCTGCTCACCCCGATCGTCAAGTCCTGGCCCTCGGAGTTCTGCCTGAAGGCCAACGAGCTGGCCATCCAGATCCTCGGCGGCCACGGCTACACCCGCGAATATCCGGTGGAGCAGTACTACCGCGACAACCGCCTGAACCCCATCCACGAAGGCACCCACGGCATCCAGTCGCTGGACCTGCTGGGCCGCAAGCTCAGCCAGAACGGCGGCGCCGGCCTCAAGCAGCTGACGCGCCTGATCCACCAGGCCTGCGAACGCGCCCGGGCCTACCCGTCGCTGGACGCCCTGCGCCAGCCGCTGGAGCAACTGCTGGCGCGCCTGTCGGAAGTGACCCTGGCGCTGCTTGGCGACCTGATGCAGGGCAAGGTGGCCCAGGGCCTGGCCAACTCGGCGCTGTACCTGAAGGCGTTCGGCCACACCGTCATCGGCTGGCGCTGGCTGGAACAGGCGATCCGCGCCGAGGAAGGCCTGGCCCTGCTCCACAACGGCGGGGGCAACCCCGCCGACGAGGACTTCTACCGAGGCAAGCTGCAGGCGGCGCGCTACTTCCTGACCTGGGAAGTGCCGTCCTGCCACCACGAGCTGGCCCTGCTCGAAGCCCGCGACGACACCTGTTCCAGCATGCGGGACGCCTGGTTCTAGTCCCGCCTGCCCCTTCCAGCCCCGGTCACGTCCGGGGCTTTTTTATGGGCCAGACCCTGGCGACAGGCTGCCTTTCGTAGGAGCGAGCTTGCTCGCGAACGGAGTATCCCGGTTGCAACGGTGTGCCGGGTCGGGCTCAGCCCCTCTCCCCAACCCTCTCCCTGAAGGGAGAGGGGGCCGATCGGCATGCGCGGGAAGCCAGGTGTCATCCCGGAACCTTCGGCGGTTCGCGAGCAAGCTCGCTCCTACAGGGGGATCCGGCATCGGGGAAAAGCCCTCTGAAAGCTCGCTGAAAGGCACTGCAATTAGCCTTTGACAGCCTTGCAAATCCGCAGGTTAGAATCCCTTGGCATGCGGCCTGCATCCTTCCCGTCAACGCCGCCGCTTCCCCCCTCGCCCCGCCAGGAGATCCGCCGCCTTGGATGCCGTCTCGATCAACACCTATTTCCTGGTGGGCGCGGTGCTGGTGGGCATGAGCATCCTGGTCAGCTCGCTGTCCTCGCGCCTGGGCATCCCGATCCTGGTCATCTTCCTCGCCGTGGGCATGGTCGCCGGCACCGACGGCCCCGGCGGCATCGGCTTCTCCAACTACCCCATGGCCTACCTGGTGGGCAACCTGGCGCTGGCGGTGATCCTCCTCGACGGCGGCCTGCGCACCCGCGTGGCGAGCTTCCGCGTGGCGCTCTGGCCGGCGCTGTCGCTGGCCACGGTGGGCGTGCTGATCACCGCCGGGCTCACCGGCCTGGCCGCCGCCTGGCTGTTCAAGCTGAGCTGGATGGAGGGCCTCTTGATCGGCGCCATCGTCGGCTCCACCGACGCCGCGGCGGTGTTCTCCCTGCTCGGCGGCAAGGGCCTGAACGAGCGGGTCACCGCCAGCCTGGAAATCGAGTCGGGCAGCAACGACCCCATGGCGGTGTTCCTCACCGTCACCCTGATCGACATGCTCGCCCACGGCCAGAGCGAGATGAGCTGGAGCTTCCTGGCCCACTTCCTGCGCGAGTTCGGCATCGGCGCCGTGCTCGGCCTGGGCGGCGGCTGGCTGCTGCTGCAGATGATCAACCGCATGCAGCTGGCCAGCGGCCTCTACCCGCTGCTGGCGATCAGCGGCGGCCTGCTGATCTTCGCCCTGTCCAACGCCGTGCACGGCAGCGGCATCCTGGCCATCTACCTGTGCGGCCTGGTGCTGGGCAACCAGCCGATCCGCTCGCGCCACGGCATCCTGCACATGCTCGACGGCATGGCCTGGCTGGCGCAGATCGGCATGTTCCTGGTCCTCGGCCTGCTGGTCACGCCCCACGACCTCTGGCCCATCGCCCTGCCGGCCCTGGGCCTGGCGCTGTGGATGATCCTCTTCGCCCGGCCGCTGTCGGTGCTGGTGGGCCTGGCGCCGTTCCGCGCCTTCCATGGCCGCGAGAAGGTGTTCATCGCCTGGGTCGGCCTGCGCGGCGCGGTGCCGATCATCCTCGCGGTGTTCCCGCTGATGGCCGGGCTGCCCAACGCCCAGCTGTTCTTCAACGTGGCCTTCTTCATCGTGCTGATCTCGCTGCTGGTGCAGGGCACCAGCCTGCCCTGGGCCGCCAAGCTATTGCGCGTGGTGGTGCCGCCGGACCCGGCGCCGATCTCCCGCGCCGGCCTGGAAGTGCACCCGACCAGCGAGTGGGAGCTGTTCGTCTACCACCTGAGCAAGGAAAAGTGGTGCATAGGCGCGGCCCTGCGCGAGCTGAAGATGCCCGAGGGCACCCGCATCGCCGCGCTGTTCCGCGGCACCCAGCTGCTGCACCCCTCCGGCAGCACCATCCTCGAGGCCGACGACATCCTCTGCGTGATCGGCCACGAGCACGACCTGTCGGCCCTCGGCAAGCTGTTCAGCCAGGCCCCGGACCGCGGCCTGGGCGCGCGCTTCTTCGGCGACTTCGTGCTGGAGGGCGACGCCCAGCTCTCGGCGGTGGCCTCGCTCTACGGCCTCAAGCTCGACGGCGTCGACGGCGAGCAGAACCTCGGCCGCTTCATCGCCCAGCAGATCGGCGGCCAGGCGATCATCGGCGACCAGGTGGAGTGGAACGGCCTGACCTGGACCGTGGCCGCCCTGGACGGGAACAAGATCCGCAAGGTGGGGGTCAAATTCCCCGAAGGTCGCCCGGGCCCCGGGTTGTTCCTCTGACAGACCACCTCCACGGACGCTAGCCAAGCCAGCCCACGCCCCCTCCGCGGCGGCGCGGCGGCCGTGCCTTGCCGGCGCCGCACCGGGCGCACTACCCTCACTGCAACCTACCGAGAGCCGCTGACCGCGACCATGCAATCCCTGCGCACCCTGCTCGCCGCCGCCCTGCTCGGCGGCTGCCTCGCCGTCCTGCCCGCGCACGCCGAGGACAGCAACCAGCCACCGTCCGCCGAAGCCGTCCAGCAAAGCCTCGACGGCCTGGCCGAGCGCAAGCTCGCCGACGCCGATGCCAAGACCACCAAGGCCAGCCTCGAGCGCACCCTGAAGCTGCTCGGCGCCCGCGACGACAGCGAGAAGCAGCTGGCCGAGCTGAAGGCCAGCCTGACCGACGCTCCCCGGCAGATACTGGAGAACCAGCGAGCCCTGGCGCGCCTGAAGGGCAGCGGCGAGAAGCCGGCGGCCCAGCGCTACGCCGGGGAGAACGTCAGCCGCCTGGAAATGCTGCTCAACGACCGCTCCACCCAACTGGCCGACTGGCAGAAGCAGTTGACCGAGGCGAAGAGCCAGTACATCACCGCGCAGACCCGCCCGGAACGCGCCCAGTCCGACATCAGCAACGCCCAGGCGCGCCTGCTGGAGATCGGCAACATCCTCAAGGCCGGCAAGGAGACCGGCAAGGCGCTGGCCCCCGAGCGGCGCAACGAGCTGCTCGCCGAACAGGCCGCGCTCAACGCGCAGATCCAGCTGCTGCGCCAGCAACTGGCCGGCAACAACCTGCTGCAGGACCTGGCCAGCAGCCAGCAGGACCTGCTGGGCGAGCAGGTCACCCGCGCCGAGCGCGAGACCCTCGAACTGCAGGCCATGATCAGCGGCATGCGCCGCGAGCAGTCGGAGAAGACCGTCGCCGAGCTGGCCCGCGACGGCAGCCAGGGCGCCGGCAGCGACAGCCTGCTGAGCCAGGAGAACGCCGAGAACCTGCGCCTGTCCGACTACCTGCTGCGCACCACCGACCGCCTCAACGTGCTGACGCGGCGCAACCTCGAAGCCAAGCAGCACCTGGACAGCCTGACCCAGCTCGACCAGACCCTCGACCAGCAGATCAACGTGCTGCGCGGCAGCCTGCTGCTGTCCAAGGTGCTCTACCAGCAGAAGCAGTCGCTGCCGAAGATCAAGACCGACCAGGAACTGGCCGACGAGATTGCCGACCTGCGCCTGTACCAGTTCGAGCTGAACCAGAAGCGCGACGAACTGGCCAACCCGCAGCAGTACATCGACGACCTGCTCGCCCAGCAGCCCCAGGAAGCCGTGACCCCGCAGCTGCGCAAGGACCTGTCCACCCTGGTGGACACCCGCAGCGAGCTGATGGAGCGCCTCAACCACGAGCTCAACGCCGTGCTCAACGAGGCCATCACCCTGCAGCTGAACCAGAAGCAGCTCAAGGACACCAGCGACAACCTGCGCGCCACCCTCGACGAGCAGATGTTCTGGATTCCCAGCAACCGCCCGCTGGACCTGTCCTGGTTCAAGATGACCCCGACGCTGCTGCAGCACCAGCTCTCCGAGGTGCCCTGGGGCTCGGCGGTGGTCGAGCTGGGCGAGGGCCTGATCGACCGCCCGCTGCTGTTCCTGCCGCTGTTGCTGCTGATCGCCGGGCTGCTGTGGAAACGCCGCTACCTCTACGACAAGCTCGCCTCGATCAACGACGACATCGGCCACTTCAAGCGCGACAGCCAGGCGCACACGCCGCTGGCCCTGCTGCTGGCGCTGCTGCTGGCGCTGCCCGGCACCCTGACCCTGGCCATCGCCGGCCTGGCCCTGATGCTCGACGCCCGCGGGCAGAACGCCACCCTGGGCGCCGCGCTGCTGCAGATGGCCGAGGTCTGGCTGGTGTTCTACGCCGCGCACCGCATCCTCAGCCCCGGCGGCATCGCCGAGCGGCACTTCCACTGGAGCCAGGCCCAGGTGCGCTTCAGCAGCAAGCTGATCCGCCGCCTCGGCGTGGTGGTCATGGCCCTGGCCGCGGTGGTCACGGTGGCCGAGCGCCAACCCGGCAGCCTGGCCGACGACGTCATCGGCATCGCCGTGGTGCTCAGCGGCTTCGCGGTGATGACCTGGCTGATGGCGCGCATGCTCTTCGCCAGCCCCAGCACCAGCCGGCCGTCGGCGGTGAAGATGGTGGTCGGCGTGCTCTTCACCGCGCTGCCGGTGATGCTCTTCGTCGCCGTGTGCTTCGGCTACTACTACACCGCCCTGCGCCTGAGCGACCGGCTGATCGACACCCTGTTCCTGCTCATGGTCTGGGTGGTGATCGAGGCCACCTTCGTCCGCGGCCTCAGCGTGGCGGCGCGACGCCTGGCCTACCAGCGCGCCCAGGCCAAGCGGCAGAACCCGCCGAAGGAAGGCGTCGACGGCAACGAGACCGCGGAGGAGCCGACCCTGGGCATCGAGCAGATCAACGAGCAGTCCCTGCGCCTGATCCGCCTGGGCCTGCTGATCGGCTTCGTGGTGGCGCTGTACTGGGTCTGGGCCGACCTGATCAGCGTCGCCGCCTACCTGGACAACGTCACCCTCTACCAGTACACCGGCGGCAGCGGCGACAGCGCCACCAGCCTGCCGATCAGCCTCGGCGACGTGCTCATGGCGCTGGTCATCGCCGCGGTGACCGTGGCCCTGGCGCGCAACCTGCCGGGCCTGCTGGAAGTGCTGGTGCTGCAGCGCCTGACCCTGGCCCAGGGCAGCGCCTACGCCATCACCACCCTGCTGTCCTACGCCATCAGCGGCGTCGGCATCGTCAGCGCGCTGTCCACCCTGGGCGTCAGCTGGGACAAGCTGCAGTGGCTGGTGGCCGCCCTCTCGGTGGGCCTGGGCTTCGGCCTGCAGGCGATCTTCTCCAACTTCGTCTCCGGCCTGATCATCCTCTTCGAGCGCCCGGTGCGCATCGGCGACACCGTGACCATCGGCAACCTGTCCGGCACCGTCAGCCGCATCCGCATCCGCGCCACCACCATCACCGACTTCGACCGCAAGGAAATCATCGTCCCCAACCAGACCTTCATCACCGGGCAACTGATCAACTGGTCGCTGAGCGACACCGTGACCCGCGTGACCATCAAGATCGGCCTGGCCTACGAGAGCGACCTGGCCCTGGCGCGCAAGCTCATGCTCGAAGCCGCCCGCGGCAACCCGCGGGTGCTGCGCGACCCCGAGCCGTCGCTGTACTTCCTGGCCATCAGCGCCAGCACCTTCGACTACGAGCTGCGCTTCCACGTGCGCGAGCTGGGCGACCGCAACCCGGCGGTGGACGAACTGCTCACCGCCATCGCCCTGAGCTTCCGCGAGCACGGCGTGGACATGGCCTTCAACCAGCTGGACGTGTTCGTCAAGAACGGCGAGGGCAAGGAAATCCACCTGGCGCAGAACGTCACCCAGCTGCCCCTGGCGCTTCCCGGCGCGCCGCTGAAGGACCAGGACCCGCCGCTGCCGCCCGGCAGCAAGCCCTGAGTCTGGACGGCCCCGGACAAGTCCGAGCACAATGCTCGGACTTACCGGAGCCCGCCCGTGACCGTGAAACAGCTCGACGAACTGACCTTCGACAACCGCTTCGCCCGCCTGGGCGACGCCTTCTCCACCGAAGTCCTGCCCGACCCCATCGCCGAGCCGCGCCTGGTGGTGGCCAGCCCCGCCGCAATGGCGCTGCTCGACCTCGACCCGGCGGTGGCCGGGGAACCGGTGTTCGCCGAAATCTTCTCCGGGCACAAGCTCTGGTCCGAGGCCGAGCCGCGGGCGATGGTCTACTCCGGCCACCAGTTCGGCGCCTACAATCCGCGCCTGGGCGACGGCCGCGGCCTGTTGCTGGGCGAGGTGGTCAACGACGCCGGCCAGCACTGGGACCTGCACCTCAAAGGCGCCGGGCAGACGCCCTACTCGCGCATGGGCGACGGCCGCGCGGTGCTGCGCAGCTCGATCCGCGAATTCCTCGCCAGCGAATACCTGCACGCCCTGGGCATCCCCAGCAGCCGCGCGCTCTGCGTCACCGGCTCGGACACCCCGGTGTGGCGCGAGACCAGGGAAAGCGCCGCCATGCTGCTGCGCCTGGCGCCCAGCCACGTGCGCTTCGGCCACTTCGAGTATTTCTACTACACCCAGCAACACGACAAGCTGAAGGAACTGGGCGACTTCGTCCTGGCCAACCACTTCCCCGAGTGCCTGGAGCAGCCGCAACCCTACGCCGCGTTCTTCCGCGCCGTGGTGGAAAACAACGCCGAACTCATCGCCCACTGGCAGGCCTACGGCTTCTGCCACGGGGTGATGAACACCGACAACATGTCGATCCTCGGCATCACCTTCGACTACGGCCCCTACGCCTTCCTCGACGACTTCGACGCCAAGCACATCTGCAACCACTCCGACGACGCCGGGCGCTACAGCTTCAACAACCAGGTGCCCATCGCCCACTGGAACCTGGCGGCCCTGGCCCA